>Ga0209006_10001752_pt1 | contig 19650 bp, 16 predicted proteins | sample JacPin_JW_Ref_O2_FD_188567 | JGI IMG/M metagenome (GOLD analysis project Ga0209006, IMG submission 188567) | Forest soil microbial communities from Algoma, Ontario, Canada - Jack Pine, Ontario site 1_JW_Ref_O2 (SPAdes) (version 2) | ecosystem: Environmental > Terrestrial > Soil > Boreal...
TTCCAGAAGATATTCGAGAACATCCCTGTGTTAATAACCTTTAGAGGGAAGGACCGCGAACTGCAGTTAGTCAATCCAGAATGGGAGCGCACGACGGGTTGGAAGCTGGAAGAGATACGTGAACAAAATCCGGACATATTAGCCGACTTTTTCCCTGATCCGCATTATCGCCAAGTAATCCGGGATCTGATTGCGGCGTCCACTGGTCAGTGGAGCGACATCCGACTAAGAGCGAGGGACGGGCGGGTCATAGATCTGGCGAGCACTTTCGTACATCTCTCCGACGGTTCGACCCTTGGCATCGGGCAAGACATTACGGAGCGCAAGCGCTCCGAAGAGGCCCTCCGGAGCAGTGAGCGGCGCCAGCACAGGATCGCAAAGCAATTGGAGGGAGAACGTGCCCGCCTGATCGAGGCTCAAGCCGTGGCAAAAGTGGGCAGTTGGGAAGTCGCGTTGCCAAGCCTTGCGATTACTTGGTCCGAGCAGACACACCGAATTTTTGAGACTGACCCCTCCCATTTTCATCCCGGGCGTCAAGACTTTGTGAAATTTATCCATCCGGAGGATCGCGCGAAAGTGGATGAAGCCTTTCAGGCTTCGCTCGACAACGGTGCACCCTCCAACGTCGAATATCGGACTGTCATGGCAGACGGCCGCGTCAAAGTCTTGGAGGAGGAGTGGAGGGTTTTTCACGATGAACAAGGTCGGCCAATTCGCCTGATGGGCACCTGCCGCGACGTCACCGAGCGCAGGCTGGCGGAGGCCGAGTTGCGCGAGAGTGAGGCACGCTTTCGGCTGGTGGCCGATAGCGCTCCGGTGATGATCTGGATGTCGGGGCGTGACAAGCTCTGCACCTACTTCAACAAGCCCTGGCTGGACTTCACCGGCCGATCCATTGACCAGGAGCTTGGCAACGGCTGGGCGGAGGGGGTCGATCCTGAGGATTTGCAGAGATGCCTAGATAGCTACACACAGGCCTTTGATCGCCGGGAGGCATTCAGGATGGAGTATCGCCTCCGACGCCACGACGGCGAATTTCGATGGGTTCTCGACATCGGCGCGCCACGATTCAATCCGGATGGGTCTTTTGCCGGTTACATTGGTTCGTGTATCGACGTGACCGAGCAGAGGCGAAGCGACGAGCAACTGCGCCAGGTACAGGAGGATCTCGCCCGCGTGACCCGTGTTGTGGCGATGGGAGAACTGGCTGCCGCAATTGCTCACGAGGTCAACCAGCCGCTCACTGCAATCGTCACCAACGCCAATTTCTGCTTGCGCCGGCTCGACGGTGCGACCTCGAAACCCGATGAATTACGGGCGGCGATTACGGCAATTGCGAGCGACGGCACTCGCGCAAGCGCGGTGATTTCTCGGATTCGTGGCTTACTGACGAAGGAGGCTCCCAATCGGACGGAACTGGACATCAACCAGATTATTAAAGACGTAACCATTCTCCTGCGCAATGAGTTCACGCGAAACCGTGTGTCTTTACGCGCCGATTTGGCGTCTGACCTGCCACAGGTACCCGGCGACCCGGTGCTATTGCAGCAGGTACTGATTAATCTGATCATGAATGCTATCGAAGCAACACGTACGTCCACAAGCGGGAGGCGGGAAATTCTGATCCGGTCGGCAAAGAACCCAGATGATGTCTTGGTCCAGGTTCAAGATTCTGGACCGGGAATCGCGCCGGAGCTGGGCGACCGCATTTTCGAACCATTCTTTACGACGAAAGCCAAAGGTATTGGCATGGGTCTCTCGATCAGCCGTTCCATCTTAGAGTCTCATGGAGGACAATTGTCCCTCGTGCCAGCTTCGCAGGGTGCCCTGTTCCAATTCATCTTACCGGTCGATCGGAGTGAGGCTGCATAGCTGAGATAATCGCAATTGCAACCAACCCTGCTGGTACAGAAATGCGAAAGACCAGCCAGAAATCGCGCCGGAGCTGGCCGACCGCATCTTGGAACCATTCCTTACTACGAAAGCGAAGGGCATCGGAATGGGGCTGTCGATCAGCTTGGATTTCGACACAGGCTCTGATTGTTCATTTCTGGAGGTACCCATTTCACAAATCCGAACGAACTTCTTTTTAATTCCTATTTTCGTAACAAACTCATCTGGGCATGACGTTTGCGACCATTCGATAATAGAGTCTCATGGGGGCCGGCTTAGAGTCGCGTCCAGTTCTCACGGGGCGCCGTTCGAATTCACGCTACCCACTGATGCCGCAGCTGCTGTTTCATGAGCGAACCCGATTCCATCGTTTTCGTTGTGGACGACGATCCCTCGGTTCGTAGTGCGATCGAGCGCCTCATCGGAACCGTAGGTTTGCAAGTGCAGCCGCTCGGATCCGCACAGGAGTTCCTCGCAAGCGATCTTCCAAACGTGCCCAGTTGCCTCGTCCTCGATATCAGGTTGCCGGGGATCAGCGGACTCGCTTTGCAGCGCCAGCTCGCCGAAACCAATGTTCAGATTCCGATCATTTTCATCACTTCGCATCACGACGTCCCGATGACGGTACGAGCCATGAAGGCGGGGGCCGTGGAGTTTCTCACCAAGCCCTTCCACGACCAAGATCTCTTGGATGCCATTCATTCGGCTCTGGGAAGGGACCGGGTGAGACGCCAACAAGAGGCGGAGCTCGCAGTGCTGCGCGAACGCTTCGACTCGTTGAGCCCCAGAGAGCGTGAGGTCATCGCTATGGTGGTCACAGGCATGCTCAACAAGCAGATCGCGGCTCAGATCGGAGCCGCAGAAAACACAGTAAAGGTTCACCGCAGCCGGGCGATGGAGAAGATGCAGGCAAACTCGCTGGCCGACTTGGTTAAGATGATTGAAAGACTCCGAGTTCATTCCGGCAAGGGCCAGTAAACCAAGGTTTACAGGGATCCTTCTAACTGTTACGACACTAATTGTAACTGTTGACATACTATTACCAACGGTTACTTTGTTCGCTGTATGTCTTTATAAAACGTCTTATACAACGTCTATAACCATGGAGGCTTTCGTTGAGCGGGTTAATGGCACCGCGTCAGATCGGCTATCGGGACGCATCCTGCAGCATTTTTCGCGGCTTGTCCTGAAAGTGTGAGTTTTCTGTGACGATTGACGCCACCAGAAATGTCAGGTCTTGCCTGTCAGCCCTGGCCCGGCAGATGTCCACAGTTAAGATGTGATAGTTGTACGTGCCATCCCCGATTGTTGTGAGCTTTGATGAAAATAATTTCGTTGTTGGTCATCAGTGATGAACTAATCCCACGCCTCGGGTTAAAGCACCTGCTAGCCTCAGAAGCAGGATTCGAAGTCAGTGGGGAAGCTGATAGTAAAGAGGCCACGTCACAAGCGAGCAAGCTGAAACCCGACGTGGTCATCGTGTTCGCGGAAGCGCGGCCGGGGTGCGCTGTCGTGATCGATTCCATTCACAAAGAAGTCCCCGGCGCCGGCATCGTTATTCTAGGCCGTGAAACCCATCACGCTTACCTCGGAATGCTGCTGGCAGCCGGAGCTCTGGGATACGTACTGCTGTCGGCGACTCCGCGCCAGCTGCGCGACGCAATCCACACCGTCGCCCGGGGGAGAAGATTTGTGGATCCCAGCTTGAGCGGCAAACTCTATGAGTTGCTCGCCAGGCAAGCGGAGAGTGGCACAAAGCTGCTCAGCCGCCGCGAGCAACAGGTTCTCAGCATGCTGGCCTATGGGCACACACTCAAAGAGATTGCTACTCTCCTGAACATCAGTCGAAAGTCAATCGAGACCTACCGAGCGCGCATTCGCGAAAAGCTTGGCCTACACACGCGGGCAGACGTGGTTCGCTATGCGCTGGAGACAGGGGTACTGAATGCTGATGCAGAACGCACGGCTTAGTAGCACTGCGAGATTGACTTAACTTACCGAAGTTATACGGACAAGCTTGCGGGAAATAACATTATGGCATAGCTTGCGCAGCTGCAGGGAGGGTTGTTGATGTCTTTGTCGGGCAGTTCCTGACGCTGGCAGGCCTATTGCCCGACAGACAGCCTTTCCCGGGGGCTGTAAGTTGGTGGCAGAAGTGCAGACTACGCGAGTTGCAAAAAGGAGGTCTGCTGGAGACCATGCATTTGGCCTTTTTGTGATGACGCTACGAAGCGGCGCTAGGCTATTTTTCCGAGCGTGACGCCTCTAATCAAAGAGCCAGATTGCGGCTTGCACCAGCCATCCGGCGAGCCGAAGAAGTCGGAAGTCCCGGCTAGCAGACGGCCCACGCGGCCACCGTTCAAGGATACGAATCCGAGAGTGTGATATCGCAGATGACTTTATAGGAGGCGCTGTGACCTTCTTGAAGGTAATTCGACAGCCATTGGGGAGCGTCCTTCCCCTCGACGAAGTGACACGTAGGGCAATTTGCGACGCCCTGGACAAATGCGGCGGGAATTATTTCCTCGCAGCGCGTTTGTTGGGAATTGGCAGAACGACGGTCTATCGTAAGGCGAAGGAGTACCACTATCAGCCTCCTAAGGCGCAAGGTAAGGGGCTGATGACCGCTTCGCAAGGTCCTCTTTCCTAGACTAGAAAAGGTCCCTTGGTAAAGATAGCAAAGGCCAGCGCATGCCTACAAATGAGAAATTCGCGGTCCGGGAAAGCACGGCGTTGTTGGACCCTATCTTTCCGAGATACCCGAATCTACGCGGAATGAATCCCGCGCCGGAGGCCGGGGCATTCCTGCTTTCCCTGCGGTCAGATGCCAGTAAGTCACAGAGCTCGCAATTGGCTCATAGTGCCGACAGACCATAAAACCTGCCGGGGCGCAATGGTCGGAGAGCAGCCGCTTAAAACTGCAATGATTCATTTCCATAACCCGTCGGAATTAGTTACGCATTCTTTGTCAGGCGTTTCCCGGCACGCGTAAGTCCTAGCCTGATGGACAGGGGATGTCCGCAACCTGTACGTTCCAGGAGTGGGCACTCTAGCTCAGAGCCTCCAAGCACCGGCCCTCCCCGCACATTCGCTCTGCGCCAAACGCTCGCCAATCTGACCGGATATTCGGAGTCCGCACACCATGGTTACCTTCGAAGCGACTGCAGATCAGGAAAGTACACGGCGGCAGTCGCTCCAAAAACAGCACTAGGACACGAGAGTTCAGGCTTTGAAGTCAGGGCCCGAAACCGATCCATCGCTCGAAACGTTGACCTGAGGTGCAACCTCGGATGTTTTCGTCGCAAAGCCATACGTTTTGAAGCCGTTTTTTCGCGGAATCAGGCCGTAATCCTGGGGAAAGCGCCAGCCATATTTTATTTCGCTGAAGAGAAGGTGCAAGCGTTGGCCTTGGCCGAACGGGCCCCTCCCCCCGGGCGTCTTTCAGGAGTAGGTAAAGGATGGCGACAAAATTAGGAACGAGCGCTGAAGTAGAGAGTCTGCCCCCCTCCAAAGGTGCGCTTCGAGTACTGATCGTCGACAACACCCCTACCAACGCGGAATTGATGCTCGTCTCTCTGAAGCGCGCCGGTTTCGTGCTCTCTTTCGCCGCCGTTTGTCTGCCCGAATTTTTCCAGGAGCGACTCCGTCAAGCAGACTACGACGTAATCATTTCGGACCACAACCTGAGTAACGGGACTGGCCTTGACGTTCTGGAACTGCTTCGGCAGTCAGGGAAGGAGATTCCATTCATCGTAGTCACCGGAACTCTGGGAGATGAGGCCGCAGTCGAGTACATCAAGCGAGGAGCGGCTGACTATATTCTTAAGCACAGACTTAACCTCCTCCCTCTGGCGGTAAGCCATGTCCTGAAAGAGAAAGCACACCGGGACGAAAAAGCCCGACTTCATGAACAGATTTTGGCCGGCAAACGGGAATGGGAGCTGACGTTCGACGCGGTGCCAGACGCCATACTTATCTTTGATGACCAAGGTCGGGTACACCGCGCCAATCGAGCCGCCAGCGAGATACTTGGATTGCCGTTCGCCCAACTGATTGGCCGACCCTGCTATGAAGTGCTTCATGGTCTTGTCCAGGCCCCTCCAGCCTGTCCGCACGAACGACTCTTGACCACGGGCACACCTCAGCGGGGTGACTTCGAAGAGCCACGCCTGGGTAAGATCTTCGACGCGACAAGCACTCCTCTGCGAGACACAGACGGTACGTTTCTGGGCTGCATTCAGGTCTTGCGCGACATTAGTGATCGCAATCGAGCCGAGCAGGCCTTGCGTCATAGCGAGGAGCAGCTACGACTCCTTCTTGATTCGACAGCCGAAGCAATTTACGGACTGGATTGTGATGGCAAGTGCACCTTCTGTAACCCGGCATGCCTCCGCCTGTTAGGTTATCGCGATTCCCGGGACTTGTTAGGCCGCAACATGCACCAGATCATGCATCATACTCGGGCGGACGGTGCCCCCTATCCTGTGGAGAAATGCCAGATCTATTTGGCCTTTCGAGAAGGTAAGGCTGCTCATGTTGTTGACGAGGTGTTATGGCGTGGCGATGGGACGAGCTTCCCATCCGAGTACTGGTCTTATCCGATACAGAAAGACGGCAAACTTGTTGGGTCGGTCGTGACGTTTCTCGACATCTCAGAACGGAAACGCGCCGAAGCCGCACATCGGGAATCGGAGGAAAAATATCGTGATTTCGTCGAGAACGCCACTCATGGAATCTTTAGAGCAAATCCGCAAGGAGATTTGTTGGACGTAAATCCCGCATTGGTTTCGATGTTGGGCTATGGTTCCAATGAGGAACTGCTTTCGCTTAACCTGGAAACTGATATCTACGAGAATCCGGCGGACCGCACCTTGACTATCCGGACTTACCAGCTCAATGGAAGAGGAGCCGGTGTCGAGGTCAATTGGAAACGGAAGGATCAGAAAATAATTACCGTCCGCTTGTGCGGCCGCGTAATCCTTGACAACGAAAATCAGGTAAAGCACTTCGAAGTGATTGCGGAGGACGTCACGGAGAAACGAAGGCTCGAAGAACAGGTTCGTCAAGTTCAAAAGATGGAGGCAATGGGGAGACTGGCGGGGGGAATTTCCCACGACTTTAATAACCTCCTGGGTGTCATCATTGGCTACAGCGACTTGCTGCTGGCATCACCCTCTCGGGATGATGTGGCCCAGCACCGAATCGAGGAGATCAAGAAGGCGGGACAACGGGCCGCCTCGTTGACCCGTCAACTTCTGGCGTTCAGTCGAAAGCAAGTGCTAATGCCAAAAGTCCTCGATCTCAACACTGTGCTCGCCGAAACGAGCAAAATGCTTCTACGCTTGCTCGGCGAGGATATCGAACTAATCACCACGCTGAGCCCAGCACTCGACCATGTGAAGGCGGACCCGACACAAATCGAACAGGTCATAATGAATTTGGTTATTAATGCTCGCGACGCCATGCTCAAAGGTGGCAAATTGGTCATTGAGACCACTAACGCGGAACTTGATGGGAGCTATGGTCAACAGAACCACGTCGATGTCCAAGCTGGTAACTATGTGTTGTTGACCGTGAGTGATACCGGTATAGGAATGGACAACATAACGAAAGCTCAACTCTTTGAACCCTTTTTCACAACTAAAGAGAGGGGTAAAGGCACTGGACTTGGTCTAGCGACTGTATACGGAATCGTCAGGCAAAGTGGCGGTTACATCTGGGTTTACAGCGAGGTTGGGAAAGGTACTACCTTCAAGGTGTACTTACCTCGAGTCACAGAGATGTTGAGCGAAGTTCAACCTGAAATATGCGCCCCCGTACCCTTGGGCTCAGGAACGATCCTGTTGGTCGAGGACGAAGAGTCTCTCAGAGAACTCAGCTGTCGACTGCTTGAAGGCATGGGGTATACGGTAATCGAAGCCGCAAATGGTGCCGACGCTATACGCATCGCACGCCAATATGCTGACCAGATTCAGCTATTGGTCACCGATGTGGTCATGCCCGGCATGAGTGGCCGAGAATTGGCGGAACTGCTGGTGGCCAGCCAATCGCAAATGAAGGTGTTGTACGTGTCTGGTCACACCGATGATGTGATCATGCACCACGCAATACTTAGACCCGGCGTGGCTTTTCTGCAAAAGCCGTTCACCCGCGACGGCCTGGCCAAGAAGATACAAGAAGTGTTGGGAGAGACGAGGGGAACCACCGAGCGATACGTTGGAGCATGCCGATGAGCAACGACGCATATCTTGGACTTCGGCTGCTGGTGATCGATGACGAGTTTCAGAATCTTGGTCTCATCGAATCAGCGCTGGAGCAACGGGGCCTTGAGATTCTTATAGCTACCGATCCTGAAGAGGGTCTCGCGCTTTTTCGGGAGAAGCGTCCAGAGATCGTTCTGGTTGATTTAATGATGCCGAAGATGAGCGGCATGGATCTGCTTGAACAAATTATCGCCATCGATCCCGGAGCGGAAGTGATCCTGATGACTGGCTATTATGCAGCCGGATCTGCGGTCGAAGCGATTCGCAAGGGGGCTGCCGACTACCTGACCAAGCCTCTTGACGTCGTAGCGCTTCGAGACCGAATCTCGGCCTTGGTGAATGAACACCTTGCGCGACGGCTCGCCACACAACTGGACCAGCAAATGGTCGACACGTTTCAGTTGGAAGGTATCGTCGGTCGCAGTCCGCTGATCATGGATGTTTTTGCCTCGATACGCCGGGTCGCTCCTCACTTCAGAACAGCGCTCATCACGGGGGACACTGGAACCGGCAAGGAACTCGTGGCTCACGCTTTGCATCGTCAAAGTCCCGTTGCGGAAAAAACATTCGCGGTGTGCAACTGTTGTGCCTTAGTAGAAACTCTATTTGAGAGTGAGCTTTTCGGGCACGTGCGCGGCGCATTTACAGGTGCCTCTCAGGATAAAGTTGGGCTCTTCGAGTATGCCCACCAGGGAACGGTGTTTCTGGATGAAATCGGCGATATGCCGCTCGCGGGCCAGGCCAAACTGCTGCGAGTCTTGCAGAACCAGGAGGTGCAACGGGTAGGCTCGCCCGCACCCCGAAAGGTCGACGTACGCTTCATCGCCGCAACTCACAGAGACTTGCGTGCGCTTATCCACGAGCGGAAATTCCGCGAAGATCTTTATTACCGTCTATCGATGGTCGAAATCACGCTCCCCACCCTCGTCGATCGTAAAGAGGACCTTCCCCTATTGCAGCGGTACTTTATCGAGAAGTTCGCCAAGCAGTACAATAAGCCGGTTCGTGGCATGACCCGCCGGGCCCAGGCGCTGTTGGGCCGTCACGATTGGCCGGGAAACGTGCGCGAACTGGAAAACGTCTTGGGAAAGGCCTGTATGGTAGTCGAAGGTAGCGTCATCGACCTGAAAGACCTTCCGCCGCATCTCCGCAAGCCGACAGTCGTCGCTCGGATTGAGGACGACAATCTTCTCTCCATGGAAGAAGTTCAAGAGCGTCATCTCATACGAGTGCTGCAGCGCGTGAGCGGAGACAAAAGCCGCGCTTCTGAAGTGCTGGGAATTTCAAGGACTACTCTTTACAACATCCTGGCCAGGATGGAAGTATCGCGTAAGGTCAACTGACTGAAATTGGGCAGAGCAGCCCTTGGCTTTCCAGTCGAGCGAAGCTTGCCGCCCTGTCCTATACAGCAAACTGACTCCTGCCTGTTCATTTTTCGCACAAGACTGACTAACTTCTGTTCACGAACATGCGCTCGGTGTGTAGTGCCGAACTTGCATCTCCAAGAAAACAATTCTACAAACTTTGTATTTTGAACTTGGCAACTCAGCTGCTTGAGAAAGAGATGCGAGAGACATAAGTTCGCCGGGCTGAGCGAACCGCGACGAAATTTTGAAGATTCTATGAATTCCCCGCGCTTCGAACCCCAGAATCCGAGACTTTGCCCATGAATCCACGGCCGGCGCGACGCCTGATCGTTCGCCATGCCGTGGTTTCCACCTGCGTCGTGTTGCTGTGCCTGCTGTTGAACCGGCCGGAAGTCGTTTCCTTTTCTCGCGTGGGATTCGTCGCTTGGTACCCCGCCATCGGCCTGATCATGGCACTTATGGTTGGGATCAGTCCTTGGTACGCACTTGTCGCCTGCTTCTCCCTTGTTCTTGCCGGCAAAATCATTTACGCCCAGCCCGTCTTTTCATTTAGCGGCATCGTCGATACGGTAGGACTTACCATTTGTTATTGCGTGGCTGCATACCTCTTGCGAGGCCCGTTGCAAGTCGATCTCGGGTTGCGGCGCCGGAGGGATGTGTGCCGTTATGTTTTGGCCAGTATGGCGGCGGCATCGGTGGCGACAATTATTGGTGTCGGTTGCCTGGTTTCCGATCATGGCATTGCCCGGCATGAATACGGGGCCGCCGCACTAGTATGGTTCTTGGGCGACGCAATCGGGCTGGTTGGTATCGCTCCATTTCTTCTCGTGCACGTATTGCCCCATGTCCGCGGGTGGCTATCGGCCACAGTTTCGCCTCAGCCAGTTAAAGAACATCCGAAGAAGAAAACTCTAGCTCTTGGTAAGATCGCGGAAGCCTGCGGTCAGGCTATTGCTCTGTTCGCAGTTTGCTGGTTAACGTTCGTGAACTACGATGGACGCTATGTGCATTTTTATACCTGTTTCATTCCGATCATCTGGATTGCCATGCGTCATGGAGTGCGGCGAGTTGTGACCAGCTTGCTGGTCCTAAACTTTGGGATTGTGGTTGCGATGCATGTGTTTCCGCCTTCCGCGATGTTGTTCACAAAAGTCGGGCTTTTTATGCTCGTAGTATCTGCGACTGGCCTGCTCGTAGGGTCTGAGGTCAGTGAGCGCCACCGGATGGCGCGCGATCTTACTGAACAGACGACGTACTTGAAGTCCTTGATCCAAAACAGCCCGTTCGGAATCGTCATTCTCGACCGTGGGGGACAAGTAGAAGTCGCCAATCCAGCTTTTGAGAAGCTTCTTGGCACTATAAGTCTCGCGTCGAGCGATCCGGCCCAAGCGTTGCTCTCCGAATCAGCGTTGGAAGATTCGTCCGAACTGATTCCGGAAGTTCTCGCCGGACAGACTTTACAGATAACTTCGCGTCACGAGCGGAAGGACGGCACCTTCGTCGATTTGGCTGTTCATGTGGTCCCCCTGACCATTGACGACGCGGTGCGGGGTGCCTATGTCATCTATCAGGATATCTCCGAACAGAAGCAGGCCGCCGATACGGAGCGGAGGCATTCCGAATCACTGTCCAGATTGGTGAACCAATTGCAACTCCGCGCTCAGGAGATGACGCTGCTGAATGAAATGAGGGACTTGCTTGAGTGCTGTGCTACCCGGGCGGAGGCGTACACAGTGGTGGCTCATTCCATTTCAAAGCTGTTGCCCCGGTCCTGTTCTGGAAATCTCTACGCTCTTGACCAGACCATGGGAATAGCTACCGCCATTGCCCGCTGGGGCAATTCCGGCGACCTCGATTCGTCGTTCCCGCTTGATGCTTGTTGGTCTCTACGGCGCAGTCAATCCCATTGGAGCGAGCGTTCGCCCGGAAGCATCCGGTGTACTCACTTGAATAAGGATTCAAAAGGCACCTTTCTATGCGTTCCGATGATAGCCCAAGGATCCTCGATCGGGGGTATGTTGCATCTTGAATTCGCGCCGGATATAGATTTGGCCTCCTACTCCGGAGGCACCGAAAAGTTTCGCGAGTCGCTCCAGCGACTAGCCGTGAGCATTGGCGGTCAAGCTGCCACGGTCTTGTCCAGCCTCAGGCTGCGTGAACAACTGGAGGAGCAATCCATGCGCGATCCGCTCACTGAACTGTTCAACCGCCGCTTCCTGAACGAGTCTCTCGAAAGAGAGATGCTGCGGGCCACTCGCAGTGCATGTCCGCTTTCTATCATGTTAATCGACATCGATAACTTCAAACTCTTCAATGACAAATTCGGACACGATGCAGGAGATCAGGTGCTTCAGTCCCTCGCCAGCCTGTTTCGCATGTTTTTTCGTGCGAACGACATCTGCTGCCGCTACGGTGGGGAGGAGTTCGCGATTGTCCTGCCAGGCTCTTCGTTGCAGAACGCAGTAGTCCGGGCGAATGCTTTTCGCACCGAAGTGAAGCGCCTCAATCCCAGTTACAATGGCAAGCCCCTTGGGTCAATTGCAGTTTCTATTGGAGTCGCTGCCTACCCGGAGCACGGCTCAAGCGCCCAAGCTATGCTGAAGTCCGCCGACGTTTGTCTTTACGAATCGAAGAAGAATGGTCGGGATATCGTAACGGCCGCCTCAGTCAAGAGCACAATCGTTTTCCCGCCTCAGCCCCCATTGACCGTTTTGTACAGATAAAAGATCCTAAACAAATTCTCAGTCTCGACGAAAAATGGGAAATTCAACTTTTTCGCCGAGCCATCGTTGTCTGGTTGATATCCAGTCGCGTGTCCGAAACCACTCGGCAAGACCTCAGGTTGCAGTTCGAGACTGCCGCGCTGAGTCGAATAATTCGACATCAAACTCAGAGCTTGGAGAGCACTCGTCCCACAGACTTAAACCCTTCCGGGTCTGTGATGGATTTCTTCTATCACGCGCAGAAGCTGGAGATGATCAGGCACTTCTATGCCGTCCGGTAATTGAACGCAAAGTTCACAAATCAGGCACGCGGGCAGGGCGGTCATTGGATGTAGCCAAAATGGAGCGAATTCTACAACCGCCGCAAGCGCTTGCTTACAAAGCAAGTTGTCGATGGTCTGATGATCTTTTCTAGACGCAGCAATTGGGGCCAGGCGTGCAAAGAAAACTCGTTCGTGAATCTGGCCACAGCCCGAGTGTGTCACGGAGGCCGAAACCAGATTCAAACCACAGAACAACAAATTTCTAAAATAAGCCTCATCTAATAGGCGATGGCGAAGCCATGTTTTCGATTCGCAACTCCAACTCGCAGATAGCGCATCAGTTCCCGAAAGTACGGTGGTATGCAGCATTCACTGCTCCGTGCCGCGAGAAACGAGTGCTCGATCATCTTGCTGTGCGCGGGATTGAATCGTTCTTGCCACTCTATCGGTCTTCTCGTAAGTGGAAGAACGGCTGCCGTGTGGAACTCGAGCGCCCACTGTTTCCTGGCTATGTGTTCGTACGCATGCCAAGCACGGAACGGGTCCGGGTTCTTGAGGTGCCAAGCGTCGTTTCGATCGTGAGCCGCGGCCGCGTTCCTGAACCGCTAGACGACCAAGCTATTGCCGCAATGCGCGTTGGTCTTCCACTCGGCCAGATTGAGCCTCACCCTTATCTCGTAATTGGCGACCAAGTCTACATCAAAGATGGAGCATTCGCTGGCCTGTCAGGTGTGGTCTTGCGTCGGAAAGGAAGCCTGCGAGTAGTGATTACCCTGGACCTACTCATGCAGAGCATGGCGGTAGAAATCAACCTCGAGGACATCGAACCGTTCCGTAAGCTGGTCCAAGACGTGCGAGGTTCTGGCCAGGCAGATGTAACCAAGAGTTACCCTGTGATCCTATGACATCAGTTGCAAGCGCGACTCCGCAGGAGCGCATACTCCAAGCTGCCACCGATCTTTTTTCCGAAGTTGGTTTTAGTGGAGCAAGCACCCGCGACATCGCACGCATGGCGGCTGTCAATGGTGCCACGGTATATCGTCATTTTTTGTCGAAAAAACAGCTGTTCGTGGCTGTCCTCGAGGCCGAACTGCGGAAACTGCGGGTGCGCTCTGTCCTTCTGCTGCACATCACGGATACGGACGATCTCCAGTCAGCTCTTCGTATCGTTTTTAAGCTGCTCACAGAAGCACTGGCTGGGCAGCCCCGTTTACTCCGTCTGTTGCAATTTAGTGTTTTAGAGTTCGGCGATACCATGCAGCCTCTCTATCACAAATATCTTGGAGAACTTTTGGACAGCGCGGCTGCGTACCTAGGATCTTTGCAAGAGCGAGAGCCTCTACTTTCTGGTGATCCTCGGGCCATGGTTGCGGCGTTCGCGGCCACCGTAGTGGGATTGCAAACTTTGTATGCACTCTTTGGTGGGGGGCAACTCGGCGCGTGTTCAATGGCAGACAGCGCAGAGGAGTGTTCGAGTCTTTGGAACGCAGTGCTTTTCGGCAGCCATGGATTGCAACGGATGTCTGCGGCGAGCACATCTTCGCAACTAGTCAGACTCTAAGTTGACGAATCAACTTTCCCCCATATGCAGCCAGCTTGGCTGAGGGCGGTGAAAACAATATGAAAAACGTATACGGTCGTCGGTGGTGGCAGTTACTCCTGTCTATGATGCTGTTGAGCGGAACACTTTTCGCTGACTCTTCAGGAATCCTTTATCCTGGATCGGGTACAACCGTGAATGGCAAGCCGGTTTACTTCAGCGTTCGAATTACTGCGGGGGACCAAATCCGTACCGCCAACGAGGCGAGCACGATCACCTTTGGCGGTGCGGAACTGGAGATTGCTCCCGATTCCACAATGGTCATAGGACACTCATTGATTCTGGGCTGTGGCACGATCATCATTCGATTTGGCAAGGCAGACATCAGCGACGGTAAAAGTATCGCAGCTCTTGCCGCCGGAGAAATGCTTCACTCGGCTTCCTCTGGGTGCGGCGATACGGTCGCGGATGCTCCGAGCGCAGTGCGCAGCGAGCAGAATCTGCAATCCACTCGAAAGTGGAGAAGGAAATACACAACTCCCGCCGCCGCTACAGGCGGTATATTCGGTGATTTAAGGTCGGAGAACTGGACCTATTGGACGGCCAATGGAGCCATGTTCGGTTCATCATTGGCCGCTGCCGAATTCACTCACACCTGCTTGCTGGCAGGAGCATGCAGCTTTCTGCCAGACACCTTGCACAGCCGCGTAACCATGTTCGAAACAGGCCTGCCCGCCTTGGTCGGTATCTCATATCTGGATTTCTACCTTAAAAAGAAGGGGTATCGCTGGTGGTTTATTCCGCCTGCGCTGGTGACCATAGGCAACGTAGTTGTAGCCACACACGCCGCCCGTTACTCTCACTGAACCGTTTTCCCACGGCTTCCCCCACACGATTGTCTGCACCAACGAAAGTTACTCAAGCACAAGTGCGCCGAAAGTCTTTTCATTTCTCACGCCATTGCTTCATTTCACACGCCATTGATTAAGGACGCTATGACCGACAATTTCTCACCAACTACCAACAAGATAGAGCTTGACAAATTCAGGTTCTCTGACGCTGAACCAGTGATCATCGATTCCCAGAACAGCCAGATTTCCGTAGTCCAATTCTGGCGAGTCCTTCAGAAGCGCCGTTGGGTGGTATTGTGCAGTCTTGCAACAGTCATACTGCTCGTCAGTGCTGTCTCCCTGGTCTTGCCCAAACGCTACGAAGCATCGTCGCGGCTCTTGCTCGACTTGGAAGGTTCAGGCGATTTGGGTCTCGAACAAATGGTATTGCCAATCGGTCTCGATGTGAACACGAAGTTAGAGACCCAGATACGCATCGTGCAGAGCGACAGCATCGCGGTCAGCGTCATTAAGCAGTTAGGCCTTCACCATAACAAAGGATTCGCGGGACCGTACGCTGATTCGACGACAGATTTCGATGCGCTTAGCCCCGCAAAGCGCGTCAAGCTGGTGAGCCTGTTCCGTAAATCGCTCAATGTACAACTGGTCCCCAAGACACAGATCATTGATATTCACTTTCGCAGCAAAGATCCGAATCTTGCTGCGGAGATTGCAAATTCCGTGGCCAATACCTACATCGAGCACAATTTCCAGACTAAGTACAAAGCTACGATACAAACAGCTGACTGGCTGACCAAGCAACTCGATGATTTGAAACAGCGCGCCCAAGACTCGCAGGAAGCACTTATTGCCTATCAGAAGAAAGTCGGCATCCTGGGAACAGATGAAACTCATAACATCATCACGGACAAATTGGAAGAACTCAACAAGCAGCTCTCCGCCGCTGAAGCAGACCGCATTGTGAAAGAAGCGAAATATCGCATTGCGATGACGGAGAATCCGGAGCTCGTCGCGAACGTTGCGCCGGAAAGCGTTCTTGGGGCCTTGTATAAGGAACGTGCCTTGGCCAGGGCACAAATCGCAGAGTGGACCGTCAAGTACGGGGCGTCCTATCCCCGCGTGATGCAGATCCAATCCCAGATGAATGAAATGGACTCCGCCATTTCCGCTGAAATAGTCAAGGTTGGCGATGCGGTACATGCCGAATACCAAGCCGCACTGGAATCCGAAGAGATGTTGAAATCGTCGTTTGGCAGACAAAAGCAGGAAGCATACAAGCTGAATGAGGATGCCATCAAATACGCGATCATGAAGCGCGATGTTGAATCCAGCCGCGAACTCTACGAAGGACTTCTTAAGAAACTCAAGGAAGCAGGAATTTTAGCCGGACTGAAATCCAGCAACATCAACATCGTTGACGCAGCAAGCGTACCCATCGAACCGATCGAACCAAAGATCGCGCTGAACATGGCGCTCGGTTTCATGGGCGGCCTTTTGTTTGGTATGGCTCTGGCCTTCGTTGTAGAAAATGTCGACAATTCCATCCGCACGCCACAAGACATTGACGTTTACTGTTCGCTTCCCTCGCTGGGAGTTATACCGACCGTGATGGTTGGGAAAAACGGGCACAAACTGCTGCACAGTACCGCAACACGACAATTCATTCAACCGGTCACCGTTGAGCATCGCAACTCCAGCAGCGCTGAAGCATTCAGAGCTTTGCGCACATCGTTGCTGCTTTCCTCTCCTGGCGCACCGCCCCAGGTGATCATGGTAACGAGCGGCATGATGCAGGAAGGAAAAAGTTTTACATCCCTCAATCTTGCGGTCGTGTTGGCTCAGACCGGACAGAAGACACTACTCATCGACGCAGACATGCGGCGTCCTACAATTCACAAATATCTGGGTATTTCGGGTTCCAAAGGCCTGAGTGCATGCCTTGCAGGCACAGAAACGCCCGAGTCAGTGACTATCGCCATTGAAGGAATACCCGGGTTGTGTGTTCTTCCTGCCGGACACATGCCCCCCTACCCTTCGGAAATGTTGGCCTCCGACGCCATGCCCCAACTTATACAGCATTGGCGGCAGGAATTTCGCTACATCGTGATCGACACGCCCCCAATATTGGTGGTAACCGACGCCGCGGTCTGCGCCAGGATCGCGGACGTAGTCGTACTTATTGCTCGTGCCAAGAAGACCGGCCGGCAGTCCTTGATACGCGCTCGCGATGTGTTGAGGAAGGTTAGGGCGAACATCGCCGGGGTCGTGGTGAATGATCTCTCGTTCAATTCGGCTGAGTATCGCGGCTATTACGGTCACTACGGGTCCGATTACAACAACTACTACTATCACGAAGGAAGCAATGGAGACGGCTCTGTTTCGGCGACCCACCAAGGAATCTCATGACAAAATCTAGGAACACCAATCGCTTACATACTCTCTTGCTTCTATTGGCTTGCACCGGGCTTGCATTCGCCCAAGACCATACGCCAGCGCCCTTAAACAGCGTTGGATTCGGAAGTGGCGCCGCCGGCCCAATCGGCGCTGGCGATCTTGTTGAGATGAGCATACTTGATACGCCGGAACTCAGCGGGAAGCTTCGCGTTAGCAATACTGGCGACGTAATTCTTCCGCTCGTGGGCAGCCTGCACTTGGAAGACCTGAAGGCTTCAGAAGCTCAAGCGCTAATTCGTCAGAAGTTCATCGACGGTGACTTCCTCAAAGATCCCCAGGTTACACTCTTCATCGCGGAGTACGCTTCGCGAAATGTTTCAGTCGTCGGCGAGGTGCACAAGCCCGGTGTTTACCCGGCTTTTGGAACGCACCAGTTGCTCGATTATCTCTCGCTGGCTGAAGGACTCACGCCCTTGGCTGGAACAGAGATCGTCATCACACACAGTGGTCACTCCAGCGAAGCGCAGAAGGTGAAGATCACTCCTGGAATTGCCCCTCAGGCGGAAAACAATCCAGAGATTCTGGGCGGCGACACGATCTTCGTCGAAAAAACCGGGATCATTTACGTAGTGGGAGACGTGGTCCATCCCGGCGGGTTTCCCATGGATCACGACGGGCATCTCAGCGTCCTTCAGGCAATCGCGCTGGCCCAGGGAACCAATTCCACAGCTGCCAGGGGATCGGCGAAACTCATCCGCACCACACTTCAAGGCCGCCAGGAGATACCGGTCAATCTGAAGAAAATCCTCAGTTCAAAGCAAACTGATCTGGCTATGCAGGACAACGACATTCTCTTCGTGCCCAGCAGTGTGGCGAAGAATGCATGGAAAGACTTCGAGGCGGCTTTGCCGGCTGCGGCTGGTGCGAGCGTATACCGAATCCCATAAATCGCGCCACCCTTTCGAAACAAGAGAACCCAACCAACAATTCTGAGAATCTTCGAGGAGAGATCGATGGCTGCTGCTGGAACCACAATGGCCAGCGAAGTCCCAGTTGTATCCGCGCCGGCATTACGTGTTTCGTTCAGTTGGACTCTGGCCGGGAACGCAATTTATGCGGCCACTCAGTTCGGCATGCTTTCTGCTTTGGCTAAGCTTTCGGATGCCTCCGTGGTGGGCCAATATGCACTTGCATTGGCAATCACCGCGCCGGTTTTCATGCTGACTAATTTGCAGCTGCGAGGGGTCCAAGCCACCGACGCGAACAATCAGTACGAGTTCTCCGATTACTTCACCCTACGCTGCCTCTGCACGGTACTTGGGCTCTTTGTAATCCTCGCGATTACCGCGCTTTCTCGCTACGACAGCGCCACGAAACTCGTGGTGCTGTTGGTAGCCGCGGGGAAAGCGACCGAAACTTTCAGCGACGTGATTGCCGGACATCTTCAGAAATGCGAACGACTTGATCAGGTTGCGCGGGCTTTGGTGTTGCGCGGACTCGCTTCTGTCACGACATTCACACTTACATTCTGGATTACGCGACGGCTCTGCGTCTCACTTCTAGTGTTGGTTGCCACATGGCTGTTGGTCATAGGGCTGTATGACTTTCGTGTCATCTTAAGAACTCTACGGGACCGAGTGTTCTTTCGCTTCTCCGCTTCTGTCCTGCGGCGGCTTGCCTGGCTCAGCCTGCCTCTGGGAATTGTCATGGCTCTCAACTCTCTGAGCACGAACGTTCCTCGATACATCCTCGAGCAGAGTCTCGGTCGAGCGGACCTTGGAATATTTGCCTCGCTGGCCTATCTGGTTACAGCAGGGGGACTGATCTCCATTGCGCTCGGGCAATCGGTTTCCACACGCATGTCGCGGCTTTTCGCCGACGGAAATCTCCACGCCTTCCGAGGAATTGTACGCAAGCTACTGCTGCTCGCGGTTGCGCTTGGTTTTGCAGGCACTCTTCTCGCGCTGACGCTGGGAAAACCCGTTCTCACGCTTGTCTATAGGACAGAGTATGCGAAGCACGTAAATCTTCTGGTCGTCATGGTTATCGATTGCTCAGTATCTGCAGCCAGCGTGTTTTTAGGGTTCGGCATGACAGCAGCACGGTGCTTCCGCTCTCAAATCCCTATTATGGTCGCTAACTTAGTTGTAACGATCGCACTGACATTCGCATTGATACCACATTTCGGATTGCTCGGAGGTGGGTTCGCCCTGCTCTTGTCTTCCGTCCTGCAAGCCTCCGCTAGTTACTACGTTCTTAATCTCGCTCTGCGCAAACGAAGTGTGGCCTGATGCGCATTCTTCACGTGCTGGGAAAATTGGATCGTGGCGGGGCTGAAACGTGGCTGGTTCAGGTA
>Ga0209006_10001753_pt1 | contig 19650 bp, 17 predicted proteins | sample JacPin_JW_Ref_O2_FD_188567 | JGI IMG/M metagenome (GOLD analysis project Ga0209006, IMG submission 188567) | Forest soil microbial communities from Algoma, Ontario, Canada - Jack Pine, Ontario site 1_JW_Ref_O2 (SPAdes) (version 2) | ecosystem: Environmental > Terrestrial > Soil > Boreal...
TGCCATGCCGTTTCTGACACTCCGACCATGCACTGGCCTGCCGATCAAGCCTTGTCACTACGCCGAGAATGAAATTATTGGTATGGTGCACGGGTTGGAACTGGGGAGCGCAGGGTATGCGGTTGTTCGCAGCGGTTTTCGTCGTGTTACTGACATGGGGCACGCAAGCGGCGATGGCTCAAGGCTATTGCCCATTTACGGATTTTTGCGGCGAGCAGCATCATCGTTGCTACCGCAATTGCGCCGCGCTGGGCGATGCGATCGCGTGGCCCTCACGGCCGCGGCTCTTGGCGCAATGCACCTATGGCTGCGAACGCCAATTCAACCGTTGCATGTACCGCGCCGTCCATTGGTGCCGGTAGAGCCTGAAAACGGCGCAACCGCTCAGCGGGCGCGCTGCTTGCCGTAGCGCATCGATCGTCCGGAACAACAGTTGCAGCCGCCGCGGTGCGCGGCCGATAACGAGCGCCCCATCGCCGCCCTCTCGCCCGTGACCCGGGTCGATCCCTTTTTGCCCGAGGTCGCAAAATACGGCGCGGTGAGGAAGGCGCGCGGCGCTTTCTTGCGGCAGGTCGGGCATTTGTGCGGGAGATCGGCCTCCGCCATGGGCTTCATTTCGGTGAAGGGGCCGCAGCGGTCGCAGAGATAATCGTAAACAGGCATCCGGCTTCTCTATTGGGGCTATGCGGCCATCGTAACAAAGAAATGGGATGCGGCAAGTATGGCGACGCCTTGCCTTGCTCGGGCGCGGATACCCCCCCTATAAATCGCGCAACGGAGGACCGCCAACATGGGGCTGCGAGACTTTACCCTGTTCGACATCGTCGAGCGCAATGCGCGTCTTTACCCTGATCGATTGGCGTTTGCGCTCGAGGGCGAGCGCGTGACCCACGCCGCCTATCGGGGGCGCGCCGAACGGTTGGCGCGCGGCCTAGCGCACGCGGGAATCCACCCCGGCGACCGGGTGGCCGTGGTCTCGCAGAACAACCTGGAATTCGTCGATCTTTACGGGGCGGTCGCCCGGCTGGGCGCCATCCTGGTGCCGGTGAACTGGCGGCTCAGCGCCGAAGAAGTCGCATACGTGGTTGCCGATGCGGCACCAAAAATCCTGATTGCCGACGCCGCCAACCAGCCGCTGCTGCAAGCGGCGCACGCCAGCCTGCCAATGATCGAGCGCTGGTATGGGATTGGTGCCCACGTAGCCCCCTTTGCGTCTTTTACCGACTTGCTCGGCGCCACGGACGGGACCTCCCTGCCGGCGCCGCATTCCGATGCCGATGCGGGCCTGGTCATGATCCACACGGCCGCCGTGGGCGGGCGGCCGCGCGGCGCGCTCCTCTCACATGCAAATCTGATCGCGAACAGCATCCAGCTCATGCGCTCGTGGTCGCTCACCGCCGACGACGTCAATTTGGGGGTGTTGCCGCTATTCCATGTCGCCGGCCTCGCCATGCTGCTCGCGGCGCAGTATGCGGGCGGCGCCAGTATCATTCTGCCGAAGTTCGATGCGGGTGTGGCACTGGACGCCATCCACCGCCAGCGGGTCACGATGCTAGCGGAGTTTCCGCCGATCCTGACGTCGCTACTCGACGCCGCCGAGATTACGCCCACCGAGCTTTCGAGCTTGCGCATCGCTACCGGTCTCGACAGCCCCGAGACCATCAATCGTTTCGAACGGCTGTGCCCGCAGGCGCGTTTTTGGTCGGTGTTCGGGCAATCGGAAACCTCGGGCTTTGTGACCATGGGGCATTTTCGCGACCGGCCGGGTGCGGCCGGACGGCCGACCTTCCTGGCCACCGTGGCGGTGCTCGATGAAGCCGACAGGCCGGTCGCGCCCGGCGAAGTCGGCGAGATCGCCGTGCGCGGTCCACTCGTGTTCAAGGGTTATTGGCGCTGCGATGCGGATAACGCCGTCACCTTCCGCAACGACTGGCATCACACCGGCGATCAGGGCACTTTCGATGCCGACGGCTATCTCTGGTACAAGGGCCGCTCGCCCGCCAAGGAACTGATCAAACCCGGCGGTGAAAACGTCTATCCGGCGGAAGTCGAGCGCGAAATCGCCGCGCATCCGGCAATCGAGGAAGTCGTGGTCATTGGCGTTCCCGACGCGCAATGGGGCGAGGCCGTGAAGGCCGTGTGCCGTTGCAAATCAGGACAGACAGCGACTGCGCAGGAAATCATCGATTTCGTCGGCGCGCGCATCGCGCGCTACAAGCGGCCGAAATTCGTCGCCTTCGTCGACGCTCTACCGAAGACGGCGGCGGGGAGCGTCGATCGCGGCAAGGTCAAGGAAACGCACGGGAAAGCCTAGACTAGCAGCACTTATCGCGTCATTGCGAGCGCAGCGAAGCAATCCAGCTCGGCATGCGAGAGCTGGATTGCTTCGTCGCTTTGCTCCTCGCAATGACGATATCGGGGCGAATTCCACAGAGCAGTAGAGCAGTGACGAAGCTTTACGCCAACCACCGCCGGCGCCGGCGGTAATGCTTGACGGCGAGATAATCGACGCCCTTGTGACCGCCGAGATACGCGGCCTCCACGTCCGGATTAGCCTTCACCACTTCGGCCGGCCCGCTCATCACGACGCGGCCGCTGTCCATCAGATAGGCGTGCTGAACGATGTCGAGCGCCATGGCGGCGTTCTGCTCGACCAGAAGCACGGCGACTTTACCTTCGCTGTTGATGCGCTTGATGATGTCGACGATCTCGTCGACCAGAAGCGGCGCCAGGCCGAGACTCGGTTCGTCCAACAGAAGCAGTTTCGGCTCGGTCATCAGCGCGCGGCCGATCGCGAGCATCTGTTGTTCGCCGCCTGACAAATAGCCGGCTTGCGCATTGGCGCGCTGCGCGAGCCGTGGGAACCAGGTAAAGGTGCGGTCGATCAGCCGGTTGATGTGGGCGCGATCGCGATGCATCGAGGTCGCGGCCAAAAGGTTCTCGCGCGGCGTCAGGTGCACGAAGACGCGGCGGCCTTCGAGCACATGCGCCAGCCCAAGACGCACGCGGTCGGGCGGATCGAGCGCCAAAAGATTTTTGCCGGTGAAGGCGATCTCACCCTTGGTGACCTCGCCACGTTCCGGCTTCAACAAGCCGCTGATCGCTTTCAACGTCGTGCTCTTGCCAGCGCCATTGGCGCCGAGGAGGGCGACCAGCCCCCCCTCGGGCACATCGATCGAAACGCTCTTGACCGCGAGAAAAACGCGATCGTAAGCGACTTCGATATTGTTAAGGCTGAGCACGTTGCCTCCCGAACGGTTTGGCCTCCAGTTACTTGCCGCTCGCCTTGAAGGCCTCGGCAGATTTTTTGATCTCCGCCCAGACCACGTCCTGATAGGCCGTGAACCAATCGGTCTGCGGAACGAACTTCGTTCCGTCCCAGCGCGCGATGCGGCCTTTGCCGCCGCCCTGGTGATCTTCCTTCGTTACTGTCATCGGTGGCAGCAGGCCTTCGGCGGTGAAATCGGTAATGGAGGTCAGACCTTCGTTGAGCCAAGGTCCGGTGACTGGACCGTCCGGCGCCTTCGAAGCCGCAACGCGCACGCCTTCCACCATGATGGCGGCCATCATGACTCCGTAATTGTAATACGCGGTGCCGATCTTGTTCTCGGGGCCGGCGCCCTGCCCTTTGCCGGCGACCTCCTTGAGGATGTCGGTGATGATCTTGGGACTGCGGCCGCTCGCGCAAGGCTCGAAGTGGAGCACGCCCTTGGCGGCATCCTTGCCAACCACGTCCATGTCGGATTCCGAAAGCCACACGCTCGACGACATGCGATCCATGGGGATGCCGTTGCGGATCGCTTCGCTGATCGCCGTGGTCTGACCGACGCCGGCGCCCCAGAACACCACCCAATCGGGGCGCGCGCGGCGCACCTGCGGCCAAATCGCTGCCTGATCGTTGCCGGGAGGAGTATAGGGGAAGGTCTCGAACGTATAGCCGAGCTTCTGGCTCAACGCCTGGAAGATCGGGATCGGCTCCTTGCCGAACGGCGTATCGATGTGCACCAGCACGATCTTCTTGCCTTTCAGATCCTTGTCCTGCTGGCGGAAGAAGTCGACGATGATGCCCGCTTGGGTCCAATAATTCGGCGACAGCGGCATCACGTAGGGAAACACCGAGCCGTCGGCCGCGTCGCTGCGGCCCGAGAAGGCGGTGACCAGATTGATCTTGTCCTCGAGCGCGCGGCTGACCAGCGCACGTGCGACCGGCGTCGACAGCGGGTCGCACAGCACCATGCCCTCGCGCTTGAGCCGCTCGTAAGCCTCGATGGCGCGCGGCAAGTCATTGGCGTGGTCGCTGACATCGGCGAGGATCTTATAGCCGCCGACACCGCCGCGGCTATTGACCAGCGAGAAGTAGTCGCGTTGCCCTTGGCTGTATTCCGCCGTCACGAAGGTATAAATCTTGGTGAAATCCTGCGGCATGCCGAAACGAACGACTTTTTCGTCCGCGGCCAAGGCCGGCCGCAATCCAATCAGGGCGGTTGCCGCCGTGCTGGCGACGAAGTAACGCCGAGTCAGTTTCATGTCTTCCTCCCTTTCAAGCCGGCTTAGGCGAGCCCTAACCAGCGGGTTATTGGTTTATCTCCTGGCGGTGCGGAACGGCCAGACCAGGAAGTAATTGCGGACATTGTCGTAGATTTTAGCAAGTCCCAACGGCTCGGCCACGAGGAATGCGATAATCAACGCACCGTAGAGCATCAATGGTAAATGTGCGCGCAAATCGGCGTTCAGCGCGATGCCGAGCCGATCGGCGCCGTGACTGATCAGATTGTTGAACACAATCGGCGCGAACAGCACCAAGCCGGCGCCGAAAAAGCTCCCGAGAACGCTGCCCAGCCCGCCGACGATCACCATGGCGAGAAGCTGGATGGATAAATCGAGGTGGAATTGCTCGGGCGACACGCTGCGCAGATAGCACACCACCAGCACCGAGCCGACGACGCCGCCGATGAACGAGCTGGTCCAGAACGCCAAGAGCTTGAACCTGAACGTGTCGATGCCGATGATTTCGGCCGCATAGTCCTTCTCGCGGATGGCGGCGAGCGCGCGGCCGAACGCCGTGCGATTGACGTTGAGCAGGAACATGGCGATGACGGCGCACACCAAAAGCGCCATGTAATATGTCGGTAGGTCGCCTTCGATGCGCACGCCGAGAAAACGCACCGGCGGCACTTCGATCGAAGCCATGCCGCCGCCGCTGACACCCGGAATATGCGTGATGGCGAAATCGACGATGTATTGCATCGCGATGGTGGCCATGGCGAGATAAAGGCTTTTGACTCGCAGGGCGGCAAACCCGAAAATCGCGCCGATCACCGCGCTGGCGATGCCACCGGCGAGCATCGCCAATTCCAATGGAACGCCCAGACGCACCAGATGGACGCTGCTATAGGCGCCGATCGCCATCACGGCGCCATAACCGAGATGGATTTGGCCGGCGCCGCCCATCAAGAGATTGAGCCCGAGCGCGGCCGACGACCAGATCAGCCAGGGAAGCAGATAGGCGATCAGATAAAGCCGGTCGACAAGGAACGGCGCCGCCAAAGCGAGCACGACGACGATGCCGACCAACAGCTTATCGAACGGCAACGGCCAGAGTTGGCGCTCGTGCCGATAATCGAGATGGCGAATGCCGGCGCGGCGATAGAACATCACACCCTCTCGATCTGTTCATGGCCGAACAGGCCGTAGGGCCGGACCATCAGCGTGATCACGATGATCACCGAGGCGACGATATCGCGGGTGCCGCCGCCGATCAGCGGATCGAGGATGCCGGTGGCAAGGCTTTCACAGACGCCGACAATGAGAGCGGCGACGAGCACTCCCGGAATGCTGTCGAGCCCGCCCAGGATAGCAATCGCAAGCGCCTTCATCAGCAACAGGGAGAGACTCCAATCGACGCCCTGCATGCTGCCCCAAAGAACGCCGGCGGCGGTGGCGGCGACCGCGGCGAACCCCCAGGCGACCGCGATGGCGCGCTCGACGCGGATGCCGACCGACCAGGATGCACCCTGGTCATCGGAGACCGCGCGCATGATGATGCCGGAGCGCGAGTTGAAGAGAACAATCGCCAAGATGATCAAGGCTGCCGATACGCCGCCGCCGATTAGATAGGCGCGATTGATCAGCATATCGCCGAGAAAGACTGGCACCTGCGGAATGCCGAGGCTAAGCCGCTTCACGGCTGACCCCAACAGCCCGGGCACGGCGCCGCGCAACAAAAGCTCGATGCCGAAGGTCAGCATCACCACCATGATGACCGGCTGGCCGATCATGCGCCGCAACACGGTGCGCTCGATCAGCATGCCGAAGCCGAACATCACAATCACCGCCGCAACGATCGCAGCCCACATCGGCAGACCGGCGCCGGCGGCAAACAGCCACGTTATATAGGCTCCCATCATGGCGATGGCGCCTTGCGCAAAGTTGGCCGTGCCGGAGGTTTTGTAGATCAGCACGATGCCGAGCGCGACCAGCCCGTACATGGCGCCGACAAGCGCTCCGGTCAGTGCGAGTTCGCCGAGCAGCGCGATATCCACGGCTACGGCACCTCGCAGATGGAGAGCGTTCGGCTGATCGTCCCGGTCTGGCCGCTCTCGTAGGTGATGCGCGTGTTCTCGACCACGGAGGCGGCGCCCGAATAGAGCGCGGCGATCACGGCCTGGTAGCGCTCATCAATGACGTTGCGCCGAAGCTTTCGCGTGCGTGTGATTTCGCCGTCGTCCGGATCGAAATCCTTGTGCAGGTTGACGAAGCGGCGAAGGCGCAGCGGCACCGGGAGGCTTTCATTGATATGCGCCAAAACCGACGCGACGAGCTTGGCGATTTCCGGCTTCTGCGACAGATCCGCATAGGACGTGAACGAGATGCCGCGTTCTTCCGCCCAATGGCCGGCGGCTTCGAGATCGATGCAGACGATCGCCGTGAGTTCGTCGCGGCCGGCGCCGAGCACCGCGACGTTGCGGACATAAGGACTGAACTTGATCCGGTTCTCGATGTAGTTGGGAATGAAGCGTTCGCCGGCACGCGTGCGCACCACCTCGCTGACGCGCCCGAGCACGACCAGCTGACCGTTCGGTTCCAGATAACCGGCGTCGCCGGTGTGCAGCCAGCCGTCATTCAACGCCTTGCGGGTTGCCTCCGGGTCGTCGAAATAGCCGTCGATGACCGATCCTGAGCGCACGACGATTTCGCCGTTGTCGTCGATCTTGATATCCACGTTCGGCATCGGCTTGCCGACCCCGTGCAGCGTTACCTGCCCTTCCGGCTGCGCGGCAGTGAGCGCCGCCGTTTCGGTCTGGCCGTAGAACTGGCGCAGATCGATACCGAGCGCGCGGAAGAACAAAAACGTGTCTTCGCCCATCGCCTCGCCGCCCGTATAGGCGCGGTGCGTGCGGGTCATGCCGAGAAAATCCTTGATCGGGCCGAAGACAAGAAGTTCGCCGAGGATGGCGGAAAATCGGTCGGCGAGGCCGAGCGGCTTGCCCGCGAGGCGGTTGCGCTCGCGCTCGATCGCCCGCGGCATGAAGTAGTCGTAGAGCCTGCGCTTGAGCGGCGTGGAATCGGCCATGCCGATCTGGATGCGGGTGAGCATGTTGTCCCACGCGCGCGGCGCCGCCAGATAAATGGTCGGGGCCACTTCGCGAATGTCGCGCAGCACCGTTTCCTGGCGTTCCGGAATGTGCGTGGTGAAACGCAACAACGTGCCAGCGCCGAGCGTGAAAACGAGATCGCCGACCCAGGCCATCGGCAAATAGGCGTAGTGATCTTCGTAGTCCTGAAAGTAACCGCCGGCGACCGCGTTCTCGACACCGGCGATGATGTTGCGATGGCGCAACGGCACGCCTTTGGGCGCGCCCGTCGTGCCTGATGAATGCAGCAGCGCCGCAATGTCGTCGCCACGCGCGCGGCCGACCAAATCAACAACCAGCTCGGAATTAGCCTCAATCAAGGTCCGGCCGCGCGAGATCGCGGCGTCGAGCGACAACAGCCCTGCGGATTTGTAGGCCAGAAGTCCGCGCGGATCGTCGTAAAGGATCGTGTCGGGGCGGCCGGTGCGCTCGCGCAATTCCAGAAGCTTGTCGACTTGTTCCTGGTCTTCGGCGACCGCGATGCGCGGTGCACCGTAGCGTGTATAAGCGACGAGCTCGTCCGGCGGAACATCCGGAAAAACCGGTGACGGAAACGCCCGCAACGCCATGGCGGCGAGCGTCGCGGTGTAAAGCCGCGTGCGGTTGTCGCCTATCACCGTCAAAGCCTGATCGGGCCCGAGCCCAAGCGCTTCGAGCGCCGCCGCAAGGGCCATCACTTCGGTAAATATCTCGGCCCAGCCTCGCTCCTGCCATACGCCGCGGTCGCGCTCGCGGAATGCAGGGCGGTTCCCGGTTTCGGCAGCATTGCGCGCCAGCGCCGCGATCAAGGTCGCGGGCCGGCCCTGCTCGGTCACCGGCCAGGAGGTCACGAGCGGCGTGCGCAGCGGCATATTCATCACATCGCCTCGACACGACGCGCAGCCGCGCGCTGACCGAGATAAGCCGACACGACGCGCGGATCCGCGATAGTTTGCGCCGGCTCGCCTTCGGCGATTTTTTCGCCGTAGCTCAGCACCACGACGTGGTCGCACAGCGCAGTCACCACATCCATGTGATGCTCGATCAACAAAATCGTGGCGTTGCGCTCTTCGCGCGCGTCAAGAATGAAGCGCGCGATGTATTCCTTCTCCTCCTGATTCATCCCGGCCATCGGCTCGTCGAGGATCAGGAGCTCGGGTTCGGCGGCGAGCGCGCGCGCCAACTCCACACGCTTTTGCATGCCGAGCGGAATGACCTCGACCGGCTCGTCGCGGATATCCTGGATTTGCATAAAGTCAATCAGCTCTTCGACGACGCGCCGGTGCTCGGTCTCATTGCGCAAAGCCCAGACCCAGTAGAACAGGCTTGCGAGCGCGCTGGCGCCCATGAATACATGACGACCGAGCAGAATGTTTTCCAACACGGTCATGCCGCGAAACAGCGCGAGATTCTGGAAAGTCCGCGCCACGCCGCGCGCCGCGATCCGATGCGGCTTGAGACCGACCACTTCCTGGTCGAAAAGATTTACGCTGCCAGACTCCGGACGATAGAAGCCGGTAATGACATTGACCATGCTGGTCTTGCCGCTGCCGTTCGGCCCGACAAGTCCGAAGATTTGGCCCTTCGGAATCTCCAGCGAAACGCCCTTGAGAGCGCGCAAGCCACCGAAGGCAAGCTCAATATCCCGACAGCGTAGTATGCTGTCGCCTTGATCCCGCTCGCCTGGTGCCCTCATCGTCGGCCGCTTGATCTCATCACATCCGGAACACACCATAATGCGGGCGGTCGATCGGCGCGTTGAGCGCAACGCTGATCGTCATTGCCAGCGCATTGCGGGTATCGGTCGGATCCAAAATACCATCATCCCATAAATGCGAGGTGGAATAGTATGCGCTTTGTTGGCGTCGATATTCGTCCAGGATAGGCTCGCGAATGGCGGCGATCTCGGCGGGGCTCAGGCTTTTTCCCTCGCGCGAGAGCTGGCGAATCTTGATATCCGCAAGCACATTGGCGGCTTGCTCCGCCCCCATGACCGAAATCTGGCTCTGCGGCCACATGAACAGAAACCGCGGATCAAACGCCCGTCCCGCCATGCCGTAATTCCCGGCTCCGAACGAGCCGTTGCAGATCACCGTGATCTTCGGCACTTCCGAGCCCGAAACCGCCATGATCATCTTGGCGCCGTCCTTGGTGATGCCGCGGTGCTCATAGTCGCGGCCCACCATATAGCCGGTGATGTTCTGCAGGAAGATCATCGGCACGCGACTTTGGTTGCACAACTGCATGAAATGGGCGCCCTTGAGCGAGGAATCGTTGAAAAGGACGCCGTTGTTGCCGAGGATTCCGACCTTAAAGCCCCAGATATGGGCGAACCCGCAGACCAGCGTGGTGCCATAAGCGGGCTGATATTCGTGGAAGCGGCTGCCGTCGACCAGCCGCGCAATCAGCTCGCGCACGTCGAACTGGACTTTGATGTCGCGCGGAATGACGCCGTAAAGCTCGTCGGGGTCGTAGTGCGGCGGCTCCGGCGCGATCCGCTCCACGTTGAGCTTGGTCGGCCGTTGCGTCTGTCCGACCAGTTCGCGCGCGATGGCGATCGCCTGCGCCTCGCTCGTGGCCGGATAGTCCGCGGTTCCGGAAATGCGGGTGTGCACATCAGCGCCGCCCAAGTCGTCGACGGTGACGTCTTCGCCGGTTGCCGCCTTTACCAGCGGCGGACCGCCGAGAAAGATCGCGCCGGTGCCGCGCACGATGACACTGTATTCGCTCAGCGCCGGTATGTAGGCGCCGCCTGCGGTACAATGGCCGAGCACGATGGCGACCTGCTGCACGCCGAGCTTGGACAGGATCGATTGATTGCGGAAAATGCGGCCGGCCAGATAGCGGTCGGCGAAGAGATCGGCCTGTAGCGGCAGAAAGCCGCCGGCGCTGTCGCACAGATGCACGACCGGCAGCCGGTTCTCGATAGCGATATCGAGCGTGCGCACGATCTTTTTGACCGAGAGCGGATACCACGCACCACCCTTCACGCTGGCATCGTCGGCGTGAATAATAACTTCGCGGCCTTCGACGATGCCGATGCCGCTGACGATCCCGGCGCCCGGCACCTCGCCGCCGTATTCAGTGTTGGCCGCAAGCGTCGACAATTCCAGAAACGGCGTGCCGGGATCGAGCAACAACTCGATGCGATCGCGCACGAACATCTTGTTCTGCCGCGACAGGCGTTCGAGATCGCGCGCCGGGCGCTCGCGCCGCGCCGCGTGATGGCGCGCCTTGAGCGCATCGGCGAGCCCGCGATTATGCTTCCAGTTGAGGCGAAACTCCTCGGACGCGGTGTCGATCTTGCTTTCAATGCGCCGCATGGCTCAACACTCTCTCAGGCCGGAGCCAATTCCAGCAGCGGCGCGCCGCGCTGGAAAGTCTGGCCCACGCCGACATGGACGGCCGCGACCGCACCGTCGCGCCAGGCTTTGATTGCCGTCTCGAGCTTCATGCTCTCGATCACCATGAGAGTTTCCCCGGCGGTCACGGACTGTCCTTCCTTCACGTGCAGCGCGATGACCACCCCCGGCATCGGCGCTTCGGCGACATCCTCGGCGGCGGCACCGGCTTGGCTGCCGTAGCGCCGCACCGGATCGACATAACGGACCGTGAACGTCATCCCATCGATGTGTACGTGAACGAGGTCACCGTCCGGCGCGATCAGCACGCGTGAACTTTCCGCGCCCAGATGAAGGAGCTGTGCGCCGCGCTCCGCGTCCGTAAGCGCGATCGGAATGGCGGTTTCGCCGACATGCAGCACGTAGCCGTCGCCGCGACGCGACAAGAAGCCTTCGTGCTCGGTCTCGCCAATGACGAATGTGTGTTGCATCAGGAGACCGCCAAAGCCGGAGAAGCCGGCACCGCACACGCGGAGCGGTAATCGGCGGCGAGCCGCTCGACGAGCTCAGCGATGCTCGGCACGTCGTGGATGGTGGCGATGCCGTGACCCGCGCTCCAAATATCGCGCCAAGTGCGCGCCTCGGAATCCGCAAGCCCGCTCATGTCGGGGGATTTCTTCGGCAGGGTTTCCGGATCGATGCCGTAGCGTGTGATCGACGGCAACAGGAAATTCGCGAACACGCCGGAGAAGCGGTCGGAATAGATAATGTCCTTGACGCTGCTGTCGACGATCATTTGTTTGTAGGCGTCTTGCGCATTGGACTCGCGTGTCGCCAGAAAGCGGGTGCCCATATAGGCGAGATCGGCGCCAAGCACCTCGGCGGCGCGGATCTGATGGCCGTCGCTGATGCTGCCGCCGAGCACCAAGCAGCCATCCCAGAATTCGCGCACTTCGCGGACCAGCGAAAATGCGCTTTGGCTGGACGCGTGGCCACCGGCGCCGCCGCCGACGCAGATCAAACCATCGGCGCCGCCTTCGATCGCCTTGCGGGCGTGCAAAGCGTTGACCACGTCGCAGAACACAAGGCCGCCATAACCGTGAACCGCCTCGATGGTTTGGCGCGGATCGCCCAGACAGGTGATGACCAGGGGCACCTTATGGGAGACGACGATTTCCAAATCAGGTTCGTAGCGCGCATTGGTGCGGTGCACGATGAGGTTGACCGCATGCGGCGCCACTTTGGCGCCCGAGTGAGACTGCGCATGAGCGCGCAAGCCGGCCTCGATTTCACTGAGCCACGAGTCGAGCTGTTCGGACGGGCGCGCATTGACATGCGGGAAGGCGCCGATGACGCCGGCGCGGCACAGCGCCATCACCAGCGGCGGGAAGGACACCAGAAACATCGGCGCGCCGATCGCGGGCACCGAGAGTGTTTGTTTGAGCGCGTTCGGCAAGGTCATTGCGGGCCTCGCGCAAAGTCGTTAGCGCATCGCATCAATTCCTCCAGGCGCCCATGGCGCTGAACAATTCCGGCACCGCATCGGCCGCGTCGCGCACCGGGCGGAGCGACAGCGAAGCCGCCGCGATCAATTTGTTTGCCAGCTCCGCGCTGACCGGCGGATCGGCCGCAAGCGCGGGATGCTCATCCAAAAAGCCGGTATGGAGCGCACCCGCGGCGAAATCCGGATCAGCGGTGAGGCGACGCAGGAAGGCAGTGTTGGTCTCGCAGCCCAACACTGCAAGCTCGCCCAAGGCGTCATAGCCGCGCGTGCACGCCGCCGCGCGGTCGTTGCCGTGCACGACGAGCTTGGCCAGCATCGGATCGAAGGCGGCGGTGACCACCTGCCCCTTGCTGATGCCGGTATCGACGCGCACATCCGGCCCGGTTTCCGGCAGCGCCATCTCGACGATGCGGCCGGTGGTAGGCGTAAAGCCGCGTGCCGGACTTTCGGCATAAATGCGATATTCGATGGCATGGCCGTGGATGGCCAGTTCCGCTTGCGTAAAGCGAAGCGGTTCGCCGGCGGCGACATGCAACTGCTCGGCGACGAGATCGATGCCGGTGATCATTTCGGTCACCGGATGCTCGACTTGCAGCCGCGTGTTCATTTCGAGGAAATAAAACTCACCGCGGCCGTAGATGAACTCGATCGTGCCAGCATTGCGGTAGCCGGCCGCGCGAGCGATGCCGACGGCGATGTCGCAGATGCGCCTGCGTTCGCTTTCGTCCAGAGCCGGCGACGGCGCCTCCTCGACGATCTTCTGGAAGCGGCGCTGGATCGAGCATTCGCGATCGAACAGATGCACGACATTGCCGTGTGCATCGCCGAGCACCTGCACCTCGATATGGCGCGGCCGCTCCACATAGCGCTCGACGTAAAGGCGGCCGTCGCCGAAATAGCGCGTGCCTTCGCTGCGCGCGCGCACGATCTCCTCGTCGAGCACCGCCGCATCGCGCACGATTCGCATGCCCTTGCCGCCCCCGCCGGCCGCGGGCTTTATCAACAGCGGAAAGCCGACCGCGCGCGCACGCTCTGAAAACGTCTTCGGATCGTCGTCCTCGATGGCCGAGGGCGCAACCGGAAAGCCGCGCTCGGCGACAAAGGCGCGGGCCCGCACCTTATCGCCCATCAACTCGATCGCGTCCGCCGTTGGGCCGACAAACACGATGCCTGCTTCAGCGACTTGGCGGGCGAAACGCGCATTCTCGGATAGAAAGCCGTAACCCGGATGGATGGCACCGGCACCGCTCTCGCGCGCCGCGGCGATGATTTGGGCGCCGTCGAGATAAGCCGCGACCGGTGTCGCGCCGGCTATCTCAATTGCCTGATCGGCCGCCGCCACCGCCGGCGTCGCCGCATCGGCAGCGTGATAGACGACGACCGCTTCCAACCCCAGCGCCTGCACGGTGCGCAGGATGCGCAGCGCGATCTCGCCGCGATTGGCAATCAGGACGCGCCGGAACGGCCAGCCGTTCACTGGGGCAGGACCAAGCTTCGACATTACGCGTTCGCCCTTACGGAGTTTGGACAGAGCCCGTTCAAGAAGATATCGGTGATGTTGCGCGCCATGCGCTGCACGTCGAGCGGACGCTTGGCGATAGTGTGGCGCCAAGCGGAATGCTCGATGGCGCCGAACAACATGTCGCGCACCACCCGCGGATCGACGGCCTCCGGAATTTCGCCGCTGGCTACGGCATCATCCACCATCTTGACGAGGATCGATGTGTAACGGCGGTTGAGCTGCTGAATGGCGGAGCCGCGATAATCGCCCGCGATCCGCACCTCGGATATGAAAAGCCGGCAGAGATCGCGCTGCGCGACGAAGATCGCCAGATGCTCGCTTATCAGAATGTAGAGCTGCTCGCGAAACCCCTTCCCGCGCGCGACCTTGGTGCCCAGATCCTCGATCAAGCGCTCATAGAATTTCCGCAAAACGTGCTCAAGCAGATCGCGCTTGTTGGAGAAGTATTTGTAGATCAGGCCGTCGGAGACGTCGGCCGCCCGCGCGATCTCGGTGATCGAGGTGGTTTCATAGCCCTTTTCGGCGAAGGCGCGCGATGCGGCCGCCAGGATCGTCTCATAGCGGTCGCGCATCCGCTCGGGACTGATGGCCGGCATCACACGCTCGAAAAACCGTGGAAGAAGACTGCGGGAGGAACGTCGGACGCGCCAGGAACCCGCACGCACGATGATGTTCGGCCGAACCGGCGCATGCCCTTGCCGCCCTCCCAGTTGCCCGTGGGGCGCCCGATATTCGGCCCGCCCGACCGTTGATTACGCATATTGAATACGCTTCACTTTGACATGTCAACGCGACCCTGTTTAGGTCGTGCCGGAAAAGACTAAGGGAGGAATTCCATGACGGCAGCGGCAGCGGACACGCGCGCTCAGTCATTTGCGGCAGGCGGATTTCGCCTGAGCGAGGAGCAGGAGGAGATCCTTTCCACTAGCGACCGTTTCGCGCAGGCGGAATTCTTCCCCCTGCAGCAGCGCATGGACGATGAGGAGTGGTGGCCGCCGGAGGTGATGCCGGCTTTGGCGCGCATGGGCTTTCTGGGCGTCACCGCGCCAACCCAGCTTGGCGGCGCCGGCGGCGATTTCTTCACGTCGGGATTGATCACGCAAGGCTTGGCGCGCTGGAACCACGCGGTTGCGCTCAGCTACGTCGCCCACGAGAACCTCTGCCTCAACAATATCGCGCGCAACGGCTCCGATGAGATCCGCACACGCTTTCTGCCCAGACTCTGCGACGGCAGCGCCATCGGCGCGCTCGGGCTGACGGAGCCCGGCGCCGGCTCGGACGCCCTCGGCTCGATGGCGACAACCGCGCGTCGTGACGGCGATCATTACGTGCTCAATGGCCGCAAGCTCTACATCACCAACGGGCCGGTTGCCGACATTCTTCTGGTCTATGCCAAGACCGACAAAGCGCAGGGCGCCAAGGGCATATCGGCGTTCGTGGTCGAGCGCGGCACGCCGGGGTTCGGCGTGGCGCAGAAACTCGACAAGATGGGCTTTCGCGGCAGCACCACCGCCGAGCTGGTGTTCGACGATTGCCGCGTGCCGGCTGCCAATCTTGTCGGCGAGGAAAATGCCGGCGTCGCCGTGGTGATGAGCGGGCTCGACCTCGAGCGTGCGATCGTCGCCATGATCAATCTCGGCATGGCGGAACGCGCCTTTGCGCTGGCGCTCGACTACGCAAAAACGCGCAAGCAGTTCAACCGCCCGATCGGCGAATTCCAGCTCGTGCAAGGCAAACTCGCCGACATGTACACCACGATCGAGACCATGCGGACCTTCTGTTACCGCACGCTTGCCGAGGCGAACGATCTGGAAGTCGGCAGCGGCGGCCGCGGCGAAATTCATAAACTCACCGCCGCGAGTATTCTCTATTCCGCGGAAGGCTGTACGCGAGTGATGGAGCACGCGGTGCAGATTTTCGGCGGTGCCGGCTATATGCGCGAAACCGAGATCAACCGGCTTTATCGCGCCAGCAAACTCCTCGAGATCGGCGCCGGCACGTCAGAGATCCGCCGCCTGATCATCGGCGGCGAGTTGATGCGGGGTTAAGGCGTTCATTCGACCATCACGGACCGGGCGCCCGCTTTTTCTAAATGGAACATTCGGCCGCCTTCGTTGAAGGGCCGAGCTTGAGCTGCCGCAGACATCTGTCCGCCACGCAATAAAGATAGATTCCGTTACCATCGATGCTCGATGGACTTTCCCGCGCGCTCGGGGGACAATCCGCCGCGTTTGCAATCCCCGTTTTTATTCAATGGCCCTCGATGGTCGAGAAACAAGACGCGGATAACAGTGAGTTGGATCATAGCGCCCCCGCCCCGAGAGCCGACGAAGGCGTCTCGGTCGGGCGGGCGCCTGCGTCTGTTGAGACGGCAACCGTCGCGCCAGCAAATCATCGGCCGGGATGGAAAAGGTTGGCCCTGGGCGCACTAGCTGTTGTGCTGCTGGCGGCCATCTGGAAATTCGGCATCCCGTGGATCGAATTGACGCTCAACACAGTCTCGACAGATGACGCCTATGTGAACGGGCACGTCACGTTCGTCGCTCCGCGCGTCAGCGGCCAAGTCGTCCGGGTTTTTGTCGATGACAACAACCGCGTCCACAAGGGCGACATTCTGGTCCAGCTGGACAAGGAGCCCTACGAAGACGACGTGGCCGTCAAACGAGCGGCCGTCGACACCGCCAAGGCGGATTTGCTCGCGGCCACGGCCACCGTGCGTGGCCTTGAAGCCCAAGCCAGGAGCCAGTACTGGCAGCTGGAAAACGCCATGGAAGATGTGGACAACCGGGTGGCGCAGTTGCGTGCCCGCGTTGCCACTGTCGACAAAAACAACGCCGCGCTCAAGCTGGCACAACTGGAATTCGCGCGCGCAGAGAAATTGCTGCCAAACGAAACGGTAAGCCGGCAGGAATATGATCGACGGCAGGCGGTCCTGTCGGAAACGCAGGCGGAGGTGGCGCAAGCCACGGCGGATGTCCATCAAATCCGCGCCGCATTGGGCTTGCCGGCGCAGCCCAAAAGCGGCGATCTCGCTGAGGTGCCGGCCGATCTCGACGAGACCTTCTCCTCCGTCCGCGACACGCAGGCCGCCCTGATCCGCACAGCCGCACAGCTCGGCGTCACCCATTCGTTTAAGCAGCTGCCGAAGCAGATGCTGCAGCAGTTCGAGAATCTCAATCGTGGTGATACCGACAAGTCGCTTTCCGAACTGACGGCGAACGCCCCAGCGATCAAACAGGCGCAAGCCAAGCTCGAAGCCGCCAATCGCGACCTCGTTCAGGCCGAGCTCAACCTTCGTTACTGCGACATCGTCGCCGAGATCGATGGCGTCGTCACGCGACGCAACGTCAACCCGGGCAACGATGTGAGGGTCGGCCAGAGTCTGATGGCGATCCGCTCCCTGCGTGAAATTTGGGTCGATGCCAATTTCAAGGAAACCCAATTGCGCGATTTGCGCATCGGCCAAGCTGCCGATCTGTACGTCGACATGTATGGCGGCCGGCATGTGTTCAAGGGCCGGATCTCCGGATTCACGATGGGGACCGGATCAACGCTGGCATTGCTCCCGCCCGAGAATGCCACCGGCAACTTCGTCAAAGTGGTACAGCGGCTACCGGTCCGCATCGACCTTGAGGGATACGATCCGAACGACAATACCCTGTTCATCGGCACGTCGGTTGTTCCCTACGTCTACATCAACAAACCGGCCACCGGGCCCGATGCCGGGAAGTTTCTGCAGGCGAACAGTCCTTCCGCACCAAGCGTCAGTTCACCCCAGAGCCTGATTGGTCACGACAAATGACGGTCGCGGCGGTGTCGCCATCGCGAGCGCCCGCGTCGATGAATCCGTGGCTGGTGGCCGCAGTCGTTGTTTTGCCGACCTTCATGGAGGTGCTCGACACCACCGTCGCGGTGGTGGCGCTGCGCTATATCGTCGGCGGCCTGTCAGCCACCGTCACCGACGGGGAATGGGTCATCACCAGCTATCTGGCCGCCAACGCCATCATCCTGCCGATCACTGGCTGGTTGAGCGCGCATCTCGGCCGGCGCAACTATTTCCTCATGTCGATTGCGGTTTTTACCATCAGTTCCGCGCTCTGCGGATTTGCCGGCAGTCTCGGTCAGCTCATTCTGTTCCGTGTCATTCAGGGTCTGGCTGGCGGCGGCCTGCAGCCGAGCAGCCAGGCCGTTCTGCTGGACGCCTTCCCGCGCGAAAGGCAGGGCGTGGCGATGACGCTGTTCGGCTTGGCGGCCTTGCTGGCGCCGGTCGTCGGTCCGACCTTGGGCGGTTATTTGACGGACCAATATGACTGGCGGTGGGTGTTTTTAATCAATGTACCTTTCGGCCTCATAGCGTTCGCCGGATGTTACGCCGTTCTCCGCGACCCGGACTATCTCGTCAAGGAACGTGCGGAGCTGAAGAGACGGCCGTTTTATTTCGACTCGATCGGCCTCGCGCTGCTCGTCGTCGTCATGGTGTGTTGGGAAGTCATGCTCAGCAAGGGCCAGGAGTGGGACTGGCTGGGCGATCCATTTTGGCGCATCCAGACATTGGCCACTCTCTGTGCGACCGGTCTGCTCGGGCTGATTATCTGGGAATTGCGCAACCCCAACCCCGTGGTCAATTTCCGGCCGTTGCGCGAACGCAATTTCGTTGCGTGCTGCATCATCATTTTTTTTGCTTATGCGGTGCTCTATGGCGCCACCAAGTCTTTGCCCGGCTTGCTGCAATCGTTGTTCGGCTACAACGCACTGGCCGCAGGGCTGGTCATGTCGCCGGCCGGCTTCTTCGCCGTCCTCGCCATGCCGATCGTCAGCCGGCTGCTCGGCCTAAAGACCGACGCCCGTTGGCTGATCGGCGGAGGATTGCTGCTCATCGCCGCCAGCAATTATTGGATGTCGCAGATGAACCTCGACATCAGTCCCGACCAAGTCATCTGGCCCCGGGCTGGCTTGGTCGTCGGACTGGCAATCGTCTTCGCGCCAGTGAACGTCGCCGCCTATCTATACACGCCTCCTTTGTTGCGCGGCGCGGCGGTGGGCCTGTTAAGCCTCCTGCGCAACGAGGGCGGCAGCGTCGGCGTATCGATGGCGCAAACCGTGCAGGAACGACGCGAGCAATTCCATACGCTGCGGCTGGGCGAGTCGCTCGATCCTCTCAATCCGGCCGTAGCGTCCTTCCTCGATCAGGCGCAAGCGCGCTTTCTCCAGCAGACCGGAGATCCGGCCGCGGCGCAACAATTGGCGTTGCGGGCGCTGGAGAACCTGCGTGAGCAGCAAGCCTCGTCATTGGCGTATTTCGATTGTTTTTGGCTCTTCGCCGTCGTGGCGTTCGCGGTGGCGTTCTGCGTCTTGTTGATGAAGCGTTCCGTCGCCGAAAAAGGCGCGCCCGTCGGCGGCGAGTAAGCCAAATTTTTTGTCCGCCCAGCGCCGCACATGTGCAGCGCGCTTGAAGTCACCCTCGCAGAGGTTCGACTTCACCCGCCGACATTGAACCAATCCGGGCGCGGGATGGTCCATTGATCGCCCCAGATTTCGTTACCGCCGTCGAGCGTGATCACGGTGCCGGTGATAAACGAGCCGGACGGGCCGGCGAGGTAACAGACCGCATCGGCCACATCGCGCACGTCGCCGAAGCGGCGCACCAGATTGGTCTTGGGCAACGCTTCG
>Ga0209006_10001754_pt1 | contig 19646 bp, 15 predicted proteins | sample JacPin_JW_Ref_O2_FD_188567 | JGI IMG/M metagenome (GOLD analysis project Ga0209006, IMG submission 188567) | Forest soil microbial communities from Algoma, Ontario, Canada - Jack Pine, Ontario site 1_JW_Ref_O2 (SPAdes) (version 2) | ecosystem: Environmental > Terrestrial > Soil > Boreal...
GGCTCCGCATGACTCGGGGCCGATGTGGGTCGCTATTCCACTTTCGTATGACTTTTTCATTCACTACACCTCGCCGGTTTTGACCGGCGCACAAGGAGAAAAACAGATGAACACGAAAGAGGCAGTGCAATCGTTGCCGGAGTACGTGAATGTTCCCCTTGCGGAGCTGGTTGAATCCTCGACCAACCCGCGCAAGACGTTCGATGACGAGAAACTGGAGGAATTGGCCGAGAGCATCGGCAGCAAGGGCGTCCTCTCTCCGCTTCTCGCGCGGAAAGTAAACGGCCATCTCGAAATCGTCTCGGGAGCGCGGCGCTATCGCGCCGCGCAGCGAGCAGGGTTGCAGGAGGTTCCCGTTCGCATCGTTGCCCCGAACGACGACGAATCGCTCGAAATGCAAATCATCGAAAACATCCAAAGGGCCGACGTGCATCCGTTTGAGGAAGCGCAAGGGTTTCGGGCCTTGCTCGAACGCGAAGGGGCCGGGTACACGGTCGAGAAGATCGCGGCGAAAATTGGAAAGGCCGCGGCGCATATCGCCAAGCGCCTTCGACTCTTGGACCTGATTCCACCTGTGGCCGATGCGTTCACGGCGGGACGTATCAGCATCGAGCACACCTTGCTCATTGCCAAACTCGGAGCGAACGTGCAGGAAGAGGCCCTGCGGCATTGCTATGACGGCTACTACGCGGCGAACGACGCCGAGCGGAGTCTCGTTCCCGTCAGCCGTTTGCAAGCGTGGATTGAGCAGAACGTCTATCTCAGTCTCAAATCCGTGCCGTTTTCAAAAGACGATGAAAGCCTTCTGCCCGAGGCGGGGAGTTGCGCCAACTGCCCGAAGCGGACGGGATTCAACACACTGCTCTTCTCCGAAGTCAGGAAAGATTCGTGCGCCGATGCCGCCTGTTTCAATCGCAAGCTCGACGCGCATATCGCGCAGCGCGTTGGGAAGATGCCGAATCTAGTGCAGATTTCGGAGAACTATAAGACGACTGGCGAGACGCCGATCCTCGGCAGGCGCAACTACGTCGAAGTCGTAACTCGCAAAGGCAAGAAACGCGGAGAAGCGCGGCCCGAAGAAAAACTCTGCGCCCACCTGACCACGGCCATTCACGCGGACGGCATCGAAAAGGGCCGTCTGGTGAAAATCTGTGCGGACCTGACCTGCAAGGTGCACTTCGGAGAGCGGCAACAAGAAGAAAAACAACGGCTCCAATGGAAGGCCGAAAAGACCGCCGCAAACCAAAAGCCGAAACAGACGCTCGCATTCAGGCACCGCCTTCTGGCCGACGTGCTCAAGCGGGTCAAGCCGGAGTTCGAAACCAAGGAGCTACGCATGGTGGCGCAGTTTGTTTTGCGCTCTCTGTCGCACGAACTGGTGTGCCGCCTTGCCAAACGCCACGGCTTCCAAAATCCCAAAGACGTTCACGATTGGCAAGTGGCCGAGAAGGCGCGGATGCTTCACAAGAAGGCGGACGCGGCTGGTCTCGCTGTGCTGATTTTCGAGGCCATGCTCCTTGGCCCTGCCGGAAGTACTGCGGTCGACAAGGACGACGATCCGCTGACGGACGCAGCGAACCTTTGCAAAATTGACGTGAAGGCGTTGCGGACTGCCTTTGCCAAAGCCGAGAGGGAGAACGTGCAGAAGAAGGCGAAAGCGACGGAGAAGAAAGACAAGCCCGCGTCGAGAGCGAGAAGCGCTCGCAAATAGCACGACCACAAAACCGAACGGGGCCGTCCTTCACCGGACGGCCCCGTTCTCTTCACTCACCCTCACTTCCAAGAATCGCCCGGCACACGGAGGCCTGTTCGACTGCCAGCACAACTCAGCGTTGGACCCTCCGGGCTCCTCTCGCCGATCGCGCCTCCTGTCGATGTCGATGAAATGTCCGGCTTACCATGCGAAATCGCCCGCCTTTACCCGCCGTGAACCCAGTCCTTCCCTTTGTCAAAGTCCTCGACCCTCGACATACGGCTCACCCTTTCGTTTGCCGGCCACCGCGAGGCCATCCCAACGATGCGTTTCCCGTCCGTAGCCCCCTAGTAAGCGACGCGGGAGAGAGCGCCGTCCCGGGTGGATTGTGATTCCCGTTCCCCCAAAAAAACGAGTTCGACTTATTTCATTTCTCGCCTTTCCGTCCCCTCCATTGGGCACGGCTTCGGGGGAATTCCTGCGCCCGGCAGCTTCGCGTCTTCTGCTTTTCCGTGTCCTCCCAAAAATCTCTGGGAACAGCGCACGAGATTTTTGTGCCCCTCCCGAAATGCAGACCCTCGCCTTGGGAGCAGACCCCTCTCGCTTTCGAGTGCCCCAATTACAAGGGGCAAAAAGGAGACTCAAGAATGTACGAAAATCGCGTCGAACTCATGGGCTTTTTGGGAAAGAACCCGGAAAGCAAATCCACAAAGAAAACGGGACGAACGCTCGCGATCCTCTCACTCGCCACTAAGACCTGGTGGACGGGTGCCGACGAGCAACGCCACGAAAAGACCGAATGGCATCGGATTGTCGTTTGGAACGGCCTCGCGGATTACGCGGCCGACAAACTGAAGAAGGGCGACCACCTCTATGTCGTGGGAACTCTCGCGAGCAACATCTACGAAAAGGAGGTTGGCAAAGGGAAAACCAAGGTCAAAGTGCAGATCACGGCGTGGCAAATCAAGGCATTTTCGATTCGCAAGCTGGACCGCAAGGAATCCGCACCGACAGCGCCCGCGACGGAGAAAACACAGCCCGAGGAGGGTCCCTACTGAACTCCACTGCCGAGAACGGCTCTGGCTCTTGCCGGAGCCGTTCTTGCGTTGTCCGAGGGGATCATTCGGTGGCCTGAGCGGCGGATGCGCTTGAGTAGCTTAGAATTGCAAGGGAGAACTACGAGGAACGTCGTGGAGGCTCACCTCTCCGCATCGCCGGCAAATAAAGGAGCGATTCCATCGCGCGTATTCCTGCGGGAATCTCAGATGATTGTGCCGCCAGAATACGAAGACGAGAACCAGGAAGATGACAGGAGCAAGGAAGACATACATCTTCATGGGAAGAGTGGTTACTGGCGGAGGACTGGACGCGACGAAAACGGCATAAGTAAAGAGAGCGGCGAGGGTAACCACGAGGCACCCCACAATGAGCCTAACGTAGGACCACTTCCTCGGCGGGCTGAGAAGCTTCGAAAGTTGTGTCCAATGAACGCCTTGCGTGACCGCCCTGCCGACGAGCAGATTCGGTCCGTCGCTCCCGAACAGAAACGCGCGGAGCCGAGTTCGCGTGTCTATGTGACGGACGTTCTCCTGGTATGCCAGAGAAACCTTCTTCAAGTCCCCACTGTTGCAATCGGGGCAGCGTAAATCCATGCCTATACTCGGGAGTCGTGCGGCTGGGCTTCCTCTGTAGAGTATGCCCGCCGAAGGCGCGAATTTGGCCAACGACATCTGGACCTCCGAAGACGTCAATAACAACGCTTCGCCGAGCTGCGCAGCGGCTTGCGTGGGAAGAGATCGTTCCAGTAAGGCGATCGGCTTCGTTCCAGCAGGCAGGTTACGAGCGATGTGAGATTCCCATCTCGTGAACTGAATTTTATGAATCCGTCGGTAGCGTGTTCGTCTGCTATCGTGCGCTCAAGCGTTCGGCCTACTCGCCTAGCTTCTTTTCGAATCCATTGCGCCGCCTCCTGTTTTTGGAGTGCGTACTTGGTCGCGCAGCGCACGATTTCGGTGAGCACGGTAGCTACCGCGGAATCAAACCAGGGAGGCCTACCGAGACAATGGGACAATTCGTCCTCGATGATCCACCTGTGCCTATCAAGGAAGAGCTCGAGCGATCGCGCGTCCTCTGCATTCACGGCCAGACGGAGGAGAATGTCTCGATCACTTACCGTGCCTTTCTCGGTCCGCAGTTTTGGAATAAATGTCGCCATTGCTTGCAGGCTCACAGTCTCACGCGATCATCGATATATAACACACAGATAGATTATCTACAACCAAGGATGACATACCGCTAGTGTTAAGCAGATTGCGCAACAGCTATGTTTCGCGCGGGGGTTCAATGGACCACGCGAAACTATTCGGACGGCGGCTAAAGGCACTTCGAAAAGCGAACAAGCTCAATCAGGCTGAACTCGCAGAAAAAGTAGGCATCGAGACGAAATATCTCAGTAATATCGAAACTGGGAGGAGAAGCCCGTCTTTTGAGAAGACCGTCGCGCTGGCAAAGGCGCTTGAAGTACCCATGAGCAGCCTATTCTCGTTCGACCATGACGAAGCCGATCCCAAGATACTCAAGAGGCGGATAGAGGCCAGCCTCGCAAGGGCCACCTCACTGCAGTTGAAACAAATTTATGGACACATGCGGCAGGTGATGGAATCCTAGCCGATTTAGATCCCCCCGAACCTAGGAAATTTCCCCGATATCAAATCGTCCTGCCTTCCCCAGAGTCCCCCGTTAGTGAAGCTCTACGAAGTGATTGCGTTCACATTGATTTGACCTAGGGCCAACAGCAGCGTACCCCGATTGCCCGGCACACCAAGATAGTGTGGCAACAACTCCTTATGGAGATAAGCGACACGCCTGGTAGCATTGTATGTCGAAGCGAAGGCATGTTCACACGCGCGCCATCGCTCACCACAACGTAAATCGCGATCAAAGTCTTAGCACCTCAGTTTGTCGGCACTTTGCCCTGATTCTGCTCTTGAAGCTTGCGGAGTTCGCGCCAGCGAGCGTATTGATCCGGGTCGTAGTCCGGTGCTTTGCCCTCGTAATCCTGAATCCAAAAACGAAACCAATCCACGTTGCGCTGCAAGGAAGCGACACGTTCCGATGGTGTGTCGAGGGGATGATCGCCCAACGGGTAGAAATACAACTCGACTGCCTTGTTTTGTCGGTAAAGAGCTGTAAAGAATTCAAAGGCATTGTTTGGGCCGTAAGGTAGGTGACCATGCCCGGTGTACTCCATCAACAACGGACATCGGACGTGCTGCGCATTGAATGCTGGTGCGTACTTCAACCAATTCTCCCGGGTCTCGCCGTACGGCGGACCTCCGAACATCGCCTCTGCGTCCGCCATGAAACCGTGATCGTTCTGAATCCACTCGACACCGTAGTTGTACAGCCCCCCATCCGCAGAAGATGCGGCCGCAAACCTAAAATCAGTGTGGGTTAGCATGAAGTCGGTTTTCCAACTTGTTCTGCTGAAACCGATGATGCCAACTTTGGTTTTGTCGATGATGCCCTGATCCGCTAGATGGTCCACTCCGCTCTCCACCATCGCCATCCAGTTGTACGCCTCTGTTAGGCCGCCGGGGAAATTTGTCGGGAGATCACGGGAGTCAAAGGAATACTGAACCATCAGAACTGCAAAACCATCATTTGCCAAGACTTGCGGCGGAAATGCCGTTGAATAAGAACCGTCACTGACGAAAAAGTGTTCTCGCGACTTGTTCATGATTACCAACGGATATTGCTTACCGGACGTATAGCCCACTGGCTTAATCAGGTACCCCCAACAACCGACGCCATATTTGTTCGTCCAACTAACCTTTTCGACCTCGCCCATTGAGATATCGCGATATTCAATATTCAAGTCCGTCAACGCATGGTTTTGGCCGCTTTTAAGATTCGTGACAATCAGGGCTGGCGGAGTTCTTATATCTTCCCGCACGCCAATTGCTAATTCTCCATTCCTTGTAATGCCCTGAAAGGCAACGATTGGGTCGGAGAATACTGTCGAGCGACTTATCTCCTGCCATTTCCCCAAAGTGCGTTTTATCCTAGCAAGTACACCTCCCTCAAGGGGAACCAACATTGGACCGTCTCCGGCAGGCCACGCAACGTAACCCCCGCCCAGACCTGTATATCGATGAAGGACTTCGGACACGAGGCCGGACCGCGCGTCGACAGCAAAGAGATGCAGAAATGAATCCATTTGAGCTATGTGACTAAATCCCTCAGCAAAATCCTGCGTCTCCCATCGAGTACCTTCTGGTGGAAGGGCGCTGACTACGAATGCCCGACTATCATCCGACCAGATTGCAGGAACATAAGTGTAGGCTGGAGCAGCAAACGCGACTCGAAATGCGTTGGTACTAAGATCGAGCAGACCCCACAGTGGCAATGCAAACGCGGACGATTCGAATTGCCTAACATAGAAACTGTTCCGCCAACTCTCCGGTGCTTTCTCAGCTTCATATGTGAAGACGAGAAATCTGCCGTCGGGCGAAAGCGAGAGGTCGCTGACCTCACCGTTGAAGACGTCAGATGGTTTTCCCGACGCCCCCAATGGACGGAGCTTTGTGAGTTTCTTCCCGCTGTCGGCGGTACTGTCGACCAAGTAGAGGTAGGAGTCGGGATACCAGTTCTCGACGAGCGAGGGATCAATAATTGGTTCGCCGGGACTTACTCTGAAACCATATCGGTTTTGTGTCTCATGGGCTGCCGGATCTGCTCTCCTTGTGACAGCTACGCTAAGCGCGATGCGATCTCCTCGTGCGTCCGCACTGAATGACCTGATTCGTTTTGTAGGGCTTTCAACTATCTCACGCTTCCCCGAAGCAATATCGATGATGGTAAGTTTGTCCTCCTCAAACTGACTTTTGACCTCCGTGCTAATAACTGCAATCTTCCTGCTGCTCGCGAGCCATCTCAGTCCCCTGAGACGGTCAGCGCGAATTAGCACTCGTCCGTTGTCGACGCGGGTCGGATCTTCGAGACTCCGGAGATGTAATTCGTAGTTATTCGAGTTCCCACTAACGTTAGGCGCGTCCACTATAAACGCCACGTGCGTCCCGTCTGGAGAGATCGCAACCTCATCGTGAACCACATCCCGGGCTATGCGGCGCGTACCGACCGCGTCGGTCACTCCCAGGGCCCGCTTGTCGGCGACCGTTCCAAGCTGTCCAAAGCAGAAGACAAGAATTCCCACCAGCATTTGTTGGTATATCACGCGGTTCGTCGCCATCAGGAAATACTCGCGTCGCAATCGACGCTAGCCTTGGAGTTCAGAATTGAAGCTTGAGAGCTACTTGAATCGAGCGTGGGCCGCCAACTTGATAGAGAGGACTGAACGCTCCGCTGCCCACATTTGTGAGTCCCGTGTTTCCACCGTTAAGGTATTGACCCAAAGTCTGTGTCGACGTGCCGAAGTTAAAGGGCCATCCCCCATTCGGGGGCGCAAAATTTGGATGGTTTAACACGTTGAACATTTCAGCTCGAAACTGTAACTTCAGCGATTCGTGAATTGAAAAAGTCTTATGGATCGCAAAATCCCACTGGGTCAGACCGAAACCCCGGAGCAAATTCCGGGGCACGTTTCCTTGCCGAAGAGGATTAAATGTAACGGGGTCGATAGGAGGGTCCGTGAACGCATTTGGATTGAAACCCCTTCCGCCAGGACAGCCTGATCCAAACACTGATACGCATTGTGAACCATGCACATATAGGGGCTGCCCGGGAACCAAGTCAGGTCGAATGTCCGCAAAGACGCCGTTGTCCAGAGCGAAGAAATTCTCATCAGAAACATCGACTGGCGGCGCGGAGGTCGCCAAAACAATGTTGTCGACCGACCATCCGCTCAGTATGGCATTCGTAATGGAATTGATCTTCGGTGTAGGAAGCTCGTAGGTCAGCCCACCAGAAAAAGCGTTGCGAATATCGAAGTCGGAAGGCGCACGGTTCGCTGCAATCGCCCCGGGTACGAGTGCATTGGAAGCAACAGTAGGCGAACCAGCGGAGCCGGTGTCAATCGAGTGCGACCATGTGTATGAGGCAAGAGCCTGAAGGCCACGAGACAATCGCCGCTGGAACTGTATTTGGAGAGCATCGTAGTCGGAAGTACCGGCATTTGTTACCAACTGCGCAAACGCAAAAGCCGGTGTAGTGACTTGAAGTGATTGCAATAATCGCCTGCCAGCCGCACCTATATACGATGCTGAGATCGTCTGCTCCTTCCCTAACGCTTGTTCAAGCGCCACATTCCATTCGAGTGTGTAGGGCAGCCGAAGATGGGGATCGGAAGCAAACAGATCTCCACTGCTGGCGGTGGGCGGCGTTATAGGAGGAGGGGTGGCGGCTTGAGAACTCAAAGGGTATGTACCACCAAAGTTTATTGTGAGTCCCCCGAATGGATATGAGCCCAGCGACATCTGGCTTCCCATCTCCGAGGATGCCAGGTCATAGTAGACACCGACTCCTCCGCGCAGCACCGTTTGCCATCCTTGACTCGAAGAGAGTTGATATGCCAAACCAAACCGGGGTGCAAAATTCCCATATGTGGTTCTATACGGCGGAGTTCCGGTGGGGGCCAAAGCCAATTGTGACAAGTTGTTTAGGTCAAACCCCGTCACAGCCGCAAAGCTTGGACCGTTAATTGACTGGGGAACGAAATCAACGTCCCACCGGAGTCCATAGGTGACCGTGAGATGCGGAGTGATGCGCCAAGTGTCCTGCGCGTAGATGCCCAGATTGCGAAACAGGAACGTGGCACTCGAGTTTGATTCTGCGATGCTGTCAAGAAGACTTCCAGCTGCCGCCGACGACAGATTCCTGAACAACGCGTCTTGTCGATAAGCTTGCGGATCTACTTCTGGCGACAGTCGTCGGAAATCAACGCCGAATTTTAGGGCGTGGGACCCACGTTGCGTTGCGTAACTGTCAATGATGTTGATCTGTCGTTGTAGATTCGCCGCGATGTGCCCTACTTGGAGGTTTTCCTGGGTTAAGCCAAGAATTGCAAACTGAAGAAATCCATTCTCAGAAGTGAACGGACTTGGGAATGGGAGAGAAGCCAATGGGCTAGCTCCACCAAAGCTATCTTCGTAAAAATGCCCGGTGGCGTTCGTCCTGCTGTAGTTGAATCGCAAGTCGTCAGTAGCTGTCGACGAAACTGACCAGGTCATTCCTACTGTCGCCGTCTGTGTTGTGATACCGGTTGAACTCAATGTGCTAAGGGAAGAGTTCCCACTGCCGCGCTGGGTAAGACTTGAAGGTGAATAGTTGTATCGCCCAAAGAGATTGAAGCGATCGTTCAGTTTATGATCGATCTTCATACTATACGCGTCAAGCGAGGCAGGATTCGAGTAGCTGGCATTGAACTGGGCGGTTCCGGTTGACTTCTGGCCGGACGAAGGGCAAGTTGGATCAGTTGCCGGATTGCATGGCGTGAACACCTCTCGTCCGTTCGGCCGCGGATATGCGTTCAGAAAAGGTCGCATTGCGGGTGCAGCCGTGGCGCGAACATCTTCACCGGCGCTACAAGTATTGTCGCAAGGGACGGTTGTAATAGCAGTTGCCGGTAGCGCCAATCGAAGACCCTCGTAAGAGAAGAAGAAAAATGTCTTATCCTTAAAAATCGGGCCACTAAAAGTCCCGCCGAAATCATTCTGCCGCTCTTGCGGCTTAGACAACCCTTCGTTATCCGCGAACCAGTTATTGGCATCAAGAACGCCGTTTCGTAGATAATCGAAAGCCGTACCGTGGAACTGATTTGTCCCCGACCGGGTAACGATGGATATTTGCCCACCAGGTGTGCGACCAAATTCTGGCGCGTAGGTTGAAGTCTGTATGCGAAATTCCTGCATGGCATCTACAGACACCAAGCTGTTGGTCCCTCCCACAGCGCTGAACGATCCAAGTGCCCCTCCCAGCCCATTTCCGGTCAACCCGGTTGAACTCACGCCGATTCCTATGTTGGCGCTCACGCCGTCAACCGTCCAATAATTGGAGGCGGCACGTTGGCCATCGACACTAAATTGGCCGCCATCTGAATAGTTGCTTGCAGTAAGAACTACTCCCGGCGTCAGTTGAATCAGCGTCTGAAAGCTCCTGCCATTCATCGGCAAGTTTTCGGCGAACTGACGGTCCACTACGGTGCTGACTGTTGCGTCGGTCGTGTTAATCGTCGCAGCGGATGCTTCTACGGTTACGCTCTCTGCTACCGATCCGACTTGAAGCCGGAAGTTTTGCTCGATGTGGTCCTGGACGTTCGCGATCAATCCGAGAAAGTCGACCTGCTTAAAGCCGGGTTTACGTACGGAGAGCTGATATGGGCCTGGATGCACGCTCGAGAAAAAATAAATCCCTGCATTATTCGTCGTCGCGCTCTCGACAGTTCCGCGATCGACGCTCTGGAGCTTCACTTCCGCTCCGGGCACCACAGCACCAGTGTCATCTGTAATCAGCCCCGAGATCGTGGCTGTCTCAGTTTGGGCCATAGCAACAACGGCAAAGCACGACATCATGAGCACTAAGCGACAAACGGAGTGCATGAAGCGGGTAACTGTCATCGTCGCGGAACCCCCCTTTCTCTGGTATGCCCGCGAAGTTGGAAAAATTCGCCAACGAAGGCAAAGATTTCAAAAAATTGTCGATTGTGTCGTGAGAACTGATGACGCGAAACGCTGTTTGCAACCTGACGCGGGACCGCGAGGGAGAGACTATGGGTGGTTTGGCTGGCTTCCAAAATACGCGTAAAGGACTTTTTTGCCGTGGGGTTCGTCGTAGTGCTTGTTGCCTGATTCAGCGGTTACGAAGACCGAGTTGATCTGAGCGAGAACACCTGGATCGTCGAAAGTCATCGCCCAACGGTTCTGGCCTGCATCATCCTTATGCAGAATGCCCAGGCTGTGCGTCACCTGTTTCATTCCGGCCTTTCCGCCCCAGACATGAAAGACAACGTTGGCTTTGAACCGGCCAGGGTCATCCAAATCGTACGCGTAGAACACAAGCGATTTGCCTTCGATGTAGAAAACACGTCCAAATGACTGCTGCCGTCTTCCGTTCCCGTCGGCATCGTAAACGTCCACAATGTGCAGGTTTCGGGCAGCCACCAGATCGCCCAGCTCACTCTTCGCCGACTTCAGGTCGCGCTCTCGCTGGAGATCGGATGACGTCGAGTCCAGTTTAGCGCTGAGTTCTTTGCTCGTTTGCTTCTGGACGTCCAGACTAACTTCCTCCTCCGCCAGCCGCTGGCCGAGGCGATCGACCTGGGCTTGCAGAGTCGCAACCTGCTCACCCGCTTGCTGACCGACTACGGGTGAATCCTGGGCTGATCGACTCGCGGTCTGCGTTGTCAGCATGGCGAGGTTCTCTTTCGCGGAAGCCAACTCATTACTCAAAGACTCTCTTTCACTTTCGGCGATCGCCAACTCCTGTTTCATGCTGGCGAGCTTCGTTTCCAACTCCGACTTTTGTCGCTCAAGCACATTCACGCGATCCGAGTCAGTCGCCTTGGGCGCTACTTCAGGGGACGGAGGTGCCGTCAAGGCCATCGGATGCGCTTGTGTCAGTTGCGGCGGCAACTGAACCCTGTGCATCCCCGCGTAATACGCTGTAATTGCCACAACCGCACAACCCATCGCAATGGCGACAGGTCGCCACAAACCGGGAATGATGCGCCTCAACGCTCGCGCCGAGGTTTGCTTCTCCTCACCCATGGGCCTGAAAGTTTCGCTTTCCCGCGAGATTGGGTATGCACGAACGGCTGGCATCGGGATTGACCGCAACGCGGTCCCCTTTTCGCTGTCGCTCGCTTCCGAAGCAAGGCGGGCCAGAAATCGTTCCCGAATTCCTTGCGGCGGGAGAAACTGCGGCGCTGCTCCATGTTTTTCCGCGAGCAGCGGCATGGTTTGCACGCTAACCTGAGCAATCTCTCCAAGAGACTCGCGGCATGACTCACATGCTGCGATGTGGTCGTCCAATTCGCACATCTGCGAACCGCCGAGCTGCCCAGTAACGGCCAGCGAGCACATTTCTTCAAAACGGCGGTGTCTACCAGGCCAAAGCTTGCGCGAGAATTCCAACAATTTGCTATCGCTTCTCATTGACATTTCCAAATGCTGCGCGCAAAGCCGCGACGCCCCTTTGCAAATGATGTCGCACAGCGTGCGGAGACTCACTAAGACGACGAGCGATTTCCTCTGCGGTCAGCCCTTCGTAGTAGGTCATCTCAACGACTGCCCGCTGATTCGGTTTAAGGTTTTGCAGGATCTGTTCTGCCAACCGAACCGATTCCGGCACCTCTCCCCACGGCGCGCGCCTCGAGCCATGCTCGATCGCAGCTTCCAAGTTCTCCCAACGATAGAAGTGGTTCGAGACAAGATGTCGCTTTCGGTGTAGCGCTCGGTGATAGGCGAACTGTAAGAGCCACACTTTGAGTATGCCCTTGCGGGGGTCAAATTTCGCCATCGCGCGAAAAACGTCAAGAAAGACGATCTGAACGACGTCTTCGGCCTCGCCTGGATCACGCACGATCCGGACAGCAACGTCAAAGACAAGACGGTGATAGCGATCAAACAACACGGCCATCGCGTCTTGACAGCCTTCGGTTATTTGCTGTGTGAGCTCTTCGTCAGAGAGCTGACAGAAATCGTCGGATTGCGCTTCGCGCGACTTCGAGAGGCTCATTTCGTCCAACCACGCCTCGCCGCCTCCGGCGCAGACTGAAAAAAAAGACAATCATAGTTCTATAACACAAATGTAACAATTAAAGCGGGACTTTATTTACCCTTCCCAGTGGCTAAATTTGTCCACATCGCGGGCATACTTTAACATGTGCCCCCTATTCTCGTTAATATCTAGGCACGTAGTACTTCAGTACCATCTATTCCTCGGTTCTCCGCGACTGGCAGCTCTCCAATCGCAAGAAGCAGATTTCGGCCGTCCGCGAGTTCAAATCCGCTGGCGCGCGTCTGTCCTTACCCATCGGGTAAGGACGAGAGAGTCAGGATCATGTCGTTGCCGCTTATCGGAACCTGGCGGATACAACATCCACGCTTCTAGCACTCGGCCGGCCCTTCCAATTGAGCCGAACACGCGATGGAGGGACTTCCTAGGGGTCACACCACAAAGCGGAATTCAGTAGGCCGCCCAGCCCGCAGCCCAATTCGTTAGAGCACAACCGGGTGTCGTGGAGGTGGGAGCGAAGTAATGTTCCAACGACTCGTCTGTCGCTGTCCCCTTTGCCAGCTAGAAAAGAGCATAATTTCTCGCCTCGAAGAGGAAGGCAGTCTTCAATGGTTCGCGAATCTTCGTATGCGAGTGCCAAGTATCGGCACGTTCGACGCGATGCCGGAGCTCATTGCGTATGCTCACCGCGCAGGTCAGGACGTTGATAAGCGCCGCATCTGCGACGATATTTACAGCGCGCTGCTTCGGGAGCTCGCATCGAGCGAGAATACCGACCTGCTCCAGGGGCTTTTGGCGCGAATGTTAATTCCTGGCCTGCATAGGGTATTGACAGGTATCGCGGTCAGTTTTCCAGGGCTGAGTCGCGAAGAGTTAACGCAGCAACTAATCACGATTTGCCTTCAACTTTTGCGTTCCCCTGGCATCCTCCGGAAAACTTCGTATGTGGGAGCGTCGGTTATTGAACGAACAAAACGAAACACAATCCGTTGGGCGATTCGCCAGTATCGCGACGCGGACCGAGAAGAGACCAGCATCGTTATTGACGATCTAATTGAAACCTCGTCTTCCTTGTCCTTCGAGGCCGAAATTCATCTTCGGCATCTGCTCGACAGGAGTGTAGAGAGCGAGCTGATTTCGGTTGAAGAAATGACGCTCTTGATTGCCTATGAGATCGAGGGCTGGTCTGGCGAGGAATTGGGCAAGCGCGAGGGCCTCGCTCCGAAAGCCCTAAGTCATCGAGTGCGGAGAGCGCTGGACCGCTTGAACCGCTCACTCCAGAAGACACACAGACCGTCTAAGACTCCGTCTAAAGAACCTTCCGAATGAATCCTGCTCTGTTCGGCGGTTGCCGAACCCCGCTTCGCCGTCTTCTGTTTTTACGCTGTCGGGCTATTGCGTGCACAAACTCTCCCCGTCACGGCGATTTGTTTCTTGTACCGGGAGGTAGGGTGCGCGAGGGGAGTTCTCGCCACGTACTCCCGCGAGCAAGGCGCCGCCGGGTTCCCCGGATTGCCGCTCTGCATCGTGTCCGGACTGCGGTAGGTACGAACGCGATCGCGGGACAACGCTGTTCATGGAGCTAAAGCTCCAATTGTGCCCCGATGTTTGAGGGGACAACGTGGCGTGAACAGAAGATTCCTGCATCGCCCCTTTGTACTGCCCGCATGTCCCGGAGGACGCCAAGAGCCTCCCCTCGCTATCCGAAACGGCTAGCACTTCGAAAACGCAACGGAGACATCCTTGTGAAAATATTCTTGTGTAAACGACTGCGGCTCCTCGCCATTCGTTCGCGCTTCCTTGCGACCGCTGCCATCGGCCTTTTCCTTGCCGCTCCGACCTTCGCGCAGGGCGGCAATTCTCCCTGGGAAAATGCCGTCAACGTTCTCATGACGGCGTTCACCAGCACTATCGCGCGCGGGCTCTCGCTCGTTGCAATCGTCGTGGCCGGTCTTACTTTCGCCTTTGGCGAAGGCGGCTCGAAACGCGTGCTTGCCGGAGTGCTCTTCGGTGTTGGCATGGCCATCGCCGCCGTGAATTTCCTCGCGTGGCTGTTTCCCGGCAATTGATTCGCTGGCGTTACGAGGGGAAAGCAGATGGCGGAAGCCAGACGAATCAACAGAGTGCATCGTTCGCTTTCCCGGCCCCTGACGATCCTCGGGGCTGAGCGAAAGCTCTTTTTCTTCGCCATGTGCCTGGGCGCGGCCACTTTCAACCTGCTCAACAGCTTGTTCGGAGGGCTGCTGATGTTTTTGCTGCTCTATTTCATGGCCCGCTGGGCCACTCAAACCGATCCGCAAATACTGCGGTTTCTCTTGACGGCCGCAAGGGTGCGGGCTCAATACGACCCGATGAAATTCACTCCGATAACGATCCGACGAGATGGCCATGCTCAGGCTTAACCGAATTCTCAAAAACTACAACGACACCGGTTCTCTGTGCGAGCAAATCAATCTCTACGGCTTTATCGGTCCGCAAATGTTTCTCACGAAGAGCGGAGACATGGGCGTCATCCTCGAAGTGCGAGGGGTCGACTACGAATGCCTCGACAACGCATCGATTGACGGTTTCACCAAGCGTCTTGAGTCGGCGCTAAAGCTGTTTGACGAAAACTATCGCCTTTACCAATACCTGTTCAAGCGCAACAACGAGGCTATCCCGTACAAGCTCTACAACAATTCGATTGTAGACGCTGCGATCAAGAACCGTATCGCGTACCTCGGCAGCAAGGCCGACACCCTTTTTTCCCTATCTATCTATTACGTAGTGCTCTACCAGGGCTTTCAAAACCTAAAGAGGCTCGGGAGCGCACTCGCGGAGTTTTCCAAGAGTCCGAAAACAGCCGTCGCCAGTCTGCGGGCGCAATTCTCTTCTCAGAAGCAGGCCATCGTTCTTGAGCGGCAGGCCAGCACTGCGCAGGTAGCGCTACTTCAAAAAACCCGAAGCTTCATGCTCCAAGTCAGCGACTTCCTCACGGTGAGAATGCTCGACAAACAGGAAGCTTTCCGCGTTCTCAAACGGACACTCAATTTCCACCCGGACAAACTCGAACTCGCCAAACTGAAGCACGACACCTTTCTCGATTACTACCTGCCGGAATCTCCGATCGAGTGCCATCGCGGGTATCTGCGCGTGGACGATTACTACGTCAAGGTTCTAACGCTCAAAGAGCCTTCTGCTCAGAGCTTTCCGCTCATCTTCAAAAGGTTACTCGAAGTCGAGGCGAACTATTACGTCGTGACGGAATGGAAAAAGGAAGATTCCGGCAAGATGCGCCGCGTGATCCAGGCCAAACGCCGCCATTTTCACAACACCAAGCGCTCGTTCGCGAGTCAGGTCAGTCTGAACGACGCGCCCACCCAGGACGTGCTCCTCGACGATTCCAAGGAATCCCAGGTCCGGGAACTGGGCGAAGGAATCAAGGAGATCGAGCTACACGGGAATTACTTTGGACAGTTTTCCCTAACCGTCTTGATTTACGACCTCGACATGGCCAAGGTGGATCGGGCTTGCGCCGACTTCTATAAGGTTTTCAGCGTCCATGACGCCCAGCTCTACGAGGAAAAATACAACCTGCTAAACGCCTTTCTCGCGGCTGTTCCCGGCAATCACGTCTTCAACTTGCGTTCGCTCTATCTGCTCAACACCAATTATGCAGATTTCTCATTTCTGTTCACCCTTCATTGTGGCGAGCCTCGCAATCAGCATCTCCGGCAGGAATATCTGGCCGTGCTAGAGACCAACCACCACACGCCGTATTTTTTGAATCTTCACTACCGCGACGTGGCACACACCATGATTCTCGGGAGAACGGGCGCCGGCAAAAGTTTCCTTTTGAATTTCCTCATTACCAATCTCCAGAAATACGACCCGCACACCTTCATCTTCGATTTAGGCGGGAGCTTCGAAAGCCTCACGCAACTCTTTGGCGGCTCGTATGTTCGCGTTGGCTTGGAATCCGAAGATTTCAAGATCAATCCCTTCTCGTTGCCACCGACCAAGGAAAATCTCGATTTCCTCGCCCTCTTCCTAAAGGTCCTGATCCAGGGGCAGAGGGCGGGCGAGCTCGATCCGGCCGCTGAGCGCGATCTCTTTCACCAGGTCGAAAACCTCTACGCGGTGGACCCGGCGCTGCGCACGCTCGGCGTTCTCGCAAATACGCTCGGGCATGACATTGCGAGCCGCCTTTCGAAGTGGACTCGCGGAGGCCAGTTCGGATTCCTCTTCGACAATGCCGAGGACACGATTTCGTTCTCTCGCTTTCAGTGTTTTGACTTTCAACGCATGAGCCAGTACCCGGAACTCTTGGAACCACTGCTGTTCTACATCCTGCATCGCGCCAACGCCGTCATCGCGGATCGGCAGATTTCGTCCGTGTTCAAAGCCTTCTTCATCGACGAAGCATGGGTCTTTTTGAAGAACCTTAGCATTCAACGGTACGTAGTTGAGGCTCTCAAGACCTGGCGCAAGCACAACGCCGCCATGGTTTTGTCCACGCAATCGCTTGATGAACTCAAGCGCTCCGACATCCTCGACGTAATCATCGAAAGTTGCTCGACGAAAATCTTCCTCGCCAACCCCGATATGGACCGCGATATCTACCGCCGCCAGTTTCATTTGAACGAAAACGAAGTCGAACTCATTTCGGGCCTCATCCCCAAGCAGCAATTCCTGATTAAGACGCCCGAGCTGGCGAAGGTCGCGAACCTAAACGTCGATCCCAAGAGCTATTGGCTCTACACCAACGATCCCTACGACAACAAAAAACGAAAAGAGGCTTTCGAGAAATACGGTTTCGAGAAGGGCCTCGAATTCCTCGCGGGGGAACACGCGTGATTCTTTTTCTTCCGTCTCCTCGCGTGGACGGCGAACTACGAACCATCACACCCGATGGTGTTTGCGTTGGCTGGCGTCTTCTCTGCAGTTCTGCTGTTCGCTTTGTTGATCGTCGGAGCCTATGTCGATCACGACCGGAGTTCTTCAAAACACTGAGACTTTCAAAAGGAGCAACCATGAAACAACGCGTTGGCGGTCAGTGGCAGTTCGGTTTTCTTCATGCTGTAGCGATTGTCGTTTTAAGTGCGGTGGTTTTTCCCCTCCCACCCGTGCACGCCGAGACGGAAGCGGCGGCGCGCGTCGTGAAGTATTCCAAGGAAGACATAGTTCCGGTTCACGCCAAGCTCAGGTTTTCGACGCTCATCGTTCTACCCGAGGACGAAGAGATCCTCGATTTCACGACCGGCGACAAGGAATTCTGGGTCATCAACGGCGCCCACAACCTCTGCTACGTTCATCCTGCCCAGGCTGGCATCCGTAGCAATCTGAATCTAATTACCGCGAGCGGCCACGTTTATTCTTTTCTGCTGACGGAAATCAGCAATCAGCCCAACGTCGAACCCGATCTCAAAATCTTCGTTGAGCCCAAAGAAGGGTCGGGTATCGCGACGAATACCGGGCTGCGCGGCTATGTGAGCGCTGGCGAGGCGGAAGCATATAAGAAAGAACTCGAAACGCTCCGCTCCCAGACGGCGGATCAAATTCACGCGGCGCAAGCCCAATCCGCCGAGCAGGTGGGACGCTTCCGCTCCAGCTACGCAACCAAACTCCAATTCGATTATTCCCTCGACCCGAAGGCGGCGCGCGAACCATTCCTGGTTTCCGTCATCTACCACGACGACTCATTCACCTATATCAAGTGCGGCGCTCGGGAAAAACCCGCTCTTTATGAAATCAAGGACGGCAAGCCGAACTTGATCTCTTTCCAGTTTGAGAACGGCGTTTACATCGCACCCAAGATCATCGACACCGGCTACCTCGCCATCGGCAAAAAGAAAATGCCGTTTGCGAGGCGCGTTGCGGAGAACTGAGGGCAAGTGATGACTCAACCTGCCGAAATTCAGGAAAAAGCGCCCAAGCCGCAAGGTATCTTGCCCAAGAACGTTCAGTCGTGGCTTCTCATCGGACTGGCGTTTCTGATGGTCGCCATCATGTGGCTCACGGGAGGCAAGAAGCCGCCAACGCCAGCCAAAGCAGCGTCCTCGGGCGCGCCCGTCCAAGTGCCCCTCGAAGTCAACGAAACCAAAATCAACGAGTTGCAGAACCGCATTGAGGAATTGCAACGCCAACAGCTCGTAGCGCAGAGCGCTCTGGCCCAGCAGACCCGTTTGCTTGGTGCTACCCCGTCAGACTCGCAACAAGCGCAACAGCAGAGTGCGTCCAGTAACCCGCCAGACCAGCGAGCCGAGGACCCCATCGAGGCAGAACGTAAGAGGCGCGCTTACGTGTCGCTGTTCGCTTCAAATGTCGCTCTGACCTACCGCAAAGCTCCGCCTTCTCCAGTCGCACCTGAATCGGACACAACTCCAGCCTCTCAAAACCTTGTCCCTGTTGGACCCGACTCCCCTCAGGTCGCGCAACTCTTGAAGGAGATGCAAACGAATCCGGCGTCACCCGCGCCGGGCGCTCCATCGCCCGCGCCAGTACGAAACGATTCCGCGGAAGCCAACCCCGAACGAAAGGAGGATAAGCGCCCTGCCGCCGTGTCAGGTGGTCCTGCCAACACGGCGGCGGGCAAAGACTATGTGCTCTTCGAAGGAACCATTCTTGAAACCGTTCTGATCAACCGCCTCGACGGGGGCTTCGCCGGTCCCGTCGAGTGCCTGCTCTCAACCGACGTGTACTCGAACGACCGACAGCACCTGCTCATCCCAGCAGGATCGAAGCTGCTCGGTGAAACCAAAAAAGTCGACACCTTCGGCCAGGCACGTCTGGCCGTCGTGTTCCATCGCGTGCTCATGCCCGACGGCTACTCCGTCAGCCTCGACCAATTCAAGGGGCTCAACCAAATCGGCGACACCGGGTTGCGGGACCAGGTCAACAACCACTACCTCCGCATCTTCGGAGTTTCGCTCGCGATTGGAGCAATCGGAGCGATTGCCGAGGGCGGGACAGCAGGCTCGCTGAACGAATCCAGTTCCGACCTCATGCGGCAAGGATTCGCGCAAAGCACCGCGCAGTCTTCGGCGCAGATTCTCGACAAATTCCTCAGCATCATGCCCACGGTGACCATTCGCGAAGGACACCGGGTCAAAGTCTATCTCTCGGGCGATCTCGCAGTACCCGATTACAACAACCACAAGATGCCTTCCGATCTGTGAAGGCCAAGTCGGAGTAGGAATCATGTTTGCACACAACCCCCTCCACGGATCCGGACGAGCGGGATTCCCGCATCCGGCTCTTGCCTTAGGTGATGACGCCCATG
>Ga0209006_10001755_pt1 | contig 19645 bp, 17 predicted proteins | sample JacPin_JW_Ref_O2_FD_188567 | JGI IMG/M metagenome (GOLD analysis project Ga0209006, IMG submission 188567) | Forest soil microbial communities from Algoma, Ontario, Canada - Jack Pine, Ontario site 1_JW_Ref_O2 (SPAdes) (version 2) | ecosystem: Environmental > Terrestrial > Soil > Boreal...
CGGTGAGGCGGACTGGGGCTGCTGAGGTCTCTTCGTAAAACTGCTGCTTACCTAACGATTGCGGGGACAGGAACTTCGGCCCTCCTTATAAATTCTTTACGAATTCTTGTCCCCGCTTTTATGCGTGGCGATATCCAATCAGGCTGAGGGGCTTACGCGTTAGGCCGGGTAAGCGGGAGATCCCTCGCTCCGCCTGAAAAGCGGCTCCACTCGGGATGACGCCCACTCATGCGGAATGCGCTGAGACATTTTGGAGATGAACTATGCAGGACGTGCTTTGGATCGTGGTGACTATCGCATTTTTCGCAGCGGCGACTGCTTATGTGCGCTTCTGCGACCGGGTGAAGTAGGAGAAAAATATGGATCTGCAATCCATCATCATGCTGATCATCAGCGCGCTGACGACGGTTTATCTGTTTTACGCGCTGTTGCGTCCGGAGAAGTTTTGAGCACGGGAAACTGGCAATGACAATCAACGGCTGGCTACAGATTTTCGTTTTCCTGGCGCTGGTGTTCGCGGTCACCAAGCCGCTGGGAATTTACATGGCGCGGGTGTTTGCGGGCGAGAAGACTTTTATCGATCCCGTATTGCGGCCGATCGAGCGAGTGCTCTATCGGATTACCGGCGTCGACGAGAAGCAGGAGATGCGCTGGAGCGAGTACGCGACGGCGATGCTCGTGTTCAGCGGCGTTTCGATGCTCGTGCTGTATGGGATCCAGCGGCTGCAGGGAATGCTGCTGTTCAATCCGCAGCACTTGGCGGGCGTGATGCCGGAGCATCTGGCGTGGAACACCGCTGCGTCGTTCACCACGAATACGAACTGGCAGGCGTATTCGGGCGAAACCACGATGAGTTATTTCACCCAGATGGCGGGCTTAGCTTTTCACAATTTTGCCTCGGCGGCGGTGGGGATCGCGCTGGCGATTGCGTTCATCCGCGGAATTGCGCGGCGGCAGATGCAGACGCTTGGAAATTTCTGGGTCGATTTTGTGCGCTGCTGTTTGTGGGTGCTGCTGCCGTTTTGCGTGGTGGGAGCGTTGTTTCTCGTTTCGCAGGGCGTGGTGCAGAACTTCAAGGCGTACGACACGGTGAAGCTGGTCGAGCCGCAGCAGGTGCAGCGCGTGGGCGCCGACAGCAAGCCGGTGGTCGATGCCAGCGGCAAGGCTGTGATGGACACGGTGGCGACGCAGACGATTGCGCAGGGACCGGTGGCGTCGCAGGAAATCATCAAGGAGTGGGGCACGAATGGTGGAGGATTTTTCAATGCCAACAGCGCGCATCCATTTGAGAATCCAACGCCGCTTACGAATCTTTTTGAGATGTTCGCCATTTTCGCGATTGGATCGGGGCTGACCTACACGCTAGGACGGATGACGGGATCGCCGGCGCATGGATGGGCGGTGTGGGCGGCGATGGCGATTTTATTTTTGTGTGGCGTGACCGTCGCTTATTGGGCGGAGGCGCAGGGCAATCCGTTGTATCCGGCGAGCGTGGCGCAGCACGCGACGACCGCTCAACCGGGCGGAAACATGGAAGGCAAGGAGACGCGCTTCGGGATCGCGAATTCGGCGCTGTTCGCGACGGTGACCACCGACGCGAGCTGCGGCGCGATCAACGGCTGGCACGATTCGTTTACGCCGCTTGGCGGACTGGTGCCGATGGTCAACATCATGCTGAGCGAGGTGATCTTCGGCGGCGTAGGTTCGGGCATGTACGGAATTCTGGTTTACATCGTGCTCGCAGTGTTTATCGCCGGACTCATGGTGGGACGAACGCCGGAATATCTGGGGAAAAAGATTGAAGCGTACGACGTGAAGATGGCGATGCTGGTGTCGCTGGTTTTCCCGCTGATCATTCTTTCGCTCACGGGAATTTCGGTGGTGAAGGGATTTGGGATAGCTGGGATTTCCAATGCCGGGCCGCACGGGCTGAGCCAGATTCTGTACGCGTTTGTTTCGTCGGCTGGAAATAACGGCTCGGCGTTTGGCGGCCTGACTGTGAACACGCTGTGGTATGACGCGGCGACTGGGATTACCACGCTGGTAGGGCGCTTTCTGATGATCATTCCCATGCTGGCGATTGCGGGGAACCTGGCGCAGAAAAAATATGTGCCGCCGTCGCTGGGGACGTTTCCGGTGACGACACCGCTGTTCACCATGCTGCTGATCAGCGTGATTTTGATTCTTGGCGCGCTGACATTTTTTCCGGCTCTGAGTTTAGGGCCGATTCTGGAACACCTGCTGTTGCACGTGGGAAAAACTTTTTAGGGGCGATATGGCAAGCCAGCGCAAATCGGTTTGGGATCTCGATCTGGTACGCAGCGCGTCTTGGAGTTCGCTGCTGAAGCTCGATCCACGGAACATGATGGGGAATCCCGTTATGTTCGTGGTGGAGATTGGCAGCGTGATTACGACGGCGCTGCTGTTCCTGCATCCGCATGAGGCATTTCGCTTCAACCTGCAGATCACGCTGTGGCTGTGGTTCACCGTGCTATTTGCGAATTTCGCCGAGGCGATGGCCGAAGGACGCGGGAAGGCGCAGGCGGAGACGCTGCGCAAAGCGCGGTCGGAGACGATGGCCAACCGGCTTCTGCCGAACGGGAAGGTGGAAGAAGTCACGAGCGCGAAGCTGCGCGTGGGCGACATGGTTTTGGTTGCGGCGGGGCAACTGATTCCGGGCGATGGCGAGATCGTGGAAGGCGTGGCATCGGTGGATGAATCGGCAATTACAGGCGAGTCCGCGCCGGTGATTCGCGAAGCGGGCGGCGACCGTTCGGCGGTGACGGGTGGAACCCGCGTGCTGAGCGACCAGATCAAAGTGAAGATCACGTCGAATCCGGGAGAAACATTTCTCGATCGGATGATCGCGCTCGTCGAGGGCGCGGCGCGGCAGAAGACGCCGAATGAAATCGCGCTGAATATCTTGCTGGCTGGGCTGACGATTATTTTCCTGCTGGCGGTGGTGACGCTGCAGCCGTTCGCGATTTACTCGGGATCTCCGCAGACGGTCTTTGTGTTGGTATCTCTGCTGGTGTGTTTGATTCCGACCACGATTGGCGGATTGCTTTCGGCGATTGGCATTGCGGGCATGGATCGATTGGTGCAGCACAATGTGCTGGCGATGTCGGGACGGGCGGTGGAAGCGGCAGGAGATGTGAATACCCTGCTGCTCGATAAGACGGGGACGATTACGTTTGGCAACCGGCAGGCGACGGAATTTTTGCCGGCTCCGGGAGTAAGCGAGGCTGAGATGGCCGACGCCGCGCAGCTTTCGTCGCTCGCGGATGAGACGCCGGAGGGGCGGTCGATCGTTGTCCTGGCGAAAGAAAAATACCAGCTACGCGGGCGCGAATTTGCCAGCCACGAGGCTGAGTTTATTCCATTCACGGCGCAGACGCGCATGTCGGGAGTGAATTTGGATGGGCGCGAAATTCGCAAGGGCGCGGCCGAATCGATCGCGCGTTACGTCGAACAGAATGGGAATGGTCCGATGCCGGCGGAGGTGCGGGCGACGGTTGAGCGGATTGCGTCGTCCGGCGGAACGCCGCTAGTGGTGGCACAGAATCAGCGGGCGATGGGCGTGATTCATCTGAAGGATGTAGTGAAGGGCGGGATTCGCGACCGCTTTGCGCAGCTGCGGGCGATGGGAATTCGCACGGTGATGATTACGGGAGACAATCCGCTGACCGCGGCAGCGATTGCGCGCGAGGCGGGTGTGGATGATTTTCTGGCGCAGGCGACGCCGGAAGACAAACTCAAACTGATTCGCAGCGAGCAGGCGGGTGGAAAACTGGTTGCGATGACGGGCGATGGAACGAATGACGCTCCGGCGCTGGCGCAGGCCGATGTGGGCGTAGCCATGAATACGGGCACGCAGGCGGCGAAAGAAGCCGGGAACATGGTTGATCTGGATTCGAATCCGACGAAGCTGATTGAGGTGGTGGAAATCGGCAAGCAATTGCTGATGACGCGCGGGGCGCTGACGACATTTTCCATTGCGAACGATGTGGCGAAGTATTTTGCGATTATTCCGGCGATGTTTGCCGTGACCTTTCCTGTGCTGAACGCGCTGAACATTATGCATTTGAAGACGCCGCAATCGGCGGTGCTTTCGGCTGTCATTTTCAATGCGCTGATCATCATTGCGCTGATTCCGCTGGCCTTGCGCGGGGTGAAGTATCGCGCGATGAATGCCGAGGCGCTGCTGCGGAAGAATCTTTTTATCTATGGCCTGGGCGGGCTGATTGCGCCGTTTATCGGGATCAAGATTATCGATGTGCTGATCACGATGGCACATCTGGCTTAAGGGAAATTATGAAGAAACATTTGATCACTTCGCTGCTGATGACGATTGCGACCACGGTTCTGCTTGGGCTGGTTTATCCGCTGGTGGTGTGGGGATTGGCGCAGGTTCTGTTTCACGACAAGGCGAACGGGCAGATTATTACTCGCAATGGCGAGGCCATGGGATCGCGGATTATTGCGCAGCCTTTTACCGGAGTGAAATATTTTCATCCGCGGCCTTCGGCGGCGGGCAATGGATATGACGCGGCGAATTCGGGCGGGACGAATCTGGGGCCGACGAATCAGAAGCTGATTGATCGCGTTCAGAACGATGCGAAGAGCTTGCAGGCGGAAAATCCAGCGCAGCCGATTCCGGTCGATCTGATCACGACCTCGGCTTCGGGGCTTGATCCAGAGATTTCTCCGGCAGCGGCGGAGTTTCAGATTCCGCGCGTGGCGCGGGAGCGAGGGCTGGATCAAGCAGCAGTGCGTGATCTGGTGCAGAAGCATACGGCGCAGCGGGATTTGGGATTGCTCGGCGAGCCGCGGGTCAATGTGCTGGAGTTGAATCTGGCGCTGGATGATCTCACGGCCAAGCGGTAAAGGCTGCGTGGAGGCCCCGTCCGGACTCGAACCGGAACCGCAGGTTTAGGAAACCTGAGCTCTATCCCGTTGAGCTACGGGGCCGTGAGTTGATTGTACCTTGGGTGGTTCGTTCTTCTACCGCGGATTGATTTTTCTGACTTCGCTACATCTCATAAGAAGCTGACCTCAGGCGCTAGAGCGCTGGCCATTTCAAGGCTTAACGGCACGAGTAGAACTCGTGTCATTCCCGGGTCGTGGTAAATTCTGGTGTTCTCGCTGTGGGGGTATTCTGCCGCCGCTTCGCGGCTCGCGGGCAGGAGTGCCCGCGCCACACTTGCGTCGTTATTGCGGTGCCTTTGGACTTACGGGGTTTGGACCGTTCAAGCAAAGCGCCCAACAGGTCAAGGCGGTTATGGCCGCTGCGCCAGATCCGATGGCCCACGGCGAATTCAGGATTGCGCCGACGCCGGGTATTCGAGTGCCTACTGCAAGCTCTTTTTCATCGCACTTCTCATCGAGCGATTCCTTTTGGCCTGCGAGAATTTTTGTGCGCACAGAAGTCGCGTCGTGTTTGGCTGGGTGAGCGCTGCTGATTTTGGAGTCGAGGTTCAAATCGCCGTTGAGCGCAGAAACTATTATCTTTCCGTTCACATCCACGAAGTCGAACTGAGTCCAATCTGCCGTGTTCACGGGGGTGAAGAGTCGGCAGCCGATGCGAACTCTCCATCCATGCGAGGTGTTGACAGACAGAGTGCCGTGTCCCAGGGAGAGTTCGGAGTTTTCAAAATCTACGATGGTTTCCGGGCCGAGGTCGGCGGTGGAACCGGAGGCGGTGATTCGCGCGGCGGCGTTTAACTGAGTTTGGATGTGGCTAGAGCCGTACAGCGCGGCGGACGGCGGCGCGGGACTGGTATTCAGGAGGACGCTACCGGTCGTGTGGAGGATGGCGCCGGACATATCCTGCGCGTGCAGAGACACCGGCAGAATTGCGACGTGACACAGCCAGACGAAATTGCGCCATGTAAACAGGTCTCTCCTGCAAGGTCTCCGCACTACCGCGTGAGGCTAGTCTAGTCCGCGGGTTTGGCCGCAGGTATTGGCTGGCGTGGTGCGACAAGTCTGGTGCCCGGACTCAGGCGCGGGCGAAGTCGATGTATCCCATTTTCGGGTCGGTGCGGATGAGTTTGGCGCGGAGGTGGTCGCCAACGTCGAGGCCCTTGCCACCCTGGGCGAGTAATCCTTCGATGTGCGGCTGGTCGACGCGAACGAAGGTTCCACCGTCGGTGACGCCGCTAACAATGGCATCGAAGACTTCCCCGATGCGATTGCGCATGGAAATGGCGGCGAGACGCTTGGTCATCTGACGTTCGACTTTGCGGGCAGCGTCTCCCTTGGCGGTGCAATTGGTGGCGATGACGCTCAGCTCAGAGTCGGTATAGGGATTGGGACGGCCATCAAGCAGAGCTTTAAGTAAACGCTGCGTCACCATGTCGGGAAAGCGGCGGTTGGGCGCGGTGGAGTGGGTGTAATCCTGGACGGCGAGGCCGAAGTGACCGGGCGAGGTTTCGCCGGCAGGCTCGAGAACATATTCGCCGGGGCCGATGAGTTTGATCACCGTGAGAGAGACCTCGGCGAAGTGATCGGGATCGGCAGCTTTGCGGCGAAGAAGAAATTCGTTGAGAGCTTTCGAGTCGGGCTGCGCGGGAAGTTTTTCACCCTTGGTGGCGGCGAGTTGGACGATGCGGTCCCAGCGCTGAGGCGTGCGGACGATGCGGCGAAGCGAAGAGACTTTTTGCAAGCGGCGGGCGACGACTCCATTGGCCGCAACCATAAAGTCTTCGATTAAGTCTGTGGCGCGATTCTTCTGCTGCTTGACGACATCGACAATCTGCTCTTTGACAATCAGCGGCAGGAATTCGTCGGTCTGGAGATTGAGGGCGCCGTGCTGGTAGCGCTGATCCTTGAGCTTCTGCGCGATCTCATCCTGCAGTTTAAGTTGTGCCTGTAGCTCGCTGGAAGCTGCGACCTTGGGCGGAGCGGGCGACTTCCCTTCCAGCCAGGCTCCGAGCGAGTTGTATTGGAGCTGCGCTTTATTCCGGACGATGGCGCGGTAGCTATCGGATGACTGCACGACGCCGTAAGCGTCGACGACGAATTCGGTGACGACGGCCAGGCGGTCCTGATTTTCGAGCAGCGAAGTTTGCCCAGTGGAAAGTTCTTCAGGGAGCATGGGGAAGGTGCGGACGCCGGTGTAGACACTGGTGGTTTCGCGGGCGGCGTGCTGGTCGATGGGAGTTTCTTTGGGGACGAGAGCGTCGACATCGGCGATGCCGATCATGACCTTGGCGCTGCCATCGGGCAGGCGCTCGGCGACTTCGATCTGATCGAGGTCGCGGGAGGTGTCATTGTCGATGGAGGACCAGAGGAGGTTACGCAGGTCGCGGATGCTCGCGCTGGGCACAAGCTGCGGAGGGTGGGCCTTGATCTGGGCGAGTTGTTCCGGGACTTCGGGTGGGAAGTCGGGCTCAAAGCCGTAGCGGAGCATGACTTCTTTGGCGACGGACTGCAGATCGATGGGCGGCGAAGTTGGTCCGGACATGAACTTCAGGCTATCACGGGCGGTGTGGGAAAAGCTTCATAAGGAAGCAGGGCTAGTGGTGCAGTTAGGCTTGCGCGTGAGGCCGGTTCACCTGGAGATCCTTCACTCCGCCTGACGAACGGCTCCGTTCAGGATGACAAGATTCCTAGGAAATCCAAACTGGCCCACCACTAAACGAGCCAGGCGCGCGCTTGCTCGGACGACAATCCACCGGGCTAGCCGCCGTGCAGGCGATTGATGTCGGCGTTGGTGTAGACGCGGGCTGCGGGACGCTTATTTGCTTTTAATATCGCGGCGACGTCGCCGAGGGGCATGCCGTATCCGTGCAGGCGCAGAGAATCAGTGTCGGCGGCACTGGTGACTCCGACCTCGAGGAAATGTGCGGGCAAGGGCTGGGATGGTTGCGACGAGGATAGTTCGATCACGCTCGACGGTTCTGGATTGGATTCCGGGATCGAAGTCGAAACTTCGGATGCCTGACTGTTCGATACGCTCGACACGCCCCAGTAGATGCGGTCGATCTGCGATTGCGTCTGAAGGTCGGGGAACGCGGGAGTGTGCGGTTCGCCGGAGCCTTCTTCCGGAGAAGCCGTTGGGGCGGCTACGAGTGGAGCCGAGAGCGAAAGGCTCGGAGTGGCGATCGGACGAAGAAGATCGGGAGAGCTGGAGTTCATCAGGTATTGCGGGCCGGCCGAAAAATTCGTGTCGGCATTCTGAGCGAAAGCGATGGCAGAGAGTGTCAGGAATGAACAGAAGTAGAGAGCTGGGCGCATGGAACCTCCGGCGAGATGCTCCGATCATTATGCCGCTAAGATGCACGGTGGGAACAGAGTCGTTGGACTCAATTCCCGCTACGGGCGCGGCTTTTGGCATCCCCATGTTGTAGATGCAGTTGCCGCTCGCGGCGGTTGGTGAGAATCACGTGGAGCATGTAAAAGACGACGGCCAGATTGCCGAGAAGCAGGGCGCTGCGCAGAACGCTGACGCCGCGAAACAGTTCGCGGACCTCCCAGGGAAGCAGGAGAAATCCGGACAGGAAAGCGACCCACTCGGCCCAGGTACGGCCTTTCCAAAGGCCATAGGCTTCAGTAAAACGCAGTACGGCATAGGCAAATGCAATGCGGGCGGCCGCCCACAGACGGGCGTCGGTTACGCTGTCGGCGAAATCGAGAAAGAGCTGGGCCCAGCGGCGCTCGGCATCAATGTGCAGAAGGGCGAGAAGACTTTCGGCGATCAGCCAGACGTCCTTGTGTAGCAGGGCGATGGCGCAGACGCCCATGACGACGACGAAGATTCCTTTGAAAAGCTCGAAGGCGGCAACGGCCCGGAGCACGCGCCGCTGACGACGGTGATGGTCAGGCTTGGCGGTGGCGTCGCGCATGAACAGGGTGGTAACTGATGGCAGGTTATCACGGAACGAAGATTACGCAGGTGATGCAGTTTGAACTAGGGGGCGAATTCTGTGCTGGGGAGATCCCTCTCTCCGCCTGAAGAACGGCTGCACTCGGGACGACAACGACTAAAGATTTGCCTATTTTTTCTGACGGATCGCGGTGCGCAGCTCCTGCACGATTTCCTGCGAGGCCTTGATTGCGGCGGCGTGCTGATCCACCGGGAATGAGATGGCGCCGACGCGGGCGTGTCCGCCGCCGCCGTAGCGTTCGCAAATTTTGGCGAGATTGACTTCTGGCTCCTGCGGCGCCCACGGGTTTGATCCCACCGAGACTTTCACGCGGAAGCTGCTCTTGCTGAGGCCGACGCTATAAACGGACTCTGGATGCAGATAGTAGGGGACGAACTTGTTGTAGCCCTCGAGGTCGTGGTCGGTGACGTCGAAGAAAATGGTGGCGTCTTTGCACTCGCTGCGCTCTTTGAGAATTCCGATGGAAAGTTCGTGGCGCTTGAGCAAGGGCGGGAGCAGCGGGGCGACGAATGGCTCTTTCAAAATGTCGCCCAGAGATTTTGTGGCGAGGAGCGGAATCAGGTTGGGAACGAAACCGTGGTCGGGCGCGGATTCGATGACCATGGTCAGCTTCATGGCGGGCGCTTCCATTTCGACGGCAGTCTTGGCGTCGGTGTAGAGTGCGCCGTCGATGACATCGGTCCAATGAATGAGATCGGCGAGCGGCTTGGGATCGAAGCCGAAGCGCTGCTGCGCGATCATGGCGATGAAGCTGGTGCAGGATTTGAAATCGGGATCGTAGAACTTGCGGTTGCTCTGGTTCTGTTCGAAGTGCGCGGCATCGGCGGGCGATAGAAAAGCGCTCTCGTGATGGTCGAACCACCAGGTAATGTTGGGCGAGCTGGAGTATTTGAAGTCGACGATGGCGTTCTCGTCGCCATCAAATTGTTTCTCGTCGAAGAGTGCGCCGGCGCGGTGCACGAGTCCGGTGAACTCAAATTCGGCGTCACCGCGGATGCGTTCGCGATAGAAGCGGGAAAAGATGGCGGCCGAAGAAGCGCCGTCGAAACACTTGTCGTGATAGAAGACGCGAACTCGCAATGAATACCCCAAGCTTTTACAAGATTTCCGCACCGGCCGCTGCTGAGCGGCATTCGGCGTGGGAGTAAAAGCTAATAGGATTGACAGCTTACAGGAAGAAAGTCAAGCGGAGGGTGCTGGCGGTGGTGCCGTTTTGGCTTACGCGTTGGGCCAGTGTAGCGGGAGATCCTTCGGTACGCCTGAAAAACGGCTCTGCTCAGGATGACGCCCAATTTTTAACGAACTTGCGAGTTAGCGCTTAGGGAGACCCCTCGCCCCGCCGGTAAAAGCGCGGGGCTTCGGGATGAGTCATTCTTCGAGAGTATGTGGGGCAATGCTAACCACTACATCGCGTTGGCTTGCTTTTCGGCCATGTCGCCAATGACGGGCAGCTTATACATCTGGTGCTGGTTGGCTTTCAGAAGAAGGATGACCCAGAGGATTAGACCAGCAAGACTGATGAGCGGCCAGATCAGGACGGTCAGCCATCCGAAGATCGGAATGTGGGCGATGATGCTGAGGCCGATCCAGAGCACGGTCCATGCCACGGCGAAAAATAGGCACTGGAAGGCGTGGAAGCGAATGAAGCGGTTTTTGTTGTAGGGCTCCATCACCAGAAAGATGATGGCGGGAATGATGGTGACATAGGCGATCATGCCGGCTACGTTCTCGGCCATGCCTCCGGCATTGGCCGGTGCCGCGATAGTGGCGGAAGCGCTGCGACTGGCGCAAGCTGGACAGGTGGTTCCATCGGCGATTTGTGCACCGCATGTGCTGCAAAATGCCATAAGAGGGCTCCTTCGGCGGCCTGAAAAACGAGTACGCGTATACGAGCACACCTAGATGGCAGCGGCTCGCCCCAAGCAGCGTCGCGGCAAGGTAGCAAAAAAGACGCATGAAAGCAATCAGGAAGTGGAGAGTTCCCGCATGGCAAGCGGCTTAGAGCGGGTCGGCGTAGTGGTCGGCGAGATCTCCGAGGAGCGGTAGTTGCAAGGCTTCTCCCTGAAAAGCCTTGGCCACGAGAACCGCCCAGAGAACGACCGAAGCGAGAGCAACGACTCCACAGAGCAGCGTGATGAGGAGCGGGCCGAGGGTCGGAATAAGAACGATAAGGAGGCCGGCAAGCCGGAGTGCGGCGGCGATGGCGGCGCAGGCCAACCAGAGCATGAGGCTCTGTACCGAGTGGAAACGGACGAAAGGGTTTCGGTTATAAGGCGGGCGGAGCAGAAAGAAGATGGCGGGAATGAATGTCAGGTAGGCGAGCGCGCCGGCGACGTTTTCGGTTAGGAGTCCGACTTTGTCTTTGAAGCGAGTCGGGGGTTGCATGGGGCTTCCGCAGCCGGGGCAGAAGGTGGCCGTATCAGGCATTGGAAAGGCGCATGCGGGACATACCAACGGATTGGATTCGGGTTCGGTCATATAGCGGGAGGTCGTGGAAGCTACGGTAGACGATAAGGGGCGCCTTCAATCTTACATTGACGCAGGCTAGTGCGAAGCGTAGTGTTGCCTGCAAATTTCCGGTCAAAACCCCGCCATGAAGTTCGCGCGATGAATTGGGGCAGAACGGATACGAGTAGAGATGGAGACAGTCTGTACTGCTTGCGGCAATCAAGTGGCGCCTGGAGATCAGTTTTGCCGCGGGTGCGGCAAGGCCGTTTCTGCAACCCTAGCTGCGACGCCAGCTGCCAGCATTCCGGCGGTGATTCCGGTTTCACGGACCATGGGACCGGCGGAAACCAGCGGCAAGGCGATCACAAGCCTGATCTGCGGGCTTTTGTTTTTCGTTCCATTTGCTTTTATTGCTGCCGTAGTCTTCGGGCATATTGCCTTGTCGGAGATCAAGCGGAGTGCAGGACGGCTGAAAGGTGAAGGCCTGGCGATCGCGGGACTAGTGCTCGGCTATCTGTGGATTGCGGGAATTCCCATCATTCTGATCATTGCGGCGATTGCCATTCCGAACTTACTGCGCGCGCGAATCGTGGCGAATGAAGCCTCGGCTCTAGCTGGTGTACGCACGCTGATTGCGGCGGAGATTTCCTATACCGCCGAGCACCCGGAAGCGGGGTTCACCTGTTCCCTTTCCGACTTGTCGAGAAGCCAGTTGATCTCTGGACAGCTGGCGGCCGGACAGAGAAATGGATACAGATTTGAGCTGCAAGGGTGCGCCGCAGCCATTGGGCCCGGTCAAAAATTCGAGGTCATGGCATATCCCTTGGTGAAAAATCAGACGGGAGTTCGTACTTTTTGTGCGGATGAATTGGGGGTAATTAAAGCGATGGATGCGGCACGATCGGCAGATGCCTGCCTCGAGAATGGATCGCTGCTGCAGTAACTCTTCTTTTTTGGGGATCAGGGAGGAAATGAATGTTTTGCACGCAATGCGGAGCGAACAACGCGGATAATGCGGCGGTCTGCGTCCAGTGTGGCCGAAATCTACAGGCTGGAGCAGCGATGCCGTTGCAGGCAACAGGGGTGGTGATGCCGCCGGGGACGGCGGCATCGGGAATCGCGATCCAGAACTATCTTGTCTTTGCGATTCTGGCCACCGTACTGTGCTGTCTCCCTGCGGGGATTCCGGCGATTGTGTATGCGGCGCAGGTGAACGGAAAGCTGGCACTGGGAGATATTGCGGGCGCGCAGAAGGCCTCGGACAACGCGAAGATGTGGTGCTGGATTTCGTTTGGGTTGGGACTGGCGGTGACGGTCGGTTCGATCCTGCTGTTCATGGCCGGTGCGATCACTGGACTGCGCCCGCACTAGAACAGCCGCACAATGATTCATCCACTGGTAGCGAGTACAGTTTGGCTTACGCGATAAGCTGGCTCAGTGGGAGATCCTTCGCTCCGCCTGAAAAACGGCTACGCTCAGGATGACGCCAGATAAGGAGTTTTGAGGTTTGGACACTAGGGGCCCCACGATCAAAAAGCAAATAATTAAACAATTGCTGATGGCGGATGGGATGGATCGCTGGCTGGTTGGAGCCGGAGCGCTGGCTCTGGTTGCGGGCGCCATCACGCTGCGCATGTTTGATCCGGCGACGGCAGGATTTTTTCCGCCGTGCCCGGTGCGGTATTTGACTGGATGGTATTGCCCCGGTTGCGGATCGCTGCGGGCGATCCATCAGTTGCTGGAGGGAAATTTGCGGGCGGCGTGGGCGATGAATCCGCTGACCGTGATTTTGCTGCCATTTTTGACGTACGGGTTGGCATCGTATGCGCTGTTTGAAATGCGCGGGCGCGGACTGCCCCGATTATTTCTGCCGGCGGTTTGGATTCGGGCGCTGTGTGTGGCGATCGTTCTTTTTGGGATTGCGAGAAATCTTCCTTTGCATGCATTTCAGTTGCTGGCGCCGGGTGGAATGCTGCGCCCCTAACCTGTCGCCGGAAGGACGAAGAAGATGAGTTCTTTTTGCCTGGGTTGCGGCACCTCATTGCTGGAGGGGCAGCGTTTCTGCGGCAACTGCGGAAGAGACTCTTCCCTGAGCGCGGACGCGCCTCGTCCCGATCCGGCGGCGTCGTTCGGATTCCCACCGGAAACAAGCCCGAAGGCAATTTTCAGCCTGGTGTGCGGTGTGCTGTTTCTTTTTCCACCCGCGGCGATCGTCGCTGTGGTCCTGGGGCATTTGTCGCTTTCCGATATCCGAAAAAGCGCGGGGAAGCGGATTGGGAGGGGCTTGGCCATCACCGGCCTTGTGCTCGGCTATGTGGGAGCCGCGCTTGGAGTGGTGTGGATCGTGCTGATCGCCATCAGCATTCCGAAGTCGATGCAGGCGCTTCGAAATGCGAGTGCATCCGTTGCGACAAAAAACACGGCTGTGGCGACGATACGAAGTTTAAATACGGCGGAGATCGCGTATGCGCAGGCGCACCCGGCGACGGGATATACGTGCTCGCTTCCCGACTTAAGGAAGGCATGGGGAGTGAATGAAAAACTGGTCGAGGGATACGTTTTCACGGTGCGAGGATGCAAGGCGATAAAGCCGAATGGACCGATCGAGAAGTATGAATTGGTTGCCGCTCCGCAAGCGCAGAAAAACGGTCCGACTTATTGCTCGAGTGAATCGGATGAGATTAAAGTTGCCGCGCGCGGCGCGGAGCAGGATTGCTGGAAATCCGGAGTCGCGCTCTCGGAGACTCGGGTGAATCGGGAAGAGTAGAAACAAGTTAGTCCGGCAGCATTTCTTCAGCAAGAGCCGACGCAAAAAAATTATGCCGTCGGTTGGCTTTTCTTCCGGCAGTCCTCACAAACTCCATAAATCTGAAGGGTGTCGCGGGTGGTGAGATGGTGCAGTGGAATACAATCAAAGGTTCCCGGTCGTGGTGCGGTTGATAAGGAAGCGAGCCGAACGCGCTTATTGCGTTGCAAACAGCGCGACGCGATGGCCGGCTCGTCCAGATCCTTCGCTGCGCTCAGGATGACAAACGAACCACACCACGGTCGAAGATTCCCATGAGCACCCTGGCAGAAATTAGCGTTCCTACCTCGCGGCGGTCGCCGATCGCGCGCGTTCTTCTGTGGCTCGTCGCGATTATCGTAATCATTCTGGCGGGGCTGGCCGGCTACGGCTATTATGTGGCGCATTCTGCCCTGCCGCAATTGGATGGACAGATACAAATTAGCGGGCTTTCCGCTCCGGTCACGGTGACGCGCGATGCGCATGGAGTGCCCACGATTGAGGCCGCGACCCTGCAAGACGTTTTCTTCGCGCAGGGTTACGTGACGGCGCAGGACCGGCTGTGGCAGATGGATATCATGCGGCGTTTTGCCGGCGGAGAGTTATCGGAGATTCTGGGCGAAGAGACGGTCAAGCTCGACCGCGAACAGAAAATTCTTGGCTTGCGGGCGGCGGCGAAAAAATCGTTGGAGATCGCTCCGGCGCGCGACCGGGAATTTTTCGCGGCGTATGCGCGAGGGGTGAACGCGTTCATCGCGACACATGGAGACCGGCTGCCGATTGAGTTCCGCATCCTGCATTATGCGCCGAAGGACTGGCAGGCCGAAGACTCGATCGTGATCGCGAACCAGATGGTCAAGGATTTGAATTACCACTACTTCGACGACACGCTGGCGCGGGAGAAGATTCTGGCGAAGCTTGGTCCGGAGCTGACCGCTGATTTGTATGTGAACAAGTCGTGGCACGACCGCCCGCCGACGGTGATGCGGGAAGATATGTCGGAGCCGGAAGAGAAAGATAAGAAAAATGGCGACTCCGATGATGACGACGATGATGATGATGATGCTCCGGATAATGCGGTCACACAGTTGAATCGTCCCGACGGAGGTGCCTCGGGGGTTAAAGCCCTCATGGAAAAGGACAGCTTTATCGCAGCGCTGGAAGCGCTGCGCCACCCAGAATCTAGCGGAGACCTGCCGGTTGATGGATCGAATGATTGGGTGATTTCTGGGGCGCACACGGTTACAGGTAAGCCGCTGCTTTGCGACGACATGCACTTGGGCCACCAGATGCCGAACTTATGGTATGAAGCGCACTTGCGCGCGGGCGCTCTTGATGTTGTCGGAGTGACTTTGCCGGGGATGCCCTATGTGATCGTTGGGCACAATCAGAAAATCGCGTGGGGATTTACGAATGTGGGGCCGGCGGTAACGGATGTGTACATCGAGAATTTCAACGCACAGGGCGGATATCAGACACCGAAGGGATGGCTGCAGCCGGAGCATCGCACGGAAGTGATTCACGTGAAAGGCAAGGCCGATGTGAACGTCGATGTGGCGATCACGCGGCATGGTCCGGTGATCACGGAACTGATTCCCGGGGAGACGCGGCCGCTCGCGTTGCGCTGGACTTTGTATGACGGGTTGCGCGTTCCGTTTTTCGATGTGAATACGGCGCAGAACTGGAAGGACTTTCGGCATGCGTTTTCCATGCTCGATGCGCCGGGGCAGAATGTGGTGTATGCCGATGTCGATGGAAACATCGGATATCAGACGACGGGAAAGATTCCGATTCGCGCGGCCGGGGATGGCAGCCTGCCGGTAAGCGGCGCCGACGATGCGCACGAGTGGACTTCGTACATTCCATTCGAAAAATTGCCCAGCATTTATAACCCGCCTTCGGGAGTGATTGGAACGGCGAATGGAAGAATTACGCCGGACGATTATCCGTACCAAGTCAGCATGGAGTGGGAAGCGCCGTGGCGGACAGCACGGATTTATCACGTGCTGGAGTCGGGGCGTCAGTTCTCCTCGGCGGACATGCTGGCGTTGCAGACGGATATCCAATCAGAGCACGATTTATTCGTGGCGGAACGACTGGTCTATGCGATCGATCATGCGGCGAAGCCTTCGGCGCGCGTCAAGCAAGCGGCGGAATTGATGCGCGGCTGGGATGGGCGCATGTCGGCAGTGTCGGCGGCACCGACGATTGCGGAAAATTCGATCCACGAATTGCGGCGATTGCTTTTGGAGCCGAAGTTGGGAAGCGCAACCGGCGACGACACGGCATTGAGTTGGAAGAGTTATTCGTGGGAGATGCGGTCGGTGTGGCTGGAGAATATTTTGCTGCACCGTCCGAAGCGGTGGTTGCCGGAGAAATATTCGAGTTATGACGAGTTACTGACGGCCGCGGTGGATGCCGCTGTGAACAGCGCGGATGTACCGAAAGAGTTGGCCTCATGGCGATGGGGGGTATTCAATGCCCTCGAGATTCAGCATCCGGTGCTGGGAAAAATTCCGGTGATTAAAGCCTGGTCTGGACCGGGAGTGCAGGAGCAGTCGGGCAGCGGGTATACGGTGAAGGCGGTGACGCGGCAGCATGGACCGTCGGAGAGATTCACCGCGAATCTGGCGGATCTCGACCGGTCGACGCTGAATATTGTTACCGGGCAGGGCGGGAATTTCCTGAGCCCGTATTACATGGATCAGTGGAAGGCGTGGTATTTAGGGACGACGTTTACGCTGCCATTCAGCGCCAAGGCTGTGGATGCGGCGAAGGCACATCGATTGGTGTTGGAGCCGGGAAGGTAAGAATCGAATAAGGACGCGAGCGGAACGCGCGATTATTGTGTCGCAAACTACGCGACACATCGCGCGGCTCGCCCAGATCCCTCGACTCGGCCCACAACGCCTCGCTCGGGGATGACAACAATTTCTATTACTAGAAGAAGTCGATGGCCTTGACGTCGCCGACGTAACCCACGATGTCGACGATGCCGTACCGGATGAAGTCATCGATCAGCAACTCGTCGATGCCGTTGTTGGTGTTGTAGACGTACAGATTCCCTTCCTGGGCAACGTACTCAACTTGCCGCGTAGTGAAACTCTGCAGGCCGTTCACGTCCCCGTTTTGCGGAGGGAAAATCAGCGTTCCAGTATTGGTATTCAGAATGGTGAGGCAGCCGCGGACTTCGCCATTGGGATAGCTACCATTTCCGATCTCGGTACAGCCGGTCGAGCCAATGAAGAGCTGGCCATTGATGCTCATGTCGATGCGCGTGTGATAGCCGTCGGTGACGGCGATGCTGGACGTGACTGTGTTTGAGGTCAGATCGACGGTGTCGAGGCGTCCGCAGGTCAGGGCTGCTGTCGTTTGATTCGTACACGCATTGTTGGTCGGCGGCGTTCCGACGACATAGAGATTGTTGTTGATGAGATAAGCGTCGGTGGCGGCGTCGACGGGGATCGTATTGGTGATGGTGAGCGTCGATAGATCAAGAACGGCGACGCTGGCCTGCGTTCCGCCGCACTCGGGACCGCAGTTGAGCACGTAGGCGGTGTTTCCGTTGACGACCGCATTCACGGGGCGATCGAATCCGGAGAGCACGATGCAGACGGAATTTGGAGCGCTCGCGCAACTTGTATCCACCGGAGGAACGGCGTTGGCCGGAGTGAGAACGGTCACGGTGTTTTGGCCGGTCGCAGAAACCTGAGCAGGCGGAAAGACCAGAAGCTGGCTGCCGGCGGCGTTAGAAACAACTGTTTGCGCGTTGTTGACACCAATGGTGGTGATGATCCCTCCGGCGAGGTTCATCTCTTCGACGGCGCCGAGAAAGGAGTATCCGTTTATGAAGGCGGTGGGAACGGCGGCGTAGCCGACCTGGCTGGAGGTGGGAATCACGAAGCTGGTGGTAAGTCCGGAAAGTTGCACGTGACCGATGGCTTTTTCGGTAACCGTGTCCACGGTATAGACCGTGTTGCCGGTGGAATCGAAGGCTCCTACAAGATTGCGCGAGGGCGAGATCGCCATCAAGCCGGGAGCAGTTCCGGCCTGCAGCGGCGAGATACGCGGAAGGGTATCGTTTTCGCCGTCGATGATGACCAGTTCGCCAAAGACAAAGCTGGATGTCGCGCTCTGGGAGGCAAGGACACGATTTGGCAGGCCGCTGGGTGGACTTTTGGATCCACTGCTGCCGCAGGAGATGAAGTTAATGCTTGCCCATAGGCCAACCACCAGAACAAGAATGCGTTTCTTCAAACGGCAGGCTCCTAACGACATGAAAAAGGAAGATTTATATGCGAAATCGTGGATTATAACAGACCCGCGCCGTGCTCTTCACACATTGCCGGTATCTGCAAAACGAATGCGCCCTCGCGAATTTGTTCTGTCATGATGCATGGCCGTGGTCGAAATAACATCCGAACCGCTTTCCCCTGAATCTACTCAGGATGCGTAACGCTGCACGAATCCTGTATTCTCAGCGTGTCTGCTATTGTTCTCAACTCACTTATGGCGGCTGACTTTCTTGCGCGAATCAAAGAATTCCCGGTGCTGTGCGACGGCGCCATGGGATCGTTGTTGTATGCCAAGGGTATTTTCATCAACCGGTCGTACGACGAACTGAACCTTTCGCAACCCGATCTGATTCGTGGAATTCACCACGATTATCTGCAGGCCGGGGCTGAAATCATTGAGACCAATACTTTTGGAGCCAACTCGTTCCGGCTTGGCCGACACAGCCTCGCCGACAAAGTAAAAGATGTGAATCTTACGGGAGTCCGGCTGGCCCGCGAGGCCGCCAAAAGCTTCGATGTGTGGGTCGCGGGATCGGTTGGCCCGCTGGGGACGAGAATTGAGCCTCTGGGCAAAACTTCATTTCAGGAAGCGCGCGACGCGTTTCGCGAGCAGATTGAAGCCCTGGTGGAGGGCGGAGTCGATCTGCTGATTCTGGAGACGTTTGGATACCTGGAAGAGATCCATCAGGCCATACTTGCGGCGCGGGATGTGAAGCCTGATCTGCCGATTGTGGCGCAGGTGACGATTGACGAGGACGGCAACACACTGGATGGTTCGGCTCCGCAGATATTCGTCCCTAAGTTAGAGGAATGGGGCCCGGATGTGATTGGCTGCAACTGCAGCGTTGGGCCGGTGGCGATGTACGAAGCGATCGAGCGGATTCGAGCGCTGACTTCCCTGCCGCTCTCGGCGCAGCCGAATGCAGGAATTCCGCGGTCGGTGGATGGCAGAAATATTTATCTGTGTTCGCCGGAATATATGGCGAGTTCAGCGCGGAAGTTCGTCGCGGCCGGAGTGCGACTCGTAGGCGGATGTTGCGGAACGACTCCAGAGCATATTCGGGTGATGAAGTCTGCGTTGCGCGTGGGCGAGGCACGCACTCGAACAGCGGCTACGCAGGTGGGAAGTTTGCCAGCGCCACCGAAGGCCATTCCCGCGGTGCCGCTGGAGCAGCGGTCGACGCTGGGAGCAAAGCTGGCTCGAGGCGAGTTCGTAACGATGGTCG
>Ga0209006_10001756_pt1 | contig 19633 bp, 17 predicted proteins | sample JacPin_JW_Ref_O2_FD_188567 | JGI IMG/M metagenome (GOLD analysis project Ga0209006, IMG submission 188567) | Forest soil microbial communities from Algoma, Ontario, Canada - Jack Pine, Ontario site 1_JW_Ref_O2 (SPAdes) (version 2) | ecosystem: Environmental > Terrestrial > Soil > Boreal...
CCGAGTGACTCGAGCGTCACCCACGCGCCGAAAAACACGCGTGCTTTGTCGGACGGGGCGGCGTCGACAATCACCATGCCTTCCAGGCGCTGGCGCAGGAAGCGGACCCGCCGGTCGATTTCGCGCAGCCGCCGCTTGCCGTACACGTATTCCGCATTCTCGGAGCGATCTCCCTGCGCAGCAGCCTCCGCGACCGCCTGTGTCACGCGCGGACGTTCGCTGCGCCACAATTCGTCGAGCTCCGCGCGTAGGCGCTGCGCGCCTACGCGTGTGATGTATTTCGAGCCGGGCGGCGCCGGCGCTCTATAACGGGACATACGCCAAATCCAGGGGTCTTATGTTGCAAAGGCAATTGCAAAAAGCTTAGTCGATTTGTGGAACGCTTCACGGCCACAAATCAGTGTGGCCACTACTCTTTCCACGTGGCCGCCAGGTATTACACGCACTTCGTGACCGCAACTGCCCAGATTCCATGCGAGGCGGATGCCAGTGAATGGAGTGGAGTGGTGGAGCTGCGGCGCCCTCTCGAGCCAACCGGTGGCTCACGCGAACTTTGCACGCTCCTCGCGCAGAGCTTCGACCTGAACAGCGAGGACATCAAGATTTTGCACTGGGCGCGATTGCATTGACTCGGTCGACCCAGACGACGTTGAGAATCCCCTAGCGGACTTCCTTCCCTTCATCGAAAGTCCGCATTTTCGACCCCGGGCCTAACCGTCCGGGGTTTTTTTTGGTCTAGAATCGACGCCTAAGGGGCCCCGGGCTGCTTTCGATAGCCCACAACTTGCCGTGATGGAGGGATCGATGCGTATCTGGACACTCGCGTTCGTGGCTGTCATCGCCACAGCACTCTCAGGATGTGGCTATAACTCGCTGCAGTCGCAGGATGAGAGTGTCAAAGCCGCCTGGTCGGAAGTGGTCAATCAGTACCAGCGGCGCGCCGATCTCATCCCTAACCTCGTCAACACCGTCAAGGGCTTCGCCATCCAGGAGCAGCAGGTGCTCATCGGCGTGACCGAGGCGCGTGCCAAGGTGAGCTCCATCCAGCTCACGCCCGAACTTCTGAACGATCCGGCGGCGATGCAGAAGTTTCAGGCCGCGCAGGGCCAGCTCACCCAGGCGCTGAAGAGCCTGTTCGCCGTGACCGAGGCGTACCCGCAGCTGAAGTCGGATGCGAACTTCCGCGATCTGCAGGCGCAGATCGAGGGCACGGAGAATCGCATCACCGTGGCGCGCAATCGCTATATCGACGCGGTGCGCAGCTACAACGTCACCGTGCGCTCCTTCCCGGCGAACCTCACCGCCAAGATTTTTGGTTTCTCCGTGAAGCCTAATTTCACGGTCGAGAACGAGTCGGCCATCGCGGTCGCGCCGAAGGTGGACTTTGGCACGGGCGTTGCGGGCCAGGCGCGCGAGGGCTCGCAGCCGCCTCCTGCTGCCGCGCCCGCGACTCCTCATTGAGCACGCGCGCGCAAGCTAGGAGAAGCCGCGTCGGCCGCGGATGGCTCGCGCTTCTCGTTGTTGCTGCAGTCGGGCTTGCCGGCGCACAGGGCGTCGCGCCCATTCCGAAGCTCGAAGCGCGGGTCACCGATTTGACCGGCACGCTGACCGCCGAGCAGCAGTCGTCACTCGAGGACAAGCTCGCCGCCTTCGAGGCAAGGAAGGGCACGCAGATTGTGGTGCTGATCGTGCCGACGACCCATCCGGAGGAGATCGAGCAGTACTCCATCCGCGTCGTCGAGCAATGGAAGATCGGGCGCAAGCACGTGGACGATGGAGTGATGCTCATCGTCGCCAAAAACGATCGGCGCGTGCGCATTGAAGTGGGCTACGGCTTGGAAGGCGCGCTGCCCGATGCGATTGCCAATCGCATCATCACCGAGACCATCAGACCGCTCTTCGCGCAGAACGATTTTTACGGCGGCATCAGCGCGGGCGTGGATCAGATCGAAACGGTCGTCGCGGGCGAAGCGTTACCCGCGCCGGATCGCACCTGGCACGGCGGTGGCGCGCGGCGCGGCGGGATCGGTGGCCTCTTGCCGTTCCTGTTCATCGCGGTGTTCATAGGCTCGAGCGCGCTGCGCGGGATCCTGGGGCGTCCGGCAGGCGCGATCGTGACCGGCGGCATCACGGGCGTCATCGTCTGGCTGTTCGGCGGACTCATCGTCGGAGCGCTCATCGCCTCCGTCGTCGCGTTTCTGTTCGCGCTGCTCTCCGGCGGCATAGGCGGTGGCCTGGGTCGCGTCGGAGGCTTCGGCGGGTGGGGCGGCGGGATGATGGGTGGAGGCATGGGCGGAGGCGGCGGCTTCGGCGGTGGTGGCGGCGGTTTTGGCGGCGGCGGCGCGTCGGGTAGCTGGTAGGAGTCACGCGATGAAGCTTGGCCGAGCGCTACGCCATCTGTTTGCCACACACTGGAGCACCCGGCGGCGCTTCACTGCCAAAGTGCTGAGCAATATCGAGACCACCATCTCCCAGGTCGAGTCGCAGCATGCCGGGGAAATCCGCTTCGTCGTGGAGACGGCATTGCATCCCGCGGAGCTGTGGCGCGATGTCACGCCGCGGCAGCGAGCCTTGCAGGTATTCGCGCACCTTGGGGTGTGGGACACGTTGCATAACAACGGCGTCCTCATCTATGTGCTGCTCGCGGACCGCGCCGTGGAGATTCTGGCCGATCGCGGCCTGGCAGCGCAGGTTGCACCGAGTGAATGGGACCAGATCTGCCGTGAAATGGAACGCCATTACCGCGCAGGCGATTTCGGCAGCGGCTCAGTCGCAGGCGTGCAGCACGTCGGGCGCCTCCTGGAGCGCCATTTTCCGGGCATCCGCGGCGCAGGCGCGAACGAGCTGCCGAACCAGCCGGTGCTGCTGTAGGGCGGCGCCGCGGATGTCATAATCGAAAGCATGAATCCCGCTTCGCACTCACTGACGCGCATCGCTCTGGCGAGCCTTTTATTAGGACTTGCGTCGTGCTCACTGTGGCATGACGCCTGGACCGGCCATGCCAAGAGCGCACCTCCCCCGCCGCCCGTGCAGCCGGCACAAGCTGCGCTGCCTGAGGCCACCGAAAAATTCGAACTCGCGCCCGACCAGGACGTCGTGGGCCACGTGCAGATCACCACCAGCACCAAGGAGGACACGCTGACCGACATCGCGCGGCGCTTCAATGTCGGCTACGAGGAAATCGTGCGCGCGAACCCCGGAGTCGATCCATGGTTGCCGGGCGAGGGCAAGACGATCGTCGTGCCCACCCAGTTCGTCCTGCCGAGCGCACCGCGCGAAGGCGTCATCATTAACGTCGCCGCGATGCGCATCTACTATTTTCCTGCGCACAAGGCGGGCGAGACGCCGCTGGTCTACACGCATCCCATCGGCATCGGCAAGGTCGGCTGGAAAACCCCCGAGGGGGTCACCAAGATCACGCGCCGACAGAAGGATCCCATCTGGCATGTGCCGGTCTCCGTCATCAAGGAACACAAGGAGAATGGCGAGGAGCTGGACAAAGTGATCGGCCCGGGTCCGGACAATCCGCTCGGCCGCTACGCCTTCTATCTGGCTTGGCCCAGCTATTTGATCCACGGCACCAACAAGCCCGCAGGGGTCGGGCTGCGCTCGAGCCACGGCTGCATCCGCTTGTACCCGGAGGATATCGAGTCTTTCTACGACATGATTCCTGTCGGCACTCAGGTCCGTGTGGTCAACCAGCCGTTTCTATTCGGCTGGCTCGATGGCGAGCTCTACATGCAGGCGTCGGGTCCGCTGGAAGACGATTCCCACGACGGCAAGCAGGCGCAGCCCGACGGCTTGCCCAAAGCACAGCAGACGCGCATCGAGAAGCAGTTGAAGCATCACGACGAGACTTTGAACGTGGAGCTCGTGAGCGCGCTCGCGCACGACCCGCGCGGCATCCCCGTCGCCGTCTCGCGCAGCGATGCGAGCCTCGATGAGGTGCTCGCAAGCGCGCCCAAAGTGCAGAACCGCGTTCCCGAAGGCGCCACCTGGGACGGTAAGTCGGATCTGCCGCCCGACGAGGCGAGCTTCCGTGAAATGCTCTCGGATCGGGACCCGCAGGAAGCGCCGCTGCAGCCTCCGGCAGCGCCCGTGCCGCCCGCGAAGAGCGGTACGTAGAAGAAGAGCACGGTGGCTGAGCTTTCAGAATGGCTGCAGCTGATGCTCGCGGAAATCGCCCGCAAACAGGAAGAGCTCGAGCGCGCGCGCACTGAAAACGAGCTTCGCGCCCGCGAACAAAGCCGCGATGGCCAGTAGCGCGGTCGCGTTCTCCTCGCCTGCGCAGCTGCGCGCGCCGGGCGTCGGCGCATTCGGCGGCATGCTGGGCGCGATCGCGCGCACACCGACTGCGGTCGCGGCCTTCGTCGGCCGTACGCTCAAAGGGCCGGTCAACCGCGCAGTGGCGATTGCAAGCTTCGGCGAGTTCCAGCAACTCTTCGGCGGACTGTGGCAGCCCTCCACGGTGAGCTACGCGGTCGAGCAGTTCTTTGAGAACGGCGGCCGCCATGCGTTCGTGGTGCGCGTCGTCAATGGCGCGCGGCCACCCACGCTCTCGCTGCGCGCAGGCCTTGGAGAGTTGCGTCTGCGCGGCATCAATCCCGGGTCGCGCGAGTACCTGCGCGCGTCGGTCGACTACGACGGCATCGGCGCGGAGGAGTCCGATCTTTTCAACCTCGTCGTGCAACGCCTGCGCGTGGCGCCTTCGGAGCAGATCGAGGACCAGGAAATTTTCCGGCGCGTGTCGGTCACGGCGCAGGCGGAGCGCGCGATCAGCGCCGTGCTCCTGGAGTCGCATCTGGTGCGCGTGCTCGGCGCGCTGCCGGCGGAGCGCCCGGACCGCTCGGTTCACTCGCCGCACGCGCCGGTGGTCGACTACGTACTTTCCAATCCCGACGGTGACGACGGCGCGGCGCTCACCGACTATGACGTCATTGGCTCGGCGCTCGATGGAACGGGTCTCTTTGCCCTGCAGGCGATCGAAGGATTCAACCTGCTGTGCATCCCGCCGCTCGACCGCGAGCAGGATGTGGGCCTGAGCACTCTCATGATTGCCGCGCGCTTTTGCCGCGAGCGGCACGCCATGTTGCTGGTGGATCCGCCAACCGCCTGGACGAGCGCGCGCGTGGCTCTGGATGCGCTGCGCAGCTGGCCGTTTCGCAGTGAAAACGCGGTCATGCATTTTCCGCGGCTCACCACCTTTGACCGCCTTCGCGGGCGTGTCGAGGCTTTCGCTCCCTGCGGGGCGGTCGCCGGCATGCTCGCGCGCATGGATGAGACCTGGCCCGTATGGGCCGCGGCGCAAAGCGAGGACGCGACGCTACGAGCCGGATCGCGCCCGGCAACCGCGGTGACGGATTCCGAGCGGGTGCGCCTGGCGCAGGCGGGCGTCAACACGCTGCTCGCGGTGCGGGCGCCTGCGCTGCCATGCGTGACGGCCTGCACGCTCGCGGCCGGCGGCGGCGTCTCCTCTGACTGGAAATATTTGTCGGCGCGGCGCCTCGCACTCTTCATCAATGCAAGCATCGAGCGTGGCACGCGCTGGCTTGCGTTCGAGCAGAATTCGCACGGCGCCTGGCAACTGGCGCGCGAGCAGACCGAGGCTTTTCTTGATGCGCTCGACGTCGAGGGCGCATTTGCCGGCGCTGCGCCCGAGGAGAGCTACTTTGTGATCTGCGATGAGCGCGTCAATACCCCAGAGAGCGTCGCGCAGGGCAAGGTGAAGCTCCTCTACGGTTTTGCCCTGACGCGCCCCTGCGACTTTCACGCCAGTCTCGTCACGCATCAAAACGGTGGCAGTCAGGTGCGCACCGTTACGGCGAACCGCCAGGCCACCTCGCAGCGGCGCCTGGAGTGGGAGATTGAAACCTCCATCCTGCGCGGCATCATCATCACCTGAAGCGGCCGAGCCGCGCGCGCACTACGCTTTGCCCGGCGAGACCTGCATCGTAATGACCGCGCGCACGACTTCATTGCCATTCTTGTCGGCCACGCTCACCGGCACCGCGACGTTTCCCGGGGCTGCCCACTCGCTCTTATCGAGGCGCGCGGTCGCGCTCACTTCGCTTTCGGCCTTGCGCAGGTATTCGATGGTCATGCCGCGTGGGATCCAGCGTGTGCCGGGGGGAGTCGTCACTTCCGTCACCATGCCGGCGGCGAGCTCGCACAGATTGCCGAGCGCGAGCGCATGGATCGAGCCCAGGTGATTCTCGATGCTGCGGCGCCGGCGCATGCCGACTTTGCACAATCCCGGGCGCAGTTCGCTGAAGCGCGGCCGGATGGTGGCGAAGAAGGGGGAGCGGCGACACACCATGCGGGCAAAGAGCCAGCGGCCCAGACGCGAGGCGCTGCGCTTGTGCCAGGCTTCCAGGGTGGGACCAATTGCGGCGATGTCGGTCATGGTCAGCCGGTCCATCTGTTGACGGGTGGCGAGGCGGGCGGCTGCGATGGGGCTGCCGGGCGTGAGATCTAAGCTTGGGAATGTATGCGACCGGGACCCCGCGCTCAAGCGCCCGCGCAACGTAGGTCTTGCGTTGTGGCGAGCTGGCGTATCATTAACATATGCGCGCGGAGGCACTCGAACTCATCTGGCGCACCGTCGTCGCGATCCCGCGCGGAGAAATTGCGACTTATGGTGGCATTGCGCGGCGTGCGGGGCTGCCGGGGCGCGCGCGCATGGTCGGTCATGCATTGAAGGTCGCGCCGCGGGGACTCGCCCTGCCCTGGCATCGTGTTGTGGCTGCGGGAGGGCGCATCGCCTTTCCCAAGGGATCGCGCCAGTACGCTGAGCAGGCACGGCGGCTGCGGGCCGAGGGCGTCGACGTGGTATGCGGCCGTGTCCTCGCGAGCGCCGAGCCTGATCTGGATGAGCTCTTATGGAAGCCAAAATAATTTCGAGGCCGGCATGACCACGCGCTACGTCGTCTTCTCGCATGGCCAGGAAAGCGGGCCCTGGGGCCGCAAGATCTCCGCTCTTGCGGAAGTCGCGCGCAGCGAGGGCTACGAGACCGAGTCTGTCGACTACCGCGGTATCGATGCGCCGCGGGCGCGAATCACACGCCTCGCCGACTTCTGCAAGGAGTTGCAGGGGGATCTGGTGCTCGTGGGCTCAAGCCTCGGCGGCTATGTGGCGGTGGCCTCTGCATCGCTCTTGCATGCGCGCGGCGTGTTCCTCATGGCCCCGGCGCTTTTCATGGAGGGTCTTCCGGAGCTGCGCGCCGGCGTGCTCGACTGTCCCGCCTCGATCGTCCACGGCTGGCATGATGAGGTGGTGCCGTACGAGCACAGCATGCGCTTCGCGGCAAGCTACGGCGCGGCGCTGCACCTCTTGAACAGCGACCATCGGCTGCACAATCAGATCCGCGTGCTGCGTTATCTGTTTGAGTACTTTCTCATCGCGCTCGACCTGCCGGCGACGGCGTTCGAATGATCCCGCAGGCGCGGCTGCCGAGGCGGCGGTGAGCGCGCGTACGCAACTACCGTGACCTGGCTCTTCAGGCGCCTGCTCGACTTGTGGGTGCGTTATCAGGTGCGCCCGGAGGATGTCGTTGCACGCCTGCGCGAGCGCACCAATCCCGTGTGCTACGTGCTCGAGGGCCGCAGCTTCGCTGATCTAGCCGTCCTGCAGAGCGCCTGCGTACGGCTGAAGCTTGCGCGCCCGCGCAAACGCCTGCCCGCCGCGGCGCGCGAGCTGCGCTCGTTTTTTTACCTGAGCCGTCCGCGCGGCTTTTGGGACGAACGCCGCGACCGCCGCCCGCCGGCGCAGCTGGTGCGGATGATTGAGATTCTGCAGGCCGATCACACCACCCTCGACATCGATCTCATTCCGGCGGCGGTGTATTGGGGCCGCGCCCCGCAGAAGGAGGAGGGCTCGTGGCTGAAGCTGCTGCTCGTCGAGGAGTGGGCGATCACGAGCCGGCTGCGCAAGTTTCTGCAGGTGCTGATCAACGGCAGGAACGTGCTCATCGAGATCCACGAGCCGGTGTCGCTGCGCAGTCTGCTGACAGAGGCGGGCGGTATTCCCGTACAGGGGCGGCGCGTCACGCGTGCGTTGCGCGCACTTTATGCGCGGCAGCGCACTGCACGCATCGGGCCGGATCTATCTCACCGCCGTACTCTGGTGACGGGAATCCTGCGCACGCGCGCGGTGCGCGCAGCGGTCGCGCAGGAGCGCCGCGAGAAGAAGATCACGCGCCGCCAGGCGATGATGCAGGCGCAGAAGTACGCGCAGGAAATCGCCGCGAACTACTCGCCCGCCTTCGTGCGCTTCCTCGAGCACATCCTGACGCGTCTGTGGAACCGTCTCTACGACGGCGTGCAGTTCACGCACGTCGAAACTCTGGAGCGCGCCGCGGAGACCTATGAAATCGTGTATGTCCCCTGCCATCGCAGTCACATGGACTACCTGCTCCTCTCTTATGCGATCTTCCGCCACGGCTATGCCATCCCGCACATCGCGGCCGGCATCAATCTCAATATGCCGATCGTCGGGCGGTTCCTGCGCAAGGGCGGGGCGTTTTTCATTCGCCGCAGTCTGCGCGGCAATGCTCTCTACACCGTCGTCTTCATGAGCTATCTCGCCGCCATCATGGCGCGCGGCCACTCTCTGGAATATTTCATCGAAGGCGGCCGCAGCCGCACCGGCAGGCTCTTGCAGCCTAAGACCGGAATGCTGGCAATGACAGTGAAGAGTTTTCTGCGCGATCCGGCGCGCCCCGTCATGTTTTTACCGGTCTACTTCGGCTACGAGCGCATCTTTGAGAGCTCGACCTACATCGGCGAGCTTGCCGGCGCGCCGAAGGAAAAAGAAAGCTTCTTTGGCCTGTTGCGCACGCTGCCGCGCTTGAAGGAGCGCTTTGGCAAGGTGCACGTCAACCTAGGTGAGCCGATCGTGCTCACCGAGCTTCTCGACGCTTTTGACGCGAAATGGCGCACCCGCGTCGTCGACGATGATGTCCGCCTGCCCTGGATGAGTGCCGCGATCGATGCGCTCGCTCTTAGGATCATGCGCAACATCAATGCGGCAGCTGCCGTCACGCCCGTCAATCTGCTCGCGGTGGTGTTGCTGGCCACCCCGCGGCAGACCTTGCCCGAGGCCGATCTGCTGCGGCAGCTTGATCTCTACCAGGCGCTGCTCGCGGCCTTTCCCTACAGTGCTCGTGTCACCGTCACGACGCTTTCGGGCGCGCAGATGATCTCCTATGGCGAGGAGATGCAGGTCGTCACGCGCGAGAGCCATCCTCTCGGGGACCTCGTGCGCATGAGCGACGCCGCCGCAGTGCGCGCCACCTATTTCCGCAACAATGTGCTGCACCTGTTTGCGCTGCCGTCGCTCGTCGCCTGCGCGTTCACGAGCAATGCGATGATGAGCACGGTCGATCTGCGGCGCCTCGCGCGGCGCATCTATCCCTACATCGCATCCGAGCTCTTCCTGCGCTGGGGAGAAGAGGAGGTCGCGGGCGTCGTCGACGGCGTACTCGCGGCTCTCGCGGCGCACGGGCTCCTCGAGTGCAACGACGAGGCGACGCAGTGGCACCGCCCGCCGCCGACCTCGGCGAAAGCCCTGCAGCTGTCGCTTCTGGCGCAGGCCACCATCCAGACCATTGAGCGCTACTACCTTGCCGTGGCGCTCCTCTTGCAGGCCGGAAGCGGTGAGATCACCCAGCACGCGCTCGAGGAGCGCTGTCAGCTTCTGGGGCAGCGCATGACCATGCTCTACGGCTTCAATTCACCGGAATTCTTCGATCGCACGATGTTCGAAAACTTCATCGATCTCCTGCGCGCGCGCGGCGTGATCCGAATCGGTGAAGGGGGCAAATTGAGCTTCGACGACGTGCTGTCGCAAGTGGCCGCCGATGCGCAGCTTGTACTGCAGGAACAGATCCGCCACAGCATCCTCCAGGTCACCCACGCCTAGGCAGGCGCTAGGCCGATCTCCGGGACCCGCCGAAAGCGCTGATTCGATCACACTTGATATCGTAACAAAAGTTATAATATAGTTCGCTAGGTTCAACTGAGGCCTCGCGAATGGAAAGACTGCGCAACTTTGGGTTTCTCCTCAAGGATCTGGGGCGGCTCTACACCCGGCGCTTCGAGGAGCGGGCGCAGGGATTGCAGCTGACTTTGCTGCACTGCAAGACGCTCGGTCACCTGTCGAGAAACGAAGGAGTGAGCCAGGCCCGGCTTGCCGAGCTGGCGGAAAGCGATCCGATGAGCATGGTGCGCGTACTTGATCACATGGAGGCGGAAGGCTGGGTCGAGCGGCGTGCCGACCCCAACGACCGCCGTGCCCGGTGTCTTTATATCAAGGACAAGGCACGCGCCATTCTCGATGAAATCTGGCGGCTCGCCGACGAGACGCGCATGGAATTCCTGCGTGATTTGTCCGCACAGGAATGCGAGCGCCTCATCGACATGCTCGAGCGTGTTCACGCCACTGCGCGTGCCCTGCCGGCACCGCTCGCGCAAGGTGCGCCTGCGGCCATCGCAAAGGCCGCCGCGCCCTCGAGTGGCGCTCACACGGGGTCTGCATCATGAGCGCGGCAAAGTCGCAGGCCCGCGTCGAATTGCTGGACCTTCCGGACGATCGCGGCGAGCAGGCTGCCGCGAGAACCGCGCCCGCCGTGGTGCCGCGCACTTGGGCAGAGCGCCTGCGCTTGCCGCTCATGCTGATCGCGCCGCTCGTGGTCATTGCCGCAGCCGTCTACTTCTACTTTACCGGCGGGCGCTATCAATCGACCGATGACGCCTACGTCGAGGCGGCGCAGATGGTCATCAGCTCCAACATCTCAGGCAGAGTGAGCGAGATCGGCGTGCACGACAACGAACTCGTGAAGAAAGGCGCCGTGCTCTTCCGGATAGATGACGCGCCGTTTCGCATCGCCGTGCAGGAAGCACAGGCGCGCCTGGGCAGCGCACGCCTCGAGGTCGAGGCGCTGCAGGCGACCTATCGTCAGCGCCAGGCGGAGCTCACCGGGGCTGAGGATACGCTCGCCTATCAGCAACGCGAATACGATCGGCAGAACGGCCTTCTCGCCTCGGGAATCTCCTCGCAGGTGCAGGTGAACCAGCTGCGCCACGCGCTCGACAGCGCGCGCCAGGCACGCAACTCCGCACGCGAGGAGCTCGCCGCGGTCGCGGCGAACCTGGGAGGCGATGCCAACATCTCAATTGAAAGCCATCCGTCCGTTCTGCAGGCGCGCGCCGTGCTCGAGCGCGCCCAGTTGAATCTGTCGTACACCGTCATTCACGCGCCCGAGGATGGCATCGTCGCCAAGGTCGAACAGCTGCAGGTCGGCAACTACATCAATGCGTCGAATGCGCTGTTCGCGCTCATTTCGACCCAGGATGTCTGGGTCGAGGCCAATTTCAAGGAAAGCCAGCTCACCTACATGCGCCCCGGGCAGGCGGCCACCATCAAAATTGACAGCTATCCGGGACAGATCTTCCATGCCCGGGTCACGAGCCTGAGCCCCGGCACGGGAGCGGCGTTTTCCCTGCTGCCTCCGGAGAATGCGACCGGCAACTGGGTGAAGGTCGTGCAGCGGCTGCCGGTGCGCCTCGCGGTGATTGACGCGCCGCAATCGCTCGCGCTGCGCGCGGGATTGAGCGCCGATGTGAGCGTCGACACGCGCCACGCGCGCGGCGCCCTGTCTGCATCGCTCGACCGCAGTGCCGGGGCGGATCGCACACGCTGATTCAGGCGCGCGCTCATGACACCGGCAATGCGGCGGCACGGCGTGCTGATCACGATCTCGGTGATGGTCGCCTCGATCATGCAGGCGCTCGATGCGACGATCGCCAACGTCGCCCTGCCGCGCATTCAAGGCAGCCTTTCCGCCACCCAGGATCAGATCACCTGGGTATTGACCTCCTACATCATTGCGACCGCCATCATGATGCCGCTGTCCGGCTGGCTCGCAGGTCAGTTCGGCCGCAAACGGATCTTCCTCATCTCGATCACCGTCTTCACCGCCGCCTCCGTGCTGTGCGGGCTTGCACAGACGTTGCCGGAGATGGTTGTCTTCCGCGCCCTGCAGGGCCTCGGTGGCGCGGCGCTCGTGCCGATGTCGCAGGCCGTGCTGCTCGACATCAATCCACCCGAGCGCCATGGGCGCGCCATGGCTGTTTGGGGAATGGGAGTCATCCTGGGCCCCATCATAGGCCCCGCCCTCGGCGGATGGCTGACGGACGACTACAACTGGCGCTGGGTGTTTTACATCAACGTGCCCTTCGGGATCATTTCCTTCCTGGGCGTCTTGAGCTTTCTCGCCGAGAGCCCGCGCAAGCGCACGCGCTTTGATTTCTTCGGCTTCCTCACCCTGAGCTTCGCGCTCGGTGCGCTGCAGATGATGCTCGACCGCGGTCCATTGAAGGACTGGTTCGGCGCGACCGAGGTGTGGATTGAAGCGACGATCGCCGCCGTCGGCTTCTACTTGTTCGCCGTGCACTCCGCGACCGCGCGCGAGCATCCATTCATAAGTCCGGGCCTGTTCCGCGACCGTAATTTTTTGACCGGCAACATCTTCGTGTTTGTGGTGGGCGTCGTGCTGTACGCAACCCTTGCGCTGCTGCCGCCGCTGCTGCAGGAGCACATGGGCTATCCCGTGTTCCTGACCGGGTTGATCACCGCGCCGCGCGGCATCGGCACCCTGGTCTCGATGGTGCTCGTCGGACGCCTGATCGGGCTCATTCAAACTCGCTATCTCATTCTCTTTGGGCTTCTCACGACGGCTTTCTCGCTGTGGCAGATGAGCGGTTTCTCGCTCCTGATGGACGGCGGCCCGATCGTATGGTCGGGATTCATTCAAGGATTCGGCACCGGTTTCGTGTACGTGCCGCTCGCGGCGGTCGCCTTCGCAACGTTGAACCCGCTGCTGCGCAACGAGGCGACCGCGGTCTTCAATCTGACGCGCAACATCGGCTCCTCCATCGGCATCTCGGTCGTCGAGGCGCTCCTGGTGCGCAATACGCAGTTGATGCATGCGTCGCTGGCATCGCACGTGAGTCGCTATTCAGAAACGCTCAATGCGAACCCGGGCACCGCTGTCGCGCTGCTCAATGCGCGCGTCACCGAACAGGCGGCGATGATTGCTTACAACGACGACTTCAAGCTGATGATGATCCTGACGGTCTGCGTCATTCCCTTTGTTTTCCTGCTGCGCGATGTGCAACGGCAAAAGAGCGTTGCGGTGGTCCTCGAATGAAAAACTGCCTTGCTATCCTTCTCTTCGTCCTCGGCGGCTGCGCCGCCGGGCCCAACTTCGAGCGGCCGCGAGCGCCGCAGTCACACGAATACACGCAGCCGGGCGCGACGGCATCGACCGGGACAGCGGCCCAGCGCATCGTTTTAGGTGGTGACGTAGTGGCCGACTGGTGGACCCTGTTTGGCTCCGACGCCTTGAACGACCTGTTGCGCCAGGCGAGCGCCGGCAGCCCGACGATCGCTGCGGCGCGCAGCACGCTCGCGCAGGCGCAGGAACTCACCGTGGCTGCCGGCGGCGCACGCTATCCGCAGGTCGGCCTGACGGGTGGCGCCGGACGGCAGAAGTATGGCAAGGAGTTCCTGGGTCCCCTCACCGCGCCGCCGCCCTTTACCTATTTTGCCGGCGGCGCTGTGGTCAACTATACGTTCGACGTCGCCGGCGGCATCGCCCGCTCGATTGAGGAGCGCCGCGCGCTCTTTGAGTACCAGCGCCAGGAGATGCGGGCCGCGCAGCTGGCGCTCAGCGGTAACGTCGTCTCGCAGGTGATCTCGATTGCGTCAGCCTCCGAGCGCATCCGCGCAATCAACGAGCTTCTTGAGGAGGACCAGCGCAACCGCCGCCTGGTGCAGACTTCCTTCGACGCTGGCAATACCACGCGCGTCGACCTGCTTCTCGCCGACAGCCAGCTCGCCAATGACGAGACGCTGCTGCCGCCCGCTGCGCAGGAGCTTGCCGTTGCGACTCACGGGCTCGCCATCCTGGTGGGCCGCGCGCCTGCAGAATGGGCGCCCCCGGACTTGGATTTTTCCAAGCTCACACTACCTGCGACCTTGCCGGTGAGTCTGCCGTCGGAACTCGTCCATCAGCGGCCCGATATCCTCGCCGCCGAGGCGGAGCTGCACGCGGCAACTGCGCAGGTGGGCGTGGCCACCGCCAATCTCTATCCGCACATCACGCTCACCGGTTCAGTGGGTCAGCAGGCATTGACTCTAGGCACGCTTTTCGGGAGCGGCAATGGCGTGTGGACGCTGACCTCCGGGCTCACCGCGCCGCTCTTCGACGGCGGTACGCTGCGCGCCGAGCGCCGCGCCGATATCGATGCCATGCAGGCAAGCGCCGCGAATTACGAGGAAGCTGTGCTGCAGAGTTTGCGGCAGGTGGCCGACGTGCTGACCGGCATCGACCAGGACGCGGCGTTGCTCGCCGCCGAAACCCACGCGGTGGATGCTGCCCAGGCGAGCCTCAATCTCGCCCGCGAGAGTTACCGTGCGGGCAATGTCGGCGTGCTGCAGGTGCTCGACGCCGAGCGCGCCTACTCGCGGGCGCGTTTGGATTACGTGCGCGTGCAGGCGCAGCGCTACGCCGACACGGCGCAACTGTATCTGGCGCTCGGAGGCACGGCTCCCTGATAGGCGGTTGGAGCGCGCTTGCGGCGCGTATCCGCAAGCTCGCGCAAATAACCTTACGGCCGTCGCGATTTTAGATAAACCTTAGAATGCGGCTAAGGGCGAGTGCTCGCCGCATTTGCAACCCGCTCATATGAAACCTCGCATGACAGGCGTATTTTCCGTTGTCAGGGCGTGTCATCGATCATGAAGTCCGTGTCCACGAATAGAGTAAGCACATTATTGGCATCCGTCGCTGTGCTGCTTGCCACGAGCGCCACCGCCGGCGCCTTTGCGCCACAACCATGGATCGACGACCTGGGCGAGGTCAAAGAAGCGCTCGCGACCAAATATGCCAACCTCGAGTGGGCGGTGTTCGAGCGTGAACTTGACCTGCCAGGGCTATTTGCCGAGACTGAGGAACGGATCGAACACGCAACGAGCGAAGCGGAAGCTCGTGCGGCCTTCGACAGATTGGCGCGGCACCTGGGCGACGGCCATGTCCGCTTCGATTGGCCCCATGGCACTGCCGTGGCGGCTTCGGCGGCGCCTGATCAATGCTCGGCATTGGGCTACGACGCCCGCATGCGCGCCACGCCTGTCGGCGCCAACGCCGTCGGATATCAGCCGCTGTCGACGAGCGAGTCGGGCGAATTTCCGGCCGGCATCATGAGTGTGAACGGACAGCGTGTCGGGGTTCTTCAGATCGGCGTATTTTCCCCGCAGGGCTTCCCCGCGTTGTGTCAGGCGGCACTGCAGGAGTTGGGCGTTTCTGCGCAGAAGTCCTGCGATGACGCCTGCAGTGACCGGATCGAAAGCTCGGGGTCGAGCCGCTTGACGCTGGATCTTGCCGCGCAGCTGCGCGCGTTGCGCTCGGCCGGCGCCACCTCGTTGGTCGTCGACATTGCCGCCAACGGCGGAGGCACGGAATGGGCGGAAGCCGTGGCGCGCATGCTCACTCCTGTGCGTCTGCAATCGGAGCGCGCCGGATTTGTGCGCGGCGAGCATTGGGCCAAGGCGTTCGCGGACGATGAGGCATCGCTACGGCGTTTCGCCGCGCATGCGACGGGACACGACCGCGCATGGCTCCTCAATCTTGCCGATCAGGTCGAGGTGAAACGCAAGTCGGCACTTACGCCGTGCGACTCCGCGCCTTTATGGCGCGGCGAGCATCCGGCCTGCACTTGGCTGGGACAGGCATTTTTCGGCTCCGGAATTTTAGCGGCGGCCGATCCGGCCGAGCTGCGCGGCAAGCCCTGGGCCACACTGCTCTTCAGCCCTATGGAATTTCCGTATGAGGAAGGCGTGTGGCGTGGCCCGCTGATCGTGCTCGTGGACCGCAACACAGGCTCCGCCGCTTCCGAATTTGCCGCGGTGCTTCAGGATAATCACGCGGCGATCGTGATGGGCGAAGCCGCCGGCGGCGGTTGTGGGCATACCAATGGCGGCACGCCGACCAAGCTTGCCAATAGCGGCGCTACCTTAGAGGTCCCGGACTGCGCGCGCTTCAGGCGCGACGGTTCGAACGAAGTCATGGGCATTCAGCCCGACGTGCCTGTCAGTTTCGCCGCTGTCGACGGCCCGCATCGGCGCGGCGCGCTCTTTCTGGCGCAGCTTCCTCAAGCAATCGAACGCGCGGTCGCGATGCACAACGAGAGTCAGGCGGCCAAATAAACCCGCCAGAGGCGTATAGCTTTTGAACGGCTATGGGGCCGGTATGAGCGGACGCGGTGGTCTTACCCAAACGGCTTGATGATCGCCAGGCGCGGATGAAATTGGGCGAGGTCAATTGCCGACGGCTGCACATTGATCTCAATGATGTAATCACTTCCGGGATGGGCGGACCACCCCGAGTACGCGTCCCAAGACATTGTCTTGTCCATCGCCCATGAAGCTGGAGCTCGTGTAAGAGCAGCCGGTGAGGCGTCCATCGATCCTCGTGCGACAATTTTTCCACCCTGCATGACCGTCCACATTATCGGACCGTAGGGAGGAGTCAGCTTGTTGCATGGAGGATGAGTCACTCCTGGCTGTCGAACGTACGCTGCTGCACATGTCGCCTCATCAACTTTCATTGAGTCCAGGCCGATCATAATGTTGTAAGTATCGTCAGTGGAAATCCGAAACGGCGGCGATCGAGTCTTTCCGACGGGAGCTATCGGAATATCGAGCACCGGATGAAATAGGTCCGGCCCACATGCGGCGACCGAGGCTATTACTACTGCGACAACTGCGTGGACACTCGTGTGTCTGCTTACGTCCATGATTTTCTGTGTCCCCAACTGGGCGGAACGAGATTCATGCAGTCAAATAAGGCGCGCCCGCCGGCAGTTCGCTGTTAGTCCTCCCAGCCGACCCTGCCGCGCAGCCGCTTGGTTTTCTGCCCGTGCGCCTTGCCGGCCAGACGCCGCTCGCGCGCAGCACGCGTGGGCTTGGTTGCCCGGCGCCGTTTGGGCTCAATGAGCGCGGCTTCAATCAGCGTCGTGAGTCTGTCATGTGCCTCGCGGCGATTCTGCTCCTGCGTGCGGTGGTTTCTCGCGATGATCAGCAGGGCGCCGTCCTGCGTCACCCGCCGTCCGGCAAGAGCGCGCAGCCGCTGCTTGGCGGCGGCGTCGAGCATGCGGGTGCCCTTGAGATCGAAGCGCAGTTGCACCGCGGTCGCGACTTTATTGACGTTCTGGCCGCCCGGGCCCGAGGAGCGCATGAACGACAGCGATATATCACTGTCCGGAATGATGAGCGCTGCAGTCATGTCGCCACCGCGGTGGCCGACGCGTCAGCCGGGTGGCTCGCGGCGGGATTCCTCGCCGGGGCGCGGCAGGAGCGGCGCTGCGGTGCGATCGAGCATGCGGATCTCGCGCTGCGCGACCGGAATCTTGATGCCCTTCTCTTTGAAGACACGCCAGATCTCCCGGTTGATGTCCGAGCGCACGTTGTTGACGCCGTTCATCGGGTCTGAGATCCAGAAGCGCACCTCGAGGCGCATGCCGTGATCCTCGAAACTCATGAGGCGCGTCACCGGATGCGGCTCCTTCAGAATGCGCGGGTGATGTTCGGTCGCCTGCATGAGCGCCTGCAATGCGATCTCCGGATCGTCTTCGTAGCTGATCGTGACCGGCAGTCGAATGCGCACGCGCTGATCCGTATAGCTCCAGTTGATGACGGAGTTCGTAATCAGATTCTGATTCGGCACCAGCGTGTCGACGCCGTCGCGGTCGCGCACGACGACGAAACGACCGCGCAGCTCCTGTACCCAGCCGAAGTTTTCGGTGCTGGTGCCGGTGTGGCCGGTGAAGCTGATGACGTCGCCGGGTTTGATCGACTTGTCCATGAGCAGCACGAAGCCGCTGACGAAGTTGCTCGCGATCGCCTGCAGGCCGAAGCCGAGGCCGAGGCCGATCGCCCCGGTGAGCACCCCGAGTGCGGTCAGGTCGATGCCGACCGTATTGATGCCGATCAGGATGCCGATGCTGACCAGCAGGAAATAGACGAACTTTGATATGCCGATGCGAGTGGAAAGGGCGAGTGCGTGCAGGCGCATGACGCGCCGCTCGATGGTGCGCGCGACGAGGCTGCTGACAATCACGAAGCCGACCACCGCCACCAGGCCCTTCAGGAGCTCCCAGAGCGTGAAGGTCTTCTTGCCCGGCAGCAGGTTGATGCTGTCGAGCAGGTGTTGCGTCGGCGTAAACCAGCCGACGAGCTCAAAGCCGATCGTGACCGCGAGACCCCAGGTGATCCGGTTCTCCCAGCGGCGGAACCAGGACTGCGGCCCTACGAGGACTCCGAGGAGGTAGACCGCGATGCGCACCAGCACCAAGGCTGTCGCGAGCTGCACCACGGTGTCGATGGCGCGCGTGCGCATGCTCAGCATGCTGAAGGCTCCGCGCGCGAGGAGCAGCAGGATGACGACCAGGATCATCGGCGCAACCGCGACCGCGCCGTCGAGCGCGTGAACCTGCCAGTCCTCGGCATCGGCGACCGGCTTGCGGCCCTGCTGCCAGCGGCGCGCGGCATGCGCCAGCATGAACCCGGTCACCGCCGCGACCACGATGACGATGACCTGCGCCAGGATCTCGGGCGATGTCAGCTGTAAAAAGACGCTTTTTGTGGCGCTGCCGGCGCTGTCCATGAACTGATGCGGCGTTCCGTCAGGCGTTCAGGTCCGGGATCAACAGGCTCTCGACGCGTGCGATCTGGTCCTTCAAAAGGAGTTTGCGCTTCTTCAGGCGCTTCATCTGGATCTCATCTACATGCATGTCGAGAGCGAGGCGTGAAATGATCTCATCCAGATCGCGGTGTTCGATGCGCAGCTGCCGCAGCTTCTCGAAGTTGCGAAACAGCTCGCGGTCGACGTTATCCTCGATCTCCGCCATGGGTTGATTGCGGTCGCGAATCTTGCGCGTGAGACGGCCGGTAACGGCCTTGGCCGCCACTAGCTTAGCCGAAGCGGCCGTGCCGATGCCACGGCGGCTTTGGACATATGATACTCGCATGAGAGGAACGAGCGCGGACACCCCTGACTGGCAGCAGATCGACACGGTGCTGTTCGATCTCGACGGCACGCTCCTGGATCTGTCTTTTGACAACCATCTGTGGCGCGAGATCGTGCCGGCCGCCTACGCAGCGGCACGCTCCGTCACCCCCGAGGAGGCGCGCGTGCAGCTGCAGTCGCGCCTGCGCGACCGCGCGGGGACGCTTGACTGGTACTGCATGGACTACTGGACGCGCGAGCTTGATTTGGACGTGACCGCGCTGCATCGCACGCACGCGGTGCGCATCCTCTGGCTGCCGGGCGCCCGCGAGACGCTCCGTGGCCTCAGGGCGCTCGGCAAGCGCCTCGTGCTGATCACGAATTCACACCCGCGCACCTTGCAGGTCAAGGATGAATCGGTGGGAGTGCGGCATTACTTTGACGCGGTCTACAGCTCCCATGAGTTCGGCGCGGCCAAGGAAGATGCGCGCTTCTGGTCGCGGGTGCGCGCGGTGGAACCGTTCGATCCCGAGCGCACGCTCTTTGTGGACGACAATGCCGCGGTC
>Ga0209006_10001757_pt1 | contig 19630 bp, 17 predicted proteins | sample JacPin_JW_Ref_O2_FD_188567 | JGI IMG/M metagenome (GOLD analysis project Ga0209006, IMG submission 188567) | Forest soil microbial communities from Algoma, Ontario, Canada - Jack Pine, Ontario site 1_JW_Ref_O2 (SPAdes) (version 2) | ecosystem: Environmental > Terrestrial > Soil > Boreal...
AGCGAGATCGACACTGCTCTCAGACTACTGGTCGCTCACGAAGCCGGAAGTGAACTTCCTGATCTTGATCACAACTTTTGTTGGCTTTTATCTGGCCGCCGCAACTCATGGCCGGTTCTCATTCGCAGGGCTATTCAACACTTTGCTCGGAACGTTATTGGTGGCAAGTGGGACCGGGGCGCTCAACCAATACCTCGAACGAACGTTCGACGCGCAAATGCGCCGAACCGCCCGGCGTCCAGCCGCCGCCGGCCGTCTCAAACCATCTGCAGTCCTGGCGTTCGGAGCGACATTGGCGGTGACCGGTGGCATCTATCTCGCGACATCTGTCAACCTGCTCGCGAGTGTGCTCGCAACGTTGACTCTGTTGACGTATCTGTTCGTGTACACGCCCCTGAAGCGAAAAACAACATTGTGCGTTCTCGTCGGAGCTTTTCCGGGCGCCATGCCTCCGCTCATTGGTTGGGCCGCAGCTTCCGGCCGATTAAATATTGAGGCCGGGGTGCTGTACGCCATGCTCTTTCTGTGGCAGTTTCCACATTTCATGGCAATCGCGTGGATGTACCGCGAAGACTACGACCGCGCAGGGTATTTGGTTCTGCCCAAGGGCAATGTGAGAGATCCTTTTGTGATTTGTGAAACTCTATTGCCGCTTCTCGCTCTCATCGCCATCAGCATCCTGCAATCTCCGACACGGCACGCGGCGATTTTTTACTGTGTAGTAGCTGTCATGGGAACGGGATTCCTGTACTTCGGATGGAAATTCGTGTTCGAGCGTTCCAGAGTTGCCGCACGCCGGCTGCTGACGGCCTCGATTGTCTATCTTCCACTCTTGTACGGACTAAGCGCGACGTTATGCAATCGGGCCAGATGATCCAATGCCCCTGCCATCCTGCAGCTTCGAACAAGGAGACCACTCATGAGCAAGCACGTCACGATCTCCGCAAATGAGGTAGCGGACCGCCTGGCCATCCGGGAACTCGTCGAAGGCTATGCGCACTGCGCCGATCGTCGCGATGCGAAAGGGCAGATGTCTCTGTTTACTCCGGATACGCACTTCGTCGTATACATGAACGCCAACGATCCAAAGCCTTCGCAGGAACTGCACTCGCGCGAGTCGCTCGCTCCAGTTTTTGCGGATCTGAACAAGTACGCCGCCACCATGCACTTCATCGGGCAGAGTACGATCCTTAGCCTAACGGTTGACCAGGGTACCGGCGAGGCCTACTGTCTGGCGCATCACCTGACTGTCGATGGTGACAAGCGACGGCTGATGATCGCCGCGCTACGCTACTACGACACGTTTGCAAAGATAGACGGAACGTGGCTGTTTGCCGAGCGATTGCTCTACGTCGACTGGATCGAAGAACGCCTTCTGTCATGATTGAGCAACCAGTGTCCTCGATAATGAACATTGCGCCCGCGGACCAAAAGCGCCTTGTCATCGTGGGCGCGACTGGAATGGTCGGTGGATACGCCCTTCGCTACGCACTCGAGAGCCCCGCTGTCGCGACAGTGACTGCTATCGGGCGCAGGAAGCTCGGAATCTCGCACGCCAAGCTGAAAGAGGTTCTACATGGAGACTTCGCGGACTGCTGGGCACTCGCGGAGACGCTCTCGGGTCAGGATGCAGCGGTGTTCTGCCTGGGTACGTATACCGGAACCGTATCGGATGCGGAGCTCCGCACAATAACCCTGGACTACACCATCGAGTTCGCGCGAGTTCTCCGCTTCAGCAGCCCCGGTGTGGCATTCTCATTCCTGAGCGGGAACGGTGCAGATCCGACGGGACGAAGTCGGCTTGCCTTCGCGCGCTACAAAGGAGCGGCGGAGAAGGCGCTACTCGCGGCGGGTTTTCCCCACGTTTACATCTTCCGGCCGGCCTACATCTACCCCGTGGAACCACGGAAGGAACCGAATTTCAGCTACCGGCTTCTGCGCGCAATCTATCCCGTATTTCGGGTGCTGTTCCCGAACCAGATGATTCGGGCTGACGACTTGGCTCGAGCCATGGTCGATCTCGCCGTCCGGGGAACAGAGAAGCGCCAAAGTCTAGTTCTCGAAAACCGTGACATCCGCGCCATGGTTGACTCCTTGTACACTCCCGTGGATTCCGCGGTTTGAAAATCGGTCTCATCACCGGACTACACGTCCCCGCCGCGAGCTGAATATCGCCGTTCGCCAGCAGTTGGAGGCCAACGGGACCCTTGGAAGATCATAAGTTCGGCTTGCTCGTTGAGTGTCGGGACATGACTGGACCCGACCGATCTTGAGCAAGGCCTGAGAGGTGAGGGAGCAAAGGCGTCGGAATAGAAGACGCCGCCTATGCATCGGTCGTCGCGATCTACGGAATTTAAAACTGGTGCGGAAGGGGGGATTTGAACCCCCACGCCTTTCGGCGCCACCCCCTCAAGATGGTGTGTCTGCCAGTTCCACCACTTCCGCACAAAAACAAACTGCTGGCTGCCGACATTAGTATAACAAAGGCACCGTGGAGGATTTTCTGCGAGTTAGGCTTGCGACGTATCCGTACCGAGTACTGCGCCGCGCCCGGACCTACACCGGGTTGAATTCTCCATTCGCGATCATGGCTTCGCTGATGCTGCGCGCTCGGCGGTAGCGTTCAATCTCTTCGGGGGACTTGTTGACCGTCGTTTCGCGTAGCAAACGCTCCAGCTCTTCGTCGAACAGCCGAGTGATGAACTGCGGTGTGTGCATCACGGCGCGGCCGTTTTCGTCGTCCACTTTCACCGCTTCGCGATGCAGCACCCGCTGCGCGATCATCAGCCGATAAATGCGGTCCGTGGCCAGGTCTTCCATGTAGCCATCGAGCAGGCTTGCGCCGCGTCCGCTGAGCACACCGTGGCGATAGCGAATCACAGTTCTTACGGCCGCACGCGTTCCCGCCAGCGTTCGTTGGCCCACGCCGGTCGGAGCGGGCCGCAGGTCGGGATAACGCTCCAAACGCTTGGGCCGTGACTGCAACTGGTTGGGATAAGGAAACTGCGCGACCGCGATTGCGTTCTGATCGGGATGTCCCGTCCATGCGCCATCCATCAGGCAATCGGCTTCGTTCTTTTTATCTTTCTCCAGCGCCGCGAGCGCTCGCGCATTCAGTTCCGCATCTTCCCGGCTGGGATAAAGAGCGGTCATGCCGCCGATCGCGAGAATGCCGCGGCGATGACAGATTTCCGGCATCAACTCGCGCAGATTCTGAAAAAAAGGAACATTGGAAGGAATCGTATTTCTATCGGGCAACACCCAATTCGGGTCGTCGAGGTTGAAGTGGATCAGGCTGGCCATGTAATCCCAGCGGCCCAGATTCAAACCGACGATGTGGTCGCGCAGGTTGTAGGCGAACTCTTCCATCTGAAACGCCATGGGGTGCGATTCGACCAGCGCCATGCACTTGATGTAGTCGTGCGGCAAGCCGCGCCATCTGGCCAGCGCCTGAAAAAGATCGCGCCACCAAAAGGCTTCTTCCGCCGACTCAGATTTCGGAATGTAGAAACACAGCGGATGCTTTAACTCCGCCGGATCGATGCCGTAAAACACGCGCGCCACGTCGAACAGGGAAGCGGAGGTGATTTCGCCTGGAATTAATCCGGCTTGATTCAGGTGCAGTCCGCGCGGACGAGTAAAGATCACCGTATCGCTGGGCTGGATGGTCACGGTCCGCGCGCGCTTCTTGTCCTGAAAGCTAAGTTGCCCGCGCAGGCAAGCCAGAATATTCGCGACACCGATCTCGTGATGTGTCCACTCGTTGACGCAGGAGTCTTCGAGGTCGAGCATCACGCCGGGGGCGTCGGAGTTCAGCATCTTGACGCAGAGTTCGCCGTCGTCGGCGGGCCCGGTCATTTGATTCCGCTGGTCGCGGCACCAGTCAGGCAGCGTGATGCGCCAGCCGTGACGCACCGTCTCGGAAGGGAAACGATGCCGCGGCTTGTTGCCTTCCAGCGACTCTTGCAGCACTTCCAGTCGGCGCAACCCTAACTCCTGCTGCCATCCTGTAAAGGCGCGATGCAGCGGCAGGTAGAAGTCCATGAAGCCAGGGGGCAGGTCGCGTTCCGCCGCAAATCCCACCGGAGCGCTGTTCATCGGATTCAGTAAGCTTTCCATTTCCTCGATCCACTTCTAGTACTTTACGATCGCCGCGAATGACTTGGGATCGAGCGATGCACCGCCCACCAGCGCGCCGTCAATCTCTTCTTGCGACATCAATGCCGCGGCGTTTTCTGGCTTGACCGATCCGCCGTAAAGAATCCGCAGACCTGCGGCAAATTCTTCGCCAAAAATTTCCGTGGCCTCGCGGCGAATGACGGCATGCGCCGCCGCCGCAATTTCAGGAGTTGCCGTTTTACCCGTGCCAATCGCCCACACCGGCTCATAGGCCACGACCATGTGCGCCGCTTTCTTAGCGGAGATCGCATGGAACGCGCGCACGCACTGACGGCGGAGCACGTCGTCGGTGAGTCCCGCTTCGCGCTCTTCCAAGACTTCACCAACGCAGCAGATCGCGGATAAGCCCGCTTCCAGCGAGGCCTTCAGGCGCAGATTCACCGTGTCGTCGGTTTCGCCAAAATATTGCCGGCGCTCGGAGTGGCCGACGATGACATGAGTCACGCCCAGCGCCAGCAGCATCGAGGCGGAAATTTCGCCGGTGAACGCACCCTCGTTCTTCCAGTGAACATTCTGGCTGCCCACCGCCACATTGGAATTTTGCACCGCCTGAACCGCCGCTCCCAGATCTACATAAGGAGGGCAGATCACGATCTCGTCGCGCGTATGCCCGGCGACCTCGGGAAGAAAGTCGAGGAAAAAATCGCGGGTCTGATCTGGAGTTTTGTACATCTTCCAGTTGGCGGCCATCACTTTTGTTCTCATGGATTGTCTTTTCCGGAATTATCTGTTTTGGATTATTTCTTCAATGACTGAGTTGTTCGGGACTGATCGGTTCGACTCTGAATGGAATGGTGGTATTCGACTGCGAAAGCTTTCGCGCGGCGCGTTCGTAGGCGCGCAAGGTGGAAATATCGAAAAGGACAAATCGAATTAAGGCCACGTGTTTTGTAGAAGCCAGCGCTTCAAGTGCGGCAGAAATAGCAATCGGCGCCGCCTCGGCGACCGGATATCCATAGGCTCCAGTCGAAATGGCTGGAAAACTTAGCGAGGTGATTCCGTGCTCATCGGCCAGTCGGATGGATTCCCGGTGACAATTCGCCAGCTTTTCTGCCTCACCAGATTCGCCGCTACGATAAATCGGACCGACTGTATGGACCACGTATTTCGCCGCTAAACGGCCGCCAGTGGTGATAACCGCGTTGCCGGCCGGCAAACTTCCAATCTTGCTCACGATTTTCCTGCATTCGGAGAGAATTGCCGGACCCCCCGCACAGTGAATCGCGCCATCCACTCCGCCTCCGCCCAGCAAGGATGAATTTGCCGCATTAACAATGGCGTCGGTGGTTTCTTCGACGATGTTTCCCGGCCCGTGAATCTCAATCGTCTTTCCACCACGAAGCACGAGGCGGGTTGTGTGACTTGCCACGGCAGTGTCCAGAACGCTCACTTCTTGTCGGTGAGCGCTTCCACTCCGGGAAGCTTTTTTCCTTCCAGGAATTCCAGAGAAGCGCCGCCGCCGGTGGAGATGTGCGTCATCTTATCGGCGACGCCAGCGGCATGCACAGCCGCCACGGAATCGCCGCCGCCCACGATGGAGGTCGCAGCTGCATTATCGGCGACCGCATGAGCAATCTTGAATGTGCCTCGAGAAAAACCAGGAACCTCGAATACTCCCATGGGCCCGTTCCATACAATGGTGCGCGCGCCAAAAATTTCATCGGCAAATAATTCAATCGTCTTCGGTCCTATGTCCAGCGCCATGCGGTCGGCGGGGATGGGCTGTCCTTCGCCAATCTGTTGCACCACCGCGTTGGCCTCCGGTTTCATGGCCACCACGTGGTCAATGGGGAGGAGGATTTTCACGTTCTTCTGCCTGGCCTCCGCCATCAACTGCCGCGCCAGATCGACTTTGTCGGCCTCCAGCAGAGACTTTCCAATCTCCTGTCCTTGCGCCTTCAGAAACGTGTAGGCCATGCCGCCGCCGATGATCAGCGTATTGACTTTGGTCAGCAGATGCCGGATCACGCCAATCTTGTCGCTGACTTTCGCGCCACCCAGGATGGCGATAAAGGGTTCCTCGGGATGCTCGAGGGCCTTGCCCAAATAGAGCAACTCTTTTTCCATCAACAATCCCGCAGCCGCCTTCGGGATGAACTTGGTCATACCCACGGTGGAGGCGTGCGCCCGATGAGCAGCGCCGAACGCATCGTTCACATAGAACTCCGCCAGGGTGGCCAGTTGCTTCGAGAACTTTTCGTCGTTGCCTTCTTCCTCGGAATAGAAGCGCAAATTTTCCAGCAGAAGGGTTTGGCCCATCTCCAGTTGCGTGGCAACTTCCTCAGCTTCCGGCCCCACGCAATCGGGGGAGAAGCCAACGTTCTCGCCACGTGCCAACTCTTTATCCAGGAGCATGCGCAGGCGCTCGGCCACCGGCTTCAAACTCATCTTTGGATTGGGCTTGCCCTTGGGACGTCCCAGGTGGGAAGCCAAAATAAGCCGCGCCCCGTGGCGCAGCGCATATTCAATGCTGGGCAGTGTTTCGCGGATGCGAGTATCGTCCATGACTCGGCCGTCTTCGAGCGGCACGTTGAAGTCGACTCGCATAAACACACGGCGGCCATGAATCGGGAGATCGCGAATGGAAAGTTTGGACATAGCTGGTTGTCCTTATCTTGCAGGAAGCCAAGCGTACAGGCAAATTAGCTGGATTGCAGACAAATTTAATATCCCGCCCTTCGCGCCTTTTCCCGCGGCAAAGGGCGGGCCGATTATTCTACAGACCCTTGCTGGCAATGTAGTTGATCAAGTCGCGGACGCGGCATGAATATCCCCACTCATTGTCATACCACGATATGACCTTCACGCAGTTTCCGCCAACTACCAGAGTCATCGGTGCATCGACGATCGAAGAACGAGAGTCGCCCTTGAAATCCGACGAGACCAGTTCGTTCTCTTCAAATCCCAAATAATCCTTCAACGGCCCGGACTCCGTCGCTTTTTTCAGCACGGCGTTGACTTCCTCTTTCGTGGTCTTTTTCTCCACCCAGACCACCATATCCACCACGGAAACATTGGGCGTTGGAACGCGCATGGAAAAACCGTCCAGCTTGCCCCCAAGCTCGGGAAGCACCAATTTCAGCGCTTTCGCCGCGCCCGTTGATGTCGGAATCATGTTGATCGCAGCCGCCCGCGCCCGCCGCAAATCCTTGTGTGGAAAATCCAGGATCACCTGATCGTTGGTGTACGAGTGAATCGTCGTCATGGTTCCGCTGATGATTTTGAATTCGTCGTTCACCACCTTGGCAATCGGCGCCAGGCAGTTCGTGGTGCAGGATGCATTCGAAATGATGTGATGTTTTGCCCCGTCATATTTCTCGTGATTCACGCCTAGCACCACTGTCACGTCTTCGTTCTTGGCCGGGGCAGAAATGATAACTTTCTTCACCGAGCCGCGAAGATGCTTTTTCGCATCGTTCGCATCGGTAAACCGCCCGGTCGATTCCACCACGACCTGCGCTCCCACAGATTCCCAGGGCAGCGCCGCCGGATCTTTTTCCTTGAACACCTTGATCGTTTTCTTATCGATCTGGATGCTGTCGGCGCCGGCGCTGATGTGGTTGGTCAGATTGCCCAGAATCGAATCGTATTTGAGCAAATGCGCCAGCGTTTTGGGGTCGGTCAGATCGTTGACTGCGACGATATCGATATTTGGATCGTTCAGGGAAGACCGCAAAACATTGCGGCCAATGCGCCCGAAGCCGTTAATGCCCACCTTAATTGCCATAGTTCCTCCGTCAGATTTATGAAGGCGTGTACAGATTCAGTCGTGAGTTGATGCGCAAATAAATGATGTTAGCAGGGAAATGGAATCGCCGTAAACGCCGTGCAATCGCGAAAGTCTGTGCGTGCAATCACCGACTCGATCCAAATTAAGAATCCTCTATTCGAAACTCAATTATTCGAAACTCAATTCGATGAACACATCGGCCCTGGAGAACCACGACGTAATCCGCGCGGCCCAGTACTTGCGGTTAATGGTTGCGTGCGCCTGCGCATGGTCCTGCGCGGGCAACAGTCGGGCCATAGCCGCCGTTTCCAGGCCGGTCACAACCCCGTGAATGTTGCACGGCGCAACGCGAACCGAAGTGTTATTCCGAATTCTTTTGTACTTTCCCGAAATAGATCGAGTCATCACATAAAGCTTTTCGTTTTCTTCTCCAAACCACACCGGAGTCGCGACCGCCGCTCCATTCTTGCGAAATGTCTTGAGAGATATATATTTCTGGCCGCGTATCGTTGCCGGAATCTGGCTCGACATAGGGTTATTTTAAAGACCTCACCTCGGGAAAGTAAGCTTCCACTGGCAGCTTTGGTTCGCGCCATGCGGGTTCAGATTGCTCCCGCAGCCGCATCTGTGTTAAAAGCCTTGCATGCGCAAATGGATGCGCGAGCGTCTGCAACGCCGCAAAAAGAAATCTCCCGAACCGGAAGGGGCTGCGCCCCCTCCTTTGCAGCCAGCCTACTTTGACTCCGAACAACCCACTCCCGAACCCGCGGGCGAAGCGCGCGACGCGGATGCTTCGGCCCCTGAAATCGACTCCGCTCCAGAATCGCGGCCCGAAGCGGCTGCTGCCGACGCTCCTGCCCCGGTTTCCCGTTCCGCTGCGCGACCGAGGCCGTCCGCCGATGCCCAAAGCGGCCGCCGTCGTCGCGGAGGGCGTGGCAGATCCCGTGGCCGCGAGCAGGCGGTCGCTCAGGCTTTTACTCCCGCGGCAGCCAAGGGAATTATTCCCGGTGGCCCTATCGAAGAAGTGGCCCAGCCTCTGGATGCAGAGCTGCCGCCCGAGGAAATTGCTCCGGCAGCGGTGGCTCCAAAAGCTCCAGCCCCGGTTCCGGTCGCCGCGGCGCGTCCGCCGCGCGGCGTCGTGGTTCTTGCCATCGGCTTGCCCGGTTCCGGCAAGAGTTCCTGGTTTAAGCGCCACAACGTGATCCCGCTTTCCAGCGACATGGTCCGCTCGCTACTCTTCGATGATATTCGCGAACAGCGCTTTCAGGATCTTGTCTTCTCGAACCTGCGGTCTATGCTCAAAGCACGCCTCATCGCCAAGCGCCCCATGAACTACGTGGACGCAACCAATCTCACCCCGCAGGAGCGCGCGCACTGGATTAAGCTGGCCAAAGACTACGGCTACGAAGTCCAAGCCGTCTTTTTCGATGTGCCACTGGAAGTCTGCATCGAACGCCACCAGCGGCGCGACCGTGTTGTTCCCGAAGACGTAATGCGCCGCATGGCAGGCAAGCTGAAGGCACCCGCATTCGAAGAAGGCTTCGCCAAGATCACCGTGGTTAGAGTCAAGAAGAAGGAAGACGCCGCACCCGCAGTCGAAACCTAGCGCTGCTTTTGAGGCTTCTGCGAAGGGCATGCTTCAAGGGTTGCCCTTTCAGAGTGATCCAGAGGGAGAGTTTGTTACTGAACGGCTTAGGCGGCGTGTTTGGTCGCCAGTTCGGCGATTCTCTCCCGATGCCGTTCAGGAGACGTGATGACTTTCATATCTTCCCAATCGTAGGCGAATTCTTTTCCGCAATCCAGACAGGCGACATAGGTTCCGGTCAAGGCGGCAGCCTGGGGGCGGCGCATTGCTCTGCGCACGGTGACAGGAAAGCTGAAGCGGGAGTGCCGGCAGCCAAAAAGGACGTCGACAAGTCTTGCAATCATTGACACCCTCCACATCAGGGGACGGTTTTCCCCTTACTTCAAAACGAATGGTTACGATTGCGCGCCCCTCGAATTCTATGCGCCGCAATCTAACTACTTAGATTCATGTAGGGGTGCGAGGGTTTCGTAAATCCGCAGGGGCGTTCCCGGACAGTTCCCAGTTCAGGAAATAGAAGATAAGTAATTGTATTTGAGATGGTTCGATAGAAAGGCGCCTTCTAAGTACTGTGCGGGCCACGCTTTTTCTGCTGCTGGCACTTCACCATGATGGCGGAACGGAGGCGGGTGCGAAGGTCATCGGGCAGTTCATAGAGTTGAGAGTCGCGGTAAATCTCAATGGTTTTCTTGGTGGTATCGCAAACCACGTAGCAGTTGTGGCACCAGGAAAGATGGTTTTCCAGTTCGACCTTTGTATTTTCGTCGAGGGCGCCTTCCAAATAGTTGGTAAGTTCGTGCAAAAACTCAGAGCATTTCACTGGTTGCCATCTCCGCTCTTACTGTCGCCATTCTGTTTGCCATTGCCGACCTCGCGTTTCTGGAAGTAGCGTCCCAACCGTTCGCGAAGCTGCAAACGCGCTCGCAGCAATCGCGACTTCACCGCGGGCACGCTCAAATCAAGAGCCGACGCGGTTTCTTCGGTGGAAAGTCCTTCCACATCTCTCAGCACGAACACCGTCCGGAAACCTGGGGGCAGGCCCTGGATGGTCTTGCTCAAAATTTCACGCAACTCCGACTGGGTGTACTGCTGCTCCGGATTAGGGCTCCAGTCGGCGATTTCGCGGGGAAGAGAATCGTCTTCAGTCTTGATCTCTTCGTCCAGCGAAACCATGCGTTCGGGCCGGCGACGCCGCAACTTCATCAGCGCTTCGTTTACCGCGATCCGCACCAGCCAGGTGTAAAACTTCGATTGCTCCTGAAACTGCGCCAGATTTCCGTACGCCTTCAGGAACGCTTCTTGCACTACGTCTTCCGCATCCTCACGATTCTGCGTGATGTGCTGCGCAATGCGAAAAACATTACGGTCATAGCGGCGGACCAACTCTTCAAAAGCTGAGTCGTCGCCCCGCTTGGCCGCCTGGACGAGCGCAAGCTCTTCCGTAACAGGCTCTACTACTTTGTTTTGGATGGTTGCCATGTTCCGCGCGATGCAACATTTTCCGGCCAAAAGGGCCTAATTAGTCGAAGCTGTTATTTTACTTGGTAACTAGAGTGTTTGCCCAATCGGATTTGGCTTTTGTGGAAAGATGAGTTTGCGATAGAGTCAACGGAAGGTAGCGGTACGCGGTCGAACACGTCCTGACGTACCCTCGGGGATGAGCGGAAAGCGCACTATAATCAGCACTTAGGTTACATCGCGCCCAAAAGTGGCAACTCCGAAACAGGAAAATGGTTTTCTAAGAATGTCCGACAACCAGGAATTGCAGAAGCAGGAATTGAAGAAAATCGTAGAGCGAGCGGTTGGGCAGGCCTTCGCGGAAGAGATGCCACGTTTGCAGGCACAGGTGACGCAGCGGGTGCTGGAGTCGGTTCCTGCTCCGGCGGCTGCGAATTCCGCCAGGGCCGATGCGGGGAGTCTGCGGCGTATTGTAGCCAGCATCCATGCGGGTACGACGCAAAAAGAAATTCTTCGGGCGCTGCTCGATGGTGGCAGCACGCAGTGCGAGCGCGTGGCTCTATTCGTGGTGAAGGCGGGTGCGGCGACGGGCTGGCAGGCGCGGGGGTTTGCCGATGACGAAGCGGTGAAAGATTTTTCCTTAGACATGAGCGCTGGGCCGGTGACGCATGCGTATCACAACCGGGCTGCGACACCCGCCAACATTGCCGAGATGGACGCGCGGTTTGTAGAACAATTTGGCCGGCCGGCGGACGAGCAGTTGCTGCTGGTTCCGCTGCTGCTGAAGGATAAAGTTGCGGCGCTGCTCTATGCCGACGGAGGATCGACGGGACCGCTGGATGCGGCGGCTCTTGAACTGCTAGTGATGGCAACGAGCGCGTGGCTGGAAGTGACCTCGCTGCGCAAGCAGTCGATCAAAGAAACGGCGGATGCGGCCTACGAGAGAGTTCCCGAGCATGTTCCGGTGGATGCTCCGGCGCATGCGGTGAGTTCATTCTCAGATCCATTTGCGGGGCCTGCTCCCAAGGCAGCGGTCGCGGTTGCGGTTGCAGCGCCACCAGAGCCGGCAGTGGAGGCGGTCGAGGTCGTCGAAGTTGCGCCCTCGGTTCACGCGGCAGCGGCGACGGCCGCCGCGGCGCCGGCGACGGCCGCCGACCCACACGCCTTGCTGACGCCTGAGGACGCCGATACACACAGGAAAGCGCAGCGCTTCGCCCGCCTGCTGGTGGATGAGATCAAGCTTTATAATCAGGCGAAGGTGGCGGAGGGGCGCCGGAACAAGGATCTTTACGACCGACTGAAGGAAGACATCGATAAAAGCCGCGCGACCTATCAGAAGCGGTATGGGACGACGGCGGCGGCGAGCGGTGAATATTTTCAGCAGGAGTTGTTGCGCAGCCTGGCCGAAGACGACGCTTCGGTGATGGGGGAAAATTTCCGGCTGTAGACGGAATGCTGAAAATTCGGGGCGAAAAATCTCTGGGCGGGACTGATCTCCGCGGTACAAGAAAAGTGGTTCGATTGCGCCTCAAGTTGTATTGCACGAGCGTGGCGGCATTGCTGTGTTTTGCGGTGATGGTGGAGTTTGCCTGGGCGCAGGCTGCCGGTTCCTCTCCAGTTTCTGATTCACCTCCTTCCTCTTCTTCCTCTGCAAAGCAGACGACTTCTCCGGCTGGTGGGCAAGGGGAGTCGGGCAGTCCTTCGCACAAGGCGACTTCGTCCACGCCTGCTCCCAAGAAAACCGCGGGCACGGGAACACATTCTGCGCAGGCCCACAAGACTGCGTCGCGCACGCGTAAGAAGCCGGTGTCTCCGCGCGTGCGGCGGATGCGGCAGGCCTTTGTGGCATCGACAACATTGCGTCCGATGGCGCAGCAGTTGATTCAGGACCGCACTCCCGCGGCATATGGCGGAGTTGAAGGCTTTGCCACAGCGCATGCCAAAGACGATGCGGGAGCGCTGGCGTGGCTGGTGGTGGGCTATGCGCATGTGCTGGATCGCGACTACGGCAAGGCCATTGATCCGCTGAATCGCGCGAAAATTCGCGCTGGGGATTTGGGCGACTACGTTGCCTATTATCTGGGAACTTCTTATTTGCAGACGGGGCACGTTGCCGAAGCCATGGCTTCGCTCGCCGATTTTTCGGCGAATCATCCGGATTCGCTGCTGGTGCGCGATGCGCACGTCAGTTATGCGCAGGCGCTGCTGCTGGAAGGGCGCGCGGCCGAGGCCGCGGCTTTGCTGGGAGAGGACCGCATCCCGGCGCGGTCCGACCTGGAACTTGCTTTGGGCCGGGCTTACGGGCAGAGCGGGCAACCGGCGAAAGCTGCGGATGCGCTGGCCAACATTTACTACACCATGCCGGCCAGCGCGGAAGCGGACGCGGCGTATGCGGAGATGAAGAAGTTGCCGTCACTTGCTCCGGCGACCACGGCGCAGCGAAGGACTCGGGCCGACCTGCTGATGAAGGCCCGCCGCTATAGCGATGCAGCGGACGCTTATCGGGAACTGCTGACAGCGGCGGATCCGGCGGAGCGGCCGGCCATTCAGGTTGCTCTAGCCGATGCGCTGCACCGCGGTGGGCGAAATCGCGAAGCCAAGCAGGAATTGAGTTCTGTTAATGGCGTGATCGGAGACTTGCAAGCGCAGCGGCTTTACATCCTGGGAGAGATTGCGTGGGCGCAGAACGATAACGGCGATTTTTATCAGACTGTGGACGAGTTGCGAAAGGCAGGGCCGAGCAGCCAGTGGCTGGAACTGGCGCTGCTCTCGGTGGCGAACTTGCATCTGGTTCATCACGAATATGACCAGGCGCTGGACGCCTATCGCGAGTTGCGGCAGCGATTTCCGACCGGAGCGCGGGCGTCTTATGCGCACTGGAAGGCCGCCTGGCTCACGCTGCGGCAGGGACGGAACGAACAGGCGAAGCAGCAATTCGAAGAGCAGATTGCGATTTACCCTAATGGCACTGAGGTTCCGGCGGCTTTGTATTGGCGCGCGCGGCTGGCGGAAGAAGACAACCAGCCGGCGATGGCCCGCGCGTTTTATGAAACGCTTTCTTTGCGGTATCGAAATTACTATTACGCCGAACTTGGGCGGGAGCGGCTGAAGAAGATTCCTGCGGCTTCCGATGTGAGCGAGCATTACGCATTGCTGGATCGTGTTCCGCCGCTCGATGGAAGCGCGAAGGTTACGTTGTCCGATCCTCCGGCCGACGACCTTCACGTGCAAAAAGCCGAACTTCTGGGCAACGGCGGGCTGATTGATTTCGCGGTGCGCGAGTTGCAGGCGGCTGCGGCCACGAATGCAGGATCGTGGCAGCCCGCGGAAACGGCGCAGCTTTATCTGGATACCGGGCACTATGACCGCGCCATTGAGTTGATGAAACATTCGGCGCCGAATTATTTCGCGCTCGATATTCCCGACTTGCCGCGGCCTTATTGGGAGGCGCTTTTCCCCAAGCCTTTCTGGCTGGATCTGAAAAAATCTTCGGTAGCAAATGGATTGGATCCTTATCTCGTTGCGTCGCTGATACGGCAGGAATCTGAGTTCAACCCCAATGCCGTGTCGCGCGCGAACGCCGTCGGCCTGATGCAGTTGCTGCCTAAGACGGGGAAGGTTGTGGCCAAAGAAGTGAAGCTGAAGCGCTATAACGCCAGCCAGCTCTACACTCCTGCGGTGAATCTCGAACTGGGAACCCGATATTTTCGGGGCATGGTCGATAAATTTGGCGGATCGTTTGAATACGCGCTGGCGGCTTACAATGCGGGGTCGGACCGCGTTGATGACTGGCTGGCGCAGGGAAAATATCGCGATCCGCAGGAGTTTGTGGAGTCCATTCCATTCACCGAGACCCGCGAATACGTGCAGGCCATTCTGCGCAACGCCAACCTGTACAAACAGCTCTACGGTACGCCGTAAGTCTTCAGCCAAAATATAACGGAACTATAACCCCGCCTGCTCCGTAACTCTCAACAGGAGTTGCGGAGGTGTGCCAATGCGAACTGGGTTGATTGTTTTGTTGATGCTTAGCCCCACTTTTTTGAGTGCTCAGGATGCGAATCTTGAAAAGATCGGCGAGACCCCGGTATCGGTGAAATTCGCTTCGGGCGGTCAGATTCGAATGGAACTTTGTCCCAGCCAAGTCGACCTGACAGGCAGCGACGAAAATGAATTGCGAGTCGACTATAACGGCGGCGATCGCGATGAGGATGTTAAAGTGCGGCTCAGGATCACCGGCAGCCATGCCGATCTGAAGGTCACAGGCTGTCCCAGTAACAATTTTCACATCACGGTGCTGATACCCAAGTTTTCCAATTTGTACTTCCGGATGTTCGCCGGACAGTTCAACCTTAGCGGCGTCACCGGCGACAAGGATGTGGAAATGCACGCGGGACAGCTCACGATGGATGTAGGAAAGTCCGAAGATTATTTTCGCGCGGACGGGTCGGTGCTTACCGGAGATTTGCAGGCATCCGCTTTTAATGTGTCGAAGAGCGGACTTTTTCGCTCGTTCGAGCAGGGAGGGCCGGGCAAATATCGCCTCCACGTACATGTGGGCGCTGGGCAGATCACGCTTCGCTAGATCACTGCGTGGCGTCTTTGGGCCGGGCGAATAAAATTTCCAGAACCAGAAAAGAAGCGCCCACCACGATAGCACTGTCTGCCAGATTGAATACCGGCCATTGATACTGCTCGACGTAGAAGAGCAGGAAGTCGACGACGCGCCCTCGAGCCAGGCGGTCCCAGAGGTTGCCAACAGCTCCGCCGAGGATCAACGAGAGAGCGATGCTGGTCATCGAAAGTGCGCGGGCCTGTTTCCACAGCAGCGCTGAAACAATAATCATCGCCGTCAATGAGAATGCGATCAGTAAGGTCGTCTTCCAGTGGGACGGCGAATCGGCGAAGAGGCTGAAGGCTGCGCCGGTGTTTTCGGTGTGTGTGAGGCGAAAGAAGCCGGGGATGATCTGGATGTTGCTGTAGAGCGAGATGTGAGCGGCCACGAGGCGCTTGCTCCAGCGATCGAGCAGGACAACGATCAGAGCTAGAAAGAAATGAAAGGCGCGGGCGGAAGTCTTGGTCATCTGGCTCGCTCGATCTTATTCGCGCCCTTCCAAATCCTTCAGCACCGCGCTGCAGCGCTCGCAGACCGTCGGATAAAGTTTATCCTCGCCCACGTGGATGGAATAGTTCCAGCAGCGGTCGCACTTGGCGCCGTCGGCCTTCTTTACTTCCACGCGCAGGGCGCCGGCTCCGTTGCCCGATCCCTGGACGACATGGACTGCCGAGACGATGAAGAGATAGCGCAGCGAACCCGTATGACGCATCAGCAACGAGTATGTGGGTTCGGACGCGGCGATTATGACCTGAGCTTGCAGGCCTGTTCCGATTTCTTTTCTGGAGCGAGCTTCTTCCAGAGCCTTCAGAACTTCATCGCGGACGGAACGAAGCGTGGGCCAATCCTTGAGTTCGGATTGGTTATCGGTTCCAGTTGGAGAGCCGACGAGATCTGCCGCATCGGGGAACGTAGCCAGGTGTACGCTTTCTGGCCGGCTCGCCACCTTGGGTAGAAACTGCCAGACTTCTTCGCAGGTGAAGCTCAAAATCGGCGCGAGCAGGCGCACCATCGCTTCCAGGATTCGCCACATTGCGGTTTGCGCCGATCTGCGTCCTGGCGAATTGGGAGCGAATGTGTAGAGCCGATCTTTTAAGACATCGAAATAGAAGGCGCTGAGATCGACCACGCAAAAGTCGTTTACTGCGTGGTAGATCTTGTGGAAGGCGAACTCGTCATACGAATTTCTGACCGAGCGAGCCAGTTCCCAAGTCTGCTGGAGCATGTAGCGGTCTAACGGGTCCATCTTTTCAAAGGACAGCGCGTTGGCTGCGGGATCGAAATCGTAGAGGTTGCCGAGAACGTTCTTGAATAGCTTGTTCCGGATGGTGCGGTAGTCGTCGGCGATCTTTTGCATGAGGCGTTCGGAGCCGACCACGTCTTCGCGGAAATCTACCGACGCGACCCAGAGGCGGACGATTTCTCCGCCGAGGCGGCCGGCGATATCGACTGGGTCCACGTCGTTGCCGCGCGACTTCGACATTGCCTGGCCTTTTTCATCGAGCGTCCAACCGGGTGTAACCACTCCTTTGTAGGGCGGCGCTCCGTGCGTACCCATAGCGCAGAGCAGGGAAGACTGGAACCAGCCGCGGTATTGGTCTCCGCCTTCGAGGTATAAATCCGACGGCCAGGGATAAGAAGGCTCGTCGCCGATCTTTTCTTCGTCAATCTTTTCTTCGTCAATCAATGCGAGATAGCTCGCGCCGGATTCGAGCCAGACGTCGAAGATGTCGGTTTCTTTTTCGAATCTTGTTCCGGCGCAATGCGCGCATTGTTGGTTCGTGGGAGAAACGGTTTCGGCTTCTTCCGTGTACCAGGCATCTGCGCCGGAGCGGGCAAATAGTGCTGCTACCTTTTTATTTACTCCAGGATCGTTCAACGGCTTGCCGCACGATTCGCATAAGAACACCGCGATGGGCACGCCCCAAACGCGCTGGCGCGAGATGCACCAATCCGGGCGCGTCGCGATCATGTTCGATAATCGCTCTTCGCCCCAGGCGGGATCCCATTTCACTTTCTTGATGTCTTCGAGCGTGCGCGAGCGCAGAGTTCCTCCACCTTCCATCGGGGTCTCCATGGAGATGAACCATTGTTCAGTGGCGCGGAAAATTACCGGGTTGTGGCAGCGCCAGCAATGGGGATAAGAGTGCTCCAACGTTCCTGCGTGGAGCAATGCGCCGCGTTTCCGCAGTAACTCAATGATGATCGGATTTGCCTTGAAGACGTACTGACCGTTGTATTCCGGCAGGCCATCGCGCAGGATGCCCTTCTCGTCGACGTGGCTTGTGGCGTCGAGGCCGTACTTCGTTCCGGTGATGAAATCTTCAGCGCCGTGCGAGGGAGCAGTGTGGACCACGCCTGTGCCTGTGTCCATGGTGACGTAGTCGGCGAGTACGCCAAGGATTTTGCGATCAAGAAATGGATGCTGGAAATTCAGGCGCTCCATTGTGCGGCCGGGGAAATGGGCGAGCTCGCGCGTGTCGGCGAGGCCACACTTTTCCGCAACGTCTTTGGCTAGTTTCGACGCGACAATGTACACATCATCGCCGGACTCCAGCGGTACATATTCTTCATCGGGATGAAACGCTACAGCCATCGACGCAGGCAGCGTCCATGGAGTCGTCGTGTAGATGATGGTGGAAACACTTTTCCCGGCGAGGGCGGGATCGATCTTCGCCGGGTCGTCTAGCAGTTTGTATTTCACCCAAATCGTGGGGCTGGTGTGGTTTTCGTATTCGACTTCGGCTTCGGCCAGCGCGGTTTCGTCGTGCATGCACCAGTAGACAGCGCGCAGGCCTTTGTAGACGAATGCTTTTTCGAAAAATGTGTAGAACGTTTGCAGCACCACCGACTCATACTGCGGGTTCATCGTTGCGTAGGGGCGGTCGAAGCGGCCGAAGACGCCGATGCGCTTGAATTGCGTGCGCTGTAGATCCAGAAACTTTTGTGCGTACTTGCGGCATGCGGCGCGCACGTCGATGGGACGCATCTGGAGCTTCTTGCCGCCTAGTTCTTTATCGACTTTGATTTCGATGGGCAGGCCGTGGCAGTCCCAGCCGGGCACGTAGGGCGCGTCGAAGCCCGACATGTTTTTCGACTTGACGACGAAATCTTTCAGGCACTTATTCAGGGCTGTGCCCATGTGGATTGGGCCGCTGGTGTAGGGCGGGCCATCGTGCAAAACGTATTGCGGACGGCCTTTGCGGGCCTGGCGGATGCGCTCGTAGATTCCCATCTGCTCCCAGCGCTCGAGCTGTTTGGGCTCGTTCTGGGGCAGGTTTGCCTTCATGGGGAAGGGAGTGTTAGGCAAATTGATGGTCGATTTTAGGTCGAACGGCACTCGCTGGGAATCTCCGGTTGTAGGAATGTTTTCATTATAGGGAGTGAGGGCGGGAAACGTCCACGCTGAGCATTGACGGGCGACCCTACTGCAGTTGCGATCCGCGCGAGATCCCTCGCCCCGCTGGTGAAAACGCGTGGCTTCGGGATGACTTCTTTTTGATTTGTCGACGGATCAATTAGTTATTGGCCTTCCCGGGGCTTGCTGTCCTCGATGATGAATCCGTCGGGAACTTTGAATAGCGCCGGATCAGGGTCGGAGCGAGAGAGTTCTCCGACGCGAATGACCTGCGTGCCTTCCCTGGGATCCTTGCGAGTGATGGAGAGGTTCACCTGAAGGTCGGGGGAATACCAGAACTCGCGCGTGGATACGAGCGGCTGGCTGTTGCCAACCACTCCGGCATTAATCGTGATTGTTTCACGCGAGCCGACGACATTAATGCCATCGGTAACGTCGTTGCCCAGACTCTCGCGGGTGAGGACCCGCTTTCCGTTGTCGAAAGGTCCCGGCGGGCGGGGGACGAAACTGGTTGGCGCGCGATACTCCGTTACTTCACAGCGATGGGTTGCCACGTAGCAGGTGGTTCGCGTGTGGGTGATCGGGTCCGAAATCTTGAAGCGGTAGAGTTTGGATTGCTCGTTCGAGTTGGCGGGAACGAACTTGTGGCCTTCGCGGTAGATGCGGCCCTGGCTGTCGCGGGCAACCGCGGCAAAGAGATGGGTT
>Ga0209006_10001758_pt1 | contig 19629 bp, 18 predicted proteins | sample JacPin_JW_Ref_O2_FD_188567 | JGI IMG/M metagenome (GOLD analysis project Ga0209006, IMG submission 188567) | Forest soil microbial communities from Algoma, Ontario, Canada - Jack Pine, Ontario site 1_JW_Ref_O2 (SPAdes) (version 2) | ecosystem: Environmental > Terrestrial > Soil > Boreal...
TTCTTGGTGATCAATGGAATCGCAAGTTCCGACCGCACATTGGGGACCGCCTCAATATAGCGTGGGTCTTGCGTAACATCATCAATCAGAACCGCTTGTCGCAACTGGGCTGCTTGTCCGGTGACTCCCTCACCGACTTTGATCCGGCTCCGCTCGGCAAATTCCGGTGGATATCCCACCTGGAAGCGGAAACGAAGTTCCTGAGTCTTTTCGTGGAGCAACAGAATGGCAAAAATCTCGTAATCGATGACTTTGCGGACGACTTCGGCAACCCTGCTGACCGTGGTATCCAGGTCGAGCGACGTCGCTAGCACGTCGGCAACGTCGAGCAGCAGCGACTCGACCGGCAACCGCTCTGGTTTGGAAATGACAGAACCCATCGTCTCGTATGATATCAGCCGCGTTTGCCGTTTCTGTTCAGCTTAAAGGCAGCAGCTCGAAACGCGTGTTGTGACTCCTGAGTCGTGTCTGGGGCGAAACTATTCTCGAGGCACAACACATATATCGGCGAGGTTGCGATACTTCTCCGCATAGTCCAGTCCATAGCCAACCACAAACTCGTCGGGAATCTTGAATCCAACATAGTCGCCTTCGAGCGGAAGTTTGCGTCGGGATGGCTTGTCGAGCAGTGCCGCGACTTTCAGGGAGCGGGGTTGACGCGCCAGGAGCATTTTTTTCAAATATGTCATCGTCAAGCCCGTGTCGAGGATGTCTTCCACGAGGACGATGTTCTTGTCTTTCATGGTCTGGTCTACGTCCTTGGTCAACCTTACTTCGCCAGTCGAGTCCCAGCCGCTCTTCAACTCCTGCGTAGGGCTGGGCCGGTTTCCGTAGCTTGAAACCCCAATGAAATCAAAGGTGGAATCGAGGTCGATTTGGCGCGCCAGATCCGAGAGAAAGATCGCAGCACCTTTGAGCACGCCGACGAGGATGATGGATTGTCCGGCGAAGTCTTTCGTGATCTGCGCGCCCAATTCGTTCACGCGCTTTGCAATGTCCTGTCGCGAAATCAGCACCTTGAGATCTGCCATGGCGTTTCATATTAAACTAGGAGGGTTGAATAAAGGAAAAGCTTCGCGAAGCGCTACGCAGGCGGAAGCTGGGAGCTTGGCACTGAATGAATCTGGAAGGCATTAAACTCACGTGGTTGGGACATTCGACTTTCCGTATCGAGACTGCCGGCGGTACAACCATCATCATTGATCCCTGGATTATGGGTAATCCGATGTGCCCGGAAGCCGAAAAGAAAGTGAAGAAGGTCGACGTCCTGCTCTGCACCCATGGTCACTTCGACCACATCGGAGACGCAATCGAAGTCGTCAAGCAGCACAACCCGGTTGTCGTGGGGATCTTCGAACTCTGCGGTTGGATGGAGAAAAAAGGCGCCAAGCAGACGTCTCCCATGAACAAAGGTGGGACCCAGACCGTCGGCGACATCAAAGTCACCATGGTTCATGCCGATCATTCTTGTGGCATCTCAGACGGCGATCAGGTGGTGTACGGCGGTGAGGCCTGCGGGTACATCATTGAGTTCGCCAGTGGGCTGAAGATTTATCACTCGGGCGACACTGCCGTGTTTGGCGATATGGCAATCATCCGCGAGCTGTATGCGCCAGAAATCGCGATGCTCCCGATTGGTGACCGGTTTGTGATGTCGCCGCGGGAAGCCGCATACGCCTGCAACCTGCTGAGGTCGAAAACAGTGATCCCGATGCACTTCGGCACATTCCCGCAGCTAACTGGAACTCCCGGCGAATTTAAGAAATTAGTCTCCGGCATCGAGGTCGTCGAAATGCAGCCGGGCGTCACCATCGGCGGTTGAGCACCAATCATCATTCTGAGGAGAGCACGTGAGCCAGAGCAAGAAAAAAGACGACAGAGCCAGTTGGCGGCACTACAACTTCACGACCGCCGGACCGGTGGATGACTATCTCTATTCCATGCTGCCCAAGCGCGATCCGGTGCTGGCGGAGATGGAAGACTATGCGAGCCGGCAAAGAATTCCAATCGTCGGCCCGGCAGTGGCTCGGGTGCTGCAGCAGCTGGCGATGCTAATTAATGCTAGCACGGTCTTTGAACTGGGCTCTGCCATCGGATATTCCACGATTTGGTGGGCTCAAGTGGTTGGCGACAAGGGACGCGTGATTTACACGGACGGGGATTCGAAGAACGCGGAACTCGCTCGAGGCTATTTTACCCGGGCGGGAGTGGCGGACCGCATCACGCTGCACACTGGAGACGCGCTGGAATTCCTCTCGGAACAAAATCAGGAGTTCGACATCATTTTTAACGACGTCGATAAGGAAGATTACCCGCGCGTGCTGCGCCTGGTCGCGCCGCGCTTGCGCAAGGGCGGCCTTTTCATCACTGACAATGTGCTGTGGAGTGGGCGCGTCGCCGAAAAGAATCCCCAGGAAGCGACCACCAAGGCCATCCTCGAATTCAATCGCAAACTCTACGACTCGGCTGAGTTCTACACGACAATTCTGCCCATTCGCGACGGCCTCGCAGTGGCGTTAAAAAGATAGCGTTCGTTTCGGCGTTCGCTCCCACGTGACCAAGTGCCTCAATGTTCGACGCGCTTCAAATCCTCCTCAGCGCGCCGGTAGGCATGAAAAAGATCGAGTGCTGCCCGATACTGCTCGGCAGCAGCCCGGCTCTCTCCTTGTTTTTCCAGCAACTGACCCAGCAAATCGTGGGCTTTGAAAGCGGGTCCCTCTTCTACGGGGGAGGTAAGATAGCGGCGCAGCAGGCGAATGCCAAGATCGTGTGCGCGGTCGGTGCGTAACAGAAGGCTGGACGCATCCATGAGCGATTCGGGGCGATCCACCGGGCTGGATTCGAGAGTACGGAGCGCCTGTTCCATTTCATCAAGACGATTGGCGCGGCGGAAAAAGATGGCTAAGTCGAGCCACGCCCGAGTCCCGGAATGACTCGCCGCGATGGCGGCGCGATATTCGCGTTCGGCGCGCGCGGTGTCTTTGTTCTTTCCCGAGATTCGGGCCAAGATCCAGTGAGACATGCCGGGGTTGAGGGGAAGCAGGGCATCCGCTTGCACGCGGGCCTTGTCTTCACCTCCGCCGACAATGGATGGAGCCTCCAAATAAAACTCAGCCAGATCGGTGCGGGCCTCCCAGTTCTTTGGGTCCAATTCGACGGCGCGTTCAAACGAGGTGCGAACTTTTCTTGCCAAGCCGGCTGCTGAAAGAAATCCGGCACGGTTGGCTTTCTCTCCGTAAATACGGCCCAGCCATAAATGGTAGAGGCTCTTTTGAGGATCGAGATTTCTTGCGCGCTCACAAGCGGAAATGCCAGGGTCCCACTGATCCGTCATGAAATAGGCGCGGCAGAGAAGGTTGTAGGCTTCGGCATCGTTGGAGGAATGGCTGACTTGCTGTTCCAAGCTCTGCATCGCCAGGTCCACTTGCCCGGTGGCAAGCAGTTCTTTCGCAGAAGTCGCCGCGTGCGCGGCTCGCAGCAGAATCGCCGCGAGGGATACGGAGAGCCAAAGAAGCTTGAATCGAGAGCGACGACGGAATTGTATCGTTCCTGCCATTCGCTACGGAACCACCTTGATGGCAACCCCATCGGAGAGTGGTTTAGATTCCTCCGCCGGCAAGGCGACAGTGTCACCTTCGGAGAGGCCCGAGGTGATCTCCACGCGTGTCAGATTCTGCAACGAAAACTCCACGGTCTGGTGCTTCACGTGATGGTCCACGATTTTAAAAACGTAGGGCTTGCTCTCATCGATGCGGAGGGCGTCGCGCTGTAAGGTGATCACATTGTTGTGTTCGGCGACAACGATGGTGACGCCAACGTTGACGTTAGGCAACAACCGGAGGTCGTGATTGTCAACAACGGCGGTCGTCTCGCCAACATTTCTGGATCCCCGTAACTTCACGGTCGAGGGCACGGTGTTGACCGTCCCCGTCCACGTGCGGCCTGGCAGCGCGTCCCAGATGATTTCAACTCTTTGTCCTGGCAGCAGACGGCCAACATCCGGTTCGTCGACAAATGCGCGAACCAGCACACGAGAGAGATCAGCTTCCTGCAAAAGCAACTCACCCGCCTGCACGAAAGCTCCTTGCTTAACGGGAACTGAATAGACCACGCCGTCGAACGGTGCGCGTACGCTGGATTTCAGGAGAGCGTCTTCGGCGGCCTCGTAGGCGGCTTGCGCCTCGGCGCTCTGTGCTTCGAATCGAGCGGTTTCAGGTTTCGAATAGCGCTCCTTCTGTTTCTCCTCAAGCAAGGTGACGTCGGCTTGAGCGCGCTGCAGAGTATCTTCTGCCTGGCGCACTTCGCCCGGGGACGCTGCGCTTTCCTGCTGCAAGCGTCGTAGGGCATCGAGATTGCGTTGGTCGGCGTCGCGAGCATTTCGTGCTTTCACAAGTTGTGAATTCAATGTCAGCACTTCTTCCTGGGTGCCTCCCGTCGTAAGAGCGGATTGATCGGCTTGGGCTCTCTTGACCTGAGCTTGGGCGCGCGCGGCTTGCGTGCGGATGTCGGCATCGTCGAGTTCGAGAAGAAGTTGGCCCTTGTGCACATGATCGCCTTCCTTGACCGACAGGCGTTTTACCGTCGTGGAGATTGGAGCGTGCGCTTCGAATTCGAAGTTCTGAATCGGTTCAATCTTTCCGTTGGTAGAAACGAGGCTGCGGATTGGACCGCGTTCGACCCTGGCCGCCCGCACTTTTAGCGGGGTCTGGTGCAGGTAAGAGTACAACAACCCTAAGATGGCGACCACTGCGAACGCGGGCCAAATCCACCGCCGGCGCGGCGGCGCGTTCGAATTGTTCGTCAATGCCAACCGGTAGTCTTTCAGAGTGCTGCAGGAATAACTGTAAGTAGTAATTTACCATTCCGGAGACGACAAAACACGCAGCGACGCTCCAATCACAGTATCTGGTTTGATGCGGGGAGCCGGCCTTCGGGTGCGCCGGCGGGCAAACGCTACAATAGTGGCATGGGTAAATCGCCTCGTTATACGCCTGAGCACGCCTCCGCGGGTCTCGACACGAAGTTCCCCGAGATTGAGACTTGGCCCAACCAATTTCCTGGGTACGAGATTGTGGTCGATGACCCGGAGTTCACGTCTGTGTGCCCGAAGACCGGGCTTCCCGACTTTGGCGTATTGGCCATCCGTTACATGCCTGACAAGAGCTGTCTGGAGCTGAAGTCGCTGAAGGAGTATCTGCAATCCTACCGTAATCTTGGAATCTTCCAGGAGAACGTCGTAAACCAAGTTCTGCAAGACGTGGTGAAGTGGGCGAAGCCAGTGTGGGCGGAAGTGAAAGGGGAGTTTCGGCCACGGGGCGGGATTTCCACCACGATTGTGGTGAAGTGGCCGCGTCCGAACAGGCGGCAAGGTTGAGCCCATGTTATTCGCTCGACCTGTGGTTCAGACAAAACTTTATCCACGCACAGCACTGGTTCTATTGACGGCGCTGAATCTGCTGAACTATATCGACCGCTCGGTGCTGAATGCGGTTCAGCCTCTGATTCAGAGTGAGTTTCATGTCAGCGACGCTCAGATTGGACGGCTCACTACCGTCTTTCTGATTTTCTATACGCTAGCGGCGCCCTTCATGGGGCCGTTGGCCGATCGGTATTCGCGAAGACTAATCATCTCTTTGGGCGCTTTTGCATGGAGCGGCGCTACGCTCCTAACAGCGGTTACACACAGCTATGATGCGTTGTTGATTCGGCACACGCTGGTAGGAGTGGGAGAAGCAAGCTTCGTCACCATCTCACCTACCGTGGTTGCAGACTTGTTTCCCGAGTCAGTGCGCGGCCGAGTGCTTGGCTTCTTCTATCTCGCGATTCCAGTCGGCTTTGCGTTGGGCTATCCGATTGGCGGGTATTTTGGTACTCATTACGGGTGGCGTGTGCCATTTCTTCTCGCCGGTTTTCCGGGCTTTGTTCTGGGAGCACTGGTGCTCCTGTTGCCGGACCCACCGCGCGGGCAATTCGACTCGCTCAAGGAAACGCGCGAGCGACGCAGCGTGAGCGGGCTGGTCCGCAACCCGGCATTCCTTACTGCGACCTTCGGAATGGCGATGATGACATTCGCGCAAGGCGGTCTCCTGGTGTGGATGCCGACATTTCTATCTCGCATGCGCGGCTACACCCTTTTGCAAGCAAATAATCTGTTTGGTGTAATTCTTGCAATCGATGGAACCATCGCTTCGCTGGCCGGCGGATGGCTGGGGGACCGCCTGTTGCGCCGGACCAGAAGCGCTTACTATCTGGTCTCGGCCGTCAGCATGGGGCTCGGAATTCCGGTAATGATGATCGCCCTGTTCAACCGTGGTCCGGCCATGGTCCCGGGAATTGCCGTTGCCGGATTTCTTCTTTTGTTGAATACGGCTCCTCTGAACGCCGCTGTCATCAATTCGGTAGGTGCACACATCCGCGCAACTGCGATTGCCGTCAATCTTTTCGTCATTCATTTCTTGGGGGATGCCTTCTCGCCTTGGTTAATCGGAAAAGTGTCAGACAAATCTTCACTGGAATCTGGATTCATCAGCACCGTGGTCGCCACCGCTCTTTCTTCTGCCATACTGTTCTACGGAATGAAGTTCGCACCGCCAGTCGCGGCCGACAACGCCTCCGCTGAAGCAGGGAAGCGCTGAAGGGTGATTTACTTTCATTGGATTGCGGGAACAGTTCTGGCGCTGGCCTGGTTTTCCCGCATTGTGGATGCTGCTCTCGGCATGCCCAGCGTGGCCGATGTTTCTCGCCCGGAGTGGGATCGGAGTCCCGTCTCTGCGGCCGGCAATCCAAGCGTGTCCATCATTGTGCCGGCCCGCAACGAGGAAGAGACCATCGAGCGGGCGCTCAATACACTGCTGGCGCTCGACTATGACAACTATGAGGTGATTGCGGTCAACGACCGATCGACCGATTCGACCGGCGCGATTATGGAGCAGATCGAGAAAAACCCCCACTTCTCGCAAAGAACGCGAGAAATGGGGCGCCCAAATTCTTCTCCGTTGCTTCGCGTGGTTCATCATCGCGAACTTCCTGCGGGCTGGCTGGGAAAGACGCATGCCATGTGGACTGCGGCCAATCATGCGACCGGCGACTGGCTACTGTTTACCGATGCGGACGTGCTGTTCAAACCGGACTCTTTGCGACGCGCACTGGCTTACGCCGAGTCTGTCCCCGCTGATCACGTGGTTCTGTTTCCCCAGATGATCATGAAGCGGCCGGGCGAATACATGATGATTGCTTTTTTCCAGACGATGTTTGTCTTTGGGCACCGCCCATGGAAGGTGGCTGATCCCAGCACGGACGACCACATGGGTGTGGGCGCGTTCAACCTCGTGCGTCGGCGGGTTTATGAGGCGGTTGGCACGTATGAGGCTTTGCGGATGGAAGTTCTCGACGACATGAAACTGGGGAAGGTCGTGAAAAGGGCCGGTTTCGCCCAGCGCAATGTATTTGGCGGAGACCTCATCTCGATCCGCTGGGCCAACGGAGCGATGGGCGTGGTTAACAACTTGACCAAAAATTTCTTCGCGGTTCTTTCCTTCCAGTGGTGGCGCACGTTGATTTCGGCCTTCGGGTTGGCTTTCCTGAATTTCGGTCCATTTCTCGGCGTTTTTCTGGCACATGGATGGGCTCGCGTGCCGTATTCGGTGGCGCTGGCGTCGATGTTTTCCATCTACATTGGAATGTCCTGGCGGTCAGCCGTGCCCGCGTATTATTTCCTGCTTCACCCGGTAAGCACGACACTGTTCATCTATACGCTTTTGCGCTCGATGATTCTCACATTGTGGAATGATGGGATCGAATGGCGCGGCACGAAGTATCCGCTGGACGAGTTGCGCAAGGGAATGGTGTGAGTCGCGAACATCGGCCTGTAACTCGCGCGGAAGACCTCTGCAGTCGGCAGGCCGATAGAAGCTGTTGTTGAGTTCGACGGTGTCAAACTTCTGCACCTGAAACTCGAGCATTGCGGCCGACGGCATCCTCTCCGGATAGAAGGAACCTTTCCAGTGTTTGTAATGAAAGCCGGAGGTGCCAATGCGGACGTCGCAGACCATGCGCGTAATCGATGTCGGCATGGAAGTCCAAGGTGCTTTTCATTCGAACCGGTTCGATTCAGTCTAGGGGCTCCGAGCCTTTTAGGTCGTTTCCGTTGACGGCGGTTGTGTTCGGAGTAGCTTTGACTTTGGCGGGCTTCTTGGTGGGGCGCAGGTGGCCGGCGCTGAAGTGTCCTCGATTCTGAACATGGTAAGTTTTGGAAAGCGGAGGAATCATGGCAGCGCCGCCTGTGATCTGGCTGATGCGGTTCAGAATGATTTCAGAGCGGCCATCATAGAGCTTAACGGCTCGGCGAATTTCGAGGTTGCACCCGGCTAAGCGGAGGACGTCACCGACATCTTTTCAATCCCGAAGGGAAATTTGATTTACGACAGTGAACGGGCGGGTCATTTGCTCCTCGCAAAAGTCGAGAAAATGAACCCCTTTTGCTCCCACTCTGATTTTGAGGACCTTGCCGGACACGCACTTATTCTCGCCGATGTTGTCCTGCTTCCTGAACGGGGACGCAGTCAGAGGCGAAGAACACAGGAGCAGCGATCAAAAGGGTCGAATTGGAGGGCGACTGCCGTGGAAGCCGCTTTCACCACTCGCGGGAAGCATGACGTTCGTCGATTCTAAGGATGACATGAACCGAAGTCTGTGACCGGAAGGAAAAATCAAAAGGGCGGGTCCGGAATGGAATTGAGCGAAGTCCCCACTTCTCGCAAAGACGCGAGAAATGGGGCCCAAAAGCCACTCGACAGGAACACTTTGCTGCTACTTGAACGACTTGACTGCCGCCGCTTCGTCGTCTTTCACGTCAAAAACGGTGTAGAGCTTGGTGATCTGAAGCAGGTCATTGACCTTTTTGGTCAGGTTCAGCAGTTTGAGTTCTCCGCCCTGATTCTTGGTAGTAGTGAACGCGCTCACCAGCTCGCCAATACCCGAACTGTCGATATAGTTGACGTTCTGAAGATTCAGGACAATCTTCTTGTTTCCCTTCGATAGTATGTCACGTACCGTGTCACGGAGAATGACGCTGCCTTCGCCGAGGGTGATGCGGCCGCTGCAATCCACAATCGTAACTCCATCCACCTGCCGACTGCTAACCTTCATGGTCACTGGGAAGCCTCCTTGCCGCCCGCGGATGACCCGGGGACGTGCTTGATCAGTTTGAGTTCAGTACCCGTTGTGGAGGGCCGAATTTCGACCACATCCATAAACGAGCGCATTAAGAAAATTCCACGTCCGGAGGTCTTGAGCAGGTTCTCCGGTGCTAGCGGGTTTGGGATCTTGCTCAGATCCATCCCCGGGCCTTGATCGCGAATCGTGATGACCAGATTGTCGCCTGTGCGCTCAAAGGCGAGTGTCACTTTCTTGTCGGGAGCATATGCGTTGCCGTGCAACACGGCATTGACCGCGCCTTCGCGCACGGCCATGGAAATCTGCATGACCTCGTCTTCGCCAAAGCCGATTTCTGTTGCGATTCGGGTGGCCTTCTCCTCCGCATTGTCGATCGTCTCCAACGAGGAGTCGAGCGTGTACGAGACCCGTTGCTCGGTCATGGCCATAGACGGAAGTGAACAGCGATTATAAGGCCTGACCAGCCATTGCGCATTCCGGGCCGTGGCAGGCGCTCGCCGGAAGCGATTCCCAGCGAATGCGGTAGTTTGCCTGTCGGACGGGCGAGTTGTCAATGTGAGTGGAAGGTTCGTGAGTGGAAGGGTCGGTGTGCAGATGCATCGCGGATCGAGGGCTTATAATCTGGCTTCGTGAATCCGTCAACTGCCCCGAATCTCAGAGCCAAGCTGCGGCGAATCTTCGTCATCATCACCATGACCGTCGTGGGCGCGGCGGTTCTGGCATATGGTCTCGACTCTATAGTCTTTCGGATACGGACTGCGACCAGCCGGAACGCGTACGGGTCGGTTACTGTGAATCACTACTACGCCGTTCTGCAGAAGAACGGAAAGACAACGTTCATCTTCGACCCGCCGCAAGCCCAGACCTGCGTGCATGCCCTGTTTCCGCACTCGGGATGCCTGCCCTGCTGGTATCTGAGCCGACACCCGGACCAGCGGACCAATATTTAGACGGGACCTCGTTCTAGAACAACGGCTGTTAGAATGGTACCCCGCATTGAAATAAGGATTCATAGGCGAGGGCTCATGAGTAGAAAACTCGGGCTGGTTGGCTGTGCCATGGGAACTGTTTTGATCTTAACCTGTCTCGGTTTGGCGACGGGAGCGAATCCTGCCCAGTCCGATGCGAGGCTGCAAAAGGCCTATCGTTTCCAGCAGGGTGGCTGGACGTATGTGCACCTGGAGGGTGCGCCCTCCGACATGGGCTTCCAACACGGCTATCTTCTCGCGCCGGAAATTGCCGATGCATTCGAGGCAATCAAGCTGTTCGACACACATCAAACGCAGAAGGATTGGGCGTTCTTTCGCACCACGGCGCGGCAGCAGCTTTGGCCTCACATCGACGCCGAATATCAGCAGGAATTGCAGGGTATTGCGGATGGAGTCCAGGCACATGGTGTCGATCTCGATGTGTACGACATCGTTGCGCTTAACGCCTTTGAGGAAGTCCCTGACTACTACCTGCCTTGGCTCAACAAGCAGCAGAAGTCGGCCAAGGCGCCTAAACTCGTCGCTCCAGGAAACTGCAGCGCATTTATTGCCACCGGCAGCATGACCAAGGATCACAAAATTGTGATCGCCCACAATAATTGGACGAGCTATCTCGCCGGCGAGCGCTGGGTCGTGATCTTCGATATCCAACCGGAACACGGCAACCGGATTCTGATGGACGGCTTTCCGGGAGTGATTACCAGCGACGACGATTTCGGCGTTAATTCCGGCGGCATGATGATCACGGAGACAACCATTACTCAGTTCGAAGGATGGGATCCGAACGGGAAGCCGGAATTCATGCGGTCGCGAAAGGCTCTGCAATACTCCAACAATATCGATGACTACGTCCGGATTATCAAGGAAGGGAACAACGGCGGCTACGCCAATGACTGGCTCATCGGCGATCGCAAGACCGGAGAGATCGCATACTTAGAACTGGGCCTGAAGAATATCCCGCTGTGGCGCACCAAGGACGGATATTTTGTCAGCTCGAATTTCGCCCGCGATCCGAAGGTGATTCACGAGGAAACGACATTTGATCCTAACGATGCATCGTCATCTCCTAATGCCCGCCATGCACGCTGGGAGGAAGTGATGAAGCAGGCCAAAGGAAAGGTCGACGTCACCATGGCAGAGCAGTTCCTGTCGGATCATTTCGACAGCTTCGAGAAGAAAGAACAGGCGAACGAGCGGGCGCTATGCGGCCACGTAGATGATTCTTCACGAGGAGTGAAAGAGTGGGGATGGGATGCTTACAACCCGGGCGGAGCCGTGCAAGGGAAAGCGACCGACAGCGACATGACAGCAAAAATGAGCTTCGTGGCCAGGGCGGGGCATCCCTGTGGAGCGGACTTTCTAGCCGCTGATTTTCTGGAGCACCATCCTGAGTTCTCATGGCAGAAGCCATTGTTGCGGGATATGAAGGCGGGCCCTTGGACGGTATTTGCCGCGGGGCAGAAGGAACGGCCGTAGACAGTGAAGGGCAGCACCCGCTGCAGAGACCGTCACAGCGGCAACACCATCCGAATCGCGCGTCGGCGCGCTGTTGAGCAAGGCGACGAGGAAGCTCTAGTCCTCGCCGCCTTGTCACCGTTCACTGGATTACGGCACCGTCACGTGAATCGTCTGATCGCCGTAGACTCCTTTGCTATCCCAACTGCGCACGACCAGAGTGTGGGTGCCAGTGCCTAGCGCCAGGATCGCATCGATCTGATTCCCGTCCTCCTGGGCGAATGAAGGAATTGAATCAACGTAGATGTGCCATCCTTTTATGGGATTTGCAGAGAGCGCATCCGCGACAACGTTGACCGAAGAACTCACCGAGGCGCCGTTCGCAGGAGTTTTGATATTGACCGCGACGGGTTTCACGTTTACTGAGACAGTCCGGTCTCCATAGGCACCTGACGAGTCCCAAGCGCGAACGATCACCGTGTGCGCGCCCGCGGAAGCGGCAACGTTCGCGGTGATTGACTCGACGGAGCCGCCTCGGTATTTCGCGACGCTATCCACATAAACCAGCCACCCGCTGATCGAATGCTCGCCGCTCGGCGTGGCCGAGGCCTTGATGCTGATCGGAGAGATGATATTGGAATCGGCAACTGGCGTGGACACCGCAACGGCGGGCTTGCCGCTGACGGTCAGAGTGAGCGTTTGATCTCCATATGCGCCCGAAGTATCCCAGGCGCGGACCAGCACTTTGTGTGTGCCCAATCCCATGGTAAGACGCGGATTGATTACACTTGCCGGTCCGCCTTCAAAAGCCTCGAAGGTATCCACATAAACCCTCCATCCGCTGATGGCTTGCCCCGCGGTTGGCGAACCCGATGCATGAAGTTTGATGGGTGAGCCCACATTCGCGTAATTTTTGGGCGTGGAAACCGAGACTGTGGGGTGAAGCGACCTCACCGTCAGGCTCAGAGTGTGGTCCCCGAAGGCTCCCGAAGTATCCCAAGCGCGAACCACCAGCGCGTGTGATCCGGCACTCATAGCGATCGTCGGGCTGATCGCAGAGACTGCTCCTGCGCTGTACTTCTCCCTACTATCGACGTAAACCGACCATCCGCTGATGGCGTGTCCTGCTGCCGGGGAAGCGGAGGCTTGGATCTTCACAGGCGAGCCAAGCGATTCCCCACCGATGGGGAAACTGAGGACGACTTGGGGCTTGCTGCCATTGGTTCTGAAGAAGTCCACCATATCGGCAGCTTTCGCCGAAGCCCCCGGATAGGTCTTGATTCCTAGACTGTCCAGCACCGTGCGCAAGGTGTTTTCGTGCTTGTACGGCAAGGTCGAAACCTTATGAGGAGTGACTCGAGGGCCGATCAGTGCGGTATAAACCGCAGCTCCGCATCCCTCATCCGTGCCGCCCCCGCACTCGTCGAAGGTGATGATGAGCAGGCCATTACCCCCCGATTTGAAATCCGGAGTGCCAAGGATCGGATCGAGCGTATTTTTCAGAAAAAGGTCCGCTGCAGCCAACTTCTGCGTTTCGGTGCAGGTCGACACCCCGACTGGACAATCGTGGGCGTCATGATTGCCATTCGGGATAATGATCGCAAAGCGGGGCAACTTGCCGCTCTCTAGATCAGTTGACAGTTCCGAGAGATCCACGATCTTGTCTGCGGATCCATCGACGTCGTTCACAATGTCGCTATACCATGTGGCCGCATTGTGCCGCCGGTAATAGGGAGTATCATTGTTGTTATCGGAAGCGGCAACGGTACCTCCGGCCGCGGCGTAGGACTCGGCGTACACCTTCCATGAGACTCTTGCATTGTTGAGTTCGCGGAAAATATTGTCGTCTGTGATTGGATCGGTGCTAGCGGAGTCGGGGTAATAGCAGTCAGTTCCGGTGCAGTGAAAGTCGTGCGTACCAGCGGGCAATGTGCAGTTTGCGCTGGAGTGACAACTTCCCGAGGCGAGCCAGAGGTAATCCATCAACGACCCTGAACTATCGGATTTGTAATTGGTCGCATAGCCGTTCATCCGGCCTTGTCCAACAAGCCACGGCATGTTGGCCATCACCTGCCCGAAACTGGTATTTTCGTTGATCACTAATATGACGTGCTGCGATGAAGGTACTTGACCCAAGGCTGCTGCCGTCGTGAAGACGAACAGAAGCGCAGCACACACTGCTCTCCCTGCCGTGTTACGACTCATATAAACGTCCCCCAAAAAAGTTGACGTGCGCCATCCACTCTCGGGCACGACACATACACGAGAGTTTGCACAACCATTGATTGTCTTGCGGCGGGGGCAGTATAGCTGCAAATGACATTCGTTGGTTTCAGACATGTGAGAAAATAAAATAGTTAGGGCAAGCCGAAAACGCTTCTGGGGAACGAACCGGAGGAGGAAGAGTTGAGACTCGAATTACATGTGCTAGTCAGACTGTCAACTACATCGCCGGAAATTCTTGGAAGTTGGAGGTTTACTGCAGCTGCGAATATTCTGTCTCCGCTTGCTTCATGATAGGAATATCGGGGTCGGCGCCTTTCCAGAGCTGCAGGAAGTCGCGATACGCGCCAACAGCTTCTGCAGCTTTAGCGCTTTGAGTGTAGGCACGAGCTCGGCCCAGGCGAGCAAGTGCCGCAAGCGGAAAATTCACCACCACCCCGGGATGATCGAGCATTTTTTGGAATTCTGCTGCTGCCTTGCTGCCATCGCCGACCTTCAAGTATGCTTGGCCCCGAACGTACACGGGATAGAGAGTGCTGCTGGAGAACTCATCGGGCGCTGCTGAATCCAGCGGTTCAACACCACTCAGGAGGCTAAGCGCTTCTCGCCCATGGTCCTGTCGAAGCGCGGTCATCGCTTTAAGAACGGGAGTCCAATATTTCTGAACGAAGGTGTTTGCCGGATATTCCTTGCTTAATTTTTCAGCCAACAGCCGTCCCTTCGCGGAATCACCGCAGCGGATCATAACGAGGGCCGACAACGTAAGGACATGCTGATCTTGGGTCAAGTGCAACGCTCGCGCGATTAAGTCACGGGCCCGTACAGAATCCCCGCTCTCGGCTTCCAGGACTGCAGCTCGTGCAAGAGAGAGGCCTGCAGCCTCGTCTTGTCGTTCATTCTGCATAAGCTTTGCAGCCGCCTGATAGAGCTCGCATGCTTTTTCAAAATGCCCAGAATACGCTTCGGTATTGGCCTGCTCAGAGAGCAGTACCGACTGTGCACCGGGGACGTCGTTCGCTTGCGAGACGATACGTTGCATTTGTCCGGCATCGCCGCGAAGAAATGCGTTCCAATAATTTACTTGCAGCAAATAGTCGGATTGAAGCTGTCGCTTGTCGGCTTCGGACAGAACGTTTCCTGCTGCGTCCATCTGTCCCAATGCCATCAAGCTGACGGCAAGATTGCCGTAGGTTGCCGCAGCAAAGGCGCCATTTCGCAAAGAATCGCGGTCGATTTCGATTTCTTTATCGAAACGACCGAGACTGCCGTAGATAACCCCCAGATCGTTCAGGGACCTAGATGACACCGGAAATGTCCTGCGCTCAATTTCGAAAGCCTCGGCCGCTTTCTCCAAGTCTCCGGTCACGTAGAGGTAATACCACGCTTCGAGCGAGAGCTTTTCAAAATCGGTGACACGGTCTTTCAGATCAAAGGCTTCAATCGCGTTCTGACGAGCAAGTTCGGCTTCCCCCAAGTTTCGATAGGTGGCGGCCAGTGCGCCGTAAGCCAAGGCAAAATTCGGATCGAGTACGATCGCTCGCTTGAAGAATGGAACCGCGGCGACATCCCCCGCTGCTGCCTGTGTGGAGAATGCCTGGCTGAAGGCCTTTAACGCATCGAGCGAGGGCGTAGTTGCCTGTTCGAGAGGAACGTCGTAGTTCTGAACCGAAGGCATCGATTCCCCGAGCCGCGCTCGCAATCGAGTCGTAGCCTTCCCCAAAGCATCCACGACATCCTCTTTGCGACCGGCCTGCCCCTGCTCCAGCGCAATCGGTGCGCCGTTATCGCAACGAATTGCCGTCAAACCGATCAGATAGGCTGTTCCTATACTGGAGATCGACCCTTGAACCGTCACTTTGCTGCCGGCTCTCTGACAAAGTTCGATTGCGATCTGACTTGTCACGCGGTCGTCCGCTGTGCGCCCCATCTGCTTGAGGATTGCCGCCATCTTCCGGTCGGACAAGATGTTGAGAAATGGAGACTGTTGCAGACCAACTTCCGTCGCTTCTCGCAGCGCATCGTCGAAGACCGTCTCACCCGTACTGTTCGCAAAATCAGCAACCACAACGGTGTCCGAGGGTGTTACATGAAAATCCGGAGCCCGCAGAAGCAGGTAAGCCCCGATCGCCACAGCAAGTAGGAGCGCTCCAGTCAGTGGCCCGAGATACCGCAGACGCCAGGCCGGGCGACGATCTGTAGCCTTCAACGTGGGATTCACGCCCGAGCCGGAGCGCGGCAAACTTGGTGGATCCTCAGACGGTACCCCCTGAGTTGCGCTGATTTGCGGGTCCAGGGTTAGGCTAACCGGCGCGACGAACCGGTAACCCCGGCGATGGACGGTCTCGATAAATCGTGGATTGTCCGCCGAGTCCCCGAGAGCCAACCGCAGTTTCTTGATGGCAGTGTTAAGGCCAGCGTCGAATTCCACATAGGTGTCGCTGGACCAGAGCTTCTCGCGAAGTTCTTCTCTAGTAACGATCTCGCCGGGACGTTCCAAAAGCAGGGCGAGCACCTGGAACGGCTGGTCCTGGAGACGGACTCGAAGACCGTTCTTGGTGAGCACACGCTGCTGCGTATCGGCCCCAAACAGACCGAATCGTGCGAGTTTCCTCTCTTGCGCGGAGGCGTTCACATTGCTGGCCCCAAGTTGAGTCGGGATTGTAACACGCTGCCGAGTTCAGAAGACCGCGTAACTCGCTCTGATCCAGCGCTTTAACTGATCAGAAGTTGTTTCGTTCAAGATCCTTTGACTGATCGGCAGTTTTCCGACAAGGTGTCCGACGAACACACGGAGACATCCATGAAAGAGACTCGAAGGTTCGCGCAAGGTCTGGCAGTCAGCTGCATCCTGCTTTTGTCGGCCGGCATGGCGTTTGGTCAGAACGATCCCGGCGTTCGAGGGGGGCTTAGCAATACCGGAGGCGGATTGCAACAGCAGGGAATTCCTATTCCACATCCACCCGTGATCAGCGCCAATCCAACTACGGGGAAGCCAATCAACGATAACGAACTCGCATCGTTTTTAGAAGGAATCGCGCGTGCCGGCCAGCTGGAGTCCACTTGCGACGACTGCGCGGATGTCACCGATGGCTCGGCCGTCAACAATCTGGGCGAACTCGACAGCATGTTTCCGCAGTTCCACACAAATTCCAATGGCCTAGGTGCGCGACACAACGCCGATCAATGCTTCGCATGTCACGCTCAGCCAACCCTCGGTGGATCCGGAGGATTCCTCGTTCCTAATCCCGGAGACAAGATTCCGCAGCAGGCGGAAAATCCACAATTCAGATTGATCCCGCATCGCTATGGAAGGCAAAACGTGGTGCCGAGTTTTGAGCATCGCTTCGGACCGATTCGTGAGGTGCGATTCAAGCACAAACCGGACGGCACTCCAGATGGCGGAGTGCACCAACTGTGGACCGTTCGAGGCAGCATCAACGACTCGACGATTCCTAATTGCTCTCTAACACAGCCTGACTTCGAGGCAGAGTACAAGAATGGCAATCTCGCCTTCCGCATTCCCCTCCAGATGACAGGATTGGGATTGCTGGAATCCATCCAGGACCGCGAGATCCTTTCACAGCATGACGCCACCGCATCCTTGCGCGCGCCGCTCGGCATCACGGGGCATCCCAACCGCAGCGGGAACGACGGCACCATTACCCGCTTTGGATGGAAAGCGCAGAATAAGTCGATCACCATCTTTGCGGGTGAAGCTTACAACGTCGAGATGGGAATCACCAATGAGGCTTTCCCGACCGCAACGGAGGAGGATCCCGACTGTCAGGGCTCTTCCAAGCCGGAACCGAACGACGTGGTGCGCACGGACTCGACCGAGATAAAAAATCAGAAATTTGATAATCCTCTGCACATCTTGCCGGACTGGCAGCAGTTTCAGATGCTAATGCGCTTCACTGACGGTCCAGCCCCCGACCCGAATCCCAGCGACAGTGCAAAGAGAGGCAGGACGATCTTCGCAGACATCGGATGCAGTCTGTGTCACACGCCACAAATGCAGACCGCGCCGGTCATGAACAGTGCAGTTCTCCAAAATCGGCCGGTCAACTCGTACACGGATTTACTTGTCCATCACATGGGATCCAAACTCGCAGACGATATTTCCCAGGGACAGGCCGGGCCGGATGAGTTCCGGACAACGCCGCTGTGGGGTGTTGGTCAGCGCATCTTCTTCCTGCACGACGGACGAACATCGGATCTGCTGCAAGCGATTCGGGAACACTTCTCGCCAGCATCGCCGAATTACCCCGCTTCCGAAGCCAACGGAGTTGTCCGCAAATTCAATCAGCTGTCTCCGGCTGAGAAGCAGACGATTCTAGACTTTTTACGTTCGTTATAAGCGTACGACTCCTGAGGCCGCCTCTCGCTTTGGCCGGTGGCGGCTTGGTTGGAGATACCGATGCCGCCAAGTCTTGAAAGACGGAGCAGCCCTAGGCCTGCGGTCGGCCATAATGTGCATACTACATGGTGTTTGGGTTGGTTCCTTGGCGTTGCGATTACTTCGCTCGCCTGTTTTCAACAGTCGAGGGCACAGGGTACGACCGAAATCCATCGCACTCTAGTCGTGCCCGCTACTGAAATTCTGATATTTGATGTTGAAATCGCAAGCGGAGACCTGCAGATTCTTTACGGCCGGGATGGGCAGGTCTCAATCTCGGGTTATGCAAAAGCGTCTGCCGAGGCAAAAGTGGACGACACTTTTTTCCCATCCGTGCTTACCATCGACCAGCAGGGAAACCACCTCAATGTCCGGCAAACTCCCAGTCCCGCTCATCCACAAAAGGCGGTGAGCATTTTTTATCGGATCCAAGTTCCGTATCGCACCGAAGTCACGTCCAAGGTCGGACAGGGCAAACAGAACATCATTGGAATTCTTGGACCAGTAAAGGCTGCGACCCTCCACGGCAATATCACGGCTTCCTATGTTTCAAAGAACGTGCACGCCCAAGTGGACGACGGGAATTTAGATCTGCAGGAGATCGGCGAGCACGTCGAAGCTACGACGGGCAGCGGTAACATCACGTGCGCTCGCGTATCGCAAGGAGTTAGCGCTGAAACCATCGACGGAGACATTTATTTAGCGGTCGTCGGTCCGTCTCAGGCGAGCGTGAAAACAGGAACCGGAAGACTTGAGGTGAGGGCTGCTCGGGGTACCTTTGTCGGTTCGACGCAAGCAGGAGACCTTCATATCACGGCGATACCGCATGACGCGTGGCGGCTGAGCTCGGCATCGGGAAATATTCGCGTCGAGCTACCGCCTACAGCCAAGTTTGAACTTGACGCCGCAGTCGGCTCGGGCAAGGTGGTTGTCGATCGGGAAGACATCGCCAAGCCGAATGCTGAGGTCCGGCATATCCATGATCAGGTCAATGGAGGCGGCAAACTCATCGAGGCGCATTCCGACGCAGGAACGATCGTGATCCGATGAGCGCACCGCAACTGCTTTATTTTGAGATGTCTTGCCACTTTGTAGGTATCACTAATTTTCAGGTGAAAGATTACAAAAGGACTGCCGGAGAGGGTGGGATTTGACCCCACGATACTCGTTAAGGTATGTCTGTTTTCGAGCAGGCCCGTAATCCCTCGATAAACGATTCTACGTCGAATGGCTTAGAGTTTTGAAGGGTGCAATAAGGGTGCAAATAAAAAACTTGCGGCCATTTTCGTTAAGCGAAGTCCTCGAAAGCAATTGCCGAATGTCGCCCACAGGGCGCCTCTTTCGGCTGGGTGACAGCTCCTCATCGCGCGTTTGCGCGAAATCGAAAGCTGA
>Ga0209006_10001759_pt1 | contig 19623 bp, 13 predicted proteins | sample JacPin_JW_Ref_O2_FD_188567 | JGI IMG/M metagenome (GOLD analysis project Ga0209006, IMG submission 188567) | Forest soil microbial communities from Algoma, Ontario, Canada - Jack Pine, Ontario site 1_JW_Ref_O2 (SPAdes) (version 2) | ecosystem: Environmental > Terrestrial > Soil > Boreal...
ACGGCATTCGAGCACACGCACGTGGAAACGCGGATGAAGGTTGTGTGGCCGGAATAGTCGTTGCTGAAGACAACCGGCAGGTCCTCGCGTGGGAACCGGAGGCAAACGCTTTGTCCAAGCATGGTTCCAGGACTGGCCTCCTTGACAGACAATGCTTCCCAGCCTAGCTTGTCGGTGTGCAGGCAGGTCACCTAGCGGAACTTTATTCGTCCAAGACCGATGACGAATTGCTGACACTAGCAGCAGATCCCTATTCACTGGTCGAAGAAGCGCGCCCTATCCTCGCAGACGAACTTCGCCGACGCAATCTCGCCCAGCCAATTACGAGACCATTCGCAGATCACATTCCTAGCTTTTGGCGCACGGCTCCTGGCAAGATCCTTCGCGGAGCGGGCGCATTTTGTTTGAACCTAGCCGCTGCGATCCTCGGCACGGCAGTAATTGAGTCACCCATCTGGTCATCGTTAGGCCACGCGCGTTCGGCGTATGCAATCGAAGAAAGAGAATGGCTTTTGAGCATAACGGCCGCCGCGTTGTTGGGCTTTTTTGTCTGCCGACGCTGGCCCACGAGAATCGCGGCATGGGTTTGGATATTGCCGCTTGCGTGGTTCGCACTCAGATTCCTGACCTATCGCGATCCCCGCAGTGTGCTGTTGAGTGGACGTTTGGAACATTTTTTGGCTCCAAACTGCTTGAACCATACGGCGACTTGTCGAGACTTCTTCGTGTTCACGATACCCGCAGTGCGAGCGGCGTCTTACTCTTTAGGCGCATGGGTTACCATGCATTTCCGCGGACATACCAAAAAAGAACCGTCCCCGAACGTAGGTGGTGAGGATCACTAACGGCAGAGCGACCAAGGGTCTAGTCGCCGCTGGCCTGGCTCTGCGTAGGAACCAGTACCAACCGTGGGCGCTGGCGCGCGACTTCCGGCTGCGAGGCGCGGCCGAAGGCGTGCAGAATACCGATCACTGTGGCATAGGTCGCACCAATGCCCAGTCCAACCGAAGCAACTACGGTGAAGCAGAGGATAACGGGGACGAAGAGCGAAATCACGTTTTCACCAACCTTATAAGCGAAATATCAGATGCTTTTAGTCCGGTTTGCGTCTAGCTGTTTGTTCGAGCACCCAGCAATTAGCAGTCAGAATTCAGCCCTTGCACATTTGTTGACTTCCGCAAAATACCCGGCTTTTCGAGCCGGCTGCGGGCCGGGCATTGCCCACTGCCGCCCGAGGGCTGAATGCCGATTGCTGAAGGCTGAGTGCTTACTCTACCCCGCATTGACGCTCCGCATTATTGACCACTAAGATACGGAGTAGAGCTGTGCATCCCCACTTTCGGACAACTCTGTACGCCTGTCCACATTACGGAAGGGAACTCCGCGCTCAGTACGGCATCGACTAATGGCCATCACTAAAATCTCCGTGCGCGGGGCCCGGCAGCACAACCTCAAAAACATCAACGTTGAGATTCCGCGCAACACGCTCACCGTTGTCACCGGCCTGAGCGGTTCGGGCAAGTCTTCGCTGGCGTTTGACACGATTTATGCCGAAGGCCAGCGCCGCTACGTGGAGACGCTTTCGGCCTACGCGCGACAGTTTCTGGATCAGATGGAGCGTCCGGATGTCGATAGCATTGATGGACTTAGCCCATCGATCGCCATCGAGCAGAAGACCACGAGCCGCAGCCCGCGCTCGACCGTCGGAACGATCACCGAGATATACGATTACCTTCGCCTGTTATTCGCTTCGATCGGTGTGCCGCATTGCCCCAAGTGCGGCCGCGCCATCAGCCGCCAGACCGCCGACCAGATCGTGCAGCGGGTGATGGCGCTGACGCCGGAAGATCGCGTGATGGTGCTGGCGCCAATTGTTCGTGGGCGCAAAGGCGAATTCAAAAAAGAGATGGAGACGCTGGTCAAGCACGGCTATTCGCGGGCGCGCATCGACGGCGAACTGGTGAATCTGGACGACGATCAGAATCTCGACAAGCGCAAGAATCATACGATTGAAGTTGTTGTCGACCGCCTGTTGGTAAAGCCCGGAATCGAGCATCGCCTGGAAATGTCGGTGGGCCTCGCGATGAAGCTGGCGGGCGGACTGGTGCAGGTCGCGGTAGTTGGTGGTGAAGAAACTCTTTATTCGGAAAAGCTGGCCTGCCCGGATTGCGGCATCAGCGTGCCGCAACTGGAGCCGCGCTCGTTTTCGTTCAACAGTATGTATGGAGCGTGTCCTGAGTGTCACGGCCTGGGCAGCAAGTACGACTTCGATCCGGCGAAGGTGATCAACGATTGGTCGAAGCCATTGCTCGATGGTGGTCTCGGTCCGGGATCGGCGTCGCAGGGATTGATCCACATGCTGCAAGTTTCGGCGGCGGCGCATGGGATTGATTTGACTACGCCGTTCGAAAAATTTCCCGACAAAGTGCAGGAGTTTCTTTTGAACGGCGAACCGGGCCGCGGTGGCAAGACCGGATTCCACGGCATCTTCGGCTATCTGCGACAGAATCTGGAAGAGTCGAGCTCGGAAGGTTATCGCGATTGGCTGATGGATCACATGTCGGCGAGCGAGTGTCCGGCGTGTCATGGAAAACGTCTGCGTCCGGAAAGCTTGGCGGTGAAAGTCAATGGCATGTCGATTGCCGAATTCACTGCGATGCCGGTGGCGCGGTCGCTGGCAGTCGCGCAAGGAATAAAGCTGGCTGGGCGTGAAGCGCTGATCGCTGGGCGCGTCATGCACGAGATTGTCGAGCGATTGCAGTTCTTGAATGCCGTCGGCCTCAATTACATTTCGCTCGACCGTTCGGCGGCAACTTTATCCGGCGGCGAAGGTCAACGCATTCGGCTGGCTACGCAGATTGGATCGAAGCTGCGCGGCGTGCTCTATGTGCTGGACGAGCCCTCAATCGGCCTGCATCATCGCGACAATGGACGGCTTCTCACTGCGCTGGAAAATTTGCGCGATCTCGGCAACACCGTGCTGGTAGTCGAGCATGACGAAGAAACCATTCGGCGCGCGGATTATGTGATCGATCTTGGTCCCGGCGCGGGACGGCATGGCGGTAGCTTGGTGGCGCAAGGCACGCCGACGGAGATCATGCGCGAACCTACCTCGCTCACCGGCGCATACATCGCGGGCCGCGTGCAGATCGAGATGCGTCCCGAGCGCCGCGAGAAAAATGGAGCTGGACTCACTATTCTCGGAGCCAAGGAGAACAATCTCAAGAATGTCGATGTAACTTTCCCGCTTGGCGTAATGACCGTGGTGACGGGCGTTTCCGGTTCAGGCAAATCAACGCTGGTGAACGACATTCTCTATCGCGCCCTGGCGCGGCAGCTTTACCGCTCGCGCGAAAAGGCCGGTGAGCACCGTGCGATTGCTGGCTCCGAGAACATCGACAAAGTCATTCGCATCGACCAGTCGCCCATCGGCCGCTCGCCGCGCTCCAACCCTGCGACGTACACCGGAGTGTTCACGCAGATTCGCGAAATTTATGCCATGCTGCCCGAGTCGCGCGAGCGCGGCTACAAGGCGGGACGGTTTTCTTTCAACGTCGCAGGCGGACGCTGCGAGGCCTGCCAGGGCGAAGGCCAGCGCCGCATCGAAATGAATTTTCTGCCTGATGTCTTCGTGCAATGCGAGGTCTGCGGCGGGCGGCGTTATAACCAGGAAACGCTGGCCGTGAAGTACAACGGAAATTCAATTGCCGATCTGCTGGAGATGCCGATCTCCGACGTGCTGCCGATTCTGGAAAATATTCCGCAGGTCAAGCAAAAGCTCCAGACGCTGGTCGATGTCGGCCTCGGATATATTCATCTCGGCCAATCGGCGGTCACGCTTTCCGGCGGCGAGGCCCAGCGCATCAAGCTGGCGCGCGAATTGAGCAAGCGGCAAACGGGCAAGACACTTTATCTGCTCGACGAGCCCACCACCGGCCTGCACTTCGACGATGTCAAGAAGCTGCTGGACGTGCTGCACCGCCTGACCGACCTGGGCAACTCCATCGTGATCATCGAACACAATCTGGACGTGATCCGCAATGCCGACTGGCTTATCGATATGGGCCCTGAAGGCGGCGAAGAGGGCGGCCGCATCGTAGCTCAAGGCACGCCTGAGCAAGTGGCACGGGTGAAGAAGTCGTATACGGGGCAGGCGCTGGCGGGGTACTTTGCGGGGAGCGGAAAGCGGAGCACGTAAAACAAAATGGTTCCTGTCGGCTACATGGCGAAACGCCTATACAAGAGACCTGAATGGCTAAAAGCACCTCACGTTGATGAAATCTATTCTGTGAGCGGCTGTATCTCTGAGGATTTCGCCGACTACATTCTGTACTGGAAGCATAACGGCTACTGGTTCTTTGACTCGCCCGAAATCATAAAGAGCGTAGCCAAAGAGAACACAATACAGTTCGAGGGAACATCGTTGTTTTATTACGAAGTTTTTGAAATGGAGTTTGACGGAGAGCGCTGGTCCGGTGGCTGCCAGAGCCCTCATTCCCCACGAACGTGGTTCAGCCGGCTGCGAAGCAGCTTGGGGGCTTCGACGTAGTCAGTTTTTACGCCCGAACTAATCCAGAATGTTCCCCGCTCTCGTGCAACTCGATGGCGGAAGAGCTTCGCGTGAATAACCATTGCTTATTTGACTATTTTGACGAGGCGGAGAGAAATCTAAACAATGGAGCATTCAAAAACGCAGAGCCGGGCCCGTACCGTATATTCGCGGTATATTCCGTAAACTGGCCGTAGCATCGAACGGCCACGGTGGGAATAGAAGGAAAGGACGATTTTGTCATCTCCCGACAATCCGCAGTTCGATCCGCATGCCGTGAGCGCCGAGCCTCAGTTGCCTGCCTTCCCTGCGCAGGATCTCGTCGTCCCGGACGTAAACTTGTTTCCTCCTGCTCCGCTTCCTCCTACGCCCGCGCCGCCCGACGAAAATCCCGTCTGGAACGGCTGGGACGTTTTGCAACTTGCCGCCGTCACTCTGCTTACGATGATTGTGTTGCAATTCGCCATCGTCTTTGCCGCGCGCCGTTATGTTTTTCACGGTTTGACTCTGATGGAGGCGGCGCAGAAGCCCATCCTGGCTCTGGTCTCCGAATTTCTGGCGTACATCGTTATCGCGCTGTTCATGGTTATGTTTGTCGAGGGCAAATATCATGTGCGGTTCTGGCCGGCGATCCGCTGGAACTGGCCGCGCGGAGAATGGAAGATGTGGAAGTTGCTGGGCATTGGAGTGACCATGCTCTTCGCTCTGAATATTCTGGAGCGCTTCCTGCCGATGCCCAAGACCGTTCCGTTCGATCAATTCTTCGAACGCCCGCTTGATGCCTATCTGACGTCAATCTTCGCGATAAGTTTTGGTCCGCTGATGGAAGAACTTTTCTTTCGCGGATTTTTGTATCCAGTATTGGCGCGGCGTTTAGGTATTGTCTGGGGAGTGCTTCTCACCGCGCTGCCCTTCGGCCTGATGCACGCGTTTCAGTACGGCAACGCGTGGTCGGCGGTGCTGGTGATTTTTATCGTGGGTGTGGTTTTGACTGTGGTGCGTGCGGTGACGAAGTCGGTGGGCGCGAGTTTTCTGGTACACGTCGGTTACAACGGCACGCTGATGGTATTGGTCGCCGCGGCTACCGGCGGCTTCCGGCATATGGAGAGGGCTTCATTGCTGATGTTCTGATCGCACAGCACCTAAAGGCGCGGGTATAGCGGATCCCCGGCACGGGTGAAGGGGCAGCGGACAAAGTCGTCCAGACGGAGAACCTCGGGCGCTAAAGCGCGTTAACAATTTCAATGGCCTAGCGGCACGAGTGAAACTCGTGCCCTTCCCGGTCTACTACGAATCGATCATCAGCCTGCCCTAGAACTTCACCATGATGTCGATGTCGAAGAACTGCTCGTCTTTGCGCAGATCCGGGAACCATACGCTGCTGCCCTGACCTGCGCAGGATGTTTGCGCGCCGCTCAGGCTCTCTTGCAGGGACGAATTTCCGTCGTTGCAGGCAAAAAATTGAGGATATCCGTTATTGGTATAGGGTACTCCTCCGGTACCGGGCGGTGTGATTCCACCCTTCCCTGACCAGTACGGCACACTGGCATGGCGATAATCGTATTCCCAGCGGAATGTGATGTACTGGCTGGGCATGTAGTCAAACGTCACCGAAGAATCCCAAGCCTTGAACGGATCCGAGGGGTTTCCGGTGAAGTAGGGGGCGCTGACCGCCGCCGACGGCGCCGTCTCCCCGTTGATGGGAGGGACCAGAACCAGATAGCGTCCGGGATTGTTGATCTGGCCTCCGCCAAGTGTCAGTGCGTACCGGTCTTTCTTGAACCAGGTGCGGTCGTACAGCATGTAGCCGATAAAACTTTGCTTAGGATTGATTCCCGCCTTAAAATTATCGCCCCCGATCGACTTTGCGTCCTTGGTGTTACCGTGGCAGCCCACGCCCTGTACGTATACGCCTGCGGAGGTGACAGTGCTGGGGCCAAACTCGCAACCCATATCGCCGGTGAAAGTAAGTGCCATCTTGTCCACGGTCTGCCCCGGCCGGTCGAAATACTTGATCTCAATACTGTCATCGGTGTGAACGCGTCCGCGGTTCGGGATGTAAAGGTCATCATGGCCCAAACCGTAATTGTTAGAGACGATGTTCACCCATGGTCGCGGAGTCCACTTGATTTGCCCACCCAATCCCTTCCTCGAGTTGGCCGAACCGTAGGACTGCCACCCATTGATGAACCACGGCTCAATCTTTAAGTGAGGGTTAGGAAAAATCTGAACTCTCAGGCCATTGAAAAACCACGGCGTGTTGGAAGAAACATAAGACGGCTGGTAGGCCCAGTTGTCGAAGTTGTAATAGCTGAACAAGCCAATGTACGACATGAATATTCCTGCGTCGATGTTGATTCCGTTCAACGCGTTAATGTGGTAGCCACCATATGCCTCTGCCAGGTAGCGATACGCTGTATCCAGGTCCCACTGGCCCTTCGCGGGGCTGGGGTCATTGCGCGGCGTCGTTTCCGAATACATTCCGAACTGAGTCATCAATCGAGCGCGAACGTTGTCATAGTGGAAGTCGCCACCGACGCCGAGTTGTTCCAACTGGATCTCGTTAGAGCGAAATATTTCGCTGGACCCGCCCATCGAGTTGTCCAGTGGTTTGTTGAAATCGTACGTGTAGGAAATATCCGCCCGGATCTCCGGGGTAAAAAACTTTGAATCGAAAGCTGCGTCCTTGGTGCGCGGGTTGCCATTCAGCCAGGTCCAATCCCAGTCGGAAAATGGTGCGATCTTTTCTTTTTTCGCAGGGGCGGCTGAGGATGTGTCGCTGGCTGCCTGCACGATCGACAGCGCGGGACTTGCATTTGCCGTGACTATAGGCGCCGGAGGAGTGAGTGGAACCGCTGCCGCAGGTTGTCCAGGCGCCGGTTGTGCCGGCTGTGCGGCTGCCGTGCGGCTCTTCAGTTCCCATTCCAATTGCTCGATGCGCGCTCTCATGGCGGCCAGCTCTTTTGCGATGTCAGTGTCGAGCAAAACACGCGGATCTGGCGCGGCTGCGGGCTGTGCAGTTGCGGGTGCGCTGGGCGTCGTGTTTGCGTCAGATTCACCCGGCAACGGCTCGTGCAGAGCCGCGAGTTTGGTTTGAGTATCCGTCTGCGCCTGGGTCTGCGCATAACCGCGCGGGACCTGACTCATCGCGAGGCTCACAACAAGCATGGAGGGAAAGAGCGAAATCGTTGCGGCCTTATGTAATAGAGTCTTCGTGATCTTCAAGTTCAAATCCCTCCGGTGTGAAATCGGTTCTTTCTCAGGAATAAAGTGTTCGTCCAATTGCGAATGGCCAAAAGCAGCGGCCTGCCGCATTCTTCATGGCGAACTTTTCATTACACGCAAATGCTCATAAAGATCGGGTAAAAAGTTTATAAAGAGGACATAAACACTTTCCAGATCTTGCACTGAACGGCAGTGTGGCATCGCCTACGCGAAGCTCTGATACGAATTGCTTTTCTCAAACTCACCACTGTCCTCCAGGTCTTCTAGCTTTTTCTTCACCACATTACCGGTCCTACGAAACGGCTCATCGTTCGGCGCGATGCGGCTCATCGGTTTTTTGCGGCTTGTCTTTACGAACTCTTTATCGGTGCGGCTCTACTGTGCCGAAACCAGATTGATTTTTCCTCGGCGGTCTGACCGATCGAACTTTGCGGAAGGATGCTCTGGAGGAGGCTGACGACAATGATGAAACGATACGTTACCGCGGGACTTCTCACGCTCTGCATGGTTGTCCTGCGCGGCGCACTGAACGCGCAGTCCACTTTTGGAAGCATCGTCGGGGTGATTAAGGATCCCGGTGGACTGGTGGTAACAGGAGCGGAGATCCAGCTTTCCAGTCTGGATGATCAATCGGTTCGCACGGCAACTTCCGAACCGGATGGAGCCTTTCAATTCCTGAACGTCAAGCCGGGGCGCTATGAAATCGACGTTCACGCTGCGGGATTCTCTTCCGTCAAAGTGCAGGCGATGCAGGTTGATGCCCGGCAGACGCTGCGCACCGACATCTCTCTCAAAGTGGTTTCTGCCTCAGAAACAATCGAGGTTAGCGCGGGCGCGCCGATGATCAACACGGAGAGCGCCACGCTCGCCGATACCAAAGATTTTCTGCAGGTCTCGCAGTTGCCGGTCAACTATCGCGGAGCCACGACCAGTTCCATGGCCGTGTTGGACACAGTGCCGGGAACGCAACAGGATGCAAACGGCAACGTATCGGTCGGCGGCGGGCTGCCCTCGCAGGTGCAGTATTCGGTCGACGGGGCTTCGACGGTAAACATCCGTCAGAATGGCGCACTCGCCAACATGAATCCATCGTCGGAGCTGATCAGCGAATTCAAGGTGTCGCAGTTCAATAACAATGCGGAGTTCGCCCAACTCGGGGACATCACCATCACCACCAAGAGCGGCGGTGAGCACTTCCACGGCAGCGCCTTTGAATACCTGCAGAACAGCGTGCTCGACGCGACTACGTTCGGCTTTCCCGAAAAGCCGCATAAAGCTTTCAACACCTTTGGCGGAAGCCTGGGCGGACCGCTGAAATTTCCAGGATGGGGCAAGGGTGCGCCGCATACTTTCTTTTTCGCCGCTTACGAGGCCAACCGCCGCCGCCTCGTCACTCCTTTGTTTCTCAATGTTCCCACTGCGGAGATGCGCGCCGGCAATTTGACCGGTCTTTCCGGGCCAAACGGCGCTGCGATTGTCGACCCTGCCACCGGCAAGCCATTTCCAAACAATCAGATTCCCAGCGCTCGCATCAATCCTGTCGCAATAGCTTTGTTCCAGAACTATCTCACGCAACTTCCCAATTCCAGTTCGGCCGGAGCGAATTACCTGCAACAATCACCCACGCCCGGCAACACTGACGGGTACGACATCCGCGTCGACCACACGCTGACCGGTAAGCAGTCGCTTTATGCGCGCTGGAGCGCCAAAGATATTTCGAGCACCGTGCCCAACGCACTGCTGCCCAGCGATCATGACCGCGAGACCGATCGTAATCTGATCCTCTCGCACAACTACGCCATCACCAACACGCTGGTCAACGAAGCGCGCTTCGGCGTTTCCCTGTTTCGCATTGGAGTGCAATTTCCGATCGAAGGCGCCACCGCCGTTCAGCAACTTGGACTGGTTGGGCTGGACCTGAGCGACCATCCGACTGCGGGAGCGTTTCCCACTTTCAACTTCAACGATGGGACCGGCTTCAGTCCCATCGGGCGCGACAAAGCCGGCGTGACCAAGTCGCAAACCATCCAGATAGCCGACAACCTGACCTGGGCGCGGGGCAAACACACGCTGAAAGTTGGCGCCGACGTGCGCCACGTAGCCTACGCCGACATTGAGAGCTTCGGCGGCTCTGACGATTTCGGCGCATTCACTTTTTCTTCCGGCACGTTTACCGGCAACGCCTTTGCCGATTTTCTGCTCGGCCTTCCGGCGAAGTCCTACATTGCCCAATCCGGCCCCGACGTTCTCGCCCACACTGTGCAAACCGGTTTCTACGGACAAGACGAATGGCACGCGACCCACCGCTTGACCTTGAGCCTCGGCATGCGCTGGCAAGCGCTGCCACCCTTTGTCAGCCCGTTGAATAATCTAACGGCATTCGATCCGCGCAATGGCGGCGTGATTGTCCCCAACCACAATGTGCCTGTGCAGGGATTTCTGGAAAGCATCAATGCCTGCTCGGGGCCTTACAACCCGTACGGAGTGGCCAACCCGGCGCTGCCCTGCGGCCCGGTGGAATCCGCCAGCTCACAAGGCCTGGGACCGGGCGTGCGCCGGTTCTACAAGCGCAACTTTCAGCCGCGCTTTGGCTTTGCCTATCGTCCGTTCGGTAATGAAAAGACGGTAGTCCGCGGCGGCTTCGGTATTTTCACTATGACCAATCTGGGGCAGCTCTCCTTCAACACCACCAATATTGACGTGGCCGTCGTGCGCACCACCAGCAATCCGAATCCCACTACCGGGCAACCCACATATGAGTTCCCATCCGTACGCACGCCGGGCAATCCCTTGACGAGCGCGGGAACCGGCGACTTCTACCAAAACACTCCCATCAACTATCGCGACCCGCAATCCGCTCAGTGGAACTTTACCGTCGAGAGAGAACTCGTCCCCGATACGACGTTGCGCGTGAGCTACGTGGGAACCAACTCTTATCGCATGAGCCAAACGGTAGACTTAAATCAGGTCCAGCCCAGCAGTTCTCCTTACGATCCCAACCTTCGTCCTTATTTGAACTGGGGACGCGTTCTCTCATCTGAGAACGAAGCGTCGGTGAACTATGAAGGATTGCAGTCTGAAGTGAATCACCGCAGTCGGGGCGGGCTGACTCTGCAGGCCAGCCATGTATGGGCCAAGAGCCTGGGCAACGTGGGCGGAGACGCTCCCACGGCGTTCTCGCCAGAGGTGATCTACGGAACTCCTGTGGCCAACCGCTTCGACCTGGAAGCCAATCGCGGCGACATCGCAGCTGTGCGCCGGCATCGTGTGCTGGTTTCCGCGATCTACGAACTGCCCGTCGGAAATGGGCGGCGGTTCTTGGGCCACATGGGGTCCGTGCCTCAGGCCGTCTTCGGTGGATGGTCGATCAGCAGCATCAGCTTATGGCAGACGGGACCGTATCTGACGCCAATCACGAGCCCCAGCGACGATCCCGGAAATCTGAATCTTGTGTATCGCGGCGCGTTCCAGAGACCCGACTGCATTGGCAATGGCAATCTCACTCATCCTTCTCTGGAAAATTATTTCAACCTCGGCGCATTCAACCCAGTGCCGGCAGGTGCCGTGGGAGACTGTCGCGTGGGCAGCCTGCTCGGCCCGGGTACGGTGGCAGTAGCGGGCGGACTGTCAAAAACATTCGCGCTGGGTGAGCGCGTACGGATGAAACTGGAAAGCACTTTCACCAATCTTCCCAACCATCTGAACTATGCACCACCGTCGGTGGATGTTTCATCCCCCTCTACGTTCGGAAAAATCACCAGCGGGCAGACAGCGGAAAACGCCGGCAACCGCACCGGCCAGGTGGCCCTGAGAATTGAATTCTAAAAATGAAGCGATCTGCCTGACGGGGACCGCCGGAATCTGAACTGACCTACCAGACCTCGCAGCGTTTATCCGCCGGCCGCACCATTGCCGTATCTGCTTTGCAACTCCACGCGTGCTGAAACTCCGGCAGATTCGAGAGTGGTCCGATGACGCGGAACTTCGCTACGGGATGCGGATCGGACTGTAGCATCAGACGCTGCGCTTCAATGCGAATTTCGTCTCCGCGAAACTGTCCCCATGCGATGAAGAACTGCTGCTCGGGGGTAAACCCATCGATGTCAACTGGTCGCGGTTTGCCGTGCAGCGATTTCTCGTAGGCGAGATAGGCGATTTTTGCGCCGCCCAAGTCCCCAATACTTTCGCCCAGCACCAGCTTGCCGTTGTGATGCACACCGTCTTCAATAAAGTAGTGATCGAACTGATCGGCAACGCACGCCCCGCGCGCCTGGAAATTTTTCAAGTCGGCGTCGGTCCACCAGTTGCGCAGACGTCCGAGGAAGTCGTATTGCGCGCCCTCATCGTCGAAGCCGTGCGAAATTTCATGACCAATTACCACGCCGATCGCTCCATAGTTCACCGCATCCGCGGCATTGATGTCGAATGCCGGGGGCTGTAGGATTCCCGCCGGAAACTCGATGTCGTTCAGCAACGGGTCATATTCCGCATCGGATGTTGGCGCCGTCATGCCCCAGCGGCCGCGGTCCACCGGTTTGCCGATCAACTCGCGATCATCCTGCTCTACAAAGTGGCGGCCCGCCACCACGTCTTCGAAGAATGCATCGCGTCGAATCTCGATGTGACTGTAATCCTTCCACTTGTCGGGATAGCCGATCTTGGGATTGAACGTGGCAATCTTGGCCATCGCTTTTTCTTTGGTGTCGTCGCTCATCCACGGACGGCTGAGGATGTCGTCGCGCATCGCCGCCAGCAAGTTGCGTACCATCTCCTGCATGCGAGCCTTGGCTTCGGGCGGGAAATATTTCTCCACATACTTCTGGCCGAGCGCATCACCAAAAAGCCGGTCGGCCGATTCGGCGCAACGCTTCCAGCGCGGTTTGTTTTCCGTGGCGCCGCTCAAATATTTCCCGTCGAAAGCGAAGTTCTCGTCGACGAACGGAGCGGAAAGAAATCGCGCGGTGGAATTCAGCAGGTGCCACTTCAGATAAACTTTCCAATCCGCCAGTGGAGTTTGTTGCATTTGCCGATCCAGTTCCTGCATGAACTTGGGCTGATCCACGTTCAAGTCCACATCCTGCGGAATCTGCTTGTGCTGGAAGTATGCGGCCCAGTCGATATGCGGAGCCATTGCTTGTAGCTCGGCAAACGTCGTGTTGTGGTCGGTCGCCGCGGGATCGCGCAGCGCTACGTTATCGAGGGAGGCTTCGGCCATCTTTGTCTCCATCGTCATGATGGTCTGCGCCGCCGCAGCCGCGGTCTTTTGATCCCATCCCGCCAGCTTGAACATCGCAGTCACGTGCTCCACATATTTTTCTCGGGCGTCCTTGAAGCGGGCTTCGGGCTTCAAGTAATAATCGCGGTCCGGCAGCGCCAGTCCGGCAGCGCCAATATCGGCCAGAACCCATCCCGGCCTATGGGGGTCGGACTCACTTCTGAAGGCAAACGGATCGGTCACGAGAACGTCGTGCATCTCCGCCATCACGTGCTGCAACGCGATCATATCCGCAGCGGTGTCGATCCTGGCAAACCACAATTTCAATGGATTCATGCCTCGCGCGTTTATTCGCGATTCATCCATGCAAGCGCCGTAATAGTCGCCGATAATCTGCTCGGTGCTGCCTTTGGGCGCGCTTTTGTCGGCGGACGCGATCTCAAGAACATCGCGCAGCTTTTCCTTCGAGGTTTCGCCGGCCTGCCAGCGTCTGCTCCATCGCGACATAGACGCAGGAATCGGATTGTTCGCGCGCCACGTGCCATTGGCGAACTCATAAAAGTCGTTGCACGGATCGGCCTTGCGATCGAGATCGCCGACTTCGATGCCGCGCGGGGTGTTGGTCTGTGAGAATGCCTGGGAGAAGAAAAGCGACGAAAGCAAGAGTGCAAGAAACGATTGCTTGATTGCGCGCATTGTTTTTTGGTCCTGGGGGAGACTGGAGAATTGTGCGGCAGCTATTTTAGACGAGTCGAACGATTTCGTGTCTGGAGGTGAGACGCTTGATGGAGCTTTAGGAGACCGGCGGCCAAAGTTGATTGAGTGGGCTGAGGGCTTCTTCTACCCGCCTGCCTTTAGTTCCGTCAACACCTGTCTGGCAATTTCCTTCAGCGTTTCGAAAACACCGGTTCCCTGAAATGCCACGGCTTCAACGACAGGTTCGTTTTTCTTGCGGAGATCTTTGCTCAAAGCATCGACGGGAAGAACGTTGGGCAGGTCGCGCTTGTTCAGTTGCAGCACGTAGGGAATTTTGTTGAAGTCATAGCCGTGTTCTTTCAAGTTCGACATCAGGTTTTCGAGCGCTTCCACGTTGGCATCCTGGCGCTGTTCCTGCGAGTCGGCGACGAAGACAATGCCATCGACGCCGCGCAGAATCAGCTTGCGGCTGGCATCGTAGAACACCTGCCCGGGCACGGTGTAAAGGTGGATGCGCGTCTTGAATCCGCGCACCGAGCCCAGATCCAGCGGCAGAAAATCGAAGAACAAAGTACGCTCGGTTTCAGTAGCGAGCGAGATCATCTTGCCCTTCTGCTGTTCCGCGGTCTTCTGGTAAATGATCTGCAAGTTCGTGGTCTTGCCGCCTAATCCGGCGCCGTAGTACACGATCTTGCAGTTAATCTCGCGGGCTGCGAAGTTGATGAAACTCAAGGATTTCCTCAAACGCGCAATGGCTGCCCTTATTGGGCAACATACGCACAAAAATGTCCCTTTGGGGCTTGGAGTTTTTATATCACACGGCCCGCATGAGCCGCAGGTTACTTGTGTTACCCCCGCCCGGATTGGCCATCGGGACTTCACTGGCCGGCTACCGCGAAGTGAAATATGCCTCCGCGATAAGAGTTTGGCTTACTTTGGGAAGGGGAAAATTAAAAACTAGAGAGAATGACGAAGAGAGGTGGAAACGAAAACCGGGAACGGTTGCCCGTCCCCGGTTCCTGACTGACCGCGTCTGCGCTGCTTGCGACAACTAGCTACAACTTGCTACAACACGGCTGCTGAACCTTTGTCTTACTGAGCTTTGCTTACTGAACCTGCTTACCGAACCTGGCTTATTGAACCTGGTTTATTGAACCTGGTCCAGTTCCACGCCGTCGCCGGCGTGTACGTCTTCCATGGAGAACACAACCATGCCGGTTGCGGTGGTGGGCGTAACTCCAATAATCATGATTTCCGCCACGGCGCGGCGAGGAAGATCGCGCACGTGGATTATCGGGCCATTTCCCTTTGTGAACATCGCTGGATCTACCGAGGGTGTTTTCTTTTGCGTGTCCTCGGCAATCGCCGCTTTAAATGACAGACTGTCGACCGGATCGTGCAGATCGGCTTCATAAGACCGCACAGCCCGGAAATAGTCGCCTACTTTCACGCCCTGGTTCGCACCGACGTTGATGTAGAGCTTGTGTCCGGTACCCATCTCGGAATCGAAATCCTTACCCATCACAATACGGCCGGAAAGCTTATTGCTCGGGGGCAGGAAACGATCGAAACGCGCTGGCGGATGAAAGGCAATCGATTGTTTCTCGGCAAAGGGAATCGCTGTGTCACCGGGATTGACTCCGTCGCAGGCATACTCGATCTGGGCAATCGCAGTCTTGTTGCGCGTGTCCACAATTTTGATGCGCCCAACTTCTTCGTAGGGCTGCCCTGTTTCTCTCACGAGCTTTTTCTGCCCGGGATACATTTCATACTCGTTCGCATCGCGCAAGGCTCGGACCACCTCATACTCCGCTCCGGTCGTGTAACCAGGGCCTTCCATGTAAATGACGTCGCCGCGGACAAACTTGGTGGTGGTCGGCGTCTGCAGTCCCCCGGCGACGAAATTGGCGTCGGGCAGGATCTGCTTGTTAATAAATCCGGCGCAGTACAAATCGGCGTAGGTGGGCGTCTGGACTCGCTCCGTGGGAAAGCTGGCAGAGGTGGGAGAGGTGCCCTGAGGAACGTCGGCAGTCGCTGTATCCGCCGTTTGGGCCCCTGCTGCAATCGCAAGCAACAACACTAACAGTCCTATTTTCTTCATTTTACCTCCGGAGAAGCACACTCGCTGCTCTTCCCCAAGTCAAGTGCCAGCTGAACACAGGCATCTGCCGGAAGGTAACAAGAGGGTCACGGAGGGTCAAGGTTACGAGGGTGTCAGGCTGTCTGCGGCCAAAGTTTTTCGCGATTGGCGTTAATCCGTTGTTGCATATGCAATTACACCCCTGTAATAATTCGCCGTCAATTTTAATTAGAGAGAATGCATTCTCCGGTCACCAAGCTACCTCGGTTATTGCCCTTGCGCCTGCCTCGCGTCTGCGTGGCGGTGATCGGCTCCGATCCCGCCGCTATGGCGGAAAAGGCCGAGCTCTTGGTTCGGGATAACTCTTTTCTGGAGTTCAGGTTAGATTATCTTTCGAATCCAAATTTGGCTCTACCCAAGATCCAGCGCTTTATGGATTCGCATCCCGGTACGGTCGCCATTGCCACCTGCCGCAGAACCGCCAGCGGAGGCAAGTTCAAGGGATCCATCGTTTCGCAGTTGAACCTCCTCGCCAAAGCCGCGGCCTCAGGCTGTCAATTGATCGATGTGGAACTTCAGACTGCCGCTAAGTGCAAGCCCGACCAATTGCAAAAGCTGCGCACCCGCGCAGGATTGATTCTTTCGTTCCACGATTTTCGAGCCACAAAGAATCTGGACGAAACTTTGGAGAAGATGCGCGCTCATCCGGCCGACTTCTACAAGGTCGTCGGCACCGCGACCACGTTGTTCGACAACGTGACCATGATCAAGTTCCTGGCCAAGCAAGGCGATCGGAACTCGCTGATTGGCATGAGCATGGGCGAGCAGGGAATCATCAGCCGTGTCCTCGGAGTGCGCGCGGGCAGCGTGTTCACTTTCGCTTCTGCAACTGCAGGAGAGGAAACGGCTGCCGGACAGGTGACAGCGCAGGACTTGCGCAATGTCTATCGGATTGAGCAAGTCGACGCGGCGACGCGCGTCTATGGAGTGGCAGGCGATCCTGTCAGCCAATCGCTATCTCCAGCGATTATGAATGCGGCCTTCCGAAGAGAGAACGTCAACGCGGTCTATCTCGCGCTGCATGCCAACACGCTGAAAGACCTGTTGAACTGCGTCCGGCAGATTCCGATTCACGGCATCAGCGTCACCATGCCTTACAAAGAGTCGATCCTTGCGCACCTCGACAATACCGACTCGCATACGGCGAAGATCGGAGCGTGTAATACGGTCGTGCGCGCCCAGGACGGCAAGCTCTATGGCTTCAACACTGATGCCTCCGGTGTACTGCGCCCACTGGAGCGCCGCCTGAGCACTCTGGAAGATGCAAGGATCCTGGTTTTAGGCGCTGGAGGTGCAGCCCGCGCCGCCGTCTACGGGTTGAAAGAACGCGGGGCCGAGGTTTATGTTTTGAATCGCAGCGTTGCCGCGGGACAAAAGCTGGCGCGGAGCGCCCGAGCACGCTCCGTGAAGCGTGCCGATCTGAAGAAACTGGCCTTCGATGTGATCATCAATGCCACACCGGTCGGCATGGGCAATACGAAGGAAACTCCGCTTCAGGAAAAAGAGATTAACGCCCGTTATGTGTTTGACATGGTTTACGATCCCGGTGAGACGAAGCTGCTGAAACTGGCCAAAGAGCGGGGCGCGCAGGTCATCCCCGGCGTCGAAATGTTCATCCACCAGGCCGCCCGCCAATTCGAAATCTGGACCGGCAAGCCTGCGCCATGGGACGAGATGCTGCGCGTTGTTCTTCTCGCATTGCAGGAAAGGGCGCGGGCCGCCGCCGCCAATAAATAGCGGCTTACGGCACTACGTTGAAATTCACGTTGCTATTGAGCGTTGCGGTGGGAGTAGTTACGACCACCGGGCCGCTGGTTGCACCACTGGGCACTGTAGCCAGCAGAAAAGTCGGGCTGGTCACGGTGAAGCTGGCCGCCGGGATGCCGTTGAAGGTTACGCTGGTTGCGCCGGTAAGCTGCTGGCCGAGGATTTGCACCGTCTGGCCGACTGCGCCTGAGGGGCGCACGAAAGCGATGAATGGGCCGAGGCCGAGGTTGAGTTCGTACACAGTGCCAGCGTGGCCTGTGCCGCCCACTTGGGCCGTCCCATAGAGCGCGCCATTGGTATGCTGCATCAGATTACCCTGGGGGTGTCCGCCTGTTGCACCATTAAAACTGTAGAGCAGCTTATAGGCGCCCTTGGTGGAAATCTGGAATAGCGTGCCCGCGCCGTATGCTCCGCCTCCGTAGGTTGTGCCGTAGAGATTGCCGTCGGTCGCCTGAAACAGGCTGGCAGCGGGAAGACGTCCGTCCTGGAGCCCGCCAGAGCGACCCATGAAGGTATACAGGATGGTAACGTGAAAATCCGGCGTCATTTTGAAGACTGTTCCCTGATTTTGGAACCCTCCGATGGTAGTTATCCCGTAGAAGTTACCGTCCAAAGTTTGCACGAGTGGTCCCCCGCCTGGGGTACTTCCGCCCGCATTACAAAGGAACGGAACAGATTGAAGAAGGAGGCCCGCGGTTGATATCTTAAAGATTGTTCCACAATGTGCCCAGCCACCATTAAGTGTTGTTCCATATAAGGAATCCATCGGTGGCCTGCATCAAAGGAGCACTAACGGTTCCATCGCTGAATTCATAGATCGTGCTGAAGGTTCCCGAAGATGGCGTGTACTTGTAAACAGTAGACCCGGTTCCGGTCGTATTGTATGTCGTTCCGTAGAGGTTTCCATCCGATGCTTGCATTGGGGCTGCGAACGGGTTAGCTCCATCAGAACCGCCGGCGAAGTAGTGAATCGCCGTGTAGGTGCCACTGGGAGTTATTTTGAAGAAAACACCGTTTTGTCCATTTCCTCCCCCAAACGCCGCTCCATAAAAATTTCCATCACTTGCCAGGGTCAGGCCCTCTTTTGGGCAACATCCATTTGTAGAGGAAAAAGCGAAAAAATCGCTAAAAATTCTTGAGGTGCTCACTTTGAAGACCGAACCGTAGGGACTGCCGAATGATGCACCGTAGAGTTCCGCATCGCGTCCCTGGACCAGTGCAACGGCCTGGGGCGATCCGGAGCCGTTCTGGTTAGTAAAGTTGTAGAGGGTGGTTACGGTCTGGCCCTGAGCGGCATTTGCTAATAGCGCGGGAGAGATGAGAGCCGCGAGCATCCAAGCCGCCAATGGAGTAAGTAACTTGTAAACGGGCCTAGCCGGGATCGTCTGCGACGTGTGCATGGAACACCTCTGCTCGTTGGATTTCAACGGCCTTAGGAGAGGAAAGGCTGCAAAGACCGAATGCGACGGGAGCATACATCTAGTCGGCTGGTATTGCAAATTGGAGTCCGAGGCCCTTCAACGGCCCTAGTGATAGCCATGGGCTGCGTTGACAGCAAAGCTCAGATATCCGAGCGATAGGGATGCGGCGATTCGAAGGATTGCCGCTATACTTCTGACTTTAAGTGTCAGGAAATCCATCTGAACGCCCTCCGTGGAATAGACGAAGGTCGCACGGGACTCTGGTGAGGATCAATAGCAAGCCGAATACTCGGGGCATCAAGGAGCGTCGAGTTCTTTGACGTTGGACGATATCGGGACTATCACGTCCGTCCCCGCCTGTGCAATACCGGCTCTAAACCCCGCCGAAGATGCCTCTCACAACAAAAAAGTTGCAATTTGATGTACACCAAAGTAATATCAATCTTGGAACGGGAACGTTACCGTAGTGACTACCCGTTCTGGACCCTGTACCGCCCGATCCATACCTAAAAAGATAGTCCTGGCTTTGAGGAAAACTTGACTCGAGAGGTGGCTCAGTCTGCCTCCGTCCCGGTTCGGAGACTTAAAATATGGCGTGGTACGCGTACTG
>Ga0209006_10001760_pt1 | contig 19619 bp, 15 predicted proteins | sample JacPin_JW_Ref_O2_FD_188567 | JGI IMG/M metagenome (GOLD analysis project Ga0209006, IMG submission 188567) | Forest soil microbial communities from Algoma, Ontario, Canada - Jack Pine, Ontario site 1_JW_Ref_O2 (SPAdes) (version 2) | ecosystem: Environmental > Terrestrial > Soil > Boreal...
CGAGCGGCTTGGGGGCCTCCGGTTTTGGCAGCTCAACAGGCTTTGGCAGCTCGACCGGCTTTGGCGGCTCGAGCGGTTTCGGCAGCTCGAGCGGCAGCGGCAAGCTCGGCTTGTCATCCAGCTCAGGCAGCGGACTTGGCAAGGTGAGCTCCGGCATCTCGCAGTTCGCCAGCAGCGGCAAGGATCAGAACTGGCTCGTGACCCTGATCGGCTTTCGCGGCGATGCCGTGGGGCCGGCGAACGGTGAGGCACCAGACTGGAGCTATGTCGCCTCCAGCGGTGGCAGCAGCAGCAGTGGCGCGGCCTCCAGTTCCGGCGCGGTCCAGAACCCGGGAACCGGTTTGGGCGCCAGCTCCGGCGGCAGCTCGCTGATCGGCAGCAGTTCGGGCTCGGGTACGTTCATGCCACCCCCCGCCGGCGGCTCCTCGGGCGGAAGCTGACATGCGAGCGCGCCGGGCAGAGGGTTTTACGCTGATTGAACTGCTGGTTGCACTGTTCATCACCGCGATCATGTTCGCGTTCGGATACCGCGCGCTGGATGAGGCCTTCAGGAGTCGCCGGGAAGTAGACGAGCAATCGGCACGCCTGATTGCCGTGCAGCAGGCGATCCGCACGCTCGAGCAGGACTTCGAATTGCTACAGCCGCGGCCGGTTCGTAACCTGATCGGCGACGGCTATCTGCCGGCACTGGCCGCGGTTCAGAATACGACCGTTGGCGGGCTCGGCACCATCGGCAGCAGCGCCAGTGGGCTCGGCAGCACCAGCGGGCTTGGCAGCACCAGTGGGCTCGGCAGCAGCAGCGGGCTCGGCAGCACCAGCAGTATCAACGGCACCACCGGCCCGCTGATCACCTTCACCCGCGGCGGCTGGACCAATCCGGCGGGCATTCAGCGCAGCGAGCTGCAACGGGTCAGCTACACGCTCGAAAACGGCACGCTGATGCGGCTGTATTACCCGGTGCTCGACGCCACCGAAGCGGCGGTACCGATCAAGCGGCCGCTGATCGATCACGTCAAGCGCTTCAGCCTGCGCTTCATGGATGCCGGCCATAACTGGCAGAATGGCTGGCCGCCGATCGCGCTGGGTGAGGGCTCACCGGCCTCGACGCCGCGCTTGCGGCCGGTGGCAGTGGAAGTCACGATCGAGCTCGAGGATTGGGGTGTAGTGGTACGTCACATTGAGGTGGCGGGATGAGGCTCGCATGCAGTCCAGGCAGCACCCGGCGGCGCCAGCGCGGCGCGCAGCAGCAATGCGGCATTGCGTTGATCACTGCGATCATATTGGTTGCGATTGCCGCGGTGCTCGCGACTGCGATCGGCTTCGCCAGCGCCATGTCGGCGCGCCGTGCCAGTACCGTGTTTGGTGCCGACCAGAGCCTGCTCGCCGGCGAGGGCGCGGAGGCGATGGCCGCCTATGTGCTCAAGCAGTTCACCACCGGCAGCGGCAGTCTTTCGCCGGATCAGGCCTGGGCACAGCCCTATGGGCCGTTTGCGCTCGATGAAGGCGTGACGCTCGAATTCGCGCAGATCGAGGACCAGCAGGGCAAATTCAACATCAACAATCTTGCATGGCACGGCGCAACCGACCCCAACTGGCAGCAGCTGTTCGAGCAGCTGTTGGAACAGCTCGGGCTGGAGACAAAGTGGGCCGGCATCGTTGCCGATTGGGTCGATGCCGACAACACGCCGAACAATCCCGACGGCGCCGAGGACAGCGTCTACCTGTCGCAGACGCCGCCCTACCGCGCGGCGAATCAGCCCGTCTCGAGCATCTCCGAGCTGCTCGCGCTTCCCGGCTTCGGCCGCGATCGCTACGATCTGCTGAAGCCGTATATCACGGCTCTGCCACCCGGAACGACGATCAATCTCTGCACCGCCTCGGGTAAGCTGCTCGATGCGCTGATTGGCAAGAACGGCAGCGATTACGGCGGCGCCTCCTCGGTGCTGACGGACAAACGCCAGAACGGCGGTTGCTTCCCGACCAGAGCAGTATTCGAAGCCAGTGTCGGCACCAAGGATTTGGGCATCCTGGCCGGTAAGTACGACACTACCTCGTCGTACTTCCGGCTGCGTTCGGTCATCACTATTGGCACTGCGCATTTCACCTTGTACAGTCTGCTGTACAGCAGCGGCGGGCAGATTCGGCCCATACTTAGAACCTTCGGCACGGAATAATCATGGCGGAATGGCTCATTCTGCAGCTGTCGCGTGGCCTCGAAGAACGCTGCGGCTGGATGCCTGCCGACGAGCACGGCCAGCCGCTGAGTGCGCCGCGCGTAGGCTCGCTGGCGCAGGCAGCCGCAGAGGCCGGCGGCCGGCGCGTGGCTGCCATCGTGCCCAGCAGCGATGTGCTCATGACCGAGGTCGAATTGCCGCACAAGAGTGGCGTGCGAGCCCAACAGGTCGCGCCGTACGCGCTCGAGGAGCAACTTGCTGCCGATATCGAAACGCTGCATTTCGCGGTCGGCACACGCGACGCTCACAGCGGCCGTACGCCGGTAGCGGTAGTCACGCGCACATTGATGGGGCAATGGCTGGCGCTGCTCAATGCCGAGGGCCTGGCGCCGGTGGTGCTGTGCGGCGAAGCCGCGCTGCTGCCGGAGAATCCGGGTCACATGGTGCTCATGCTCGACGGCGATACGCTCAGCGTGCGCCGCGCCGGTCAGACCCCGCTCGCGCTGCCGGCGGCAGACATGGCCGCCGCGCTCGAGGCTTCGCTCGGCCCGGAACTCGCCGCCGACAATCTGATCGTGTACGCGACGCCGCAGGACTGGCACCGCTACTCGAGCGAGGCCGAGGCGCTGCGCGGCCGCTGTGCCAGCCTCAAGGTTCAATTGCTCAATGCCGGACCGCTGCCGCTGCTGGCCCCGCAGCTCGCTGCCGGTAATTTCATTAATCTGCTCGCCGGCGACTTCGCGCTCAAAAATCAGCGCGGCGGGGAATGGCGGCGCTGGCGCCTGGCTGCGACGCTGGCGGTAGCCCTGGTGGCAGTGCATATCGCCGGCCTGACGCTCGAGCTTCTGCAGCAGCAACGCAGCGAGCGCGCGCTCGATGCGGCCATCGGCAGCGTGGCGCGGCGCGCGTTGCCTGGCGACTCGGGCACCGGCGCGGTGCGCTCGCGCGTAGAGCAGCGGCTGCTGGCGGCGCAGGGACAAGCCGGCAGTTCCGGGCTGCTGGCGGCGCTCGCAGCGCTCGCGCAGGCAGTCGGCGGCGTGAATGGCGCTTCGTTGCAGAGCGTGAGTTTTCATGAGGGCGGCCTGGACCTGCAGCTCAAGGCCGGCGATGCGGCCAGCCTCGAGCGTGTCGACCAGGCACTGCGCAGCGGCGGCTGGCAGGCCGAGCTGACCTCCGGCGCCGCCGCCGGCGCGGTCTACCAGGGTCGCATCCAGATGCGTCCCGCCGGTGCCGCGAACCCGACCCCGAGACGCAGCCGATGATGGAGCGCTTGCAGCAATTTCTGCAGCAGTTGCAGCCGCGCGAGCGGCGGCTGGTGCTGTTCGGGGCGATCGCCGCGGTGCTGCTGCTGATCATCGCCACCGTGCTGCCGCTGCAGCGTAGCGTCACCGCGCTCGAACAGCGGGTCGAGCGCAAGCGCGACGACCTGCAGTGGCTGCGCTCCATGGCGCCGCAACTGGCCGGACTGCAAAGCAGCGCCCCGCCGCCGCTGCGCGAGTCGCTGGTGGTACTGGTCGATCGCACTGCACGCGAGTCCGGCCTGGCCAAGAGTCTGGTCGGCAGCCAGCCGAGCGGTGATGGCGGCTTGAATGTACGGCTCGATCAGACGCCATTCGATACGCTGGTGGTCTGGCTGTCGCAATTGCGCGAGCGTTACGGCGTGCGAGTGGATTCCGCCACCATCGACGCCGGCAAAGGCAGCGGCAACGTCACCGCCACACTGGTGCTGCACGCGGGCTGATCGTTGCGATTAGCTCTTCTCCTCGCGGCCATCGTATTTCTTATCACGCTGCTGGTGCGACTGCCGGCGCGCGCGCTGCTAGCGCTGCTGCCCGCCGACGTCACCTGCGCCGGGCCCAGTGGCACCGTATGGCTCGGCTCCTGCGAGGAACTGCGCGTTGGCGCAATGCCGGTAGCGGGTCTGTCATGGGCGCTGCACCCCGCCGCGATGCTGCGGCTTCGGCTGGCAGCCGATCTGAGCAGCCAGGATCCCGCCGCTCACGGACAGGCGCAGCTGGAGTTCGCACCCAACGGCGATCTGGCGATCAGCGCGCTGGCGGCCAGCGTCGCGGTGCCGGGCCGATCGGGCGTTGCCGCGGGTATCGGCACCGCCTCCCTGCAACTCTCGATCGACTCGGCGCGAATCCAGGCAGGGCATCTGGTGGCGCTGGTGGGCACAATCGATCTGCTGCAACTTCACCTCGGGAATCCGCCGGCCGAGCTGGGCGACTTCGAGCTGAAGTTTGCGCCATCGAAGGCGGCAACCATGGCCGGGCAATTGCGCGACCTGAATGGTCCGCTGTCGGTCAGCGGCATACTGCAACTGTCACCCGCTGGTGCCTATCAGCTCGAGGGCAGCGTTGCCCCCAAGCCTGGCGCCAGCGAGGATGTGACGCGCACGCTGCAGATACTGGGGCCACCCGATGCCGAGGGGCGGCGCACGATCTCGCTGGCGGGCTCGCTCTAGCCGGCGGCGATCTCCCGGAACACCCCGAGCAGCGGAAAGTACAGCGCCAGGTGCAGCGGCTCTGGGCCGAGCTGCGAAGCCAGCGCGCCATAGCGCTCCAATTGCGGCCGATAGCGCTCGACTTCGCGATCGATGAAGTCACGCTCGGCGCCGCCCTCGTGTGTGCTGGTCTTGAAATCCACGATCCAGCGTTGCCGCCGCTCGTCCACCAGCATGCGATCGATGATCACATTGACCACGCGGCCCTCATGCAAGCCGGTCAGTCGCCACTCGCTGCGCGCCTCGGGGTGGGCATTCGACAGCAGCCAGCGGCCGCGCGCATCCCCGAGCGTGCGCCGCAGCGCCTGCTCGACGCGCTCGCTCGCAGGCCCACGCTCCTCGGCCGCCACACCAAGCTCGGCGAGCCAGTCGCGGTAGTCCGGCCGCGCGGCGGCGCCGGCCACCTCGGGTGCGCCCGCCAGTCGATGCAGTTCGACGTGCACGATAGTTCCCACCGCGCGCGCGGTCAGACCGACCCAGCGATACTCCGGCGTATCACGAAGCTGCGTTGATGCGAGCCGCAGCCGCCGTGCAGCGGCTGCCACCGGCGGCGCAGGCAGGCACCAGCCCGCCGGCAGACGCGATAGCGCCGGCGAGGTCGAACCCAGCTGCATCAGTGAAGGCGCCACCGCAACAGCCGGCGCCGGTGCCAGCGCCAGAAACTGCTCGCCGATCGCCGGCCACAGAATGTGCAGCAGTGAGCCACGCTGCGGCGCCGGCTGCTCCTGCGACGCGGCGGATGAACCGGTGGCACCGAGCAGATGCAGGGCGCGACGCGCGCGCGTGGCGGCGACGTACAGCAGCCGCACGCGCTCCAGCTGCGTGCGTTCACTGCGCAGGCGCTTGATGTAGGCGGCCAATGAGCCGCGCGCGACCTGCTCGGTGGCGCGAATCGGCGCCAGCAGCAGGTCGGTGCCCCGGCTCGCGCGCGGCAATTCGATCCAGTGCAGCAGCGGATCGCGATCGAGCGCGGTCTTGCGGCCCAGTCCAGGCAGGATCACCACATCCCACTCCAGTCCCTTGGCGGCGTGCATCGTCATGAGCTCGATCGCGCCCGGTTGCGGCGGCGCGCCCGAATACAGCCGTTCGGTAAGTTCTCCCATGGCCTCACCGACCAGCCGGTCGGGGTCATCGTGCAGCGCCAGAGCGTCGATGAAACGATGCGCGTCGAGCCGATCGACCTCACTGCGGTACAGCGCCGGAGCCACCAGCCGCAGCCAGCAATGCTCGACCCGCTGCCACAACGGCAGGGTGCGTTCCGCGCCAACGATCGCGGGCGCCAGCGCAGCACACAAGCGTGCCAGCCGCCGTTGCAGTGCCGCTGTGGCGTCGTCCGCGGGCTCGGGCGGCACCGCGGCTTGCAGCTGCAGCCATTCGAACAGGTCCGCCGTCGAGCCGGCCAGCAGCGCGTCGAGTTCGGCGAGCGTCAGGCCGCACCAGGGCGCACGCAGCAGCGCGAGCCAGGCGGTGCGATCGGCGCCGTGCAGCAGCGCGCGCGTCAGAGCCGCCAGATCGCGGATCACCGGCCGGTCGCGCAGCCGCTCCAGGTCCACCCCGCGCAGCGTGAAGCCGCAGGCGCGCAGCTGCGCCACCGGCAACAGCACGTGTTCGCGGCTGGCAACCAGCACCGCGATCGAGGCCAGTGGGTCGCGCTCCCGCGCCGCCCGCACGATGTCGACCACGCGCGCCGCCTCCGCCCCCAGATCGCCGCCGTCAAAGCGGTGCAGCGTCACAGCCGGATCGCCCTCCTCAGTCCCAACCACGGCCGGCACCGAGGGCAGGTAGCGAATGGCGGCGCGGCGCGCGTCATCATCGGCGGGAAACAGACGCGCGAAGCGCTCGTTCACCCACGCGATCAGCGCCGCACAGGATCGAAAGTTGCGGCGCAGCTGCAGCGCCTCGAAACCGATTTCGCCGATGCCATAGTCGCGCGCCCGCAGAAACAGCCCGACCTCGGCCTCGCGAAACTGATAGATCGACTGCATCGGATCGCCGACGACGAACAGGGTGCGGCCATCGCCGCGCTCCCAGCCGGCGGTCAACGCTTGCAGCAGCTCGAACTGCTCGTACGAGGTGTCCTGAAACTCATCGACCAGGATGTGGCGCAGCGCACCGCCGGCGCGCAGCGCAAAGTCGCTCGGCGCGCCCTGCTCGCTCAGCGCCTGGCGCGCGGCCGCGGCGACGTAGGCGTAGTCCACCTGTGCGCCGGCGGCGAACACCAGCTGCAGTTCGGCGGCCGCGCGCAGCAGCAGCAGCGCCAGGGCTTCGAGCGCCGCCTGGTCGGAAGCCTCGAGGTGGCTGTCGGGCAGCGCCTGCAGCCTGCGGCAGGTAGTCAGTGCATCGGGCAGCGCTTCGAGCGCCTGAATCCACGCCGTGACGCGATGCTTCATCGGCTGATCGTCGCGTTCAAAGCCGTCGTGCAGCGTGAAGCGGCGCCGAAAACCTTGTTCGGTCAATGCCAGATCCAGCAGCGCGCGCCAATGCGGCATGCTTGAGGGCTCGCCGCTGAGCATCACGGCGGCGGCCGGCGCCGCGCGCACCCGCTGCACGTGCGTCAGCAAAACCTCGGCTTCACGCAGCAACGGCGCCGGCAATGCCGCCAGCGCCGCGGCCAGCTCTGTCCGCAGCGCCGATTCCAGGCTTTGCTGCACGGTCTGGGCGAGGCCGCTGCCGCGCGCGCGCAGTACCCGCGGCAGCCAGTGTGAGCGCCGCTCGAGCATATCCGCCAGCAGTTGCTCGAGCCGCCGCCAACTGTTGTCGAGGCGCTCGAACAGCAGTTCCGCCGCCGCCGCAGCCGCGCGATCCTCGGCCGCCAGCGCCAGACAGCGGCGCGCCGCGCGCCGATACAGCGGCGCCGGCGCCGGCGCGATCTCCAGACTCGGCCCGGAGCGCGCCGCGATCGGCAATTGGGTAGCGAGCCAGTGATTCAGTGCATCGATGGTCTCGATGCGCAGCCGCGAGGGATTGCGCAGCAGATTCCAGCCGCGCGCGGCATCGCGCTGCATCGCCACGCGCAGCAGCAGCGGCGCAATGCCGAGCACTTCGCGGCCGGCGCTCGCCGCTTGCAGCGCGGCCAGAACGCGCTGGCGCATCTCGGCGGCGGCCTTGCGAGTGAAAGTGATCGCGAGGATCTCCTCCGGCGCATCGACCGCCCCGAGCAGCGCCAGGAAGCGCGCCGTGAGCACCGTCGTCTTGCCCGAACCGGCCGGCGCCTGCAGCAGCATCGAGCGCTGCACGTCCAGCGCCTCGAGCCGCGCGCGCTGATCGAGCTCGAGCGCTGCATCCTGGCCGGGCGGCTGCGGCTGATTCATTGCTCGATGCCGGCGATCGCGCCTGCCGCCTGTGCCGCCGCGGCGTCGGCTGCCGCAGCCACTTCCGCGGCCGCCAGAATCTGCGCATCCACGCGGCACAACATCTGCAGATGACAGTACTCGCAGGCGCCGGACAGCGGCTGCACTGCGGCATCGCCGTCAAGGAACTCGCGTACCAGGCGCTGCAGCTGCTCGCGCCATCGCTGCAACAGCGCTGGCCAAGTGCTCTCACCCCCTGGCACCGCCTCAACGCCGCGCGAGTGCAACCGGTCGGCGCGATCGGCCACCCCACGCAGCTTCAGGCCGTCGCGACCCAGGTACACCGCCATCACGGCGGCCACCTTCTCGCCCGCGGCCGTCGCATAGGCGGGCAGCTGCGGCTGGGACAGCCGCGGGGCCAATGCGTCGAAAGCCTCCACGGTGCCGGTCTTGTAATCGATGACCAGCAGGCGGCCGTCACTGAGTCGATCGACACGGTCGAGTTGCAGCTGCAGCGTCGCACCGCCAATCGCGCACGCTTGCTTGCTCTCCAGGGCCTGCGTCTCGAACGGCTCTCGCGTAAGTTCCCAGTCGATCAGTTGTCCGATCAGGCGTTCGGCGCGCGCCTGTTCGCGCCGCAGCAGCGCCGCGGCCACCGGGCGCACCAGAGCTGGACCGATCTGTTCGCTCGCCGCCTGCACGCAGCGCTCCACCAGCGAGCGCGTAGCCTCGGGGCCGCGCCCGCGCAGCGTCGCCGAATCACGCGTCGCCCGCCAGAATAGTTCCAGCGCAAGATGCAGCAGCTTTCCGCGCAGCCGCGGGTCGATCCCGGGCAGCGGCTCGGGCAGCCGTGTAGCCCGCAGACGCAGCTCGGCAAAGCCACGGAAGGGACACAGTGCCTGGCGCTCGAGCAGTGTGGTCCCGCCGCGCAGCGCGCGCTCCTCCGGCCAGGCCGGTCCGCGGTTGTCGCGCCACACTTCCAGCACCGGCGCCTGCGCCGCGAGCCAGCCGTGCAGCTCGAACGGCGTGACCGCCGGCTCGCTTGTCTGCGGCACGACGGCGCTTGTCGCCGACTCGCTCAACAACGGACTGATATCGCGCGGCAGATCCGCATCACTGCGCGACCAGCTCCATACGCAGCGCGACGCGCGGCGCTGCCAGTCACGCATGCGCTGAAGCGCGAGGCGCAGCTGGCCGCCGGCGCTCGCTTCGGGCAGGCCGGCATCCCGTTGCAGCATCAGTGGCAGCAGCGGATCAGGCTGTGCCGCCGGCGGCCAGATCTCGGCCGACAACCCGGCGACCCAGATGCCGTCGTAGCGTACGATCGGATCGTCCAGGCTGGCAGTCACACCGACCGCCACGTCATCACTGGCAGGCTCGAAGGCGACTCGCGCGGCCATGTCGTGCAGCAGCCGGCAGGCGTCGGCGGCCTTAAGCCGCCCGACCGGGGCAGCGATGGCCGCGTAATCCCCCAGCAGTTCATCAAAACGCATCCGGACCTGTTGTTCCTCGCTGCCAAGGCTCACCTGCCCGGGCCAGCCGCAGCGCTGCAGCAGCGCTGCGAAGTCGCGTGCCCAAGCCGATGGCGCGGCCTCGACCCGCAAGCCATCCGGCTCAAGGGCGCCAATCAGGCTTCGCAGCACCGCCGCGGCGGTCTCGCCCAATGCACCGCCGGCCGCCGCCGCAACGTGATCGAGCGCTTCGGCCGGCACCTCGCCGACATTGTGTTCACGCAGCCACAGATCCAGCCGCAGACACTGGTTGCGGTCGAGTGCGGCCAGGTAGGGGGAGCGCAGTACCGCGCTGAGCCGCTCGAACTGCGCCTGCCCGGCTGCGATGGCGATCAGCTGCAGCGCCACGGCTACGAGCGGAAAAGTGTTCAGGGCCTGGCCGCCTTCGAGCGCGAATGGCGAATCCGCGCTACCGGTGCCGGTGGTAAGCATCGACTCGAAGTCGAGCCGCTGCGACAGCGCGCGCTGCCACAGGTGACGCTGCTGTGAGAGCCGCGGGATTAGCAGCAGCAATCGCGCCTGCGGATCGCGCTCGAGCTGCCCGGCGCACCATTGGGCCGCCGCTTCTGCCTCGAGCAACCCCGCGTCGCAGCCGACCACCTGCGCCGGCGTGCGCTCCACGCCGTTGTCCGGATCATCAGCCAGGCGCGCGCCGTGCCGCTCCAGCCAGTCCCGCCGCGCGGGCCCCAGTGTGGTAAAGCCGGCGAGCAGTAAGCTCGCTGAGGGCTGCAGATGAGCGGCACAGTCCTGCCAGGAGGTGGTTCCCAGCACACCCAGTTCGGCGCAGCGCCGCCGGAAGCCGGAGCGCGACTGCAGCAGCACGGCGCTCTCCGCGCTTGCGGCCCGGGTCAGCGGCAAGCCGTAGTCGTCCAGGCGCCCGATCGCCCGCCGCACCGGTTCGATCAGCGCATCGGGCATCAGTACATCGTCGCCGCTGCAGGCCTCGTGCACCGCCTCACGCCACAGCAGCCATTCCTCGGCCGCCGACAGCCGCCGCGGCAGCGCTTCACCGCGCGCACGCGCCGAATCGAGCTCGCGTTCGAGCCAGCCGCCCCAGGGCAGCACGTCAGGACTGTTCCAGACTCGAAGGCCTGCGCCAAGCATCGCAGCACTGTGTGCCACGCGGACCGCTGCAGCGCGCTGCCGGCTTGGCACGATGAGCGTGCCGCCGTTGTGAAGATGTCCTAGAAGCTCGTTGGTAAGCTCAAGCAAATCAAACTATTGCCAAGTAATCTTACGGTGTCACTTAAATCTGGCGCGGGCCTCTACCACGCTGCCGCTTTGCGGCGGCTGCGACGCATACGAGGCGAGCAGTTGTTCGATGCGTTCGAACACCACGCGCAGTGTCGCGGCGTCGGGCAGGCTGGTGACGCGGAAATGATTGCGGTAAGGAGCGTTGAAGCTGACCCCCGGTGCCACCAGCACGTGCTTCTGCTCCAGCAGATCAAGCGCGAACTGCTGGTCGTCGAACTCCGGCAGCGCCTCCCTATCCACGCCCAGGAAGGCGTACATCGCGCCGTCAGGGCGCACCAGGCGCAGGTACTGGCTCGCTTGCGCGGCCTCGAGGATCACGCGCCGCGACTCGTACAGGCGTCCGCCGGGATTCACGAGTGCCTGAATGCTCTGGATGCCACCAAGCGCGGTCTGCACCGCCCATTGCGCCGGCACATTGCTGCACAAGCGCAACGATGACAGCAGCTCGAGCGCGGCCAGGTAATCCGTCGCCGCGTGCAGCCGGCCGGAGAACACCGCCCAGCCGACTCGATAGCCGCAGGCGCGATAGATTTTCGACAGGCCGGACATGGTCGCGCACACCGTGTCGTGTACCAGCGTTGCCATCGGAATCGACTCGGCGCCGTCGTACACCATCTGGTCGTAGATCTCGTCGCTGTACACCAGCAGCTGGTGGCGTTCCGCGAGCCGCGCAATCGCCTCCAGCACGCTGCGCGGATAGGTCGCGCCGGTAGGATTGTTCGGGTTGATCACCACGATCGCACGCGTGCGTTTGCTGATCAACGCGCCGATCTCGGCCGGATCGGGCACGAACCCGTTCTCCGGCCGGCAGGGATAATGCACCGCGCGGCCGCGGTTAAGATTGACCGATGCGGTCCACAGCGGATAGTCCGGGCTCGGCACCAGCACTTCATCGCCGTCATTGAGCAGTGCGCGCAGCACCAGGTCGATCAGCTCGCTGACACCGTTGCCGATGAACACCTCTTCCGCGCTCACCCCACTCACCCCGCGCGCCTGCTGCTGCATCACCACCGCTTCGCGCGCCGGAAAGATGCCCTTCTGGTGGCAATAGCCTTCGCTATCGGACAGGTTCTCGATCATCGCCAGCCGCATGGTCTCGGGCGTGCGAAAGCCGAACAGCCGCGGATTGCCGATGTTCAGGGAGATGATTTCGTAGCCCTGGCGTTCCAGATCGTGCGCGCGGCGGGCCAGCCGCCCGCGGATCTCGTAGCGCACGTTCTTCAGCGACTCACTTGGCTTGACGCTGTGTTCCAGGCTCATCGGCTAAGCCTAACCTGTGCCACGGCCGTGCGCACCATGGCGAGTTCACGCTTCGGTAGGAGCAAGTCCGGCTGGCGGCGCAGCTCTAGAGTTGTGACAGGACGTTCTCGGCGGCCGACACTTTGAACTGGCCGGGGGCCTCCACGTCCACGTGCGTGGCGACTCCTTTGTTGACCACGATCGCAAAGCGCTGGCCGCGCATGCCCATGCCGAAGCCCTTGGCGTCGAGTTCCAGCCCCAAAGCACGCGCATACTCGCCGTTGCCGTCGGCGAGCATCAGCACCTTGTCGCCGGCGCCGGACTGCTTGCCCCAGGCATTCATCACGAACACGTCATTGACCGCCATGCAGGCGATCGTGTCGACACCCTTGGCACGCAGCTGCGCGGCCAGCCCGAGATAGCCCGGCAGATGCTTGGCATCGCAGGTCGGGGTAAAGGCACCGGGCACCGAAAACAGCACCACGCGCTTGCCGTCGAATAATTCAGCCGTGCTCAGGTCCTTCGGACCCTTGTCGGACATGATCTTGAATTTGCCCTCAGGCATGCGCTCGCCGGCTTTGATGGTCATGACCTGAATACTCCTCGCGCTGGTAGTGGTCGCATCAGGCGCTGTGCGCCCGCAACGACCACAGCTTGCCCAGGCGCGCATAGCCATTGTTGCTCGAAGAGGCCACCTTGTCGAAAGACTGCTGAGCCGCGGCGTTGTTGTGCTGCCGCAGCTGCGCCAGACCCAGCAACAGATTCGCTTCATCGGGGCTCTTCAAGCCGCCCTTGGCAATACCTTTGGTGAGCGCTCCGACCGCTTTGTCGTTCTGGCCATAGCTGATGTACGCCGCACCCAGTTGCACCAGCGGATCGCCGGTGGGGGCACCCAAAGCGTTCTGTTCGACGGTGGAGAGCTGCGCCTGATCGGCGGCGGCGCGCTGCTTGGCACCCTCGAGCAGATGCTGATAACGATCCTTATCGCGCTGCTCGACGAACACGTTCTTGGCGAATGCCTGCTGCAGCACGTTCTGCGTTTCGCCCGGATAGCCGGCGTCGAGGGCAATCTCGGCCATTTCCGCATAGTCCGACGGCAGCTTGAGCACGCCGACATCGCTCATCAGGCGATAGACATTGAGCTGCAGGTGCGCGTCCTTGATGTCCATGCGCACCAGCGGCGCCAGTGCGTTGGCCCAGTACTCGGGCTTGGGATAGTAGGTGACCAGTTTTTCAATGGCCTTGCCGGCGCCGGCGTTGTCATCAGCTTTCAGATCGAACTGCCACAGCAGCTTCAGCGTTTCCTCGTCGGGTTTCTCCATCTTGCTGACGACGTCCTGCATCGTCACCGCGGCGTCCTTGTATTTGCCGGCGAGGTACTGCGCCTTGCCGATCAGCGTCAGGGTGTCCACGTCATTGCTGCCGTGCTTGACGGCCGCATCGGCGTACTCGATCGCCTTGGTGTAGTCCTTCTGCTGGAAACTGTACTGCGCCAGGGATTTGTACCAGACCTTTTGCTGCTCGGGGCTCGCATACTGCGACTGCACCATGTTCGTCAGCACCGACATCACCGCGCCCAAATCCTGTTTCTGCTGATAGATCTGCAGCAGCAGCACGTTGATGGCCCAGTTGTCGAACGCGGTCTTCTCGCCGGGCGCGGATTGCGCCTCCTTGATCTTCGCCAGCGCCTCGTCGTACTTCTTCGCCTTCAGTGACTCCTGCGCGGGCGCAAGCAGCTTGGCAACCGCCTTGCTGGGTTGGGGATTCGCGCCCTGATCGGCCGCGATCGCGGTACTGCACAGCCACGCACCGGCGCAGATCGAGGCGCACAGGGCGACGATTTTCAGGCGATTGCTCATGGCGCTCCTCGATATTTGCGGCTGCGGTGCCACGACGGCGCCTGCGACGCGGGCACCCGACTGCATTCGACCGGCGTCCTGCCAGATGAGTTCATTCCTCGACGAACTGACTGGTATTGACGAATCCGATCTTCTCCATGTGATTGCGCTGCGCGGCGGCCAGAACTTTCGCCACCACGTCGTACTTCACATGACTGTCGGGCGCCAGGTGCAGTTCCGGCTGCGGATCCTTGGCGGCCGCCACCTGGAACTGCTGCTCGAGTTCGCCAAGGTTCGGAATAGTGCCGCCATTCCATGAAATAGTGCCGTCGTAGTAGATGTCGAGATTGATGATCTCAGGCTGCACCTGCGGCGGCGGCTGATTCGGGTTCGGCGGCGGCATATCCAGCTTGACCGCATGGGTCATGATTGGCAGCGACAGAATCAGCGTCACCAGCAGCACCAGCATCACGTCAATCAACGGCGTGGTGTTGATGTCGCACATCACCCCACCCTCGTTACTCGCTCCTGTCATCGACATGGCGATCGACTCCTAAGGCTGTCAGCGCTGGCCGCGCACGCCGTGATCGGGTTCGGTGATGAACCCTACTTTGATGACCCCGCCGCGGTTGATGGCCGCAATCACCTTACCGACATTCTTGTAATCGGTGTTGGCATCGGCGCGAATGTGGATCTCGGGCTGCGGCACCTTGACCGCCTCGCGCTCGATCCGCTCCACCAGCACTTTCATGTCGCCGACGTGCTGCTGGCCCCAGAAGACTTCGCCGTCGCTGGTCACCGAGATGGTGATATTTTCCGGCTTGGTCTGGGTCGGGATATTGACCGCCTTGGGCACCGAGACCTGAACGTTCTTGGTGATCACCGGAATGGTGATCAGAAAGATAATCAACAGCACCAGCATGATGTCGACCAGCGGCGTGGTGTTGATCTCCGACATGATGCCGCGATCCTCACCATCGCCCGATCCGCCTACGCTCATCGACATAACGACACCTCCATTCGAGCGGGCGAAGCCTTTTAGGTGGCGACGCGCGCGCCGCTGACCAGATAGGCGTGCAGATCGCTGGCGAAATTACGCACGTCGTCCTGGATCAGCTTATTACGGCGCAGCAGCCAGTTGTAGCCGAGCACCGCCGGCACCGCAACGAACAGGCCGATCGCGGTCATGATCAGCGCCTCACCGACCGGACCGGCGACGCGGTCGATGCTCGCCTGGCCGGCGATACCGATGGCGATCAGCGCATTCAGGATGCCCATGACGGTACCGAACAGACCGACGAATGGCGCCACCGAACCGACAGTCGCGAGGAACGTCAGGCCGCCGGAGATCTGGCTGTTGACCGCGTCCACCGAGCGCTGCAGCGCCATCGTGATCCACTCGTGAAGATCAATGCGGTCGGTCAGGCGTCCCTCATGGTGCGAGGCGGCGCGCAGGCCGCTCTCGGCGATGAAACGGTACTCATCGCCCTTCTTCAGGCGCTCAACGCCATCCTTGAGGGAAGGCGCAGTCCAGAACTGCTTCTCCACGATCTTGCCCGAGCGCCTCAGGGCGCGCTGGTCCCAGAGCTTGGTAAACATGATGAACCAGGATCCCAGCGACATGATCACCAGGACCGACAGGGTCGCCCGGCTTACGATGTTGCCGTTGACCCAGAGCGGGATCAGGCCATAAGGACTCTCGGTGCTTGTTGCTGCGGCTGCTACGGCTGCGGTGGCTGCGGTATCCATAATTTTCCTCGTTTAGATCGTTCCCGCCCGGCACGAACCTGAGCGGACCAAAAGCTATATCTGTCAAACCAATGAACAATTCCGTCATCAGGCCCTGGGTGCTCGTCAGCCACCGGCCTTGAGCACAAACTTCACGGGCAAAGTGGGGCAACTCAGGACCGGCTTGCCTTCTGAGGTCGCGGGTTTGAACTTCATGGCCTTGGCGACCTTGATTGCGGCCTCGTCCAACAGCGGGTGCTCGGTCGTGGTGGCTATCTCAACCGAGTCGATCTTGCCAGAGACATTGACACAGACTTTGACGATCGCGCGGCCTTCCTCGCCGTTACGGCGGGACACGTCCGGATAGTAATCACTCGGATCGGGAGAAAAGGTCACCTTGACTGGCGTCCCCGGCACGATCGCCCGCGGCGGCGGTGGCGCCTGTGGGGTGGTCGTTATATTGGTAATCGGTGGCGGCGGTGCCTCCACCGGCACGGCGATGTTGATCTCGGGTGCAATCACCTGCACCGGCGGGCGCTCCTTGAGATCGACCGGCGGCGGCGGCGGCGGCAGCTCCTTGGGCTTCTCGGTCTGGATCATATTGGTCTGGAGAATCGTCTCGACATAGCGCGCGCCCTGGTTGGCGAAGCCGCTGATGAAAGCCCAGATCACCAGTGCGTGTACCGCGAGGATCGCGACGAAGGCGACCAGACGGCGCGATACGTAGCTGGAATTGTGAACCGTACTTATAGTCATACTGATGCGGCGCTACCCCGGACCAAAACGTCTAGTGCGACCTCTGCCGTCGAGCCCCCAGTGGCGGACTACTCTGCAGCGGCGCTGCCCTCCCCATGCGTTACCCGGTCGATCCCTCTACCCGATCGCAGCACCGCACTTTACAAATGCGTGTGCGGATCGACACAAGCGCAAGAACTTTAACTGCTCGTGCCAGCCGTTACAACCCTTGGGCCGGCTCGCAGGCTTGTCTGTACCCGACGCGCGAATTGAATCAGGATTTCGCATCGACCAGATCGGTCACCGCGCCGTGCGATGCGCTGCTGACTACACGGGCATATTTGGCCAGCACCCCATGGGCCGCATAGGCTGGCCGCGGCTTCCAGGCCGCGCGTCGCCGCCTGAATTCCGCGCCCGACAGATCCGCTTCGATGCGCCTGCGTTGTGCATCGATGGTGATGCGATCACCATTTCGAAGCAGCGCCAGCGGTCCACCCACGGCCGCCTCCGGCGAGACATGGCCGACGACGAAACCGTGGCTGCCCCCCGAAAAACGACCATCGGTGATCAGCGCCACTTTGTCTCCGAGTCCTCGTCCGGTGACTGCACCCGTGGGACTGAGCATTTCGCGCATCCCAGGGCCGCCTTTCGGGCCTTCATAGCGAATGACGATCACGTCGCCGGCGCGCACTTTGTCTCCGAGGATGGCGGCGGTAGCCGCCTCTTCACCGTTGTAGATGCGTGCCGGCCCGCTGAAGTGCAGGCCCTCTTTGCCGGTGATCTTGGCAACCGCGCCATCAGGGGCCACGTTTCCATAGAGAACAACGAGATGACTGTCTTTCTTGATCGGATTTGATATGTCTCGCACGATGTCCTGCGACGCCGGATAGTCGGCGACTGCATGCAGGTTCTGGGCCACGGTGCGGCCGGTCACGGTGAGACATTCTCCGTGCAGCAAGCCGGCGTCGAGCAGGCGCTTCATCAACGGCACGATGCCGCCGATTTCGATCAGTTCCGACATCAGGAAGCGGCCGCTGGGCCGCAGATCGGCGAGCACCGGTACTTTGCGCCCGATGCGCGTGAAGTCATCGAGCTTAAGCCGCACACGGGCTGCCTGCGCGATCGCCAGCAGGTGCAGCACCGCATTGGTCGAGCCGCCGAGCGCAATCACCGTAGCGATCGCATTCTCGAAGGCGTGACGGGTCAGGATATCGCTCGGCCGGATGCCCTTGCGTAACAGCCCTACCACGGCGGCGCCAGCGCGCCTGCAATCCTCGAGCTTGGGCTGGCCGACCGCCTCCTGGGCGGAGCTGCCCGGCAGGCTCAGCCCCAGCGCTTCGATCGCCGAGGCCATGGTATTGGCGGTGTACATGCCAGCGCAGCTGCCGGGCCCCGGAATCGCGGTGCGCTCGACCTCGAGCAGCTCGCCATCGCTGATTCTGCCGGCGGCGTGTCCACCGACGGCCTCGAACACGGACACGATATCGCGGTGCCGGCTGCCCGGCCGTATGGTGCCGCCGTAGACGAACACCGCCGCACGATTCAGCCGCGCGATCGCCATCGCGCAGCCTGGCATATTCTTATCGCAGCCGCCGATCGCCACCAGGCCGTCGAAGCCCTCGGCGCCGGCCACGGTCTCAATCGAATCGGCAATCAGTTCGCGCGACACCATCGAATAGCGCATGCCCGGCGACCCCATCGAGATACCGTCGGACACAGTAATGGTATTGAACAGTACGCTCTTGCCGCCGGCGGCATTGGCGCCCGCCGCCGCCTCGCGCGCCAGCACATCGATGTGCATATTGCACGGCGTCAGGTCAGCCCAGGTCGAGGCGATGCCGATCTGCGGCTTGCTGAAATCCTCATCTTTGAACCCGACCGCACGCAGCATTGCGCGCGAAGGCGTCTGCTTGACGCCATCCACGACCAGGCGTGAATAAGCGCGCGGATCCGGTGCCGCCTTTCGAGCCGGCTTGCGCTTTGGCTGTTTTTTCTTGGGAGTGGGCATTGTCCGCGTCCTGATCATACGTCTTTCGATAGCGCCCGGATGCGTCACCGTCAGCCGCAGCGGCGGCGGATCAGTTGGTAGAGCGCACGCACGCACTGGGCCTCGGCGCCGAGCGGCCGTCCAGGGCGATCCTTGGGATTCCAGCCGTACAGATCGAGGTGCAGCCAGTTGGGCGTCGCGGTGACGAAGCGCTTGAGAAACAGCGCCGCAATGATGGCGCCGGCAAACGGCGAGGCCGACACGTTGTTGAGGTCGGCCACACGGCTGCTGAGCTCGTCGTCATAGCCCTGCCACAACGGCAGCGGCCACACCGGGTCACAGTGCGCGCGGCCAAGCTCAGCCAGTTGCAGCGCGAGCGCGTCAGTCGGACTGAACACGGCCGGCAGATCCGGCCCGAGCGCGGTGCGGGCCGCGCCGGTCAGGGTCGCCAGATCGATCAGAAGATCCGGTTTTTCATCATCGGCCTCCGCCAGTGCGTCGGCCAATACCAGGCGGCCTTCCGCATCGGTATTGCCGATCTCCACCGTCAGCCCCTTGCGCGAGCGCCACACGTCGCCCGGCCGATAGGCGTTGCCGCCGACGCTGTTTTCAACCGCCGGAATCAGCAGCCGCAGTTCGATCGGGGCGCCCATTTCGAGCAGCAGCTGCGTCAGGGCGAGCGCGCAGGCCGCGCCTCCCATGTCTTTTTTCATCAGCAGCATCGATGCCGGCGGCTTCAGATCCAGTCCACCGCTATCAAAGCACACGCCCTTGCCCACCAGCGTCACGCGCGGTGCGCCAGGGCGGCGCCAGCGGCAGTCGATCAGCCGCGGCGCACGAGCGCTGCCGGCACCGACCGCAGCGATCAGCGGATAGTCGCGCGTGAGCGCCTCACCGCCGTGCACGACGCTTTCACCGCCGTAGCGCGCCGCCACTGCCACGGCGGCGGCGGCCAGTTGCTCGGGTCCGAGTTCATTCGCCGGAGCGTTGATCAGATCGCGTGCGCTTGCCATGGCCTGCGCCGCGGCCTGGGCATAGGCCACATCGGCCCGCTGCGGGGCGATCAGCGCGTTGGCGGCGGCCGGCTTGGGCGGCGTGCCGCGGTAACGGTTCAGCCGATAGCTGCCTAGCAGCCAGCCGAGCGCGAATTGCGTCGCCGCCGGCGCAGCAAGTTCACTTTCGAGGCGGTAGCTGCCGGCCGGCAACCGGTCGGGCAACGGCGCTGCGTCCCACAGCGAGAGCTGATCGGCCTGCGGCAACGTGCCAAGGCCCCACAGCACGCCCGCGATGGCGCCATCGGCAGCCGGCAGCAGCAACAAGCGATGGCGCTCGGCTGCAAAGTCCTGCGCACGCACCA
>Ga0209006_10001761_pt1 | contig 19619 bp, 14 predicted proteins | sample JacPin_JW_Ref_O2_FD_188567 | JGI IMG/M metagenome (GOLD analysis project Ga0209006, IMG submission 188567) | Forest soil microbial communities from Algoma, Ontario, Canada - Jack Pine, Ontario site 1_JW_Ref_O2 (SPAdes) (version 2) | ecosystem: Environmental > Terrestrial > Soil > Boreal...
GTCCCAATCGGCGTATAGGAAAAAGTTGAACCGACGCACTTTGTAGGGGCAATTATTCGAGCAGTAGCGAGTCCCTACACAACGGTTATAGACCATCTCGTTCAGGCCTTCAGCACTATGCACTGTAGCCGCAACCGGGCACACTAACTCACAGAGCGCATTCTCACAATGCATACACGGCACGGGCTGGAAGTACGTTTGCGGATCGTCGAGTCCACCATGATAGTAGCGATCCACACGAATCCAGTTCATATGACGGCCTTTAACTACTTCCTCCTTCCCGACAACCGAAATATTGTTCTCGGATTGGCAAGCTATGGTACACGCCTGACATCCAACACACGCAGTGAGGTCGATCGACATCCCCCACTTGTGCTGCTTGTATTCCCACAGAGGGAACATCGTGTGAATGTCCGGGACGCGATCTTCTTCCGGTCTCGCGAACTGCGGATCTTTATGATATTCAGCGAACGTCGCGACACGGAATGGATCTCGCTCCTCCATCGTTTGCGTATGTTGGGTAGTCGCGAAGACATACCCGCGTGACTTCCTGGTAATCTCGACCCCGGTGTCGACCCAAGGCGACACGGAGTTGCGGATCGTGTACGCGTTGAAGCCGACTCGGTCGGCAACCTTGCCGGCTCGTGTGCGACCGTAGCCAAAGTGCACAGTGATCGATTCGTCGGCATGACCCGGTATGATCCACACCGGACCATCAACCTTCGCCCCGCGAACCGCTATCTCAATGACATCGCCAGTAGTGACTCCGTAGTGTTGCGCTGACTTAGGAGAGAACCAAACGGCATTGTCCCAAGTCATCTTGTTCTGTGGCTTAGGCATCTCCTGTAGCCAGGCATTGTTAGACATCGCTCCATCGCCAATTGCGGGATCGGGACGAAACACAATCTCAAGTCCAGCAGCGGCGCTTGTTGAGGCCCCGGGCATCTTAGCCACCGGTGGGCTTGTCTCCGCGAGCGCTGTTCCCGCGATGACTCCATCATGTAGCGATGTCTGCCAGAAGTCCTCGAAGTCTTTCCCCTTATGTTGACTCTGCCAATAGTCGTGGACCGTATCGTGTGCTGAACGGTCGGCGTGGTTGTTAAGCACGTTCAGGATGTCATGAAGAGTCTTCCCGTCGTAAATTGGTGCGATCAGTGGCTGTACGACACTGACTGTCCCATCATAGGAACGAGCGTCGCTCCATGACTCAAGGTAGTGTGCCTCCGGGACATGCCAATGACACCATGCTGAAGTCTCATTAGAGTAAAGCCCGGCATGCGCTCGAAAGCCGACCTTTTTTAAAGCATCGAGGAAGTTGGCATCGGCCGGCGCATCGTACACGGGATTGCCTCCAAGGATCAGGAGGACTTCGACCGCGCCGCGTTGCATGTCCGCAACCAGGTCCCTTAGCGAACTCAGCTCGTCGACCGGATTCGATTCGACAGGTTCTGTATAGATCACCGTCTTGCCAGTGTTTCCAAGCGTTTGGTTAAGCGCGTGTGCGATCGCGTGGACGCCAGGCGTTTGACACTCGCCCGCAATGACAATGCTCGATCCACGATGTGCATTCAAGTCCTTGGCAACGGCACTTGTCGGATCGCGCATCAGGGCGGAAGCAAATGACTCGACCTCGGAAGTTCGCATCCGAAAACGGTGTTCCGCCATGCCCCCTGTAATTGAAGGAGTGCCTTCCGCTACGTACAGGCGAGGCGCCTGCGCATTCGGATCGATTGCCGCGGCACGTCTTCGAGCACTGTAATCGCGTGCATAACGAATTCCACCCGGCATTCCGGCGCATAGGAAATCCGCATCTAGCGAGACCACTACATCGGCTCGATCAAACCGATAGATCGTGTTGACGGGCTTTCCGAAAGCCATTGTGGCGCCGGCTCGCACGGAGTGACGACCGCAGGGTTCGTATTGATGCCACTTCGCTGCTGGATAAGCAGTCAGGAACTCCTTCATCTGGGAGGCGAGCGTCGGAGAAGTTACAGTGCCCGTCAAGATGCGAAAGCCGGAGCCCTGCTTCAAACCGGCTATATCGCGAGCGCCTGCCAGCGCAGTCAGGAAATTCCCCCAGTCGTTAATCGCCCCGTTCCTGGTCACGGTCTGCGACCGGTCCGGATCGTAAAGCGTGAGCACGCTCGCTTGCATCGCGGCGTCTGTTGCGCCAAGACTCGCTGGATGCTGGGGATTTCCCTCAACTTTGGTCGGTCTGCCCATGTGACTCTCAATAAGCAGCCCGGTCGCAATACCGGCAGTGCTCATTGCCGTTGCATAAAAAAGTGGATTGCCGGGCACCACCTCTTCGGGCTGGCGGACGTAGGGAACGATAAGCTCTTTTGGTTGAACGGTGCACGCGGACGCCCCTGCGAGCGCTACCGACGCACCCATCAGTGTGAGGAAGCGGCGCCTGGACGCGGGGTTGTTCCAGTCCGGAGTGCGGTTGGGAAATTCGTCCTCGACGAAAGCGCGAAACTCCTCGGTAGAGGCCAGTTCCTCCAAGCTCCGCCAGTACTTTAAATCGCTCATCGGTGGCAGGTCACACAATCGGTTAAGCTTTGGATCTTATAGAGCGAAACTAGTTTCGGTCCAATTTCGTCCTGATTCGGGGCCGGCGTCTCATAAGCGATGTTGAACACCTCCTCGCGCGGACGCACTTGGCTCTCCGGATGCCGGTGACAATCGATACACCATTGCATATAAAGGGTGTTGACTTTGTACATCAGCGGCATCTGATCGACGCGCCCGTGGCAGGTCGAGCAGCCAATTCCTTTATTTACATGGATACTGTGATTGAAGTACACGAAGTCGGGTAGATCGTGAACGCGCGTCCATTCGATGGATTGACCGGTGCGAAAACTGGAGCGCACCGGCTCGAGCATTTCCGCGTTGGTCCAGAGCTGGGAATGGCAGCTCATGCACGTTTCCGTAGGCGGAAGTCCAGCAAATGCAGAAGTTTCGACCGACGTGTGGCAGTAGCGGCAATCGATTCCATCGTCCGCAACGTGATGTTTATGGCTGAACGGGACAGGCTGATCGCGGGCCACGCTCACCCCAGTGGTGAACGAACCGGCGTTAAGGCGATACGCGGCCCAGACGATCCCACAGACTGCCATCAGGGCGGCCGCGATGCTGACCCTGGCGAGGCTGTTCGAGCTTTTGTGAAAGATCTGCGGCATTCAGCAAACCGACACACAGCGTATTTTCGCGTTAGATCTCGATCGGTTCAATTTGTTTCATTTCTTTGAAAGCATAAAATTACCGTGGTCTCTAAGCGGCTAGCCTGGGCTCTACCGAACCCCAACCGTCAGGAAGGGGACGCTAACGCTTTAGCGCCTTAAATCGACCAATTTTTGTGAATCGGCGCATCTGGGCCGAGGCGAATGTAAAAAAGCTGCAAAGTTACGGTAGGAGTGTTCCTCGAAGCGCGGGTCGCTCTTTATACTCGACATTGAGGAATTCTCTTTGTCTCGGGAAGTAATTCAACCCGCGGTCGGCGCCTCGCGCGTTCCTGGATTTGTGCTTGTGATGGAACGCGCGGCCGGCGCTGTTTTCTTGGTCGCTGCGAGTCCCGTGATCGCGGCCTCCGCCGGAATCATTTCACTGTTATCGCGAAGGTCGCCGTTCATCGCCCATCAGCGCGTGGGGGAGGGAGGTGGGTTGCTTTGGATGTGGAAGTTGAGGACCATGTGGGGGCGACACGAACCTGGCCCGCGCGAACAGGGATGGGTGGAGTATATCGTCGCGGAGCCGCCTCGAGGCTCGAAGACTCCATCCGACGGTCGCGTGACCAGTCGCTTCGCGAAGTTCGTACGGCGCCATTCGATCGATGAACTGCCGCAACTCTGGCATGTCGCGCGCGGAGAGATGTCGCTGGTCGGGCCCCGGCCTTTGACTCGCTCAGAAGTAGCGCGGTATTATGGCGCGCGGGCGGACGAACTGCTTTCAGTGAAGCCGGGAATCACGGGGATCTGGCAGACTCGAGGGCGAAGCGCCGTCAAGTTTCCGGAGCGTGCAGCGATGGATCTGGAGATGGTCAACAGTCTGAGCGCGCGGACTTATTTCTCGATTCTGCTGCGCACGCTGCCGGCGTTGTTTCACGGAAAAGGCGCTTGGTAGGGTAGCGGCCGGAGGATGTCTCCTCAAAAAAAGTGCGCCGGCACTATTACAATGCCGGCGCAAGAAGGAAGTTTTCGCAAAGGCTAATTGCCGACTGCTATGGTAAAGGTCGCCGGCGAAGTGATGCCGCCGACCTGAATCTGAATTGGAACGGTGTTCCCCGTAGGCGCGTTGGCGGGGACGGTGACGTTCAGTTGATATACGCCGGGAAATTGCGGCTGAAGCCCGGCGAAGGCAACCTGTGCGTTGATACCGCCGATCGTGACTACAGGCGGCGTGTCGACGGAAGTCAACACCGAGCCCGGAGCTTCGCCATCGTCGATGGGCGGGGTCACGGTGCCCAGTCCGGTTGCATAAACGATGATAAGAGAACCGGGCGCAGCCGGGTGAGTGGTGAGACCGGCGACGCTGTTGGCGGGCCACGCGAACATCCCGTCCTTATAGGTATACGCGATGGCAAAGGTGCCCGACGCGCTGTTAAACCCGAAGACTCCGGGCGAAAAAGGGGCAATGGTCACCGGTGTCGTAGCCGAAGGGACTCCATTATTCGATACCACCATGTTGACGGTCCCGGTGGTCCCTGGCGGCACCAGTTGCCAAGGCACCTGGGCGTTGATCTGCGAACTGGTGCCAGCGCCAGGTTGCACGTAGGAGATGGGCGCGTCAATCGTAGTGGATCCATTCACGAATTGAACAGTGACACCGCCCAGCGAACGCGAGAACGGTACTGTGCTTGCGCTCGCTGTCTGCGACGCGAGTCCCGATCCGAAGATCGAGAACAATGAGCCGCCCGTCAGCGGAATAGCCTGAAAACTGGCGCCATTTGCAATGCCGCCCGCCGCGATGATTGGAGTGGTGCTCTGGGCGGACGCCAGTGCGGCCCCAAATACCAGGCAGGATAGTGTGAGCTTTCGCATAGATAAATCAGTGTCTGTCCCAACTATAAGTGACGGGGGCCGCCGCGACATGCAGGGCTCGTAAAAGAATTGTGAAACTTAGGGGCGGCTCGTGATTTGCTTGTAAGTCGCGGTCACTTCAGGGTTATGTCCGCCGTCCAGATCCATCGCGAGGGCGGCTTCGCGGCAAGCTTCGTCATGATGTCCGGTGAGTTCGAGGAATTGAGACAGGGTCCAGTGGGGCTTGAACCAATTCGGAGCGCATGCGATGGCGCGGCGAAGACCGTTCTCGACGCCCGCGCGGTCATTTCGCAAAGCGGCGATGGTGGCTAAGTTGTACCAGGCGTTTTGCCGGTCTTCGGCTGTCTCCGTCGCTCGAATAGCGGAGTCGGTGGCCTGCTGCACGGCGGCTACGCTGATTGCGAAATTCGTCGTCGTTGTTGCCAGGCGCATCATCGCGCGGGAATAGCGGAGGTCGGCGTCAGTGCGGGAAGGGTCCCAGCGTTGGAGTGTTCTATACGCTTCGGCGGCGGCTGGTACGTTGCCGGATGCGGCGCGTTGCTCGGCGAGCGCCATGGCTCGATCGGCGACGAGGAGACTGGTCGCGAACAGGAGAAACACGATGGCGATTGCAGCGGCGGCCGGGATGATGGCCCACTTGCGGACATCGGCACTCTGGCTGTACGGAGAGGAAGCAGAGTGTGAAATTATGATCGAGAGTAAGAGGTAGAAATAGAGTGCGGTTGGAATCGTTAGCACCATGAATTGCTGGCAGACGATTGCTCCCGCTAGTGCGGCTGAGAGGGCGGCGTTTCTTTTGGCGGTCCAGAACGCGAGGACGCAAAGCGCCAGGAGTGCGATTACGCCGGGGATACCGCGCGATAGCAAGGCATCTAAAAACATGTTGTGCGGCGATTCCTGATAGAAGTCCGGATAGGCGCGCGACAGCTCCGCCGATTCGAACGGCGGAAATTGCGCGGTGAAGGTTTCGGGTCCGTACCCTAGCAGCGGCCGGCGCATTGCCATGCGCAATGAATCGCGCCACAGCAGAAGGCGGCTGCCGCCTCGCACGTCCTCTCGCGCCCAATGCACGCGAGCCCGCAGTTTCGCGCCGGCGGGAGAGATGTACAGCAGGCCCAGGCAGGCGAGGCCGGCAGCGAGGGTCAGGAATATATTTCGATTGAGGCGCGGGCGGGCGATGGCAGCGAATACGATTGCACCGGTAAGAAGGCCGAGCAAGGCGGATCGAGTGCCGCTCAAAACTATTGCGAATACCGCAAGGAGCATGACGAGAGTCGCGGTTGCGCGCCAGGGGCGGTGGTCCTCGAGTCCTCTAAGAGCAAGGGCGAAAAACGCTACGATTATGAGCCAGTTTGCGAAGTAGTCCGCGTGACCGAATGTTGCAGGCGGCCGAACAATGGTGAATACGTCCTCACCTGCCTGGTAGGCCTTCGAAGGCAGGAGCGGATCCCATCCGAAATATTGCGCGATTCCATAGAGCGAAGCCGCGGCACCAGTCACAATTGCCGCGCGAAGAACTACGCGGATCCGGCTCTGATCTCCGGCAAACCACGCAGTGGCGCTGAGTGAAAAGAGGAGGATCGCAGTCTCCGCAATCAGACCGTCGCGGCGCCAACTGCTGCCCACCACCGACAAACGGACGTTCGAAGAACACAGGGTCGAAGCGACACTCGATAGCCATTCGAGCGCCAGGAGTCCCATAAACAGGCGTCCGGACGTCGATTCATAGAGTTGCTGAAGACCGTTTACAAGTTGTTTACAAAATAGTAACAGGACGGATTCGCAAAATAGGAGAATCGCAATTTTGGGCGTAATATCGAAAGCGGAAAGCAGCCCCGGCGCGATCGCGAGAGGGACCAGCGCAGTAATCAGGAGCACCCAAAGTTGCATAGAGAGTATAAATACGAACGCCAGGATGATTCTGAGTACGGCGAATCCGAGAGAAACGCATTTGAGTATATCGATTATCTCCGGCTGCGTTGGCGGCTGATTGCGGCTGCCTGCGTGTGCGCCGTGCTGCTCTCCCTGGTTGTGAGTCTGCTGCTTCCGAAGCGATATACAGCGACGGCGAGCATCGTGATCGAACCGCCGGCGGGCAACGATGTGCGGACGGCCACGGCGGTGAGTCCGGTGTACCTGGAATCGCTCAGAACCTATGAACGGTTCGCGGATAGCGACACGCTGTTTGCGGGCGCGGTGGAGCGCTTTCATTTGGCGTCCCAAGGAAGCATTGAATCGCTGAAGCAGCAAGTCCTGAAGGTAAACAAGCTTCGCGACACGAAAATTCTGGAAATCAGCGCGACGCTCGCAGAGCCTGAATTGGCGCAGCAATTCGTAAACTACGTGGCCGAAGAGACAGTAAAGTTAAGCCGCGGCGAGAGCGCGACCGCGGATCGCGAGATGATTGGCGAAGCCGATCGCCAGGCTACGGAAGCACAGCAGAGGCTAGACCGCGCGCAACAGGCGTGGGCCGCTTATACGACGCGCGAGCCGAGTGGATCTTTGCAGCCGCAGATCGAAGCGGACGTGGATCTGCTCGAGAAAATTCACCAGTCGTTGATGGACGCACGCGGCGATGTCGCGGAGTATCAGGAGAAACCAGACTACGCGCGTGAGCTGCCGGGGCTGCGCGCGAAGGCGGCGGAGCTTGAGAAGAGAGCCGTGGAGTTGGAAAAAGGCATCGAACGGAAGAGCGCGTTGGCTTCCGAAAGAAACGCGGTGCGGCAGAAGTTGGACGTGGAGATGAAGATGGCGCAGACGGCGAGCGAAAGCTCCGCGGCGAGGCAGCGCGATTTACGCGCGACGGCGGGAACCCGCGGGGAGAGGCTGCGGGTGATCGATCCGGGAGTTGTCCCACAGCGTCCGAGTTCGCCGAACATCGCGTTGAACGTGATGGTCGCAATGCTGCTGACGCTGATGGCGTTGGCGGCTTATCTCACGATTTCCTTCTCGTATCGCAGGCGGCGTGCGGCATGAGTTTTGCGGAGGCGCGGACGCGTGGGCAGATTGCCGCGGGCGCATTGGTGGGATCGTCCGCGGCCCTGATCGCGGTGAGGCCGGGGTTCGCGATAAAAGCGGCTCTGAGCGCGGTGATGTTCGTGATTCCCTTGCTGTGGTGGATGCTGCGGGAGCCGTCGCGATGGCTGATGTTGTTCTTTGTCTCGGCGCTGCTGCTGCCTCCGCTGCCAGTGAATATCGGCGACGCGGGACCTCATGTCGCGATTTTATTTGCGGGATGCGGGCTATTGGTCGGGTTGATTCATGCGGTCCCTCCGCGCATGGATCGGCTAAGCCAGTCGATGCTTGCGCTGTTCGCGGCGATTGCCGCGAGTGTGGCGATGGCGGCATTTTACTCGGGGTTTCTGATCGCGGCTGCCAGCGTGGCGCGGGTAGTGCTGTTCGGAATTTCGGTGTATGTATTTTTCTTTGTTCGAGGGGCATCGGTATCGTTCAAGATTGTGCGCGTGATGTTCTGGGCGGCGGTCGGATCGGCGGTGTTCGCGTGTCTCGATTTCTATTTTCAATTTCCCGCGCCGGGAGGATATGGACCGCAGTTCATATGGCTCGATTCGGGAGTGTTCCGGCGCGCGCAGGGAGTATTTTATGAAGCGAGCACGCTGGGGAACTTGTGCGCGTTCTTTCTCGAAATGATTGCGGTGGCGCTGTTTCGCCCGCGCGATGAGAGGCCGGTTTCGATGGTTACGATGCTGGCCGGCGGAGTGGCATTGGCGTCGGCGCTGGTGTTGTCCTATTCGCGCGCGTCGTTAGTGAATCTGGCTGTCGCCGTGGTGGTGCTCGTGTGGCTCAACCGGGCGCGCCTGCGAACGGGACGGCTGCTGACCACGATTTCGATTTCGGGCGGGGCGGCGCTCGCACTGCTGATCGGAGTCTTCCCGATATTCGCTCAAGCTTATTGGCTGAGGATCACGCAGTCCTTTTCTTTTTTCTTCGAGTCGCCAAATGCGATCCTTTCGGGACGCGTCCATAGTTGGACGATCCTCACGCAATTCCTGATCGCGCATCCGTGGCACGCGATTTTTGGGATCGGGTATAAGACGCTGCCCTATTCGGATTTCATCGGACAGACAGCGATTGCGGACAACACCTATCTCAGCATGCTGATCGAAACGGGGATCGCGGGATTGGTTGCGCTGATCGTCTGGAATGTCGCGGTGATCCGCTTTTCATATCGAGCGGCGAGGTCGGATGACGCGCGGCAGTCGTTCTGCGGAACCTGGATGCTGTGCTTCTGGGCGGGACAAATCGTGCAGATGTTCTCGGCCGATCTGCTGACGTATTGGCGCGTCCTGCCGGTCTACATGTGCGTGCTGGCGCTGGCGGTGCGTCGCCGGTGAACGTTCTTTTTCTCGATCAGTTCAGCGAGTTGGGTGGGGCACAGCGGTGTTTGCTGGATCTCCTTCCGGCGATTGAAGAGCGAGGATGGAGTGCGCGGGTGGCGGTTCCGCGCGGGGGGCCGCTCGTTGAGTTACTACGCGCACGCGGGGTACAGGTCGACGAAATTCAGTGCGGCCCTTATCGATGCGGCAGGAAATCATTCGCAGATGTTCTGCAGTTTGCCGCGGATGTTCCGAGGCAGGCGGCCAGGATTTCGGATCTGATCGCGGGGATGGATCTTGTTTACGTGAACGGTCCGCGATTGTTGATTGCGGCGGCGCTGGCGACCCGGGGACGCGTACCGATGCTATTCCACGCGCATCATTGCATTGAGCAAACCAGTGCGCGATACGTGGAGCGGTTGGCTTTGCGTCGATCGAACGTCGCGGCGTGCTGCGGTGCGGTCGCTCAATCGCTGCGGATTCCGGAAGATCGTGTTCACGTGATTCCAAATGGGACCGCCGATCTCGGATTCGTCGAAAGGCGTTTCGATGCGCTGCGGATCGGGATCGTTGGTCGAATTTCCCCCGAGAAAGGACAGGTGGAGTTTCTTCGCGCGGCTGCGGTTTTGAACGGAGCCCGTTTCGTGGTGTGCGGCGCGCCTTTGTTTGGGGATCGCGATTATTATCATGAGGTCCTTCGACTCGCTGCGGGGCTGCCCGTGGAATTTTTGGATTGGCAGGAAGATGTGGCAAGTGTGATGCGCGATCTGGATGTTCTGGTCATTTCTTCGAGGAGGGAAGGGATGCCGCGGGTTTTGCTGGAAGCGTTTTCGGCGGGAGTTCCGGTGGTCGCGTTTCCGGTGGGCGGAATTCCGGAGGTGATCGAAGATCGAAGTACGGGCTTCCTGGCGCGAGGAGAATTGGCGGCGACGCTGCAGGAGGTGCTGGAATCGGATCCGCAAACGCTGCGCGAAATTGCACAGCGGGCACGCCGGGAATGGGAGCGGAGTTACACGATTGCGAAGTATCGTGAACGAATCACGACCCTGATGGAGCAATGCGTTCCGCGCGCAGCCCGCGAAACAGCAGCGCCGCCGCAGCGCAGCTCAGCGACGCAGCGATAAGCACCGCAGAGTATCCGAAACGCGAGATCAGCACGCCGGACATGCTTGCGGCGGCGGCTTGCGCGGCGAAGATTACGATCATATTGAGCGCGGAGACACCGGCGCGCTGCGCAACGGGAACGCTGTTCATCAACAGCGCGAATACGCCGGGCTCGCTCATATATTGGAAGACCACGTACGCGCAATAGGCGAATGATGCGGCGGCGGATCCGGTCCACATCGCCAATCCGGCAAGGGACAACGCGGTTAGAAACTGCGCGGTCGAAATTCCGCGGGCAAGGCCGAGGCGATTCATGGCGATTGGTGCGGCGAGCATCGCCAGGGCTTGCGCCAGTTGGACGCTTGAGAACAGCGTGCCGATACGTACGGTCGAGAAACTGAGGTGGACGAAAAAAGCACTGAAAAACGGATTGAACGCGCCGGTTCCCAGGTTCCACACGGCCATGGCGGCGAAGAATCGCAGGAGCAAAGGGCTCGGCCGACGGAACACTGGTCCGCTTACCGGAGCGGCGTCGATTTTCAATCTCGAAAGTGGAAGCAACGCGAGAAGCACTATCGCGCAGCCGAATAATAGAGACGCACGATAGCCATCGATATTGGAGGAGAGGAGGGTCGAGAATTTTCCGGGCAGGTGCCCGCCGACGAGTCCGCCAAGTACGCCAATTCCGACGCCGGATGACATGATGAGACTGAAGCCAAGCGAGCGATTGCGTTCGGTGGTCAACTGCGCGACCGCGGGCGAAAGGACTACGCCCCAGGTCGCCGCCGCGAATCCACCCAGGAATGCGAGTGCGACCAGAGCCGGTGCGAATAGCATGGTCGCGCGCAAAGCGGAGATACAAGCGATCGCGATGAAGGCCGCGAACAGGGTCGGTTTTGTGCCGAATCGCCGAGCTGCGGCCGCGGCGGGAATGCAACCTGCGAGGCTGCCGGCAGTCATCACGCCGGTGACTAAGCCCAGGAAATTTTCGCGAAAGCCGAGTTGCAGTAAGTAGAGGTTGTAGAGAAAGAAAAAAACGAATAATCCGAAATTGAAAAACGCAGCGGTGATGAAGAAGGTCCAATATTGACTTCCCAGGCCGGCGAACCATTGCGCGGCACTGATCGCGACTCCGGGTAGAGTCGCGACGTGATGCACTAATCGCGAGGCGGCGTAGCGCACATATCGCCACCGGCGCCGAATATCGATGCGCCAGGTTATTTCGCGATCGGGAATATGTACGGCGTCGACAGGTCCCTGAGGCACGGGCGGAAGGAGCCGGCGATGGAGCATCGTCCATCTCGCGCGGCGCGAATCGAGCAAGCTCCAATGGAGCCACAGTTCGTCCTTGTTCGGGCGAACCAGATGCATCAGAGGGGAGAAGGCGCATAGCTCCAACCAGCGGTTTATTTCCGGCGGGAGCAGCTCGATTTCTTCCGACGCGGCCGGGGACAGGCGGCAATCGAACCATCGATGCGCCAGGCTAAAACAAATCGCTTCGAGTTGGCGGATCGATGGATCGTGCCATTCCCGCCAAGTGGACCAGAAAATATCCGAGGCCGCAGTTTGATGGAGCAATGAGGCCAGTTCATAAACGTGATACGGTTTCACGTCGCCGCGTAACAGATGGCGCAATAGATGAAGCGACGCGTAAGCAACTGCGTCCACCGGATGAAAAGCTGTGAACGAGAGACCTTCCAACTGGCGGCGCTCGCGGCGCTCCCAAAACTGATCTAACCCCGCTGGCTCAAATAGCTCCGTCGGCTGATCCCACAGACGGAAATGAAGCTCCAGCGCAAGAGGTATTTCAGGATCGAAAGGATCGCCTCGCCATTGCCAACCGGTCTTGCGGATCATGGTAGGCAGATGATCCACGCGTCCGTTCGATGCCCGCAGCGGCTGATAGCCAATCGACTTCGCAATATCGCGGGCGCGCAGAAGATGCTCCTTAGGCAGCAGCAGATCGACGTCGTATTGGGGCCGCCAGCGCGGATTGTCGACGAAACCGGGGCAGTGCGAGAAGCCCTTCAGCACCGCGGCTTCAATTCCCGCGCGTTCAAAGGGAGCGGCTAGTTCGCGATACGCAGACTGAACTCGCTGCCACCGTTCGGCATTTCCAGCGAGGTTGCGATCAGTTCGGGCGCGCACTTGATCCGGTAAACAAAGGCGATAGCGGAGCGCCAATGGCAGAGTAAGCTGCGCCCGATCGCTGAAGCGGAGGGTGCGCTTCCAATCCTCCTCCGTGAGTTGCGCCAGCAATCCGCAATGGGGAGACGAGAATTGCAGCGCCGCAAGGGGCGCTCTTATATACGAAGGAAGCTCGCTTGCCGAAGGTGTCAGAAATCGTATCTCAACGCGAACTGCGGGCGTCGCGGATTGCCAGCTGAAAATGCGTTTCCGTAAAATGGCCCCGGATGATTCAGTGAATTGAACACTTCGCCGCGAACTTCTATGAAAACGTCGCCTATCAGACTTCCCGAAGAGGCCTGACTCCAGCAATGGGCGGCGAAAATAATCGTCAAAACCGCGGTTATCATGCAGCGGCTCCGAGTTGTTCGAGCATCTCGACCGCTTCCGGGAGATCCGAATAATGCAGTTCCCAAAGGCCCGCGTCGAGCAGCCTGCGGTATGCCAAGCGCTGCGAGACCCGCGCCTCTTCGGGTCCATAGAGGGTCGCCTTTCCAAGCCAATGCCTCGCTTCGTTTGCTTCCAGGCGATTCATGCCACGCCGACCGGAGCGGGACCGCCGCAGGAACACAAGATGATCGATCGAACAACCGCCTGCGGTCGAAATAGGGAGCCTCGAGGTTCGCACTTCGATTCCTAACGCGCCGTTGTGCCGCCGCGCAACCTTGTTATCGGCAAGCTCGGGGAAGAGAAACTTCGCGTCTTCGCGAAAACGGATGTTGTAAGGATTCCCCACCGCATAACGGTCCGTGCGATTGCGAAGAAGGAACGTCCCGTCTTCGGAAACAAAAGTCCAGCCGCTGCGCGCGCAGGCATAGGCGAGCGTGCTTTTTCCCGCGAACGAGTCACCGCATAGCGCAACTCCGACGCCGCGGCGCGCCACCAATGCTCCATGCATTGGCGCCAGATGAGCCGCCACCAACATGCTCATCACTGAGGATTCGAGAAAATGGAGCCGCAGGAACCCCGCATTCTCCGCCACGCGGCTGGTAATCCATCCCGACGCGGAGTTGTGCTCGAAATCGCAAATCACATTATTTTGCGCGTCGGAAACAATCGACATCAAGTGGCGATGCGATCGAAATTTGGGCTGCGGCGGCAGCCGCTCATCGTCGTGCTCCGTCACGGCGAGACTTAACGAAATCGGAGTTCCGGGATAGGCAGCCTCAAATGAACTCCAGCTTTCGAAAGCCGCTGCGATCACCGCGGGGGAATTGGTTGCGAGTTCAAGCGGGAATCCGAGAGGGAAAAGCGTCGCGCGCATGGGCAGAGGGATGTCGTACAGTATGATGTCGTCGCTTGCAGACTGGGTTTGGAGTTCGGCAGGCATAGAAAGGGTTTCGTTCCCACAATAAGCGATGAAAGCCTCCCAAATCCAGGGTTTAGGGACGCAAACGTGCGGATTTTACAGCAAAAATACAAGGTCGGCACAAGGCACCCTGTTCGGCGCGCGATGATGCCTTCATGAGAGCGGCGATTATCCATTACTGGCTGCTCAACATGCGTGGCGGCGAAAAGGTTTTGGAGGCTTTGTGCCGCCTGCTGCCCGACGCCGATATTTTCACGCTTTTCTACAATCCGGAAAGCGTCTCGGCGACGATTCGTTCGCATCGCATTACGCCTTCGTTCCTGCAACCGCTGCGGCGGCATCACCGGTCGATGCTGCCGCTGATGCCAATGGCGCTTGAAAATTTCGATTTGCGCGGATATGACTTGATCGTGAGCAGCGAATCAGGTCCGGCGAAAGGAGTGATTGTTCCGTCGGGTGCGCGGCACGTCTGTTATTGCCACACGCCGATGCGGTATTTGTGGGACCTTTATCCGGCGTATCGAAATGAGTGGACGCAATCGCGTACGAAGCGTGCTCTGATGACTCCGCTCACGCACTATTTGCGACTGTGGGACTACGCGTCGGCCGCGCGTGTCGATGAATTTATCGCGAACAGCGAAAATGTGCGGCGCCGCATCGCGAAAACGTATCGGCGCGAGGCGACCGTCATTTTTCCGCCGGTCGCGGTTGAGACTTTTTATTCGAAACCGTCGGAGAATTATTATTTGATCGTCTCGGAATTGGTCGCGTATAAGCGGATCGATGCTGCCGTGCGCGTATTTTCACAGTCCGGCCGAAGATTGAAAATTGCCGGTGCTGGACCGGAGTTTGCCGCGCTGAAACGTGTCGCCAAGCCGAACATTGAATTCTGCGGTCGGGTTACCGATGACGAACTTCGTGAATTATACGCGCGCTGCCGGGCGTTCCTCATGCCTGGAGAAGAAGATTTCGGCATCACCCCGGTGGAGGCTCTGGCGAGCGGGAAACCGGTGATCGCGCTCGGGCGTGGTGGAGCGCTTGAAACCGTTCCTGGTTCGGGCGGAGTCCTTTATCGCGAACCAACAGATGAGGGACTTCGGGACGCGATTGAGCAATGGGATGCTCGCGAACAAGGGGTCGACCCAGGCACGCTACAAACCTGGGCGGCGAGATTTTCTGAAGCTGAGTTTGCGGCGAAGATTCGCCCGATATTAGGGCTCCCGAGTTAAACAATCACCACCCGGCCCAATACCGCGCCGCGCTTCATCTCTTCAAACACCGCAGGCAGCGCGTCCAGCGGGCGAGTCTCTATGTGGCATCGAATCGGAAATTTCGCGACGAGTTCGAACAACTCCCGCAAGTCTTCGCGGGTGCCGACCGCTGACGCCACGATTCTCGTTTCACCCGCGACCAGCGCTACTGCCGAAACTTTGAACGGCTCATTCGGCATCCCTACCACCGCCAGCGTGCCGCCTTTCCGCAAACATCGCAGTGCTGTTTCGTAAGCAGCAACGCTTGCCGAAGTTACCAGCGCGACGTGCGCACCGCCGATGCCACGGAGTTTTTTCGGAACCTGTTCGGTCAGCGCATTCACGGTCCACTCCGCGCCCAGGGATCGCGCCAGTTCGAGTTTGTCGTCCGCGATATCGATCGCGCAAACCTGCGCGCCCATCGCGTGGCCGATTTGAACTGCCAGGTGCCCCAATCCGCCGACGCCGAAAACTGCAAGTCTCTCGCCCTTCGCGATTCCGGAATTCTTCAGTGCTTTATAAACCGTGAGACCCGCGCACAACAGAGGCGCCGCTTCTTCCGCGGTCAGGTCGTCCGGTAATCTTGCGGCATGCGTCGCGGGGGCTTTCACGTAATCCGCGAATCCTCCGTCCACCGTGCAGCCGGTGATTTTCTGTTTGTTGCAAAGTGTTTCGCGGCCCGCGCGGCAATACTCGCACTCACCGCAGGTCCAATGCAGCCACGGTACGCCGACGCGGTCGCCGATCTTCAAATCGGTCACGCCTTCTCCAACCGCCGACACGACACCCGCAATTTCGTGCCCACCGATCAGAGGCATTTTCGTGATCCCGCGCAGCATGTCCCAGTCGCCTTGCGCGAGATGCAGATCGGAATGGCAGACCCCGCACGCCTGCACTTTCACTAACACCTCACCTGGGCCGGGAACGGGGGTTTCCACTTCCTCGATCACGATCGGCCCGCCGAATTCCCGCAATATGGCGGCCTTCATGCGATGGTCCGTCCTCCGTCGATCACGATGTTTTGCCCCGTGATCCAACGGCCCGCGCGCGATGCTAAAAATACAGCAGCTCCCGCGATGTCCTCCGGTTCGCCCAGACGGCGTAACGCCGTTCGATCTTCGGACCCTTTTCGCAACTCCGGATCTTCCCATAACGCGCGGGCGAAATCGGTCTTGACCAAGCCGGGCGCGATGCAGTTCACGCGAATATTACTGGGCCCCCACTCGACCGCCAGATTTCTCGCGAGCTGCATGTCGGCCGCTTTTGAGATCGCATAGATCCCAAGAATGTCCGTGCCCTTCAATCCACCGATGCTGGATACGATGATGATCGAACCATCGCGGCGAGCAGCCATCTCCGGCTGGACCAGATTCGCGAGCCACAAATTGCTGCGGACATTCGTCTCCATCACCTTGTTGAAAAGCTCGTCCGTGAGATTGGTCAAGGGCCCGTAGTACGGATTGATCGCCGCGTTGCAGATTAGCGTGTCGATTTTTCTCCATTTCTTATGGGTTTCCTCGATTAACGCCTCGCAGTCCGCGCGGCGTCCGATGTGGCATGGAATCCCGATCGCCTCATGGCCCTCCTTCACAATCGCCGCGGCGACCTCTTCGCACGCTTCGGCTTTGCGGCTGGAGACGACTACTTTCGCCCCGGCCCGCGCCATCTCCTCGGCGATCGCCCGTCCAATTCCTTTGGTAGACCCGGTGACAACGGCGACCTGGCCTGTCAGATCAAACATCATTTTTTCCTCGTTGCGGAAAATGTTCCGCTAGGCTGATAAAACACTAAGTCGTCTCCTTTGAATTCGACGCTGTATCCATTCAGCTCTTTGATATTGAATTTAGTTCCGTGCACTGGAACCAGATTGTAGACCGGCTGTCCGGGCAGCGTCAGCGTCAACGCGGAATCGCCTTTCAGCGAAATCGCCGCCAATAATGGGCCGCGTTGATAATCGCCGATCAAGGGTTGCAAAAACGTTTTCTGCGTCATGCTGCGATCGCCCAGCTTGATGAACGTGATGTCTTTGAGCGTCGATTCAAAGGGAATTCCCAGCGATTCGATCTCGCCCGCGAGGTTCGAGCGGAACTGCACTTTCTCTTGTGAGAAAGGATTCAGATCGTCTTTCGGAACCTCGAACACATCGTAGTGAAAGTGCGAGAGCACGCCGCCCAGGCCATGATAATCGATCTTCAACGATCCGCTCACATACTCGATTTTGACGATCCCGTAGCCCGGATGCTCATACTCGCCCGCATATTCGGCTAGTTCGTGAGATGGATGCGTGCCGGTGCGCTGCGTCGTGTAGCCTTTCTGCTTCGCGTCCTGTTCGGATTTTTTAGTCAGCGCGCGTTGCTGCTTGACGCGCGCGGTCCAATCGATTTGATCCATGCCAAGCAGGCGGTCCCAAACGTTATAAGCGACCACCGCCGGCAGCGGACTGGAGTTCTGATTGGTCAGAATCACCAGTCCGATATTGTCCTGCGGAAGAAACGCCACCAGCGCGCTGAAGCCGTCGATGTTACCGCCGTGATGGACAAATTTGTGGCCGCGATAGGTGGTGACAAAAAATCCCATTCCGTAGGCGAGATCGCCCAGTTCTTTATCGGGCGAGGGCGCCTGGATCGCCATCTGAGGCGTCATCATCTGCATTTCGTTCGACGCCGAAACTACGCCTTTGCCCTTCGCCAGATGCATCATGACGTATTTCGTCATGTCCTCAAGGTTCGAATTAATGGAGCCCGCGGGGCCGATGGAATCGATGTTGCGAAAGGGAATATCGACAGGGATATCGTTTACTACCTGGTAAGGCTGCGAAAAATCTGATGTTTTTTGCGACTCCGTGATGGAGAAATTCGAGCTCGTCATTCCAAGCGGTTCAAAGATCACTTGGTGCACAAGCTGCTCCCATGTGGTTCCGGCGACATGGCCGCCCAGATAGCCCGCGGTCATGAACATCAGGTTCTGATATTGGAACGTGGTCCGAAAATCCTTGTTAGGCTCCAGGTATCGAAGCCGGTCGAATAATTCCTGGCGCGAGAAAGGAGAGCTGTACCACATCAAATCGTGGCGAGGCAGGCCGGAGCGATGGGTCACCAGATCGCGCGGAGTCATGCGCTCCGTCGCGAATGGATCCCACATTTTAAAATCGGGCAGATAGTCGCGTACGGGCTTATCCCAATCGAGCTTGCCTTGATCGACCAGCACCCCGAGCGAGGTTACCGTGAACGATTTCGTCGCGCTGCCAATGGCGAACAGCGTTTTCTCCGTGACTGGAAGATTCTTTTTCACGTCACGCAAACCATAGCCTTTCGAAAGAATCACTTTGCCATCCTGCACGATAGCGATCGCGAATCCATCACACTTCCAGTCGCGCAGTTCATTATTAGCGAAGGCGTCGAATCCATCGAGTTTTTGTGCCGCGGCAATTGCCGCAGAGGCCATCAACAGGATAATTTTTCGCAACATGAAGGAATGCTATCACGGGTGTAAACTGGTCCTCATGTCTCGTTCACGAATCCTATTGCTCTTCTTGTCGATTGCGTCTCTCTGGGCGGCGAAGCGGCCGTTCAGCCTCGACGATCTGGCGAAGCTCCGCGAAGTCCGCGACCCGCAGTGCTCGCCCGACGGGCAATGGGTGGCGTATACCGTTTCGAGCATCGATGCGAAGGAGGACAAATCCAGCGGGCATGTTTGGATGATCAGTTACGATGGCAAGACCGACCGGCAGGTGACGTCGAGCAACGAAAGCGAGTCGTCGCCCAAGTGGAGTCCTGACGGAAAATACTTGTCGTTCACATCGTCGCGGCCGGGGAAGGCGAAAGGCAGTCAGGTGTGGCTGCTGCCGCGCGCGGGCGGGGAGGCGATGCAGTTGACCGATGTGAAGGGCCGCTTGCAGGGCTATGAATGGTCTCCTGATTCGACCAAATTGGCGCTGGTGATTGGCGATCCAGATCCGGATGCTCCGGAGCCCGGCGATGCTCCCGCCAAGCCGAAAACGCCGAAGCCGATTGTGATCGATCGCTACAAATTCAAGCAGGACGTGCAGGGATATTTGCTGAGCGGGCGGCACAGCTTCATCTATTTGTTCGATGTCTCGACGAAGAAACTCGACCGCCTGACGACTCAGAAATCATCGGATGAGGCGGGTCCGGTATGGTCGCCTGACGGGAAATGGATTGCGTTTTCGAGCAATCACGATGCGGATTCGGATCGCAATCCCGAAGCGCAGGTTTATGTCGCGGAAGCGAAGGCGGGCGTGCCGGAGAAAGCTTTGACGAAGAACGATACGCGCGCCGGACGGTCGAGGCTCGAATGGTCGCCGGACGGAAAATGGATCGCGTTCCTGATTGGCGATGAGAAAAAATACAGCGCTTACGGGATGGAAAGACTC
>Ga0209006_10001762_pt1 | contig 19611 bp, 15 predicted proteins | sample JacPin_JW_Ref_O2_FD_188567 | JGI IMG/M metagenome (GOLD analysis project Ga0209006, IMG submission 188567) | Forest soil microbial communities from Algoma, Ontario, Canada - Jack Pine, Ontario site 1_JW_Ref_O2 (SPAdes) (version 2) | ecosystem: Environmental > Terrestrial > Soil > Boreal...
CTCGATGCCCAGGGCCGCGAGGCTGCGGCTCAGTTCGCGCCATCGAGACCAGACCTGTCGGCTTTGCCGTCGCCCGACCAGGAGAAACCGAAAGCAACGGAAACACACCCTCCAAACCCCGATGTCCTGGTACCGGGCGCATTCAATTCCTACACCGGGAAGCGGTACGTCATCTTTGAGGGAACGGTTCTCGAAACCCTGCTCATCAACCGCCTCAACGGAACCTTCGCCGGCCCCGTGGACTGTCTGTTGACGACCGACATCTACTCACACGACCGCCACCACCTTCTCGTCCCCGCCGGAACCAAAGTCCTTGGCGAAGCGAAAAAAGTCGAAGCCCTCGGCCAGCAACGCCTCGCCGTCTTTTTTCATCGCCTCGTGATGCCGGACGGTTACTCGGTAAGCCTCGACCAACTCAAGGGCCTCAATCAAATCGGCGAAACGGCTCTCCGTGACAAGGTTGACAACCATTACTTCCAAATCTTCGGTGCGTCGCTGGCGGTCGGAATTCTCGGCGGAATCGCCCAGGCCGGAACCGGAAACGATTTCACGAGTTCGCCGCTTGACCGCGCCCGTGCGGGCTTCGGCGCGAGCCTTGCGAATTCCTCCATCGAAATCCTGGACCGCTTTTTGAACATCCTGCCCACGGTCACGATCCGCGAGGGCAATCGCGTCAAGGTCTACCTTTCGGGCGATTTGCTGCTGCCGGATTACGCCGATCACACCATCCAACCGAACCTCTGAGGGGAGGCGCACGAATGAGACATCTCGTATACGCAGCGGCATTGCTTCTGGCATTGACGGCGGCCTCTTGCCGAAACAAGAACAACGAAAGCGAAGTGATTCCCCCCGGCTTCTGCAAAACCGAAGCCGAATGCCAGCCGGTGGCCGACCGCCAAAACGCGTACCAAAATGACTTGCGCCAAAAGCTCACGGACCAGGGGGTCCACGACCAATATCTGCCCTGCGGTCCTTTTAAGGTCACAAAAGCGCCGAACGGTTTCTGGCAGGTCACTCGCGACACCACGGGATGCCCCGCCACAGCCAGCCAGCAAGATCCCTATCCCGACCCCAGCAAGGCCAAGCACCACAAACGATAAAAAGGAGGAAGTCCCCATGAAGTCCATCGTCAGGAAGCGCGCCGCCGTTCTCGTTTTGGTCGCGTTGCTTCTCGTTCCCGTCGTCTCCGAGGCGCAGTTCGGCGGCGGCATCGTCTACGATCCGACCAACTACCACAACGCGATGCTTCGCTACTACCAACTCCAGCAGCATCTCGTTGAACTACAGAAGAACGTCGCCAAAGTGACTTCGCATCTCCAACTCGCATTGCAGATGGCCCAGTACATCCACAACATGCCGGCCCGATACCGGGCGGTGTTCTCTCAGTGGCGCGCGTTCACCTCGGGAGATATTTATGGAAACACGACTCGCTGGGTCGCCGCCGTCAATGGCGCGGGACCGCAAACCATCAGCCCCGCCTACCAACAGGCCATCGTTCCGTTCTTGGCTTACAACCAGACGGCCCTCGCCGCCATGAATCCCGCCGACGTTCTCCAACTCAAGTCGGTCAGCGCTTCCATGCAGTTGACGGACGGCGCGAACGTTTCCGCCCTGACCACGGTCGGAAACGTCAGGGCAAACGCGCAAAGCGTCCAGCAGCAAATCGCTAATCTCGAGAATGACACGTTCTCCTCTGACGCCAAGCTCAACACCGAAGTGAGCGTCCTGAACAAAATCAGCGCGAGCAATATCCTCACGCTCCGTACCTTGCAGGACGCGAACAACCTCCGCGTCGCCGCGCTCGAACAGCAAGTTCTGCAGGCGAAGCTACAACGCGATACGGACGCTGCCAACCTCAATTTCTCCATGCAAGTGCAACAGCAAGCGACCCAAAACCTCACATCGTTCAACAGCAACCTCAGCCAGAGCCTCGGCAGTTATCGGCTCCCGTAGTGCGGTCGGCCCGGAGCGGAGAGACACGGAGAAACCATGAACTTCTTCGACGCAGTGTTGCAGGCGGTCAATACGCTCGTGCAGCAGAATCTCGGAATCTTCGACGGGATGGGTCAAAACCTGTTCCGGGCCTTCGCCACCATTTTGGTGGTTTGGTACGGCATTAAGGCGGCGTTGACCGCGGGCGAGCACCGGGGCGGATTTCATTTCGCTAACTTCGTCACGCTCATTCTCATCATCAGCTTCGGCTTCGCGATGGTGAACTATTACGACGCTCCCATTCCGGGATTTGGACGCGACTTCCATCACCTGATCACCGATGAGGGCGCAACTCTCTCGAACCAGATCGGGCAGGCTAACGCGCAGCGCATCGCGGACGACACCGGCTATGTCTTGAGCAACCTCGAAGCGCCGGGAATCACCCAACCGATCGCGACGTTTCTCTATGCACTGCTGTGGCTGGGAGCCGTCGTCACCGAGGCGTTGGCGCTCATCGTCGTGGCCTTCGGAGTGATCGCCACGGCGGTTTGCATTCTGCTGGGACCGGTGTTTATTCCTTTCTTTATCGTTCCGCAGCTCGACTGGCTCTTTTGGGGATGGCTCAAGGCTTTCATCCAATATTCGTTCTACCAGGTTGTCGCCGCAGGCGTGCTTTACATCGTTAGCCAGTTTACCTACGGCATCATCCACGCACAGATTACGGGCCTGATTTCGGCCACCGACCTGATCAAAATATCTCCCGTTTTGGTCGTCATGTATCTCGCCGCCATCTACGCGATCATCAAAGTTCCAATGCTTACGAGCCACATCTTCAGCGGCACGTCCGGCGGCTCGGCAGTGGCGTTATTCGAGCGCGTAGCGAGCGCCCTGGGAGCCGCAGCATGAAAGATGCCACGTTCAACGAAGCCAAGCAGCTCTATCTCGAACAGTATGCTTCCGCAATTGTCACGGGCGGCTATCTGAAGGTCGCAGTTGCGCTGCTTTCTCTGGTTGTCTTTGGCCTCGTCTTGATGAATTTGAAGATCGTCCGTACGCTCGAAAGCTTCAAGCCGATGGTCATCCGCATTGACGAGATCGGCCGCGCTCAGGCCGTTGCTTACGAGACTTTGGTGTATAAGCCTGAGTACAGTGAAACCAAGTATTTCCTCACCCGCTTCTGCCAGCTCTATTACCGGCGCAACCGCTCGACGATCAACGACGACTTCACCCAAGCGATGTATTTCCTCGACGGAAAGCTCGCCGGAGATACGATTCAGGAATTCAAACACAAGAACATCATCAAGAACTTTCTGAGCGATGGGATAGCACCCGAAAGAGACATCGACGTTCAACAAGTGGTCGTCGAACCGATGGTGAAAGCGCCCTACAGAGCCACTGTGGATTTTTTTGAAACCGAATATTCTCCCGCCGACCACTCCGTAACGAAGCGAACGCTCTTTACCGCGAGCTTTGTGTTCACCTTCCGGGACCACGTTCCGAACGAGGACATTCTGACGAATCCGCTGGGTCTCGCGATCACCTATTTCCGGGAAGACGAGGCGTTCACGAAATGATTCGCAACTCTCTATTTATATCGGCAACCGCGCTCGTCCTGGTGCTGTTCGGGCTCATGAGCCGACTCAATTTCCTGGCCGCATCGAAGAAAGCTCTCTTTCTCCACTGTGGCGCAAGCATGGCGATTTTCATCGTCACTCTGGGTCTGAATCTCTTTGCGGCGGCACTGGCCATAAACCGAAAAATCCTGCTCAAGGATACCGGGAGGAAGCTATCCCACTTCGACAACCAGATGCAGGCGGAGAGCCCCGAAGGTCTCCCTCCGTTCCTGGCGGAGAGGCGGTAGCGATGGCCCGTTGGGACATTCTAAATCGCGATAACGTGCGTGACGCCGAGCCGAGTGCCGCAAACGAGAGCCGCCCCCACGACACAAATGGAACAAGTCCTTCGGTTGGACGCGGGCCTACTGAATCCTCCACGACAACGACTCCCGAAAGACCCGAGAGGCCAGTGCAAACCTCCCCGGAGCGGTCGCCTGATCGCAGAACGCAACACCGGCATGGAGGCCGAACTTACTCTCTGCGCAGCTCGGAAATCGCTGCCATGCAGGACATCGGAACGTTTCGCGTCGTAGACGCTCGCGATTTAGCTCGATTGGTTTATGGCGGCGATGAGATGCGTCTGAAGTACGACCTCGAAAACCTCCGCGTTCAGGGGCTAGTGGAGGAAAAGACATTTTTCCGAGCACACAAAAGTCCCCGGAAGCTGGTCGCCCTGACCGCGGAAGGCCAGCAAACCATCAGGAAAGCAAGTGGTCTTCCCGAGGAGCAAAGGCTTTATCACGGGTTCGTTAAGCTCAAGGAGCTCGACCACGATGCCGACCTTTATAAGGTCTACCAGAAAGCCGCCGAAGAGATTCGCGAAAATGGCGGAAAACCGACGCGAGTGAGACTCGATTTTGAGCTAAAGGAATCGATCAATCGCGCCAAGGAAGCCGCAGGGCACATGTCCGAAGACGAGCGCAGGAGACTACTGGCGATGGTTGCGCAAGAGCAAGGATTGACGTTAGACGACGGGACCATCCACCTTCCCGATATCCAGGTTGAGTACGAAAACAGTGATGGCGAGGTCCAGAGACACAATCTAGAGCTTCTCTCGCGTAACTACCGGGAAGAAGGCATTCGAGGCAAGGCTGCGGCAGGTTTCAAGATCTATGCGAGAAGCGGAGACAGCAACCGCATCCGTCGCGCGTTGCACGACACGGGCATGGTTCGAGAGGTTTTGTCAGTATGACCATGACCGCATTCCAGCGCGAAGGGCTTCACCTTCTCGGCTACTCAAAGCGCGAGAGCGAGTTTCTTTTCCTTGTGGCTACCCATTCCGGTTACTTCACGAACCGCCAGTTCAAATCCTTTGCGCAAACCGAATCGGGATCGGTGTCGCATGCGTTTATTCGCAAGCTTCTGGATCGCAAGCACGCGAGCTATCACGCTTACCGCTCGGGCGGGCGTGTCTATCACCTTTTCGCCCGCAAGGTGTACCAGGCCATTGAACGCGAGAATCTGCGCACTCGGAAGAAGCATGAATTGGAGTACGTCAAGACGCGGTTGGTCGCCTTGGACTTTGTTCTTGGGCACCCGGACCATCGCTATCTCGAAACGGAAGCGGAGAAGGTCGCGTTCTTTGCGAAGGATTCGAACGTAAGCATAGAGACTCTTCCGGTGAAGCAATATCGGGCCAGAAGGTCCGCCGAAGTTACACCCCGATATTTCGTGGATCGGTTTCCGATGTTTGTGGATCCTCAGTCCTCGGGGCCTGCGGTCACCTTCACGTATGTGGACGCGGGAGCCGTGACCCTTGAAGCCTTTGGCACGCATTTGCGCGCTTACCTTGGACTATTCCAGGCGCTTCCGGAGCTGGAATTCATTTATCTCGCTCCCACGGCACGCTTGTTTCAGGCAGCCGAGTCCGAGTTTTACCACGTGCTGTGCGGTGCGCGCGACCACTCCAAATCCATAAACGTCTTGGATTACTTCCGCATTCGTAGGACTTGGGAAGCAAAGGAACGTGTGTCGAGCGCTGACGTGGTTTTGCTGAAGGAAGCGCAGGGGCGTTACGCAGGCCGCCAATACGAGGAGATGTACGAAAACTGGTGCAGAGGGGCTATCGCCGATGCCGAAGTGACGCAACATTCAAAGCAAGTTGCAGTAGCGCGGAACGGTGTTTTTCGAACGATGCTATGCGGCTCAGCGCTGTCGGTCTTTAGTGACCCGCGCGGTAATCGTGCGGAAAACTGTGGGGAAAGGGTAATCGCTGATGGCTTACCCCAGGTTTCCAGTAACCGATCTTTGCAGATTTCTGAAGCGTGACGAGCGAAGTGCCATGTATTCAAAGGCATTGAGGCGACAAATTAGAAGTTTCCAGGCGGCCGAGAAGGATGCTTGCGGGACGGGCAGAGGTCCCGAAGCGGCTTTTCGTGTGGAGTTGCGGCCAGATTTCCAATGGCCGCAAGTAGAAGTGGCAGGAAAAGAAAGAGATGCCCGGCGACGGAACATCGGAACGGAGCGAGGAGAAAACCGAATTTTGGGCGGTAGCGACCCCACTTTGACCGGCTTCGCAGCCGCCCAACGCCTTCGGCGCCGGGGGTCGCTACCGCCCAAGTTGTCGAGCAGACTTCCTCGCTCCGTCGCCGGCAGACTTGCAAGAGGAGCAGTCAGGAATTCTTAATCACATCTGCAACAGGAGAACAGAACATGGCTCTAATTCCGAAGGTCGAACCCAAGCAAGAGAAGAAGGTAGTTTCGGCGCGTCTCGACGAGGAAGCGCACACAATGCTTCAAAGTTATGCGGCTTTCCTTGGAGGCGCAACTCACGAGTACATCATTGGCGAATCCCTGAAACGCCTCTTCCGAAGAGACAAGGAGTTCAACCAGTGGCTCGAAAAGAATCATGCAGGTTCGGCTGCAACCTCTAACGCGCCTCAACCAACAACGCCGACTCCCAAGAACACAGCAAGGCCGGCGCCGACGGCAGCATGATTCAACGCGTCCTCAACTCGAAAAACTTCCTCGCTGTTTTGTTGGCGATGCTGACAGGCACCCTGTTGTATTTCAGACTGCCTTGGCCGATGACAGGAGCGCTTGTCCCGCTAACATGGAACGAATATTTCCTTCGGTCGGTTGCGCTGCGAGATCCGTGGACGTATGCGTGCCTAAAAGCTTCCTACCATGTGATGCTCTTCACCACACCCTACATCGGGTATTCATTTCTGTTCTCTGTGTTCTACATCTTCACGTTGCGGCCTCGTCGAGCCGGAAAGCCACAGCCGCTGCCAACTTATCCCCCTGTGGAAACGAGGGGCACATTGAGTTTGGTTCTGGGGGAGGTTCACAATCCACGCCTCCCGATCCCCGCAGAGAAACCACGTTGGCTCATCATCCCCGAGCGAGGGTTGTTTACGGGCACGATCATCATCGGTGCTGTTGGCAGCGGCAAAACCAGTTGCTGCATGTATCCCTTCACAGACCAATTGTTGGGCCATCGGGCAGCAGACCCCGACGCGAAGCCAGCTGGGCTCGTCCTTGAAGTCAAAGGGGACTTCTGCCACAAGGTGAGGGAGGTTCTGAGGCAACGAGGACGCGAACACGACTACATTGAAATCAGTCTGGACTCCGAGTGGGCCTACAACCCTCTCCATAACGACCTGGACGGCTACGCGCTGGCCTACGGAATCGCATCCTTATTAAACAACCTATTTGGCAAGGGCAAGGAGCCGTTCTGGCAGCAGGCCTACACGAACCTCATCAAGTTCATCATCATTCTGCATAAGGTTGGCTTTGGGTACGTCACCCTCTTTGATGTCTATGAATCGGCTATCTCGCAAGAGATGCTTGAGCGGAAGATAAAAGAGGCCGAGCAGAACATCCTCGGGAAATGCCTGCTCGGTGTTGCGCGGGAACTCTTCGAGCAACATGCCCAGGAACTTGCGGCCATCGGCTTCGATGCAGATCAGACGGGCCAGCTCTACCGCGTACTCGATTCTCCTAAGGCAAGGGAGGTTTTGCAGAAGCTCGGGATCGAGCCTACCGTCCAGCATGAATCCGTTCAAGGCGCTATTGAACCGGATAGAAAGGAACAGCTCGATTCAGTCAAGCGCTGGTACAACGGCGACTGGAAAAACCTCGATAAGAAGCTGCAAAGCTCTATCGTGGAGGGCATCTCGGTTTTTCTCTCCCTGTTTGACGACAATCCCCGCGTAAAGAAAACCTTTTGCCCGCCTGTCGAACTGTACCGAGAAGGTGAAACAGATGTATCAGGCCGGAAGCCTCTTCCTCCGATCGCAACCCTGCTCGAACAAGGCAAGATCATTGCGCTGAATTTCCCCGTGAGCATGAACCCAGGCTTGGCTCGTGCCATCGGCGTGATGCTCAAGATGGATTTCCAGCGAGCGGTTTTGAATCGAATCCCCCGGATTTCAGCAGAGCCAAATAGAGCGTGGCGGCCCGTCGTGTTTATATGCGACGAATATCAGCACTTCGCAACAGTCGGCGAGAACGAGCCGAGTGGTGATGAGAAATTCTTTACCCTCTCCAGGCAGGCAAAATGTATTCCCGTTGTGGCAACACAAAGCATCAGCTCGCTGAAAACCACTCTGCCAGGAGAGACGTGGCGAACCTTGCTGCAAACCTTTCGGACGAAGATCTTCCTCGCCCTGTCGGACGACTTCTCAGCCAAGATTGCCAGTGAGCTTTGCGGCCAAGACGAGAAGTGGCGCGTCAACTACAACATCTCGGAAAGCGGCCATGATTCGAGGGTGAGCTATCTGACTGGAAAGCCTCTGGCCGACAAGGCACACATCAGCACCTCCAAAACGTACAGCCAACAGCGAGACTACCGATTCGACATGAAGACGTTTACCGAACTCCGCAACGCACAGTCCATCACGTTGGCGTACGACGGGTTGGATCCTTTGCCGCCGATGTTTTGCTACCTGAAGCCCTATTTCAACGACGTGAACAAATCCTACTTTCAGCAACTCGCTGAAGGACGGCTGTAATGAATGGCTTTGAGCTGATACTTCCGTTCCTTCGCCCGATCCAACATTTGATCCTGGACCCAGACATCAGCGAAATCATGGTAAACGGGCCCGAGCGAATCTTCATTGAAAAGGCTGGGTATCTCCAAGCTGTGCCAGACGTGAGGCTAACCGCTGAATCTCTAATTGTTGCCGTCAAGAACATTGCCAGACGATTGGGCGACGACATATCGGAATCGAAGCCGATCTTGGATTCGCGCCTTCCCGATGGCAGCCGCGTCGCGGCCGTCCTGCCACCTTGCAGCATTAACGGGGTCGCCTTGACCATTCGCAAGTTCAACTCTCACAGATTTCAGATGCGCGACCTCATTGAAGCAGGCTCGCTGACGGCGAGCCTCGCTGACCAGTTGGCCGAATACGTGGCCAATCGTAAGAACATTCTTATCTGTGGAGGGACATCCAGTGGAAAAACGACTCTCGCGAATATTTTGACAAACTTCATTCCGGACAATGAGCGCATCGTACTCATCGAAGACACCGCCGAGATTCAGATTCAGAAACCGAATGTGCTTCGATTCGAGGCCCGGCGAGAACAAAACGGCGTCCCTGCTGTAACAATCCGCGATCTTCTAAAGGCAACGCTCCGTCACCGACCCGACCGCATTATCTTGGGCGAAATTCGCGGCGGTGAAGCCTTCGACCTGCTTCAACTCCTAAACACGGGACACAGCGGCACAATTTCAACTGTGCATGCCAACTCTGCGGCTCAAGGCATTTCACGCTTCAGTACGTGCGTATTGCAAAGTGGCGTGGAAATTCCATATCGGGCCATCAAAACAAACATTGCTGACTCTTTAGACGTGATCGTTCACATCGAACGCCGGCCTGGTCAGCGCCTAGTAGCTGAAGTGTTGTCGCTCCACGGTTTCGATACGGACGCCGATAAGTATGCGTTCGACTGCGTCTACAATCGATCCGTCGGGAACGTCGCTAATCGAGTCAAGGCATTCCCTCAACTGAAGCCAAAAGAACGGCAATAAGATCGGCAAAAAGACCGGCACAACTCGCCGAACAAATTGACTCATAACACTGATTTAGTTGCTCTTAAATCAGACTTACTATCGGCAAGAAAACCGGCAATGGAAACCCTGATCACTGACCCAACCTGGGTGGATCCTATGCTCCCCCAGGAGAGCAATCGCGAGCTCTTAATCTAGCTAATCGACTTTAAGTTTTTCGACGCTGGACTCTTTTCGAGTTCTTCGAATAGCCGCCGCGCCGCCAAACCGTTCTGGTCGAAGGCCTCCGCCGCCCTAGCCCTCCAACTCAAATTGCCCGGCTCAACAAACGTTTTCCGGAGTTCACGTATCGTTGCAAGAGCGTTCTCGGCCCAAGCTCGTACCTTTTCCACCGTCCACAAAGCCACGCCTGCGAGGTGAGGAACAGCGCTTTTCTTGACCATCTTCGCTGGCGTAACAAGAACAGGCAGAATCTTACTTTCGGCGCTCGCTTCGACGTTCGCCCGCATCCACTGCGGATGCGATGATACTTGCCGAGCCTTAGTTACATCCACTGCGGCCCCCTTTTGTGCCCCGACATAATCTTCGAACACAAAGCATAACTTACCTGAAATCCACCATGGGTCAGGTGAGCCTTCTGTCTCGACTTTCCCAGAATCGAAACCGACTAGCTCGCCCAATAATTTGTGAGCCATTTCGAAATCATCCTCGGAAGCCAAGCCCTCCAAGATCTCTCGCTCACGTTTCGCAAAAGAACGGTCGTGAATTGTACCGAGTTGCTCCAGAACGGCCTCGACGCGCTCGACCTGCTCCATTAATGCGTTGTCCACTAAATCTACAGGGGGCTTCTCAGATTGATACCGAGCCAGCCGTACAAGCCAAGGAATGCCGCTCGCGGCTCCCTTCGCCATATCGAAATGCTTGCGGGCCTTCGCCGACAACATGGACTCACCGGCATTCGCACCTAGCCAAGCCACCGCGCCGGCGAGGTAGTGCCACGAAGCGCGATAACCTCTCAACTCGGATGCACTTAACTTGGCAAGAACACTTTCAGCCGCCGCCAACGCGGCTTCGTAGTCTCCCTGCCAAAGTCTCGCTTGAAACTCGATCTCACATTCAGCGGCAGCTGTGAGATCATCCATGGCTGGAAATGGTTCCTGAGTCGCCTGTTTCCGTCGGGCTACGATTTCTTGATTTACCTCCTCCCACTCTTCCCCGTTTTCAAGAAACGTTTCAAAATTCTCAATGATATCTCTCACAGCGGTGTCTTTCGACTGCTCAATGCCAAATGTCAGTTCCGCTTGCAGTTCGGGATGTAGGAACTTCCTTCGCCTGATGTCTGCGAGGTAGTCCGGAAGCTCTTCCCCTGCCACTACTACAGCAGAGTAGTCCTCGAGTGAACGCGTACACCGTCCTATAGCCTGCAGAATACGGGTCTGAATTCGCTCATTAAAGAGGACGTTGGCGCCCATACGAGACATCAGGAATCGCTCCTGTATATTCGTCGCTTTCGGTAACCCCTCAATAAAAAGAAGCCTGCACTCTTCGCCCGGGAAATCGATGCCATCGTACCGGTTGGCGACGACCGCCACCGCTTTTTTCGCTTCAATGAATGGCTTCTTGGAATCTTCGATATCGTCAGCACTGAACGTTTCGAACCCCAAGTGCTCCTCGACGTCCTGTGCCAGGTCGTCACGCATCTTGTCACTAGGCACCAGGACAAGACTGCGCCCAGCAACTCGCATAAGTTTGCGTCGCAGATCGTCAACTTTTTCGTCCCGAAGCGACATACCGGGAAAAATAAAGAAGCGTCGCCCAACGCCTTGACGGTCCCAGCCCTCAGGAACCGGAAGGCGTCGTATCGTGGGTCTGCCGACGAGTCTCTCAAGATCGCCGCCCGCGCCGAGCGTGGCAGACATATAGATCCGCTGCTTTGGATTCGCGAAAGCCGGATGCGTCCACGTCGGAGGTATCAGGGGTCGAATCAGTATCTCTTGAGAAGATAAATACAGTTGGCATGCATGGAGATGCTCTCGAACCATTGACCATGGATGCCGAAGGTCGATTCCCTCAGTTCCTGCGTCCAGGACCTCTACAAGCTCCTCCCGAACGGACAAAAATTCAGGTGTCGGCAACTTATCGACCCATCCACGATCGGCTGCTCCATCCAATTTGCCACTAAGCCGGACAAAGCCACTCGAATCCAGCAAAGGTTTGAGCACGTTTCTAATTGCTTTATGCAGCGCGACATGTTCCTCTCTTGTTCGCTCGATTCGAACAGACCACAGACCGGAGATATATCCCTCTCCGGCATGTGCATCGTCGACGATAAGAACATCTGCATCATCGAAATAGGGATTCGTGTTGAATAAACTGCTGTATGTTGTAACCGCGATCCTGTCAGCGTTCTTATATTCAGCCTTTGCAGACGGTTCGTAATCCTTGATGCGCCCTGTGAATCCAAGCGCGGTCAGCCCGTACTTCTCCTCCGCCTGCTCAATAACTTGATTCACAAGTTGCCGGGTTGGACAGAGATAGACAACACGCTCCTGAGCTCTTCGTCGTCGCCACTCGCCGATCAGCAACCCCACTAACGTCTTTCCGCTGCCAGTTGGCATTTGCAGAGCGACATCCGAATCGTCTAGCGCAGTCGATGCATAAGTTCGCATGATCTCGCGCTGGTGTGGCAAAACGTCTGGTATCTTCCGACGCGGCAGATCTCTCAACAGTTTGTCGGGGCTGCTTGGCACCGATAATTTTGGGGAGACCTTTTTGAATGACATCTAGAGCGCCTCCGTTCAACGGGCCACGCCTTCGCGACGTGCTTGCGCGAATGCACGTGCAGGTTGTGGAACGCGAACTCTCATTTTACCCCCAATGCATCTCGACTACTCTTCATCGACTTCGCTTTCGCCCCCCATGAAGGGCAAATTGCCCATCTTGAGAACGCCTTGCACCGGCACACCGCAGAGGGACAGGAGCTACTAGTGGTGATACCGAACCTAGGCGACAATGTGGCTGTCGCGGCACGACGAAACAGTCTGAAACATGTCCTCCATGAAGCTACAGTCCCGTCGCAGTAAAGTAATGGCGAGCGTCAGAAGTCACGGCACCACACCTGAAATCGCTGTTCGACGGCTTCTGCGAAAATTGGGATATCGATATTCCTGTAACGCTTCGCAGCTACCAGGTCGTCCAGACATCGTTTTTCCGAGGCTACATAAGGTCGTATTCGTCCACGGGTGCTTCTGGCACCGCCATGACGGCTGCAAAAAGGCCAGTCTTCCGCGAACCAATCGACGGTTTTGGTTAAAGAAATTGACACGGAACGTCGAGCGTGACGTGGAACAACGAAGCGCCTTGCGCAAAGCGGGGTGGAAATCGCTGGTGGTGTGGGAGTGCCAGACACGTGATGTTCATAAAATTGAGGGCCCGATACTCCACTTTCTTCGGACCTAATTCTTTTTTGAATACCACCGCAGCCATTGCGACTCGTTAAGAGCCACTCTCGAAATTTTCGCGGCAAGAGCATTGGCAATTCTTTGCGCATGGTCAGTACGCAACTCGGAGACCCATTGAAAATTGTCCTCAGTTGTCGGTGATTTGAAAAAGAGCATATCGTTCTGACCCTTCCCCAGAACCTCGCTCTCCGCTGTCGTCCATGGAAGAAAAGGAAGCATTTCTATCAGGTAGGGCTCGTCAGAAAGCTTTAAAGTGATGATCCCGCCTTCATAAGGTGCAACGAAACCGTATCCTGCCTCAGCCACTGTCAGCGGCAGGAAAGGAAATTGCCGCTCCGCAGTCAACCGAACGCTGTCGCATCGCGGTTGAACACACAACAGATATTTGTTTCTTACGCGGTCTCGAATGATAGTCCCTAGGGCGAGCCTAGGAGGAGGAGTACCATACCTTGACCGCGTCGACATCAATATTGCAAATTCTTGGTTTGCCAAATGATCTGCCGTGCCTGATAACACCTGCGTGAGACGCTCTGTGACCTGTTTCGCAGCATTGTTCTTGCCCCGAAGGAATTGCACAGCAAATCTTGTATGTGTCACTTCGTCTGCGCCGACTTCCGTAGCTGGTTTCTTTAACAGTTCGCGGATTCCAGCTAATGCTTCCGCTTCCGTGACGTTCTGTAGACTAAATTGATGGCCACCCTGAACAAGGCGATCGAGCCACGAGTTAAGCGCAGGCTCCAGCAAGACCTCGATAACCCCATTGTCCTCAAGTGCTGTTTGAATCTCCGAAACAAGCAGGGGCAACAAGTGAGGCCCGGCATCCTCCGGGTTTTCTAAGATCTTATGAGTTACAAACGCAGCATCCAGTTTAGGGGGAAACTTCTTTAATATTTGATAAGTCTCGGAGCGTAACACACCCATCGACCTCAGAATCAAGTTGGATAACAATCCAGGCGAGGCATTGGCGAATTCCGAAATCACGATCTGCGGAATCGCTTCAGCGGACACGACCAAAGGTTGGAGGTCCTGGATGACCTTTACGTGAGGCTTTGCATAAATCGCAATCCTGGTTGCACCCGAAGTGATGTGCGTCTGCTCTCGCGCACTGGCTCCCGCTATTGCAGGCACCTTCAGCCTATTTCTGATTTTCGTGGCGATACCGAGTAGATCACTCTCTCCCGTGTACACAAGAAGCAGTCGTTTTCGAGGTTTTGCGCCTCCTTCGCTCTGCGCCAGCCGTCCAATGATGTCGAGTGTCTTTTCGCCTTCCTTGAATCCGTGCAGTACCCAGTCCAAAATCACGACATCCGCCCGGTTCGCAAGACCGCTTTCTCCGACTGATTGGGACACGAAATCGTCCAAATGGTCTTTTTCGGGAGTTAAAACGGTGCAAAACATTCCGAGCGCGGCAAAGCTGTCGCTGAACCGATTGAATGGCAAAGTGTGAGGGTCACCCGCCTCTACCGGAGGCACTACGGGCTCTGGCGAAGGGCCAACTGCTGCTGCCGAAGCCAATACTCCTTCAGTGGAGGATGTTTTGGTTTCTCCCTCAGGGGCAGGACTCTGAACCGCCTCCACGACGACATCTGGCGATTGAAGCTTGCCAACGACTTCTTCTTCTTCGAAAACAGGATGATCGTCCACGACCAAGACGGAACGAAGAAAGTCTTTGGCTATTTGCCTCGACATCTCATCGAAATTTAAAAGTTCAAGACTCATGTGTCACGGCTCAAAATTTCGGCTCAATTACGAATGTCGCTCCTGGGTGATCCGGCTCTGGCGCGACAGAGAGTGAATATCCCTCTCTGTCCAATACCTCACGCGAGATATACAAACCGAGGCCTCGTCCTCCAGGCTTTCGAGTGAATCCCATTTCAAAGATCTCTTCTTTGTCGGCGTCTCGTATTCCAGGGCCGTTGTCCGAAATCAGTAACGAATTACCCTTTGCGTCCAGTCGAATCGTCCTCGGCGGACGCCGGTCCTTGAGCCAGAAGATCGCATTGTCGATGAGATTGACAAAGACCGGATAGAACGTCGACGGATAACCTGTGATAGTGCGCTCCTGAAATCGCTCAGTCGGATCTAGAGCGATCTGGTGACGCTCGAACCTTTGACTGAAGAGCTCGCGAAGAAACTTACTTATGTCCGCCCCATTAAAGGCAACCTTCTGCTTGTGCAGTCGCCGCTGGAGCGGCGTGAAGAGTGCTAAATAGGCGTCAAGGTGTTCGAAACTATTGCGGAGGGAATTGTACAAGCTTCCAATCGACGGGTTCTTGTCGGCCCAAGCTTTCAACCTGCGTAGCGAGCTTCGGATTCCATTGACATTGTTCTCAAATTCGTGGCTCACCACGTTAATCGCCATGCCAAGCTGCGTCAGTTCCAAATCGGCCTCAGCCCGTTCCCGAAGGGAAATCAAATCTTCTTCCAGGGCTTCGTTCATCAAAGTAATGCCGATGAAACTGCCGTCCTCTCCACGCGTCCAGTGCAGGGCGGCGACCTGGTCGCGGAGAGATTTGAACCCATCGAGTGCATTTCTAGTGGCGAGCTCCAAGTCAGACTGGTATGAGGAAGAGATCTGTGATGCCGTGTTTGCACCGTCCGCGCCAGCAACTATTTTTTCATATCTGCTCCGGACCCTTTCTACCTCCCGCTTCAATTCCGATTCCAACGAAGTTGCAAAGGAGTCGATCTCGTGAACCAGTTCATTTGCTAGAGCTAGGGTGTCGGACCGCTCCTTTTGAGCACGGCCAGCGCTCCTCGCCGCTTCCTTCTCGACTAGTTTCTTTAGCCATTTCTGCGTGTCCATCCGGATGCCCTTTTGCCGGGCAGTGCGCTTGACCGTTTCCACCAGCCGGTCTGCCGCGGGTCCGAAGACTTCCTTGCGAAGCTTGCGGCCTTCAAATTCGCTTGCTTCCAAATCACGGCGCAACACACGCGTCATACCAGTTCCTGCGGGCGGCTTGACCGTAAATTTCTCACGTATCTCTTCAATGGCTCGCAAGCTCTCAGACTGCACCTGGGATAACTTCTCTTCCAGGTCGTTCACTTTGGGGTTTTCCAGTATCTTGTCCAGCGCTTTGATCGCTTGGTCGGTGATTGCCTCTACCTCTGTAGCGGGATCTCCTGCCTTGACTTGTGTGAAGAATGTATCCAAGCGACGTGAAAAGTCTTTTCTAGACTTGGCGGATGCGACTTCCCTCAGCTTTCTCGCCTCTTTGAGTTTTTCGAGTTCAGCTTTCCGATCAAAGAAAAGCTCTGCGCGATCGCCGCCTTCCCGAAAGAAATCCGCTGCGATCTGAACGAAAAAGTTCTTCAAAATATCCTTAAAGTCTAGGTATGCCCTATTTTCTCGAAAGCCCTCGCGTCCCGCCTTTTCCACGAGTTGAGGGTTCTCCGTCTGGGTTATCTGTATTGCGCCAATCATTCGGCGATAGGAGAAGAAATAATAGCCAGCGCTCTTTGTTCTATTCTTCTCGATATCCAGGAAATCAAAATCATTGTTGCCGTAGGGGAGAACACGGATTCCATCTCGATAAATGTACAGTCCGCCGATTCGTTCGAGCTTTCCCACGATATGTGCGTATGCGCTAGGAGGAAGTCTCGTTTCGGCGAGCCGTCCCTGGACGTACGCAACATTGATGCTGAATGGGCCACAGACAGCTCGTCTGTTGTTGGCTCTCCAAGGTACGTTGTGATTCGCCGTCCGCTTTCCGTAAACGGACACGGTTCCCCGAAACTGGCCGAATTCGTCGAAACGACCTTCAATATGGTGATCGGCAGACTTGAACTCGCCGGGAGTGAAAAATTCTCTGTCGGAGATCAATTCTTCGGACAGTTCCGACGACTTGTGGTCACGAAAGGAAGTCAGCAGCGCGGGAGGTTCATGCCCCGGCGTCATCGTGTTTGAAAACCCAATCAACAGCTTTGTCAGCGTCGATGCGTTTTCATTTGGGTCTTGCGCATCAATGAGGCTGCCGAGGAGGGTGTCGGCTGGCTGAATGTAGAAGTGTGTGCCGCTACCTGCTCCAGAGAGGCTCGGAGTCCCCAACCGCTCCGCCAACTCAACGATGTTGGGCTTAAACGAATCTAACTCTCTCTCGATGGATTCTGAAACCTCCTTCCGAACTCTATTGCCAAAGCTCTTCAAGTTGGTCCGTAGTTGATTTACTAGCGCAATGATGCCTGCCTGGTCTGGTAGGTTTCCGCCGTCCGTCTCACTCATTGGAACCTGAATTTCGTCCAAATTAATTCCGGGCAACTCGTACATTCGCCAATTCACGAACGCGACTGTCGTCCGCCCAAGTACACTTGCGCGACGTGGCCGAGTTAAGATAAGGACTTGTGGGCCAAGAACAGCGATTGCGAGACGGCCTATCCCTTTCTCTCCCAACGTGGCTCGTTTCGGTTTCTTCGGATCAGTTGGTGGCGGCTCCAGACCACTCTGTCCGAGTTTGCTTTCCGTTCCTATCGTCAGCCACCGATCCTCGAAGTCCTTCCTAGACATCCCTACGCCGTCGTCCCGCAGAACGAGTAGCGAATCGTACCGGAAATAATCCACGACGACTCGGTCCGCATAAGCATCATGGGCGTTTTTGAACAGTTCGCTGATGGCCGTCGGGATACCAGCGATCTGCTGCCGCCCGAGCATATCGAGCGCGCGAGCCCTCGCTTTAAACGTGACCATTCTGGCTCTTTCGCAGAATTGGATGCTTCAGAAAGGATTCCCCTAGTCTCTTTGCCAGTAGTACGGGGACCGCGTTCCCTATTTGTCGGGCCGTGGATGTGAGGGTTCCCTTAAAAAGAAAATCCCTTTGAAATGTCTGAAGCGTGGCCGCCTCTCGCGCACTGATGGCGCGATGCTGCGTAGGATGACCAAATCTTCCGTTGGATAAGCTAATGCAGCGGGTTGTCAGTGCGCTGGCAGGTTGGTTCTTCCGCAACCTGCCGTAAACGTCGGAGTGTCCATCGTGACCATCTTTATGGCACTTCAAAACTAGCTTGCGCGGCCAATCGGAGCGGCTTCCTCCTCTTGGCGTGGCCCGGATCCGCTCTAAGTTCCTCGTCGACAGCGCGGCGGCACGATGGTTGGGGACTTCTTTGCACTCCTTGCCTGCCGCGATTCGCGGAAAGTCCTTGATCCACTCCCACACCGTTGAATACGGGGCGTTCGTTCCATCTCCATGAGTCTTTTCCGGAAAGGACAGTGCTCCTTCACGGCACGCGATCAGAACTAACCTCTTCCTTGTTTGCGGCACACCGTAATCCCGGCAGTCAACCACTCTGATGATGTGCTGATACTTCAACCGTTCGAGAAGTCTGACAAATTCGCTTAGCGGCGATCGCCGTGCTTTCACGTTCTGAATCCCGGGCACATTCTCAACGAGAATGAAATCGGGCTTATGGTATCCGACAAATCGGCCGAAGTGTGACAAGAGCGATCGTCTAGAATCTTTTTTCTTCCGTGTTCCATTTTGGATTGAGAATGGTTGACACGGTGCGCAGCCACAAAACAAGATTGCGTGACCTTTACACGAACTTATATAACTCTTTAGTTTATTCGACCGTGTCTTTCTCAAGTCGGCCGAGAGAAATTTCGCCTCCGGAAAATTGGCTCGATAGGTAGCACCTGCGTCTGGATCGTTGTCAATACCGAGTACAATATCCATTCCTGCCGAACGCAGACCAGCGCTCGTGCCACCGCACCCGGAAAAAAAATCGACCACCTTAATCCGCATCAGTTAATGCCAACCCGTCCAGACACACAACACCTGAGAGATCTTTCTAAGTTGTTGATTCTAGTGCCTATTACACAGGCAGGCAAGCGAAAAAGGCAACCAGTGCGCTACCTTGTCGGCAATGCTCGTTCGAGGTCTCAGCACAAAGCTGAAATCCATGAACCAAACTCGCGCAGAAGTTTATTGACCAGCTTCCTTTCCGAACTGCTGAAGCTTGTCTTGCACGGAATATAACCGTTGCAGATTTTCCTGTCGCACTGAATACGGCGTGCCCTGCGCATCACTGACGCGTTGGATGCTGTACTTCAGGCACTCCAACAGCACTTGAATGTCGCTTGTTGACAGTTCCAACGATCCCTCCTGGGAGAACCATTTTCACTGCCTCGTTCTGAGCAGTCAGTCTTCTCCCGACGCACCTAGCAATCTAGCTTACGCTTTCTTAGGCCGTCCAATGACCGCAACTCTCAGATAAGAACCTGCTGAAGCCTGCCAAACTCTGCACGAGTCGCGTCAGTTGCGGCCATCACGGGTCGTGGGGTGCCTGCTGAGTAGCATCGCTCTTATAGAGCGTCAATAGGAGAGCGTCGGGTGGCATGCCAAAAACGCTTGGCAAGAACAGGGGGCCACTCCCCCGCGGTTGTTCGAAGTTGTTGTAAAACCAATTCACGCAGCGCTGTCACGGCGGAAGTTCACAACTCAACACGCGAAAGCACAGCATTCCGATTGAGCCAATGGTGCCACCCTTGAGGCTCAATTCTTATTGCCGCCTTTTGCCGCCTCGCGAAATTGCTAAGTCATTCTGAGTAAATGGGATGGTTGGTAGGGGCGGTGGGGATCGAACCCACGACCTTCGGCTTAAAAGGCCGCTGCTCTACCACTGAGCTACGCCCCTAAAATCGTCACAACATCTTACA
>Ga0209006_10001763_pt1 | contig 19609 bp, 21 predicted proteins | sample JacPin_JW_Ref_O2_FD_188567 | JGI IMG/M metagenome (GOLD analysis project Ga0209006, IMG submission 188567) | Forest soil microbial communities from Algoma, Ontario, Canada - Jack Pine, Ontario site 1_JW_Ref_O2 (SPAdes) (version 2) | ecosystem: Environmental > Terrestrial > Soil > Boreal...
CTTTATTTGTACCGAATAGAAATCGGGCGACTCGTGAGTCGTGATTGGTGGCGGTGTGCGGCGCGGGCGCCGAAACGCCCGAAAAACTAGCGATTAGAATGGGTCGCTGTTGTTTATTTTCAATCATTTGCGCCCGTTTTTAATACTGGCACTAGCGATTAGAATTTGCCGGCGGGTGCGGGGAGAAGCTGGGGGCAGCGGGACGAGCCGGTGCGTGGGGTGGGTGGGGGTATGAGGATGGGTCGCGCGCCACATGGAGCGTCCTTTTGGGGGGCTTCCATAGTGCCCCGACTTACGCTAACACAACGGGAGCTGCGGCGCTATCCGTAGAAGTACGTAGTGTGGTAAGTTAGTGAAAAGTAAATGGTTCGCGGTTCGTGTGCGCGTTTACGGATAAACAAAAATCGGGAAGGATCGGCCGGCCGCGTGAATCGCCAACCGAGTTGAGAGTTCGATGGGACGGGGGTAGAGACGCTGCGTCTAATCCCGCACCCTCGCCTACGGCGAGGATCGGCACCCGACAATTCAAAGACGTTCGCTTGGGTGGTGTGGAAGAGTGTGCAACCCGCCCGCAGCAATTCTCTGGCTTAGCTTTTGCCTTGTTTTACCCTGAGGCACGAAGAGCGTATTCTCGGACGAGCACAACATCAACCGCATCTAGGTTCGTCCTCGCTTTTCCAACCTCAAGTCCGTCACACGATCGCCGTCGCCCGCGCCTATATCGCTTTTGACCTACCCAAATTCCGGCCCCAAATCTTCATGCACGCCAACAGCACGCCGATCCCCAACAGCAGCAGCGTCGAAGGTTCGGACGCATTCATAGTCGTCGTTACATTGGTCGTTTCGGTCCAAGATGGCCCCAATTCCGTAAAGAGCTGAAAGCTAACAGAATCTGTGTGGTCCGCAAGCATATCCGTGCAATTGCTAAGCGAAACCGATTCCTGAGCGAACGTCCCGACTTGTTCGTCGCCCTGGGAATTTACGCTACCAGTGCAAGTGTCAGATGACGTAAGCATGAAGATCGTGCTCGCGGCCAATTGCCAATCTTCGATGTTTCCGAACCTGTCCGTATACAGAAGTAGGCTGTCATTATCCGAACCGAAGAAAGGTGAAACACTTATATCGAGGGGGTCAAGCTGATGCCTAGGGCCGGAGTCAGTGCCGTTCGCGTTCCACACATAGGCAGTACTGGGAGCGAGTGGGTTTGCCACCGTAAATATAACAGTTACCCTGCACGACGAACACATACTGCCGACGCCGAGATTCAGTTCCTCTTGGCTGGTGTAACTATAAGTGAAGGTATCTGCCCGGGCAGAGCCGCTTGCAATCAGAGCTACTACAAGTAGCACGAATGCCGCGAGAGCGACCTGTGCCTTCTTCATCTGGAACCTCCTGTGATTCGTTTTAGTTCGGATTTGGACGGCCCAGCACACGCTTTTTCCTAAAGACGCCAGCATCCAGGACTCCCACCGTCGCGAGCACTAGCCTGCTTCTTGCGGCCGAAACCGATCAGGCCAAGCAGACCGAACGCCAGCAATGCCACGCTTGAGGGCTCGGGTGCCGTGGTCCCGCCGCCGCTGGCTTCCGTAATAATTTTGGACTCCGTGTAGTGGAAGGTCACGTCGCTCGTAAGCATGTCTGTTCCGGTCACGAAGTGGAAGGATTGGACGACATCGCCGGCGAATTCGAGCACGTTTTCGGTCGGTGTTCCGTCAACGGTAACGAATTCATCCAGGGTGAGAAGGTGAATCCTGGTTCCCAGCATTGCATCCGTTTCATACTGCAGAGCGTCCGCCGTGGCCATCTGAACGGAAAACGTCTTGGTCGCACCAAACGAAAAAGAATCAATTGAGGCGCCATTGAGAGTGAACGAATCGGCGCGGGTGGCCACCGGCAAACAGGCGAGCGCCAGCAGAACCAGAACAGGAACACGCGATAGCATCCCTAGAGTGACCGATTTCAGCCGATTGATGTTCATCGTGGAACCTCCGGTGATTCATTTAAATCGGATTGGGATGCCCCAGAACGCGCTTTTTCCTAAACATGGCAGCGGCCAGGACGCCCACCGCCGCGAGCAGTAGCGTCGGCGGCTCGGGCATCGCCGTAGACGAGCCGGGAGCAATCAGATGCTCTTGCGCGAAGGAGTCGGGTTGGCCCACATCAAACGCGTCGTTGATATTGGCCGTAATGTTGTCGATATCCGCGAGTCCGATGCTCGTAGCCTGTCCGCCGAGTGCCGCCTGACTAAGAGGAAAAAACTGCTCGACAGTGAGGCCATCGAGTGACGACTCAGACCCGCTAAATCCCGTCAGAACCAAATCTCCAAGCAGCAGGCCGGATGAATTGGGAAGCAAGCCCGCGTTGGAGAAGTCAAGATTCAGCTTCAATGCAGCCGCTTCGCCTCCGAAAAGTCCCGAGGAGCTGGTGGTCGGATTTACGAGGTCCGCGTCCAGTGCTCCCGGAAGCCCAGAAGTCGGGAGGTAATCCAACAAATTCGCTGCGCCATTGAAAACCATAAAGTTGCCCGGTGTCGTGCTGCCAATCACGAATACGCCGCCAGTGGAGGCATAGATAGCGTCGAAGTTGTCGTCCATCAACATTCCCGCGACATTCGTCTGATCGCCCCAGTCCGATTGGTCGTAGGTTACGACGGCGCCCACGCTCCAGCCATCCGCCCGAGCTGCGCTGCTTGTAAGGAGAGTTGCGACAAGTAGTGCCAATGCCGCGAGAGCGACCTGGGTCTTCTTCATGTGGAACCTCCAGTGATTCATTTAAATCGGATTGGGACCGCGCCGATGCGTGATGCTTTTGCGGGTCAAGTTCATGGATTCCTCCTTGAAAGATCAGTGGGCGAGATATCCGTTCATGGTGACCAAACAGCCTGACGTCTGCAGGCTCGATTCATTGAACAAGCCGACTGTTGAGCCTGGCGGAGCGAGGATGGTTGTTTCGGTTCCGCCGATATTGTTCACTTCCTGTAAGGGAACGAAGGTGAACGTTTGGGTGACGCCGTTCACCGCATTGGCGGGCACGGTGGCCGTTATGCCGACAAGTGGCAAGACGCAAACCGCGGAGACGTAGCGGATCACAAGGAGCTTCACGGCATTTCCCGCCGAATCCGTGCTGGGGACAACGAACGTTGCCGGAGGCGGTCCCGGGATATCCAGCCCGCTAGAGCTGATGAGAACGTCGCAGAAGGCGCAAGTCATGGTAGAGAACGGTTCGTTCACCAAATCGCTGGCAACGACGGGGACGGGATTGGAGGAGGTGTTGGTGACCTGAACGAGGGCGGCGGCGACGCCGCGAGCGGCCCTGGGAGCGAGCGCGACGAGCAACAAGGCGAGAAGCGTGATGCTGCCGAGAAACGTGACGCTTTTGCGGATCATGTTCATGACGATCTCCTTTAGCGAGAGTGGGGACGAGAATCCATATTTTCAGCGGCGGACCGAAGCACGCTCCGCTGCCATGCGCCCGATGACTTCATGTTGCGAGCTAGGCGAGCCGCCTGCGAACCCCAAATGTGGCCGCGAGGCCGGTGCCCAAAAGCAGAAGCGTCGCGGGCTCCGGGGCCTGTATCATCGGGCCGCTTTCGGTTATGTCCAAGGCGTAGGCGCCGCTGGTGTTTGGGCACGGTGTGCTGGTGCCAACATCCACCAAATTGCAGAAAACCCGGCGGGTGAGATCGAAGGCGCCGTCGCCGAGTGTGGTGCCTATGCCGACAGCAGCCCCGGGGATGTATTGGCCGTCCGACACCAGGACGGTATAGGTTCCGGCGGCCAGGTCGTCGAAGGTAAAGGTGACGTCGCCGCACGTGGTATCGCCGAAATTCGAGGCCATGCCCGCCGGAAGACAGCCTGGACTGTAATTGGTCAGATCCAGCGAGCTGCCATTGATATACACGGCGGGGTCTCCCGTGCCGGAAAACAAGCCGACGAAAGGATCGGTACCGCCCGGCGCGATCAGCGTGCCAGCCGCGTTGGTGCCGCCGCCGAAGCCGTAGGTCTGCAAGGTCACGTCGGAAGTACCGGTGAGCACGAGGGTGACCGCGAAGCTATCGGTAGCGTCGAAGGTGCCGGTGGCGTTGTCGGGACTGGAAAGCATTCCCGTGTAAGACTGAGTGGTGTCGGCGAGTGCGGACCCGGCAGCGAATGCCAGGAGGGCAGTTAGAAGCAGCGATTTAATTGTATTCATTGCTTGAGTCCTTTTTCGCCTACGAGGATTCGAGTTCCAAGAGCCATGAGTGACAACCTCAGGATTAGTGCGTTCGTACCGCTTGTTTGCGTTCCTTGAACTGGGCTCATAAGCCATCCGTGGCGGAGTAGGCTGGAATCCTAGCAGCGCTTATGCTAAGTACGAGTGACCTAAAAGGACCATATCTCGTCGTTCGCGGTCTGGCGAAGGTACCTTCATGCCAGCCACAGGGATTATCACCATCAATGTCATTTGAGATTGGTGGTGATGCTCAGTCTTGAGACCCACGATTTCGAGAGAAGGGGCGCAGTTCCTCTGGATGCTCTCGCAGGTAAGCGAGAAGCTGGCGCCTCTTTTCTTTTCCTCTCTCGGATGTCCCCGTTTCTGGCCGCACGGAATCCGGAATTATCTCAGGCTGACGGTCAGCCACCCGTTGGTAAAGCGAGAGCCACATCTTCTTGATTGTGGGAAGCGAAACACCCAGCGAGCCGGCTAATTCTTGATCGGTCCCGCGCTCGCCTTCTAGCGCCGACTGCAGCAATCGTTGTTCCCTCGGGCTAAAGCCGAGGCGTGGCGGATGATAGTCGAACCGCGCGCCAACCCAGGAACCGGGCCGGCCGTGCTCAAGATCGCGAGTGACACCGACGATGTGTGGTTCGCGGACGAACTCTTGTAGATCTCTCTTCAAGGCTCTAACGTAGCGGCCTTTTACCGGGTCCCAGAAGAGACCGCCGGTTTGTACCGTCCATTGCAAACGCTCCACGCTCTCGAGTTGTGAAGCGACAGCCTCCTTCCAGAGATAACCGCGATGATGCTCAATAAACATACCGAGAATCTTTCGATGAAGCTCGATATGCGTCTCGTAACCTGCGCGAATGCAAGCTTCCCATGTGACCGTGCTCAGCCCTCCACGTGAGTTCGCGTCCCGAAACTGTCTGGAAGAAAGTACCGGGGAGTTTCCTCGTATGATCCGTCGCGCCAATTCCGGCCCAACCCAGAAAAGCGGAGGCGTCTTTATTTCCCGCAAAAAATCGTCGCTGGCAAAGATGCTTACGCCCACGAAGCAGATCGTTGCTTTCGATCCGTTTAGTTCCTCTAGCACTCAGGCGCACTTTGCTTCGCAATCAAGCAGGCGCAGCCATGCGTCGCTTAAGTCTCTGCTCGAACGACGGTAGCGAGGGCCGATTGCGGGGTGCGCCGCGATGATTTCAGCGCATTCCTGAACGTCTCGGGGCTGCATTGTGCGAGAACGCAGAGACATCGGCAATCCTCACGGATGATGCACAAGCGACTGTCTTTTAGCTGTTTGTATCTAGCACAGGTTTCGTTGGGATTCCAGCGCGCAGGTAAATGACGAATCAAGTCAACAAAAGCACACACTTGCGTGCCAGCGTTGGCACATCGTGCTAGGTCAAAATCCCTAGCCTCCCCAATTCCGCACCCGCATTCGAAATTGAAATCCCCCGCTCGCGCGCCCCGCTGCCCTACGACCGTTCCACGGGAAGGCTCTCAGGATAAAAAGCTGGCCGCTGCCCTTCGATCCCGCACTTCGGGATCTCAGGATGAATCGCGCTGTGGCGCGATTCACACAGTCAACTGCTAAGAGGCGCGGAGACCGTGGGGCTACGCGAGCAAAACCGGCTGTAGATGAGGTATGCTCCGCAGCGCTGCCGAGCGCAAAGGAAGACATCGCATGACCGATGAAAATCCTACAACGCGGAATCAGAAATGAGGCAGCGCAGATGCGAGATAGCGAGGCCGGGGATATTTCGAATTTCGCGGCGCAAAAAAATGAACGCCCAGTGCCAGTCCCCGGTCGGGCGCTGGGCGTTCTATACAGTGATTTGCACGGCACTGTGTGGCACCCTTACGCAGGGGAACGCTAGCTGGTTGGCTGCAGTTCGATCCTGGTTCGGATTGGCCGACGGCATCGTTGCGCGAAGCGCGGCGCGTGGCAAAGGGCAGCACGGGACAAATCGGGACATTTCAGGATTTTCGGCCGCAAATCGAGGGTAAATCGCGTGTGGGCCGCGGCGATCGAGCGGTCATACCAGAATCCAGCGGTTGGAGGAGTGCAGAGTATGAGAAATGTGGTCCTCGGTTGTCTTGCGTCTTTGCTGCTGGGAGCTTATCCGGAAGGGCAAGCGAAGCACTCCGTGAAATGGGAAGAGTTGACGTCCGCGGATTTTCGCGACGCGATCGCGCAAGCGCAGGGAACATGTCTGCTGCCCTTCGGCATCTTGGAAAAACATGGGCCTCACTTGCCGCTGGGCACGGACCTACTGGATGTGCGCTATGCTGCGTTGCACGCGGCGGAACAGAACTACACCGTGGTGTTCCCGGAATATTATTTCGGCCAGATTTTCGAAGCGAAACACGAAGCCGGAACGATGGCTTACAGCACCGAGCTGCAATTAAAATTGTTGCAGGAAACCACCGACGAAATGGCGCGGAACGGCTGCAAGAAAATCATCATCGTAAATGGGCACGGCGGAAACGAAAACCTGCTGCCTTATTTCGCGCAGAGCCAGTTGGATAAGCCGCACGATTACGTGGTGTACGTGCAGTGGGGGCGCGAGGAACCCAAGGGTGGTCCCGAGAAAAAAGATCACGTGGACATGCACGCGGGAGAATCGGAGACGTCCTCGATGATGATTGCGCGGCCGGACCTGGTGCATCAGGATCGCGCCGCGAGCGAATCGGGCGCGGATCAGAAACGCGTGAATTTGCCGGACGACGTGTACACCGGAATCTGGTGGTACGCGCGATTTCCGAATCACTATTCCGGCGAGGGAGCGCTGGCGACGAAAGCGTTCGGCACATTCGAAATGAATGCTTGGATCGCGGCGATTGACGAAGCGATTCGCGCGGTGAAAGCGGACGACGAAAGCTTGAAGTTGCAGAACGAATTCTACGAAAAGAGCAAGCATCCGTTGGACACGCGGCCGTGATCGCGGCGTTTTTGTGCACGAGACCCGGGGCAATCGTGCTACGGTAAATCGTGCAGATTTTGGGTAAATTGAGGTTCACTTCTGCTATGAATCGCGGGAATTACTCGCTTGTGGAGCCGCGGCCGTGAAAATTCTGAGCGCTGCCGAAATGCGGGAAGTGGACCGGCTGACGACCGCGCGCTACGGGATTTCCAGCCTGACGCTAATGGAAAATGCCGGCGCTAGCGTGGCGGAATTCATCGCGCGGCGCTGGCCGAAGTTCGCTCAGCGGCGGATCGTCGTTCTGTGCGGTAAAGGGAACAACGGTGGCGACGGATTTGTCGTCGCGCGGCATTTACTGGAATTGGGAGCGAAGCCGGAAGTGTATTTGTTCGCGGCGCCTGAGGAAATGCGGGGCGATGCGGCGACGAACTGCAAGCGCTGGCAGGAAGCTTCTGGCGCGCTGCATGTGGTGCGCAATTCTGGCGATTTGGTAGACGTCAAGCCGGCGCTGGAATCCGCGGACATCGTCGTGGATGCGCTGCTCGGCACCGGCACACGCGGCGCGGCGGAAGGATTGTACGCGGAAGCGATCGAAGCGGTGAACAAGCGTCACGGGCCGGTGCGTTCGGCTGTGGTTGCGGTGGACATTCCATCCGGACTCGTCGCGGACACGGGCGAAGCAATGGGCGCGCGCATCAACGCGACTTTTACGATCACGTTTACCGCGCCGAAGACCGGAATGATTCTGGGCACGGCCAGCGACCACACGGGGCAAGTGGCGGTGCGCGATATCGGCTCGCCGCCGGAGTTGATTGATGAAATGGGGAAGAGCAACGTTCGCTGGATTGATTGGCGGGAGGTGAGCAACTTCGCGCTGCCGCGGCGCGCGGATGCCAACAAGGGAAGTTATGGGCACGCGTTGATCACGGCAGGGTCGGTTGGCAAGAGTGGAGCGGCGGTTCTGGCGTCGTGGGCGGCATTGCGAGTGGGCGCGGGATTGGTGACGGTGGCAACGCCGGAGCCGGTGTTGCCCATTGTGGCGGCGCATACGCCGGAAATTATGACGGAGCCGCTGCCTGCGACGGATACCGGTAGCATTTCGATGCGCAGCTTTGAATATGAGCGTTTCGAGAAATTGTTGAAAGGGAAGCGCGCGCTGGCGATTGGGCCGGGGTTGAGCACGCATGATGAAACGCAGCAATTTGTGCGTAGCGTGGTGGGGTCGCGCACGGTTCCGATGATTCTGGACGCCGACGGATTGAATGCGTTTGCGGGGCGCGCGCAAGAGCTGAGAAATGGAAGCGGCGCGCTGGCATTGACACCGCATCCAGGAGAGATGGCGCGTTTGCTGGGTTGCGGGATTCCGGACCTGCAGGCGCAGCGAGTGGAAGTTGCGCGAAAGTCCGCGGCGGACTGGAGCGCTGTGGTGATTCTCAAGGGACAGCAGACCGTGGTCGCTGCGCCCGACGGGCAAGTGTTTGTGAATTCTACAGGAAATCCGGGAATGGGGACGGGGGGCACGGGGGACGTGCTGACGGGAATGCTTGCGGGACTGACCGCGCAATTCGGCGTGACTCCGTGGGTGCGGGTGCTGGCGTTCGGGGTTTATCTGCACGGGCTTGCTGGAGATATCGCTTATGCGGAGACGGGCGAAGCGCCGCTGATGGCTTCGGATTTAATTCGGGCGATTCCGCGGGCGTATCAGCAATTTTATGTCGAGTGCGGCCGTGGGTAGGCGCGAGATCAAAACGCATTCATCGGAAGAAACCATCGCGCGCGGCAGGGAAATTGGCGCGAGTTTGAAGGCGCCGGTTTTGGTGCTGCTTTCTGGAGATTTGGGGGCAGGGAAGACTACGTTGACGAAAGGAATTGCGGCGGGGGCGGGAGCGGCGCGGGAAGACGACGTCACGAGTCCTACATTTACTTTGGTGCACAAGTACGAGGGACGAGCGCGGGTTTATCACGTGGACCTTTATCGCGTCGGGGATTTTCATGATTTGGAGACGTTGGGCCTGGAAGATATTTTCAGCGAGAAGGCGATTGTGATTGTGGAGTGGCCCGACCGGTTGAAATTGCGCACGGATTGGCCGGTGGTGCGGATTGGGCTCGAGCATGTGTCGGAGGATGTGCGAAAGATTGTGATGGAGGATGGCGATGAGTTGTTGAGGGGCACTGCCAGATAGCCATTCCGCTGCGATCGAAAAGATGGCTTCAGGGGCTAAAGCCCCGTTCAATTTATCGCGCCTCACGGCGGGGCTGAAGCCCTGCCCTTCCGGTTAGACTCCTGAATGGAGGTCATTCGCTCGCGAATAATTCGATCAGGGTTTCTCTTCTGGCTTTTTTGGTTCCTTCGGTTTTTCGATGACCTGTTGCGTTTGAACGGAGAAGAGCTGGAAGTCGGAAAAGGTGTGCTCGAAAATGGTGCGGCGCTTGCCGTAATCGGTGTAGACGACGGCGGATTTTGGTAGCCACAGTTCGATATTCCGCGAGGCAAACGTCACCGGCGCGTAGTCAATCGAAATCGCGTCAGAGATCAATTCAATAATCGGAATTCCTTTCACGAGATTTGTTTCCAAATGCATGATTTGGCCGGAATTCGGGGCAATCCAGGCGCGACCCTTGAGGCTGACCGGGAACGAACTCGTCGCGGTAATCATGGAAAGAGTGCGGGGACGTGTTCCGGGCATTTGGCGAAAGTTAACAACCCAGGCGGGTTGGCTCTTCCACTGTGTGATGCCTTCGCAGCGCATTTCATAGTCGCGTTGCAGGTTTGGATGAAAGATCAGGGCCAACGCAGGCAAACCTTTGTCCACGATGACGTTGAAGTTCGGATCGTCGGAGCCGGCGAGGGGTGCACGAGTTTCACGCACGCTCAGCGGGCCGGATTGGGCGCCGAAATCAACCAAGTAATCGAATTTTTCGGCGATGGCCATAATGGGAATGCCCAAGTGGTCGGTTTCCTGGTAGCGAATCTGCTCATGCGCGTCGAAATTCTGAAGATGTTCGATAAGTTCGCCCGTACGTTGCGCGGCCAGATTCAAGACGTCGGACAGCACGCAGGGAGGAGTCGCGGAAACAGAGGAAACGGGAGCGTCAACCTGCGGCGGATCCCAGCGAAGCGCTGGCGCCTTCTTTTGTTTTTCTTGAGGCGCGGCGGCAGGTGACGATTTCGTGGCCGCGAGAGCTGCGAGCAACACAATCACTGACAGCAGTGCGATCGCGCAGAACCTCGCGGCGAAACTGCGCCAGGTGATCCCGCGGGCCCGCGAGAGCGAACCCACCTTTCGCGTGCTCATTTTGGCGGCGCTGGCGGTTCCAGGCCCATGATCTGAAATCCGGCATCCACGTAAAGGACATTTCCGGTGACGCCGCGGCCCAGGTCGCTGCCGAGAAAAACGGCGGCGTCGGCGACTTCGGCGATATCTGTGTTGCGGCGCAGCGGAGCGTGTTCCTGCACGAAATCGAGGACCTTGGAGAAGTCTTTAATGCCGCGAGCGGAAATGGTTTTGATGGGGCCGGCGGAAATGGCGTTTACGCGGATTTTTTGCGCGCCCAGTTCCGCGGCGAGGTAGCGGACTTCCGCTTCGAGCGCGGCTTTGGCGATGCCCATCACGTTGTAGTTTTTTACGACGCGCGTGGAGCCGAGATAAGTGAGCGTCATGATGGCGCCGCCATTGGTCATCAGGGGAGAGAGAGCGCTGGAGACGGCGACGAGGGAATAGGCGCTTACGTCGAGCGCGAGTTTGAAACCATCGCGCGAGGTTTTCAGAAACGGCTGGTTCAGGTCTTCGTGATTGGCGAATGCCAGGCAGTGGACCATTACGTCAACGGTGCGGCCTTCTCGTTTCAGAGATTCGGCGAGGCCGTCAATGTCCGATTGTTGCTGGACGTCACAGGGGTAAAAGCCTTTGGCGCCAAGTTCGTTGCCAAGTTCTTCGACGACGGGTTTGGCGCGGTCGTTCTGATAGGTGAGCAGGAGCGTCGCGCCTTCGCGGGCGAAGGCTTGGGCGATGGCGTAGGCGATGCTCCATTTGTTCCAAACGCCTAGGACGATGGCGGTTTTGCCTTCCAGTAATTTGGGCATGGTCCGGTATTTTACGCTGAAATGTGGCTTTTGGTGCGGCGGAAGTCAAAAGATTTAACACCGAGGGTGTGGAGGAAAGGCGGCTTAGCAGTTGAAAGTTGACAGTTAAAGGTTCAAAGCAACGGCGGATGGCGAGTAGGGATCGTACAGCGGAGCCGCAGAGGTCGCAGAGAACGGCAAGTGCAACGACATTGCAACTGCTGCCCGGTTCGTCCCGAAAAACGCGGGACGAACCGGCCGCTACAAATTCAAAAGCAACGTCAAAGGCTCGCGGTCTGATGGCCGTCGCTACAAATGCAAAGGCATCGGCTGTGACGGGTGATGCGCAGAAACGCCAATCAGGAGATCGGCGTTCCCAGGAGCGGCGCGTCGTTTGTTCAGTGCGCGTGAATCCAGCGGATTATTTCACGCAGCAGGTCGGCTATTACGGGCCAGAGGGCGGCGAAAATGGCGATGCCTACGGCGATGATGCGCGCGAACGGCTTGGACCCGGGGGAAGGGAGTCCGCCGTAGTGTTTGAATCCCGGGGATGGAACGCCGGCGTACGGCCCGGGACTTGGGGAAGCGACGCCGGTCTGCGCAGGGGATGTGGGGCCGAATCTTGCAGATTGATTGACGTGGGCGGGCAGATGGCGGACGCAGAATCCATTGGCGATGGCGGGGCGAGCGCATCTTTGACCCTGCGGACCGAAGTAGAGGCAGGGACCCTGATCGTCGGAATTTTTGCGGTCAGTGGGTGCGACGCCGTAACGAGTGGCTGAGACGCCAACGCCTGTAGGCGCGACACCGTAGCCCGCGGGCTCGATGCCGGAGGGGCTGGGTTCGATGCCGTAGCCAGTGGGTGCGATGCCGAACTCGGGCGCAGTCATTGATTCCTGATCGAGATTCAAGTCTTGATTGCGGCGAGGAACGGGCGAACTGCCCGAGAAATCATTAACGGTTAGGAACCGTGCCATTGCGCTGCGCATGCCGCCTCGATAAAGTGAAAGTTCGTCGTCTCGCTGCGCCCGGATGCCAGATACCCGCATTGCGCCTTCGCCCGCCCATCCCGCCCGGATGAAGCTGGAGCCTTACTCCGCCGAAATTCGGCTGAGCAGCCTAACGCTGGGTGTTGACAACATCCATTATGACGTTTTTCTCAGCCCGCGGTTCGTGGATTTTACGCGGAAGTATCTGCTGGACCTGGTCCGGCAGAAAATTAATATCAGCCTGTTCTACGGAAAAGACCGCAAGCAATCGGGCGCGCCCGAGCATGGCGCGTTCCGCAAGCTGCTGACTGAAGTTCTGCAGGCGTCGCTGACGCGCGCGAAATTTCAGCAATCCATCGAGACGGACATACTGCACCAACTGGCGCTGGTGAAGCATCTGACCTCCGAAATCGCCAGCCAATTTTCCAGCATCGTGGTGGAATGCAAGGAATGGATTCGCGCGCGCGGCGAACTATTCGAGCACAGCGAACAGGCGCACGTGATGCGCGCGAAAATCGCAGAGATTCAGGCGGACAAGAAGAATACGTACCGCGAAGTGGGCGACACGCTTTGCCGCATCTGGAGGGAAGTGGAAGAGGGGACGCTTTCGAAATCGCGGCGAGCGCTTTTCGGCGAAGATTTTCAAGAGACTTACGAGCTGCTGCAAAACCGTTTTCTATTTGTGGAAAATGGAAACGACGATCATTTGTTTCTGGAGCACTACGTCCTGCTGGCCAATTTCGTAAACGATCCCGACCGTTTTGAAATTTTCGATGGGATCATGCTGGATTTCGTGCGCGACCTGATCCTGACGGGAGACGACGCGGACGAATTGAGCAAGGCGCGCAAAGTGCACGAACGGATGCTGGAGCAGGCGCGGCAGATGCGTTCGGAGATGGCACGGCTGGAAGAGGAACTGGAAGAGGCCACGGGGCGCGCGGGAGAAGGTGACGGGCTTTTTCCGTCGATATTCAAGCGCAAGGGTGGAGCGAGCGCGGAATCGCGCGCTGAGCTGGAGGGATTGCGCAAGAAGTTCGCGGCGAGCGAGAAGAAACTGGAAGAGCTGGGGCCGCAGATTGACGCGGCCAAGCAGCGAATGGACTTCCTGATCGAGGAATATCGCAGCCGGCTGGGCGATTATTTGAATCGACCACAGAACGCGCGGCGGCTCTTTGATGCGTCGGCGCCCGCGGGGGAAGGCGAGGCCGCGCCGGAAACACGCGCGCAGCTACTGGAAGAATGGATGCACCGCCTGGAGGAGCGCGACCTGCTATTTCACATGATGGCGGGATATGAATTGCGGCGCATCTATGCGGACTACTGCCCGCCCATTCACTTGCAAGCGCTGAAAAAAGCGCTGGTGAACCGCGACGAAGCGAAGCGCGTAGAAACGATCCTGGAGCAATTTCCCGCGCGCAAGATTTCGATGAAAAGGCTGGACGACGCTTCGCGGGCGATCCGGCGGCGCACGCGCGAGGAGCAATTGTCCATCACGCTGCAATTTGCCGAGGACTTCATGCGGCTGCGGCGCGACCGGCGGAATTACCAGCATGTCGCGGCGTGGATGGAGCGCATCAGTCTGGTGCGTTCGGAGCGGGCGCGGGAACTTTCGCGTGTGAACAAAAGTTTGTATGAATTTCTGCACGCGGATGAAGGGCGGCCGGCCGACGATCCTGTTATCAATCACACGGTCATCAAGGCGGACGTGCGCGGCTCGACGGGGATCACTAAGGATTTGCTCGCGAAAGGGATGAATCCGGCGTCGCATTTCAGCATGAATTTGCACGAGCCGGTGAAGCGGATGCTGGAGCGATTTGGCGCGGCCACGGTGTTTATTGAAGGCGACGCGATTATTCTGGCGATCTACGAGACCGAAGCGACACGGGCCACCACGCGGGCGGTGGCGCGGGCCTGCATTCTGGCGCGGGAAATTCTGGCGGTGACGCAGGCGTACAACGCGCGGACGAAGACGACGGAATTGCCGCCGCTGGAGATCGGCGTGGGCGTGGCGTTTCAGGATTCGGCGCCGTCGTTGTGGATGGACGGCGACTCGAAGATCATGATCTCGCGGGCGCTGAATTTGTCGGACCGTCTTTCGAGCTGCACGAAAATCACCAAGCGATTGTTCAAGGATAATCCTTCGCCATTTAACGTGTTCGTGCTGCAGCCGTTGATGGAAGATGCGGCGGAGGATGAAGGCGAGGAATTGCTGGTGCGTTACAACTTGAACGGTATCGAGTTGAATGAAGAGGGATTTCAGAAACTGAGCGCGGAAATTTCGATGTCGCCCATGGGCGGAAATTTTCCGATGCCCTGGGGAAAAGAGCGCGTACAACTTTATTTCGGCGAAGTTCCGCTGGGAGAATCGCTGGAACCGGTGGTGGTGCGCAAGGGATTCGTGCACCAACTGCTGCCCGGCGCGAAGGTGGGAGCGCAGGGGCTTCGACCATATTACGAAGTTTGCACTGACGCAAAACTGCTGGACCTGGCGCGCAAGAAATTTACCTCGGGCGCCCCGCGAAGTTAAAACCGCACGAAAGTTGTAGCAGCGCGTCCGCGACCCTATAATCCAGTGACGGAGGCGCCAGGGGCCCGGTGGTCCTCGTGGCCTTCAAAGCCATTGATTCTGTCCTTCGCGGCCAGAATGGTGGGTTCGACTCCCACACGCTTCCGCCATATCTTTTTGATGCGTCGGCTGTTACAGAAAGACGAGGCAGCAAAAGACAGCACTAAGAGATTGTTGGCCCGGTTCTGGCGCCGATTCAAATGGCGGCACGGACGGTACCTGGGTTTCTGATTCTCAATGTGCCCGCGGCCCAACCGGACTGGCCAATTTCAGCTTCTGATTGATCATTCTTCGAACCCCGTTTCCGGCCCGCGGCGATCACTGGTCGCGTTGAGTGACTTATCAGAAGTTGCGTCGGAAGGGTGCGTCTGCGGACGGAAAGCTCTCGGAGGGTTCTATACGAGCGCTGTAGAATCTACGAAGCCGGCCTGAGCTGGCTGACGATCTCGGCTAACCAAGTTTCTAGTAATGACCTTTGATCCGGTGTCATGTCAAGGAAGGCCAGGCCCATGCCGAAATTCGAGTGGCAGTAGACGACCTTGGCCTTGGTCTCGAAGACGCCCTGATCTCTGAGAATCCGCAAAACGACCAGCGCGCCCTCGGGGAATGGATTTAGCGCGTCAACATAGCAGCCGCCGACGCCCAATTCCGAGATGCGCGCAGAGAGCACTGCCCCGGAGCGCAGCTCAGTTACCTGTACAGAAGCCACAAGCGTGCAGCGTCGCACGGAACGTTGATTCGCTTTTCGCGAGGGCTTGTTTCTTTGGCTCGACGGGCTCATCGGGCGTAGCTCCTGGCCTGAGCTCGTCCTGGATCGATCTGAGGAAAGACCACACCCCAAAAACCAGGTGACGGTCGCAGGAACTCTATGGCCACCAGCCGTGCCCGGCTCCCGCCCGCAACCATTGGCCCCAAATAAACGATCCTGGAGTCCGTGGTTTCTCCGGTAGCCTGGTTGACTGTCACGAGTTGTTGGTTCTGATTGACGGGGGCTTTGAGTGCAATCAGGCCGCCCCAGAGGCTTATCTTCACCGCATGTGCTTCTTCCACGAGAAAGCGTTTGCTGGTGTCCGGCTCGTAGATTCGTAGTGGAACACGCAGCGTCACACGACCGCTTCGTCTGGCTGGTGCCCCGTTTTTGCTCGGCATAGAGCGCTCCTTGGATGGCGTGCGGGTCGGTATGTACTGGCAGGATCGACTAGATATCGGCAGCATTCAATAGTACGTCAGGACATTGTACTTAAATGGGGCACGCCAAACGCCTCATTGGGAGGCTCTGCGGATATTTGAGGGAGGGTGCCTTAGACGAACGGGTGGTCAACAATTTTCCAGGTCAGACTTGGCTGCGTACAAGTTGGTTAGGCGATCGTGAAGATTTTGCGCCTCCGGAACCGCGCTAAAAATTGCGGTTTTCAGGCTGCTATACAGCGTCCGATAGACCGCCTTGATTTCCTCGGAAGCGTTGGAGGTCCCTCCCCAGTTTAGGCGGTCACCGATAGTCAGGGTGATTCGGTTCGCTTGGAGCGGAGTTGTGTCTCCCTGTAGGCCATTTTTGACCGATTCTTGAAGGGCGCCCAATTGTTGAATAGTGGAGTCCTTTTCTGAGTCGCTCATCGCGCCATTACTGATAATTTCCAGCAGCGCTTGTTCGAGTGGCTTATCTATGGTTCCTGCTACATTAATTGTTGCCTTTGATTCCGCAAGAACAGCTTCCAGTTTAAGTTTGTAATCGCTGATTTTACGGTGGACCACAGCCATCTGCCCGCCAGCGGCCTGTGACGCCTCTTCCGCGGATTTGCCTTGCTGAAGCGCGGCTCTGTAAACCTGGTAATTTCCCGCTGCCATGTTCCAAATAACTTCGTCCACCATGGCCTTCGCCGCGTTTCCATACGTCAGGTCGCGAAGAGGCGCTCTGACGGAGGGAGCTATCGTTGCAGTTGCGACTTTCGTATCGGAAACAGTTGGCGCAGCTTCCGATGCAGTGGTGGGATTCGGCTTTGTGTCGGTGACCTCCTGGATTTGGATTTGATCCTCGTTTCTTATCGGATCGCTGCCGAGGCCCGATTGAGCGTTTATGATGCGGATATCCGAGGAGTGTTGACGAGAGCGTCCCAGTTGTTTCGCGTGACTTTCACACACGTAAATTGGTTCGGTTCCGCCATCATCCCAGCAAGATATCACTGCGGTTCCGTAGTCGCAGTCGAGTCGATAATGCGCAGAGAGAGGCTCCGCGGGTTTTCCCGGCTGGAGCCGCCAGTCGGCTCGGCTTGTGCAATGGCGCTTCGGCACGTGTCCATTGTAACGAACACGTGATATCGGATGCCGTCAGCTGTGGGTTTCCGTGCCGGATCATATAACCCCGTTGCGCCCTGACTTTGCCGATTTTGGCCGTGGGCGTCACGCGAAACTTACTTAGGAGAGGGGGACGGAAATGATATTGCATTGGTCCGGTTAGGCGTGCGGGGGCAACCGGTCGATGCGGGACCATCCCGTGCTTCGATTCGACAACGCTGCTGCCAGAGAACCACCTGTTTAGCTGTACTCGATCACAAGCTGGCCAGGGCAGCGTTCCGGCTGGTCTAACCCTAGCGAGCGATTTCAGCTCTTGTTTTCAATGCGAGGTGGGCTCGAGCTTAGTGTTGCGTTGACCCATCGAGATGACCTGAATTATCGGGAGTTGGCTGCTTGGACGTTACTTTCCTAAGCGAATCGGAGACATATGTCGTGGAAAAGCGGAGATCTCAGGCGGTGTGGCGGGCCTAGCGCAGTTGCGCGAACTCTTGTGTGATGTAGAGACTTCCGTCCGGCGCTCGAGCAACTCCGACTCCGACGTGGGTGTAGTTCACGTTCAGGATATTCCACCGGTGATTCTGCTGGAACTTCGGCTCATTCATGAACGTGGACTCGGCCTCGCTCACGCCTCTGCAATTGGCGATGTTTTCCCCAGTCGAGCGCCACTTAATACCCGCCATTGAAACGCGGTTCGCCGGAGAGCTGCCGTCCGCACCCTCATGGCTGAAGTATCCATCTCGGGCCATTTCCTCCGAGTGCATCCTGGCTACTGCCGCCAGCCGGTCGTCCCACTGGAGCGCAGGCGCGCGGCCCCTCGTTTCGCTGGAGTAAGACGGATCCGCGCGGTCGCGGTTGACTAGCTCCCACATCTGCAATTCAATCTGGCTCGTTCGATTTTGAAAGCTCGCGCGCTGGGGAACTGCCTGGGAAGAAAGCGAGGTCGCCGGCAGCAACGCTAAGAGCAGAGCTGCGAGAATAGTCGATCCATATCGCTTGATGTGGCCAGCAAGGCGGAAGGGGGATCTTGTGGGAGTTGACATGAAATTCTTGCCTACACCACAAGCCTACGGAGGATTGAGTCGGGGGGATACTGTCCGAAAGGCCAGCTTTAGTGCTGGTATGCGTGGCCACTGAGTGACGCAATTTTACTAAAAATGGTTCCAATGTGACATCGTGTGGTGCCGGCCTGAGGGAGCACTGGCCGGGTAGATGTTCGATTATCCGTGTCAGCACAGCTGGTCGCTGCAACACAACCTAAGGTATTGGTCCGAGGTGCTTGCCACTAGAGAACCGATCTGTCCGGCGTGCTCGACGAGACCCTGGCCAGGAGGTTTTTCGGTTGAATCGATCCTCGCGATCGATCCTGAGCGGCTGAGCGTAGCGCGGGTGGGCTTGGCGTTAGAGTTGCATCGACCCATTGAAACCGCCGGATTTATCAGGACTCAGGTTATGTGCGATCGGCTCTTTGGGGTTAGACCGCGGGAAAATGAATATTCAGCTTATAGCAAATGTAGAGAACCAGTATCGCGCCCAGTGTGGATAAAATGAGGCCTGCGGGATGATATTTTTCATTTGTCGGACGCGAAAACATATGGGCGACGCCGCCACCGAGGATCGATCCGATGATGCCGAGCGCGACTGTCCAGAAAATCGTTATGTGCACGTGCATGACGTTTTTCGCGATAACACCCGAGATAAGCCCAATAAGCAAATACCAGATCAAGTGAAACATGCTTTTTCTCCATCCTTTGTCTTCCGAAGGCCGTCGACTGGTGGCCCGGCATCGGTAGTTGAGTCGGAATTTCCAATTTAGACTCTGGCTTGGCAGGGTAGAGGCTATCGAGGTTAAGTACTGCTCACTTTTATACAGTTTGTGGATTTTAAAGATCGGTAGCACTCGCTCTGAGAAAGGCCGGTTCCCGGACACGAGGGTCAAGTTTCCGATTACGGATGTCGGCTCAACAGGGTAGTCTTCCGGCTGATCTAACCCTAACGAGCGATTTAGCCTGTGTTTTCAAGGCGAGTCGAGTTCGACTTGAGTGTCGCGGCGGCCCGTTGAGACCACCGCGCTAATCGGGACTTAAGGATTACTTCCGGGTTTGCCACTGACACACTCAGAACTCGTCAACCCTCATAGCCAACGCAAATTGTTTTGCCTTTCCTCGTCAGGCTCAACTGGCATAGCATGAGCACCAAAGAACCGGAATCAGCAGATGAGCATCGTTTGCCGGAATTGGAGACGTCAATGACCAGCATACAAATCGAACAAAAAAGATATGAGATGCCCCCGCGAGAGGGGATCAGCATCGCGCATTTTCTCACCGTCGCCGACGTCGAGCGATCGGCTCGCTACTACGAAAAGGTCTTCGGCGCACGCATTCTGACCATGGGTGACGGGAACGCGCCTCCGTACCTACAGCTTGCGAATATCTGGATGATTCTGAACGTCGGGGGCGGGCCGACTCCGGATAAGCCAACGGTAACGCTCAGCGTCCCCGACCCGAATCACATCAACAGCTTTATGAATTTCCGCGTTGCGGATATTCAAGCGTGCTACGAATTGTGGAAAAGTCGA
>Ga0209006_10001764_pt1 | contig 19609 bp, 11 predicted proteins | sample JacPin_JW_Ref_O2_FD_188567 | JGI IMG/M metagenome (GOLD analysis project Ga0209006, IMG submission 188567) | Forest soil microbial communities from Algoma, Ontario, Canada - Jack Pine, Ontario site 1_JW_Ref_O2 (SPAdes) (version 2) | ecosystem: Environmental > Terrestrial > Soil > Boreal...
CGGACTGGGCTTATATCGCGGAGCCTTTATGAGGTCAGACCACTCGACTCGCGGGTTACACATATAGTGGGTCTAGGCGAATACTGTCAAGCCAAAACTGGCGCGATTACCGACTTTTACAATTCAACCTTAGGTTTGCCTCCTGCATCGCGTGGTAGGACCACTCCTGTTAAAAAACATGCACATGCAGAAATTATGCCCGCAAACGTCTCCCGCAATGCTAAGCTAGCCGCTATAAATTGCTGCTGGGGTGAAACAAGTGACATCTGCCGGACACGATGCAAAACGCGAATCCGAATCCCGCCTGACCACGCAAGTGGTCAACCACATTCGGGAAATGATCGAAAAGGGCGTGCTCAAGCCCGGGGAAAAAATCCCTCCAGAGCGCGAATTCGCGCAGAAACTCAAGATCAGCCGCGCCAGCCTGAGAACGGGCATCGGCTATATGGCCGCGATGGGGATCATGAAGGTGCGGCATGGCGTTGGCACGTTCATCGCCGAGGGCCCGCCGGAAATTGGGAAGTCATCGCTCGGCCTGCTGGGCGCTCTGCACGGCTTCAAATCCTGGCAAATGTTCGAGGCCCGGCTTCTCGTCGAAGGCAAAATGGCTGCATTGGCCGCGGAACGCGGCAAAGAAGAGCACTTCACCGTGCTGGCGGAAGAAGTCGCAGAAATGTACGCAACCATCGACGCCCCCGAAGAGTATCTGATTCACGACGTTCGCTTTCACCGCACCATTGCCGAAGCCTCGGGAAATCCAATCCTCGCCTCGCTGATGGAAACAATTTCGTCCGCACTCTACGACGGTCGACGCAAAACCGTCGGACTGAGCAAGTCACGCAAAGACTCCGCCGACCTGCACCATGAAATCTATCGCGCCATTCGCAGGAGAAATCCAGCGGAAGCGCAGAAACTTATGGAGCGCCACATCGAGCGCGCCAGGCAGGCGCAGGAAGATGAAGAGCGCAGCGTTCTGCGCGCAACCCGGCGCGGCAAGAATTCACTGAATGGCAAGATTGCGGTCTAACGTTCTTGACTTGAACGTGGACTAGCGGATTGACCATCTTTAATTCATGTGGTATGACCACTGAGGAGAAATTCTGGTGGTCATGCGATCTCGTTTCCCGTCCCGTCTCTCTGCCGCTTTTCTTTTTTTCACCGCATTGACGGTGGGCGCTTTCGCTCAAGATCGAAGGACGGTCGTTGAGCCGAAGTTTCCTCCCGTCTGTACTCGACTCGAAGCGCTGCTCTCCGCGCCGGGTGGAGTTCTTTCCGATTCTGACGAGCGCCGCCTGGATACCGCGAGAATTCAGGATGCAATCGACCACTGCGCCAAAGGCCGGTCAGTCGAACTTCACGGTTCCAGCGCACGCAACGTTTTCCTTGCCTCTCCGTTTCATCTACAGGCAGGCGTCACGCTGCTGGTCGATGCAGATACCGTTCTTTACGCCTCGCGCAATCCCCGGGATTACGATGTAACTCCCGGAAGCTGTGGCGTAGTCGACCACAACGGCCACGGCTGCAAGCCCCTCATCCTTGCCGATCATGCGCCGGGAAGCGCAATCATGGGAGACGGCGCCATCGACGGCCGCGGCGGAGAACCTTTGCTCGGCGGAACCGCCTCATGGTGGGACCTCGCCCATCGTGCGAAGATCGAAGACCTGAAACAAAACTGCACGCGGATTCTCATCGTGCACGAGTCCGACAACTTCATCCTCTATCGCATCACTCTCCGCAACTCGCCAAACTTTCACGTGATCGTCGAGAAAACCAACGGTTTCACCGCATGGGGCGTCAAGATTGATACGCCGGGAACGGCGCGCAATACCGACGGTATCGATCCGTCATCGTCCTCCGACGTTTCGATTCTTCATTCTTATGTCCGCACCGGAGATGACAACGTCGCAATCAAAGCCGGCAAAACCGGCCCTTCTTCGCATATCACCGTCGCCCACAATCATTTTTACTCCGGCCACGGAATGTCGATCGGCAGCGAAACCAACGGGGGCGTGAGTAGCGTGCGCGTTTCCGATCTCACTATCGACGGCGCTGACAATGGCATTCGCATCAAAAGCGATCCCAGCCGGGGCGGCCTGGTGCGCGACGTCGTTTACGACGATGTCTGCATTCGCAATGTTAGGAATCCGATCGTTCTAACCCCGCACTACACTACATTTCCCGGTGATCAGCTTCCGGTTTATCGCGACATCACGCTTAGAAATGTTCGTGTGCTGACTCCCGGAGACATCACGCTCGAGGGTCTGGACCCCACGCACAAGCTGGGCGTAACGCTCGACAATGTATTCACCGACGGAGTCTCCGCAAATGATATTTACTCCAGGAATGCAGAAATCACTTTAGGCCCGCGCGTCGGGAATCTTATTCCCTCCGGCGAAAACACATCAGCCATCCGGCAGCCCGACAGTTCAACCGGCGCGGCCCTCGCCTGCGACTCTCGCTTTGAAGAATATCCGGCGAATCCAACTGCGCCGCGCTCCGCGACACCCGCGCCTCCAGCGGACCACACGCTTTACGTCGCCGCCGACGGAACCGGAGATTTCTACTCCATTCAAAAAGCACTCAAAGCTGCGCCGGACGCTGGCGCGATGCTTTTGATCGCGCCCGGCATGTACCGCGAAACCATCTCCATCACCAAGCCGAATATCGAATTGCGAGGCGGCGATCCGGACGCGACCAAGACCGTCATTGTCTTTAATAAAAGCGCAGGCACGTCGGGCGGCACTCTGCACTCGGCGACCGCCGAAATTCGCGGGGACAACTTTCGCGCCGAAAATCTCACCATCGCCAACGACTGGAACGCGACACATGAACAGGTACCGGCCGGATCGCAGGCGCTCGCTGCGTTGATCACCGCCGACAAGGCCGTCTTCGATAACGTCCGATTTCTCGGCAATCAGGACACGCTTTACGCCGGAAGCCGCAACTGCTCGCCCGACGGCCAGCCTTGCACCCCGGCGCATCAGTACTTCACCCATTGCTACATCGAGGGCAACGTCGATTTCATTTTCGGAGATGGCAAGGCCGTCTTCGATCACTGCGAAATTCACAGCACGGCGCACTTCGAAGGCTTCATCACGGCCCAGGCTAAGCATTATCCGGAGGAAGACAGCGGATTTCTTTTCAAGCACTGCACCCTCACCGCTTCTCCCGGCGTCGGCAACGTGTGGCTGGGGCGGCCCTGGCGGCCTTATGCGAAAGTCGTCTTTCTCAATACGGAAATGGGAGAACACATAATGCCGGCAGGTTGGCGCGAATGGCATCCGGGCCAAACGCCCTCTATCGAGACGGTCTACTACGCCGAATACAATTCGACCGGACCGGGCGCACACAAGGGCGAACGCGACCCGCACACTAAATTATTGACCGCTGCCGAAGCTAATCAATTCGAAACCAAGACATTTCTCGATGGCTGGGAGCCGGATTTGAATCGAGCCGCTCCGTAAATCTCCAGCGAGTCGACTTTGAAGTTATCCTGTTATTTGGAAACTGCTCATCCCGCAGCTGGTTCAAAATGAAGAACGCCGTACTCAAGCTCGATCCCCAAGACAACGTGCTCATCGCGTTGAAGAACCTGCGCCAGGGCGAGCAGATCCTTTTCGAGAATCAAACTTACACGCTCACCTCCGATGTTGCGGCAAAACATAAATTTGCCACAACCGATCTTGCTATCGGCGGCGCAGTGATCATGTACGGCGGCCTGATTGGCAAGGCACGCCAGCCGATTCGCGCCGGCGAAGCGCTGACGACGCTCAACACGGCTCACGAGGCGACGCCATACCATGAGAAATCCGCGGACTACCTATGGGCTTCGCCCAACGCGGATCGCTGGCGCGGAAAACATTTCCTCGGCTACAAGCGCCGCGACGGACAAGTCGGTACCCGCAACTACTGGCTTGTGGTGCCGCTGGTTTTTTGCGAAAACCGCAACGTCGATGTGATGAAGCAGGCTTTCGAAGAAGAACTGGGATTCGCCCCGCCAAAGGTCTATCGCCAACAAGTAGCCGAACTGGTTAGGCATTACCGCGAAGGCAAGCTCGATGCGATCGAAGCGCAGTCGATGCAGCAGTCGCACACCCCGCAGCAGCATAAAGTTTTCAACAATATCGACGGCATCAAATTTCTGATACACGAGGGTGGTTGCGGCGGAACGCGAGAAGATGCCAACAATTTGTGCGGCTTGCTCGCAGGCTACATTCATCATCCGAATGTTGCGGGAGCCACCGTCCTCAGCCTGGGTTGCCAAAATTCGCAGATCGCGATTCTGCGCGAACAAATCAGCCAGCGCGACCCCACATTCGACAAACCTCTATTTGTCTTCGAGCAGCAACAAAGCGGCTCGGAATTCAAAATGCTGTCGCAGGCAATTCACGAAACTTTTCTGGGATTGGCCGCTGCGAACCAAGCCGAGCGCGCTCCCGCGCCGCTTTCCCGCCTCTGCATTGGTTTGAAGTGCGGAGGCTCCGATGGCTTCTCCGGCATCTCCGCCAATCCAGCCATCGGTCATCTTTCCGATATGCTCGCCGCTTTGGGCGGACGATCGATACTCTCGGAATTTCCCGAACTGTGCGGCGTCGAGCAGCAACTGATCGATCGCAGCATGAGCAAAGAAGTTGCGGACCGCTTCATCGCCCTCATGCGCGACTATGCCGCCCGCGCAAAAGCTGCGCGCTCCGGCTTTGATATGAATCCGTCGCCGGGAAACATTCGCGATGGACTCGTAACCGACGCGATGAAGTCTGCCGGCGCCGCGAGAAAGGGAGGCACGTCTCCAGTCACCGCCGTTCTCGATTATCCGGAATATTCGACCGATCGCGGACTGAATCTTCTCTGTACTCCCGGAAATGATGTGGAGTGTGTCACAGCCCAAGTCGGTGCGGGCGCGAACATAGTTCTATTCACCACCGGGCTCGGCACTCCGACCGGAAATCCCGTCGCACCCGTACTCAAGATCTCGACCAACACCGACCTCGCGCAGCGGATGAAAGACATCATCGACATCGACACCGGAGCTATCGTCACGGGAGACAAAACCGTCGAAGAGATGGCTGACTCAATTCTTGAATTAGTAGTTCAGGTAGCGAGCGGTGAGGTCCACACCAAAGCGGAATTACTCGGACAAGATGACTTCATTCCCTGGAAGCGCGGCGTGTCGCTCTAAATCGCCGGCGCTCCGAAAGTTATCCATTACGTCGACAGCCCATGGATGTTAAGAAAATAACAGTTGGCTTCGGGATCGAAGATGAGCTGCCAGTTCAATTTCCGTTTGGCCGCGCGCAAACACTGGCGTAAAAGATCTCGAGCCGGAGTCTTCGCTCCTCCAACCGTGACCGGCGTGTGGCCGAGCGTGCTTCTCGGATAGACGCCCAGACTGACTGTAACGTGGCTCTGCTCGGTTAACTTCTCGCAAATCAGTTGAACCGTCTCGGCGATTGTTCTCTCTTGGCTCGGCAACTCGATCGGAAGATCGAGGAGAACCTCCTGCTGAGAGATCGCGCCTTTCGCGTCATGTGCGGCCGTGCCGACAACATCAAAATCTCCCTGGGTACCCACTCTTAGCTCAAACCGCCCAGGATTCTGGCTGTGATTGTAGGCTTCGAGAATCGTCCGCAGCATTTTCTCTTCCGCCTTAGAAGAGTCAGCAATATCTACGCTGAAATTTCCCCCCGCCGGAACTCGCCTTGTTTTCTGCTCATCCGGCGCGTCGGCCAAATCCAGAGGCGAGGTATAGCGCGGATCCTCATAATTAATGATCCATCCGTACTTTTGCTGCAGAGCGTCAAAGGCTTGCTCCAGAGGGCGCGGACTGTTCGCCACAACCTTGATCTTTCCGCTGTCCACGGTGACCTCAGCTCGTTGCATGTACGAGTGAGCCGGCGCCTGCGCCAATCCGGACCCAACCAGAAACAACGCCAGGCAGACGCTTCGAAGATTCATGCGACACAACCCGCGAGTAAGTACACTTCCCATCATTGCCTGATCATCCTACCTCAATTTTATCGAGCCTAGCCTTTAACCCGCTCGGCTAATTCCTTTGGGGTTCTATTCCTGGGCAGCGGGCGGGCGTATAAGGCTTAAGCGCGAATCTTACTTGTTTTTTGCGGTGGTGTTTTATGGCGGCGAATAGCCAGGTTTACAGTCACAATGAAATCAGCGATGACTGGATCGAGAAATACAGGGCTGCGATGGAGGCAGTTCCGTCAGAGGAAGCGCACACGACACAGTCGTCCAGTTTCCTCGATCGTGCAGCTGGCAGAATGACGGCAGCATCGAAGAGTATCGCGGATAAATGGCGGCAGTTTGTTGCGCAGTGAAGGATTTTGCGCACTTTCGTTGACTCCCTCCCCCTTTTTGCCTTCGCTGCAAAGCATTGCCGAAGCAATTCCGACGATTCCCCATGCGGAAACCATGAATGAATCCGACCCGTTCAGCCTACTTCGAACGGGCTAGTTATTTTGATCTAACCACGGAAGTGCCATTGACTAATACTTTTTGTATGGCATACTGCTGAAGCTTCTCACCCTCTCGAGAAGCTAACGGACTCTTTCCACCCCAAGGAGAGCACCAGTCCTCGTAGTTGGGAATTTGAACTAACATCAACTCCTGCCGCGGTTCCAATCGGCGCACAAGACGCCGTGGATTCGCTGTGTTGGAGGGGATCGAAGGGCCCCGCTCGGCCTGGGCCGAAGGCCAAGTCATTTCGTCGGGGACGGTTGCATTGGTCTGCATTCGTCCTAAAAAGGGTACCTCGTGCATAGTGCTCCAACCCAACCGGGTTTAATCATTGTTGACTCATCTCTGGGAGTAGTCGCCTATAACGGCGAAGCTCTGCATATTCTTTCCTATCCCGACCAGCCTGGAAGCCTGCGGCATCCAGAAACCTGGCTCGGGAACAAGGTTCGTTCCGATCTTGTGGGGAAACAATCACCTCCCCGCTTTGTTGAGGGATTTCGTTCCGCCAGACGCATGTATCTGTGCAGATCTTTTCCTCTGGATGTGAACAAGTCGAGCAACCCCAGCTCCGGCGGATTGCTCATGGTCATGCTGGAGCGGCGAAGCAACGGCACAGTGAAGATCGCCGAGATTTCGGCTCGCTTTGGCCTCACAGCGCGGGAACAGGAGACTGTGCAATATTTGTTACAAGGTCTCACCAGCAAAGAAATTGCCCAGCGAATGAAGATTAGCCCGAACACGGTGAAAGCTTTCATCCGCCTGGTAATGGTCAAAATGGATGTCTCCACGCGATCGGGAATTATCGGTCGCTTTGTCGGTTCAAAGCTCTAATCTCCGGCTCAACACCCTTATAAGGTTATGACCAGCTTGATGACTCAGTTAGCTCAGTACCTATCTAACACGAGCCTTCAGGCTTAGTGACAAAGGGTTAGTTTATCTGGGGACTTGTGGGCGAGAGAAATACCGATAGAGTACAGGGGCGCCACAATAGGCTAAGCTCCCCTCTCCCAGCTTGGCGGCGTATCTCTGTATGGAGGACAAAAAATGAAACGAAGCACAATGGTTGTCGTGTGTTCGTTGGCACTAGCTTTTTGCGCCGTGTCCGCGTGGGGACAAGCTCCACCGGCCGACACTTTGAAGGTAGATTATTTTGCCAACGCCAATACTGCTGGGGCTCCGGATGGAACCCTTCGCATCACCAATCCTGGGACCGCGGGAGCGAATCTGTGCGCCGCTATCTTTGTATTCGACCCGAGCCAGGAACTCACCGAATGCTGCAGCTGCTTTGTCAGTCCTGATGGTCTGCGGACTCTGTCCGTCAACACCAATCTGACCGGCAACCCGCTGACCGGCGTCGCGCTGACCACGGGCGTGGTCAAGATTGTTTCGACCAAGGCGCCCGCGTCGGGCGTTTGCCCGCTGCCCACCAGCATGTCTCCGACGGCGGCCATCCGCGCGTGGGGTACTCACATCCAGAACAGCAATTTCTCGATCACTGAGACCGCTTCGCAAGATGCCACGTTGAGCACCTGGGAACTGGGAAGCCTGCAGAGCGAGTGCCGTGCAATCCATGCCGATGGCAGTGGACACGGAATTTGCAGCTGCGGAACCGGCGACTAATCGTTGCCAAATCGAGTATGGGTGGGTTTGTCAAAAGCCCACCCATCTCAATACTTAATTAAGTTCGCAATTTTTCGGGGGAGGGATTGCATGTCGGTATCGGAAACAATTTTAAAGATCAGCTTGAGCGCCCTGCTCGTGCTACCCGGCGTCTCACGGCTGGCTGCGCAAACCGATTCCACGGTCGTGGCCAATGTCGGTGGAGTGCAGGTCACCATGGCGGAACTCGAACAGCAGGAATCGCAACGGCTCCTGTCCGCCCATTATTCCTATTATCAGGCCCAGGTTAAGGCTCTTAACGATCTCATTGATAAGAAGTTGCTGCAGCAAAAAGCAGCCAGCGAGCACCTTACGGTAGACCAACTCATCGATCGCGACATTAAATCGCAGGTGAAGGATCCCACCGAAGACCAGATGAAGGTGTACTACGAAGGCGTGGAAACCGAGCAGCCCTATGAAGAGGTCCGCGGAAAGATTCTCGACAAGATTCGCGAGATACGTACCAACAAAGCGCTTGCCGCTTATGTGAAGAATCTGCGGGCACAAACCTCGGTGAATATCGCTCTCGCGCCGCCCCGCATCGACGTCCAAGCCCAGGACACGGATGTAAAGGTTGCGAGCAACGAAAAGCCGGCGGTGGAGCTGGTCGAGTTTGCCGACTACGAGTGCCCTTATTGCCAGAAAGTAGCCGCTGATCTGAAGAAGCTCGCCGCGGACTATCAAGGCAAGGTCACGGTCGTCTATAAAGACTTCCCGCTGCCCATGCACACCCGCGCGGAAAAAGCCGCTGAGGCCGCACGCTGCGCCGGCAAACAGAACAAATTCTGGGAGTTCCACGACGAAATCTTCCGCAGCAAAGAACTAGACGTAGATCAACTGAAGGCACAGGCCCGCGCTCTGAAGTTGAATGTCGACGATTTCGACAAGTGCCTCGATACCGGCGCCGAGGCTGCCGCGGTGGAACGTGATCGCAAGGAAGGCGAGAAGATCGGCATCAGCGGTACGCCCAGCTTCTTCATCAACGGTCACTATCTTAGCGGCGCGCTCGACTATGCTGCACTGCGCGACGTTGTCGACCAGCAGCTCACTCCCGGCGTGCAAGTGGCCAAGGGAGGCAGCGCGAAGTAAGTAAGTCACAGCCCTCTCCCTGCTTTAGATCAAGTTATTTCGAATCGGCTAAAAGGAGGTCCAGGAGTTATTGGACCTCCTTTCAGCGACTTATAGAATTACAGTAAATAACCAAACGAACTAACCCAAATGGGTTATTGAATAAGGAGTAGTAGCAGGATAAGTTAGCCCGGTTCCTGGCTCGCCGTTCAACTCCCTCTCACGGCCGGAACACCTCCCTCAGATGTAGAAGATTCTCCCCTGTGCTCCCCCGAAGAGCGTTCTCGTTTACCGGAGCTCGTGCGTCGAGGTGTGCCCCGACGCAACCTGTTGCGGACACTGGACGCTTACATATTTTGAGAAATCGATCCCCGAGGTGATGCCATGCGGAAATGCAGACTAGCGGAACTCATACTTTTTCTACTTACCGGAGGGCCGCTCGTTTTCGCCGGGCAGTTTCTCGAGGCGCCGCAATATGCAACTGGAAGGAATCCTCAGGCGGTCGCTACGGGCGACTTCAACGCAGACGGCAAACCCGATCTCGTCGTCGCCAATTCCACGGCCAACACCGTGAGCGTATTACTCGGGAGCGGAAACGGCACGTTTGCCACGCATGTTGACTACGCCACAGACTCGACTCCGCAGAGCGTCGTAGTGGCAGATTTTAACGGCGACGGTCATCTCGATCTGGCCGTCACCAACATCGGCAGCAATACGATCAGCGTGTTTCTCGGAAACGGCGACGGAACCTTCAAACCCAAGGTGGACTACGCAACCGGCCGCGGGCCAAAGGGCATTGCGGCTGCCGATTTCAATGGCGACGGAAGTCCTGATATTGCAATTACCAATACCATCGACGGCACATTGGGCATCCTTCTGAATAACGGGGACGGCACCTTCGCCGCTCAAACCACATATATCACCGGGTTTAATCCATGGTCGGTGGCTATCGGAGACTTCAACAACGATGGCGTTCCCGATCTCGCCGTGGCCAATAACAACACAAACAATGTGCTAAGCGTGTTCCTCGGGAAGGGAGACGGCACCTTCCAAAATCAATTCCAGTTCCCAACCGGAAGCGCGCCCATCTGGGCCGCGGTTGCCGACGTCAATGGCGACGGAAATCAGGATATCGTCGTCGCCAATCAGCAAGGAAATTCAGTCAGCGTGTTGCTCGGAACCGGGAACGGCGGATTCCAAGCCCAGGTTCAGTATCCCACAGCCGCATTTCCAACCGCAGTCGCGATAGCCGACCTCAACGGCGACGGCGTTCCGGATGTCGCTGTTTCAGCCGGCAACAGCAATACGGTCAGCGTTCTCTGGGGCAACGGGGATGGCACGTTCCAGGGGCCGGAGAATTATGGCACCGGCGATATTCCCTACTCAGTCATCGCCGCCGATTTCAACCAGGATGGCGTGATCGATCTGGCCGTCGCGAACTCCGGTGGGAATTCGGTGAGCATCATTCTCAACAGCGGAAAGCAGGCCTTCCAGACTCGTCTCGATTACCCTGCCGGTCCTGAACCTTATTCTGTGGTCGCTGCCGATTTTAACGGGGATGGCATCTTCGATCTGGCAGTCACCAACAGCAACTGTTCCGCATTTCCCAATTGCAACGCAGGAACCGTTTCCATCATGTTCGGCAATGGCGACGGCACCTTCCAGTCTCCCGTGCCCTACTCCACCGGGACCGATACCGATCCCTATTCGCTCGCCGTGGGCGATTTTAATGGAGACAAAATTCCAGACCTCGTCGTAACCAACTACGCGACCAACACGGTCAGTCTTTTTCTCGGCTCTGGCGACGGGATCTTTCAGGGTCATGTCGATTTCCCCACCGGACGCGAGCCGGACGCGGTTGCAGTCGGCGACTTCAACGGAGATCACAACTTCGATCTCGTGGTCGCCAACTTCCACGACAATACCGTCAGCGTTTTGCTCGGAACCGGCACCGGTACGTTTCAGTCAGCCGTGACTTATAGCGTTGGGCACGGGCCGGTGGATGTCGCCGTCGGCGATTTCAATGGCGACAAGAAGCTCGACCTCGTCGTCATCAACGAAACTGACAACAACGCGAGTGTTCTTTTAGGCAACGGAGACGGCACCTTCCAGGCGCAGGTTGCCTATCCCATCGTTGCCGGCGGCAATCCGCTTTCGGTGGTTGTGGGCGATTTCAACGGCGATGGCACTCCTGATCTCGCCGTCGCGGACTATCAGTCGCAGCAGGTAAGCATCCTGCTGGGCAAAGGCGACGGATCGTTTCAGACTGCGAAAGAATATCCCACGGGCGCCAATCCTTCGTCAGTCGTGCTCGGTGACTTCAATGGCGACGGAAAGCTCGATGTCGCTTTGGCCAGCACGCCCCTTGGCTCCTCGCCGGGAAATCTCGTTAGCGTGTTGCTGGGCAACGGCGACGGCACCTTCCAGGCGCCTTCGGTCTACGGCACAGGCTCGCAAGCCTATTCAGCCGCCGTCGGCGATTTCAACGGAGACGGCGCCGTCGACATAGCCGTCGCCAATGGCATCAGCAACACCGTAAGCATCCTGCTCAACACGCAAGGCAATCAGATCACATTGAATGCTTCCACCAATCCTTCGACCTACGGTGGCTCCGTTACCTTTACGACCACGGTGAAGGCCAGCATGACGGGAGCGCCTACGCCGACTGGAACCGTTACGCTCTGGAATGGTTCCTCAAAGCTGGGGAGTTCCCCGCTGAACGCAAGTGGCGTCGCCACTCTTGCGCTTACAACACTGCCGGTGGGGTCGAACACTATATTAGCGGCCTATAGCGGCGATTCGAACTTCCAGGCCAATGCGTCTCACGCTATGAAACAGACCGTGCAGACGGCGAATACGAATCTCGCGTTAGCCTCGAGTTCGTCTTCCGCGAACTTAACCCTGACTGCCACGATCAGCTCGCAGTCTTCGACAATGCCCACCGGACCAGTGAGCTTCGTGGACGGAGCCACTGCGCTCGGTACTTCATCCTTGAACAGCAGCGGCATCGCGACGTTCTCGACATCGGCCCTCGCCGCCGGCCCCCACAGCATCACCGCATCTTACGGCGGTAATAGCAATTTCAACAGCAGCACATCCTCAGTCCTCCCCGTCACAGCTGGATTTACTCTCGCAGCCGCTGCATTGTCACCGGCTTCCGTTGCACCGGGAGGGTCGTCTACTTCCAGCGTCACCGTCACGCCGGTCAATGGATTCAACCTGTCGGGAGTTACCTTCACCTGCGCCGTGAGCCCCGCGGCAACACCGGCGCCGGTATGCACCGTGGGATCCGTCTCCATTTCAAATGGAACAGGGACGGCGAGCGTAACGGTCTCTACAACGGGAAGCGAGCGCGCGGCTGCGGATCACCGCCGATCATTGTTGAACGCGAAGTCTTCCACTTCAACACTGCTTGCGTTCGCTATGTTGATCCCCGGAATCTTGTTCATCACAGGAGGGGCTGGCAAAGAACATCGCCGGCGGTTGTTCGCTTACTTCCTGGGTGCGCTCGTTCTTGGCGGATGCATGCTGCAGGTCGCCTGTGGTGGTGGCAGCAGCGGCTCTAGTACCACCACCCCGCCGCCCGCCAGCGGCACTCCCGCGGGAACATATACCGTAACCGTAACTGGCAGCTCCAATGGAGTGCAGAGCGCCGCGCCGGCTCTAACCTTGACTGTGCAGTAGCTCCGGGAAGCGCGCGGTTTATCGCGCGCCGAGGAGAATGTCGATCGTCAGTTGATCGAGCAGTTCATAAGGCAGGCGCTTTTTCAGAATCGCGTCTTTATCGAACTCGTGCGCAAGCAGCGAGGCTGAGCCTGCTTTCGAATAAGTTGCCGCCAATGCATGCGCCGGCGCACTGGCAGAAATTTCCGCCAGAAGCGCCTGAATCTCGCGGTCCGCATTCCAGCGCGCCGCCTTCTCTTTCAGAATGAGATAAGTCCGCATGCAGCCGCGGGCAAAATCTTTGACCCCGCAATTATTTTCTGTGCGGTAAGCGTGCGCGTCGAAATGGCGCGGGCCGTCGTAGGCCACATCCTCCAGAAATTTCACCAGCCAGAAGGCAGCTTTCGGATTAGCCGACCCAAAGCGCAGATCCTGGTCAAAGCGTCCGGGCATCTGATCGTTCAAGTCGATATGAAACAACTTGCCCGCTTCCCACGCTTGCGCCACGGCATGCATAAAGTTAAGCCCGGCCATGGTTTCGTGCGCCACCTCGGGATTGACGCCCACCATCTCCGGGTGATCGAGCGTAGGGATGAAGCCCAGGTAGTGTCCGGTGGTGGCCATGTAAATGTCGGCGCGCGGCTCGTTGGGCTTCGCCTCAAGCGCAAACTTGTATCCGTAGCCGCAGGCGGTGCTGTACTCGCATAGATAGTTCACTGCGTGGCGCAGCCGCTTCACCGCTTCATCGGCGCGACGGCATGCATCCGTCTCCACACCTTCGCGGCCGCCCCACAGCACAAAAATCTTTGCTCCCAGCTCAGCTCCCAGATCCATGGCCCGCATGGTCTTCTGCAAGGCATAAGCGCGTACTTCAGGGTCATTCGCCGTGAAGGCTCCATCGCGAAATACAGGATGGAAGAACAGCGACACCGTCGCCATGGGCACCACAATGCCATTTTCCTGGCAGGCTTTCTTGAATTCCCGCACAATCTGGTCGCGCTCTGCCGCCGTCGCGTCAATCGGGACCAGATCGTTGTCATGCAAATTGACGCCCCATGCGCCAATCTCGCCGAGCACCCGCACAATCTCCGTGGGCGGCATGACGGGGCGCACAAAATCTCCAAACGGATCGCGGCCGCGATTGCCCAGCGTCCACAATCCGAAAGAAAATTTGTCCTGTGGCTTCGGTTCGTATCCGTTCCCGTTGTTCATCCCGCCCCCTTGCTTATCTTTACTTGCCTATCTTTACTTTCTTATCTCTCTTCAGACGGATTCAATGCCGGTGGGGAAGCAGAAATCTTGCCCACCAGATTCTCTTGAGATTTAGTGTGCAACTCCTGCACCCTGCGAAATTCCTTGTCCGCGGCAGCCTGATCGCCCTCCGCGTGATACAAGCGCCCCAACTGGTAGTGAGCCTCCGGTTCCGCCGGATTCAAATTGACAGCGCGCTCCAAATTCGCTTTCGCGGCCGAATAGTTCTTCTGCCGCAAATAAATCTCGCCGAGATCGAGCTGGGCAATCAGTAACGTGGCGTCATTTTTTTGCGCCCGGTTCAGGTAAGCGATCGCCTTCTCCGCCTGATCATGCTTCCATTCAATATCCCCGAGATAGGCCAGAGCCTGCGAATTCTGCGGATCAAGCGACAGCTCTTTTTCAAACTCCTGCTGCGCCTGCTCATACGCATGCATCTTCCAGTGAAGGTAACCGAGGCCGAAATGAATATTCGGAGTCTGCGGCGAAAGCTTTGCGGCAGCTTCAAATTCCGCAATCGCCTCGTCGGTCCGGCTCAGGCCGTCGAGCGCCTCTCCGGTAAGCACATGAGCTTCTGCCGAGTTCGGATTCTGTTCGAGGATGCGCTGGAACTCTTCTTGCGCGCAGGCAAACTTTTTAGCCCAGAGACAACTCTGGGCCAGCACTTGGCGCAGCTCCATGTTGCTCGGGTCAGATTTCGACGCGGCCTCTAAATGTTCCGCAGCCAGACTGAATTTCTTCGCGCCGTAATAACTAAGGCCAAGCAGCGCTCGCGCCTGCGAGTTCGTGGAATCTGCCGCAAGTACAGCGTGAAATGCGGCCGCGGCCGCTGCGAAATGCCCCTGCTTGAACTCAGCAAGTCCCAGGTTCTGTTCAATGCCGGGTAGTCGTTGGTCAAGTCCCAGCGCCTTGCGGTAAGCCGATGCCGCCTCCGCATACTTCTGCTGCCTGGAAAGAACCACGCCCAGGCTGGCATAAGCGCCGGCATCGTTCGGATCATTTTTTATGACCGACTTCCAGGCCTCGGCGGCCTCGGGCAGCTTCCCTTCCCGCTCGAGCGCAACTGCTTCGGCAGGTGTCTGCTGCGCGCAGGCGAAACTCGCAGCAAACAGCAGGACGAAAATCATCCCGGGAATGGTCCTCTTCTTCATTCGCACAGCCCCGTCAAGCAACAATAACGACATCCTGATTTATTTTCGTAACTCTGTTTGCGAATCGAGAAGAGCAGGAACGTCGCAGCAGGTGAAAAATTCCCCGTCCGCGGCTGTTGCATTCGCGGACGGGGATGTGGAAGCACAGTAGAAAAATTAGTAGATCAGCTTAAGGCCGAGCTGCAGTTCGCGCGGATCATAGGCTGAAGTTACAGCACCGAAGTTGCTGGCGCCGAAGTTGTTGCTGATGCCGCCCAGGTTCGAGTTTCCGGCAAACTGCGTATGGTTCCAGATGTTGAACGCTTCAACACGGAACTCCATGCGGAACCTTTCCGTGAAGGCAAAGTTCTTCAGGAGCGACAAGTCGAAGTTGTTTCGTCCAGGACCACGGATGGCATTGAATCCCACGTTCCCGTAGCAATCGGGCCCTGTGAGGCAAGCCGGTGCAGAGAAGTTGCCGGAGAACCAACTTGCGGCCGTCTTCTTGTAGGTGATCGGGCCAGTCAGATCCGGGCGGTCTCCGGAGTTCGAGATGATGCTCGATGGGTTCGAGCCACTCACACCCAGGTTGACCGGCGCTCCCGACTCTTCGGTGATGATTCCCGAGAACTGCCATCCGCCCAGGGTCGCCTTCGTCAGGCGGCTGGAAGTATCACGGAAGATCGGCAGATCGTAGACGAAGTTGGCGAAGAAAACATTCTTACGGTCGAACACGGACGGACCGTAATCGTACTTCCAGCCCACGTATGGATTCGTCGCGTTGTTCAGATCGCCGCCGCTGCCGGTGGCCGTGGTGGAATCGTCAGCCTTGGCAAGTGTGTACGACAGTTGCAGGTGAAGATCGTGATGCACGGTTCCGTTCAGTGAGGTTTGCAGCGAGTTGTACTTGGCGTTGCCCTCGTCGTACGCCAGGCGCATGTTGCCGATACCGGGATAGGTTAGCGTTGGGAAGCTGAGCGAACCGGCAGCCACTTCCGCCGGCAAAGAAGCTAACGGCGGTAAGTTGACGGCCTGATAGTAGTTCTCATGCCGTCCCTGGCTTCCCACGTAGGAAACATTCAACACAGCGTGAGTTCCAACCTGATGCTGCACGCCGAAGCTGTACTGCGAACTTCGCGGTGGAGGATAGTGCTCTGCGATGCCGGTAACGCCGAGGGGCAGCACTGGCAGATTTGCCGCAGAGATGACGTTTCCGGTGGTCAGGTTCAAGCCGGGATTCGATAGCGACACCAGGTTCAATGTCGGATTCGGATCGCCCGGAGGGTTGACCGCTCCGTTGTACATGTCGTTGCCCTGAATACGCTCGTAGGTGAGACCGTAACCGCCGCGGATCACAGTCTTGCCCGACCCAGTCAGATCGTAAGCGAAGCCCAGGCGCGGTCCCCAGTTGTTCCATGAATCGCTGACCAATCCTTTGGGGATCCCGTTCTCGCCGCCGACGCCAATTCCATTGAGGTAGAACTGATAGCCCCCGAAGGCGCTCTCAGACACCAGACCGGGGCTCGGTCCGCCGGCGCAGGCAGGAACCGAGTTGGCGCTGCAAATGTGACCATTGGAGTCGAAGGTGGCTGCATTCGCTGGGTTGTACAAGTTGGGATAGAAATTCGACGACAGGTGGTTGGCTTCGTAGGTGTGCGGAATGCCATCCCAGCGGATGCCGAGATTTAAGGTCAACCGGCTATTGACGCGCCAGTTGTCCTGAAAATAAGCCGCCGGAGAAATGTTATTCCAATGGCCGGAAATCTTGTTGCCATCCTCCGAGTAGCTTTGGGAATAGCCCATCAGGTAGTCGCCGAAATCGTACCCGCAGGCCACGGTCGGTGAAGGCGTGCAGGAACCCGGATTGGCTGTTCTCGGATCGGTGAAGAACCCGTTAAAGTTGAAGTTACCTTGCGTATTCGCGAAGGCATCCTGAACTTTCTTGTAGAGCGCCCAACTGGCTCCCATCTTGAATTGGTGCGCACCGCGCGTCCAGGAAACATCGTCGCGGATTTGATAGTCGTTGGCGTCGTTGTTCCAGGGCGTCCAGTTCGATGTGTAATCCGCTCCGGTGACGCCATTCAGGTTGATCGATGGAATGCGGTTGTCCTGGTTAGGTCCCGTGAACAGGCGGTTAAACGTAAACCCGCTGGGGGCGCTGATAAGGCCCGTCGGGATAATGTGAATGCGGTTTCCGTTGTAGTTGAACGATGTCTCGTTCAACAAGTTCGGCTTGATGACGTAGGTCGTATGGATCACAGCGCTAAACGACGGGTTGCCAAATGTGTCGGCGATCGTCGGCAGGTTGTCGCCGCTCCATTGGGTGGTTCCGTATTGCTGCGAAGTCTGCTCTGAAATCCAGTGACCGAACACGCTGAATTTGCTGCTGAAGGTGTGGTCGATGCGCGCGATTTCTTCCCGCAACGACGTCGGAGAGTTGTTGCCGCCCTGGAAATATGCGCCGTTCGGGCTGGTGGGAGTGTTCGCGGGAAAGATTCCGCCGTACGTGCCGCCGGCAGTCAATAACGCCGACGCATTGGGGTCGATCAAGCAATCTGGAATCGTATTGTTGGGGAAGGCTGCACCGGGCGTAAGAGTGCTCAAAACTGCGGGCGAACAGTTGGAACCAAAGTTCGCAATGTTGCTGGGCACCACCGCTTCCACCGTCTTGCCATTGTAGGTAGTCGGGATTACGGCACCCGTACCGGCGCCATTCGCGTCCGGATACGCACTCGTCAGCGGAACCGGCACGTCCAGAAGCCCGCCGTCGATTTCTTTGCGCCATTCCATATTGAAGAAAAAGAACGTGGGATGGCTCTTGGCGATGGGAACCGGGCCGCCGACATTGAATCCGTAAATGTTGTAGCGCAATTCCGCGATCGGGTTGGGTGCGGGGTTGAAATAGTTGCGGGCGTTGAGATCGTCGTTGCGGAAGAACTCCCAAGCCTCGGCGTGAAGTTTGTTGGTGCCTGACTTGATAACGGTGCTGATCTGCGACGCGGAAGCCAGCCCGTATTCAGCGCTGTAGTTCGAGGTCATGTTTCGGAACTCAGCGATGGAGTCGATGGAGGGCATGACGCTGCCGCTGCTGCCGCCGCGGTCGAGGTTTTCGCCGCCGTCGATCAGTTGCAGGTTGTGGCCCGCGCGCTCGCCGTTGATGCTGACAGTGCTGTCACCGCTGACCGGGGTGAACATCACCTTCGAAGACTGGAGACTGACCGCTCCTGGAGAGAGAGCGAATAACTCATAAATGCTTCGGCCATTCGTGGCCAGCTGCGTCACCTGCTCTCCGGTGACGACGTTGCTGACTTCGCCGGTATCGGTCTGCACCGCGACCGCATTGGCCTCGATGGTGACCTCTTCCGTGACGCTGCCGACGATGAGCTTAAAGTCGATACGGGCGCGGTCGCCTTCATTGAGGTTCAGGCCTTTTTGATCGGCCACCTTGAACCCCGTGGCGCTGGCGCGGATGTTGTAGCGCCCGATGTGAAGATCGGGAGCGACGTACTGTCCGTCGGTATTAGTCGTGGTGTTGCGAACGACTCCCGTTTCGTTGTTGGTAATCACGATCGCCGCGTTGGGAACCGCAGCTCCAGAAGGATCGGTGACGGTGCCGAGGATGGTGGCTTCCTGCGCCAGCGCCGAAACGGCGAATATTGCCAGGAAGAAACATGCGAGGAGAGCGAACCGCGAGAAGCGGCGCCCCACGAGAATGCCCGAACTCCCGACAGACATGGGCGAGAGCGATTTCATTTCCAGCCTCCAGATGTGCCTACGTGTGCGGACGGTCGCAGGGAACACGCTACCGTGACCGTTTACGGCTTGAATCGTAAACGTTTACGGTCTATAAATGCTTTCAATTAGCCTTGTCAAGCACAAAATCGATTCGGTAAGCCAAAATCAGCAAATTCGCCCGCAAAAATCGGCCTGGTTTTGGTGTCTGGAGAGCCATTTTTTACAATTCGCAAACAAAATGGCGGTCGGGCCAATCACAAACGGGGGTATATTCATCGTCACCCCTGTTTCCACCGCCAACGGGTAGCACAGTACTTAGAAAGCTCCCGACGGCGAAGGCTCGCGGTTCCAAGTTGCAGTTCCAAGGCAGTTCCAAGCTGGCAGTTCCCAAGGAGGTACGATGCTGACCCGGATCGCCTCGATATTCTTCGGACTCTTCTTCCCGCTTCTGGTCTGCGCTCGACTGTCAGCCCAGCAAACGCCCTCTGCGGATCTGACTTATCCCACCAAGCTTGTCGGAACCTCGTCGGTCGGCGCGCTGGAATTTCCTGTGCTTCTGGAGCAAAGCGTGACTGCAGGTAAAACTGCGGTGGGAACTCCGGTCCAGGCAAAGCTGATTGCGGCCACGCTGG
>Ga0209006_10001765_pt1 | contig 19604 bp, 19 predicted proteins | sample JacPin_JW_Ref_O2_FD_188567 | JGI IMG/M metagenome (GOLD analysis project Ga0209006, IMG submission 188567) | Forest soil microbial communities from Algoma, Ontario, Canada - Jack Pine, Ontario site 1_JW_Ref_O2 (SPAdes) (version 2) | ecosystem: Environmental > Terrestrial > Soil > Boreal...
TTACTGCTACGTCAATGTGCTAGACGGGATTTTCTTGGTTGCTAAAACAGATCGGTTCGAAAAAGGTCCTCGCTCAAACAATGGCCCGAACTTCAAGACCTCCCGTCGCACCGTTTCGTAACAAAGATCCAGGCCGCGCTCAGCGAGCAGGTCTTCGACGTCCGCGATCGGCGACGCGCAGCGTCACCTTTCGCATGTGCACATATTTCCGAGAATGATCGTGGGACGCCCGGCCGTGGACACATCAATTTTCCGGCTGGGACGCAGCCTGAAAGGCTGGTCCCTCGGCGGCGAGTAAAGGCAACTATCCGGGCTCCTCACCGCGGAATTGTCCCGAACGTGGCGCCGCGCAGCAGCTGATTTTGAAGGAAAAACGCGACAAGCAGAATCGGCGCGAGGTAGATCGTGCCGATTGCGGCGAACACGCCCCAGTCCACGCCCACGTCCGCACCGACTACGCGCGTCATCGCGACAGGGACGGTTCGCGTGTCGACACTCGTCAGGAGCAGACTGAATAGAAAATCGTTCCAAGTGAACACGAACGCGATGATCGCCGTGGCCGCTATTCCCGCTTGCATTTGAGGCAGACAGATGCACCACAAAATCCTGAGTTCCGAACTGCCGTCGAGCCGCGCGGCCTCCTCAATCGGCAGGTGCAATTCGTCGATGAAACTGCGCAGCATCCAGATCGCAAAGGGCAGATTGAAGGCTGTGTAGACCAGTATGATCGCTATATAGCTTCCTCCGAGTCCCGTCACCCGGAACAGAAAATAGAGCGGTATGATCGCCGTGATCGGGGGAACCATGCGCAAGACCAAAATATAGAACATGAAATAGTCGCGCCCAAGGATGCGCAAGCGCGCAAAGCCGTAGGCGGCGAGGGCACCCAGCGCGAGCGCCAGGCTGACGCTGACCATTGAGATTGCGATGCTGTTCGCGAAGTTTCGCACGAGCCCGGTGTCCATCACCCGCGTGCCGTCCGCCGAAACCCGATGGAAGGACGCCCAAAAGTGCTCGAGAGTCGGAGTGAAGAACAACTTCGGCGGCGTCGCCAAAGCATCCGGCCGCGTCTTGAACGCTGCGAGAATCATCCAGATGACCGGCGAGAAGTAAACAAGACCAACCGCCGCGGCGATGAGGGTTCGCCCGAGCCCCGCCGGCTTGCCTACGACGGGCCTCTCCTCGTCACGCATGGTCACGCCGCCTCTCTCCGCAGTCGGATCGCCTGAAAATAAATGCGCGTTAGGACGATGACGACAAAGACGCTGATATTGCCGAGGGCCGACGCTCGCCCGCTCTCGAACAGGACAAAGGCTGTGTCGTAGATTTCGGTCGAAACGCTTTCTGTCGAGACGCCTGGACCGCCGTTGGTGATCGTGTAAATGAGGTCGAACATGTTGAACGACTCGATGGTTCGGAAAAGCAGCGCGAGAAGCAGCACGCCACGAACGGCCGGGAAAATCACCGTCCGGAACCGCCGCCAATGGGATGCGCGGTCGATTTCGGCCGCCTCAACAAGGTAGGCGGGAACGCCGTCGAGGCCGGCAAGCAACAACAGCATCACGAACGGCGACCACATCCAGGCGTCGGCGACGACGAGGCTCATCATCGCCGAGAAAGGCGTTCCCAAGGGGGCGAAAGGCTCGCCGGTGAAGGGCCGAACCACCGCGCTGACGATGCCGAACGTCGGGTCGTAAAACAGGCTGAAGAACGTCCCGACCGCGACCGTCGAGAGAAGCATCGGCGCGAGGACCAACATCATGACCAAGCGGCGGCCCGGAAATCGCCGGTGAAACAAAAAAGCCAACAGCGCGCCGACCACGAGTTGAATCGAAACACTGACGGCGATCATCGCGCCAGTGTTGACGAAGTGCTCCCATATATCCGGATCGGTCATCAGGTCGGCGTAGTTGCCAAAACCTAGGAAGCGTGGCGGCGTGTTCAGACGGTCGGCGCGAAAATGGAAGAACGAAACGCCGACCGACCAAAGAAGTGGCAGCACGTTGATCGCACAGAGAACCGCCAACGCCGGCGCAATGAATGCGGCGGCATGCGCGCCCGCGCCGCGCGTTGGTTGCCGCTCAGAAATTCCCGCGATCGCGATTGCGCTCATCGCGTCCGAACGTCCTCCCTTCACGCTGCGGCCGTTTTGGCCGCGAACGGGTCGCATTGCGAGGGTGTCACCTTAAATTGGGCTCACGTTGCTAGTCCAAGGCAATTTCGAAGCTCTTGATTTGAATCCCGCCTTGTTGACTGCTTCTTGTGAAGATTGCGCCAAAATTCCGCTTGCTAATGTTTACTCGCTGTGTTTACTAACCAAAACATCGAAGCGCAAGAACAAGCTTCGTGATCGTCCGCTCGGGTTGGTATCGATGACCGGCTGCTTGGACGGAGGGAGTTCCGAGACGCTCGAGGTCGTAGTCGATGCAATTGACGATTTCCGACATTGCCAAACGTTTCGGGTCTGTCGAGGCCTTGCGGGGAGCGAGCTTCCAAGCCGAGCCGGGTGAGTTTTTCGCGCTGCTTGGACCCAGCGGCGCCGGCAAAACGACTTTGTTGCGCATCATCGCCGGCATAGATCAACCTGATCGCGGGCGTGTCCTGCTGGACGGCCGCGATGTCGCGGACCTGCCTGTGCGGGCGCGCGATACCGCAATGGTATTTCAAACTTTCGCGCTTTATCCGCATCTCTCGGCCTTCGAAAATCTCGCTTATCCGCTTCGCGAGGCGCGAGTCGGATCGGACGAAATCAAGAGACGGGTGGGCGAGATGGCCGAAATGTTGCGCTTTTCGCACGCCCTGTCGCGAAAGCCGAGCACATTGAGCGGCGGCGAGCAGCAGCGTTGCGCGATCGGCCGGGCGTTGATACGCCGCCCCAAGCTTTTGCTTCTCGATGAACCGCTGACCAATCTCGACGCCAAGCTGCGTCATGACACGCGCGCCGAATTCAAGCGGCTGCATCGTGAGTTGGGCGACACGACGATAATCTATGCGACCCCAGATCAACTCGAGGCGCTGAGCATGGGGCAGCGGATCGGAGTGCTCAAGGAGGGACGCATCGTCCAGATCGGCACGCCACAAACGCTGTATCTGGAGCCTCATGACGAGTTTGTTGCCTCTCTTGTCGGAGATCCTCCGATCAACATGATCGAAGCGACGCTGACGGACGTCGGCAGCGCCCGAACCCTTCACCTGCCGTTCGCGGACATCGACGCGGCGCAGTGGAAGGCTTCCCTTGCCGCTTTTCAATCCGGAGCCAAGTTCATGGTCGGGGTGCGCCCACAGGGGATAGCGCCGATCGCCGACGCTGGAGCGGTTGCTTCGGGGACGAGGTTTTCGGCGCGCGTATTTCTGACCGAACCACTGGGCGACCTGACGATCCTCGATATCGTCGCGGGAGCAAACCATCGTCTCAAGATGGTTTTGCCGCAGGAGCGCGCTTATGGCATCGCCAAAGACGCCGCAATCGACTGCGCACTGAGAACCGATGATATATGCGTATTCGCCCAGGGAACCGGTACAGCTATTCGTCGCAATCGGGCGAGTCCGACGAACTGACGCGACAAAGCTCGCGGCAGAAATGGCCGAACCACAGGTATTAGAAAAGTAACGAAGTCAAAAAGGGAACTGGAGGAACCGATAATGAGTTTGGTCAAGACATCGATAGCGGCGTTCGCGGTCGCGAGCGCAGCATTGGGGAGCCTGCTTGCGCCGGCGCCCGCGACCGCCAACGACATCGTCATCAATATGGCGGCGCCTGACTGGCTGCCGACCCGCTTCATGCAGGAAGAGTTTGACAGGTCTTATAAATCGAAGTCCGGCAACAATGTGAAGCTGGTCATTGACTTCATTCCCTGGGGCAGTTTCTATCAGCGCGTCGCCGCCTCGCTCTCCTCGGGCGAGAAGAAATATCAGATGATCGTGACCGACAGCCAGTGGCTGGGGGACTTCGTCGAAGGCGGGCACTACCTCAAGCTCAATAAGTATATCGACGCCGATCCGGAATTGCAGGCCGTCATGGCCGACATGCATCCGGTGTTGAAGTCGACCTCTTCGTCTTATCCCTACAAATCAACCAATTATTACGGCTTCCCGCAATTCCCGGACAATCTGGTCACTGCCTACCGCAAGGATCTCTTCTGCAATCCGACCGAGCGGGCCAATTTCCAGAAGCAGTTCAATCAGGTGTTGCCGTGCTATTACAACGAATGGGAGGATGTCGACTGGGACCGGTACGAGAACATCGGCAAGTTCTTCCAGCGTAAAAAGGGCGACAAGCTCGGTGACGGAGTGGCGGACGACGATTTCTACGGCATCGCCTATCAGATGGGGAAACCGTATGACTTCTCGTCGATGCAGGCCAACGGCTTCATTTGGGAAGCTGGAGGCGACATCTGGGATGAGACCTCGACCAAGCCAGCATTGGGCGTCGTCAATTCCGACACTGCGGTCAAGGCATTCGACCACTATCTCAGCCTCGGGAAGTATATGCCGCCGGTCGCGAAGACCGGACAGATGGACATCTTCGTCGTCCAAGATCTCTATATGCAAGGCAAAGTGGCGGCGATCGTAGACTGGGTCGGGGTGATGGGTCCGGTCATCAATCCCAAACTCTCGAAGGTGGCGGACAAGTCCGAATTCGCTGAGCCCCCAGGCACGCGCAAGCCCGACGGATCGATCAGCCGCTGGTCGAATATCGGCGGTCAGCCGTTCGTCCTGACGACCTGGAACAACGACGAAGTCATCAAGGAATCTCTCGACATCGTGAAATGGTGGATGTCGAAGGACACCCAGATCAAGTTCGTCAAGGCGGGCGGTCAATCCGGCTTGCTGAGCGTCATGAACGACCCGGCCTACGCGAGTTGGGCGCCGTACAATCGCGCGTATCTCGACAATTACCGGTGGCAGAAGGACGTCTGGCACATTCCGGAGTTCTTCCCCCTGCTGACGGAGCAGCAGGAGCAATTCGACAAGGCTATCACCGGTCAGGTCAGCGGGAAGGAAGCCCTGGATACGGTCGCCGCGTTCCAGGACAAGCTTCTGCGTGAAGCCGGCCGCATCAAGTAACGATTGAAACAAGAAACTTGGAGCCGCTCGACCTTGTCGGGCGGCTTCATACCCACGAGGCCGGCGCGAGCGACGCAAGCGCGACGGTTACTTGTCTCTCACACGGCACGCGTTCCTCATGACGACAATCGCAAATCCCGAGGCGACCGGAGAGGTGACCAGAGACGCGGCGGGACCCAAGCCCTCGCGGAACGTCACGGGTTTCCTGGGTTGGATGCTGAGTCCGGAGCGGCGCGGACCCTTGCTTATCGCGCCCGCTATCGCGACGCTGTTCATCGTGAACATATTTCCCTTGATGTGGTCCTTCGGGCTCAGTTTCTTCGAATACAAGGCCAATCGTATTGCGGCCCCTGTTTTTAAGGGCCTCGACAATTACGCGAGCGTTCTCACAGATCCCGACATCTGGGAGCGATTCCAGCACACCGCGACCATCGTCGTGGGCAGCGTCGCGGTGCAGCTGATCGTCGGATTCCTGCTGGCGCTGTTGTTCGCGAACGACTTTCCGCTGCGCCGCTACCTTTTGATGCTGGTGCTGGCGCCGATGATGTTGTCGCTGAGCGCCGTCGGGGTCTTCTTCAAGCTGTTCTATGACCCGACGCTTGGCTTCATCAGCCGGTTCATATCGCTGTTCACGTCCGACACGTATGTCATCCTGTCGACCCCGGCGCGGGCGACTGTGGCGATTGTTGTTGCGGACGCCTGGATGTGGTCGCCGTTCGTGATGCTGCTTGTGCTTGCGGGCTTGGTGAGCGTTCCCAAATATCTCTATGAAGCCGCCGAGATAGACAGGGCCGGATGGTGGCGACGATTTAGGACCATCACGTTTCCCTACATCCGGAGCCTGCTGTTGCTGGCGCTGCTGTTCCGCACGATCGAGACCTTCAAGATTTTCGATGTCGTCTACATCCTGACCGAGGGCGGCCCTGGCTCGTCGACCGAAACGGTCTCGGTTTACGTTTTCCGCCTCGCATTTCAATTCTTCAGAACGAGCCTCGCTTCGGCGCTCGGTTACATCATGCTGTTCGCGGTGATCGTGCTGACCAGCCTTTACCTCTACGCCATTCAAACGCGTCGCGCGGAGCCGGTGAATGAGTAAGACCCGCACACACGTCATCGGAAAATCGGGCTGGCCACGCACGCTGGGCGCGGCCGTCGTCAGCGCGATCTACTTTTTTCCCGTCTATTACATCCTGATGACGGCGTTCAAAACGCGGCCCGACGCGCTGGCGATGCCGATCAAGTTTCTGTTCGTACCGACGCTGGACAATTTCTATTCCGTGTTCTGGCGGGCCGACATCCAGGGCGGCGGCAGTACGGATTCGGGCTTCAGCCACTACTTTTTCAACAGTCTGTTCATCGGAGGGACGAGCGTCTCGCTTGCCCTGATCATCGGCACTGCAGCGGCCTACGGCTTCTCCCGATTTCCATTGCGCGGCAACGATACCTATTTGTTCATAATTTTGACGACTCGGATGTTGCCGCCGATCATCGCGATCATTCCAATCTTCGTTCTCTTTCGAGTATTCGGTCTGAGCGGTTCCTATACGGGCATTATCGCTCTCTATACGGCATTCAATTTGCCGTTCTCGATCTGGATGGCGAAGAGTTTCTTCGACGATCTCGATCGCGACATCGAAGACGCGGCGCGCATGGACGGCAGCTCTGAATGGCGCGTATTCCGAAAGATTTGTCTGCCGCAGGTCTACGGAGGGCTCGCGGCGACATTCGTGTTCGCGGTGATCCTCACCTGGAACGAATTCCTGTTCGCCCTCATGCTTACGGGCACGGAGACGCGCACGGTTCCAGTGGCGATCGCCCGCACGATCGGCGGTCAGGTCGGCGTCGACTGGGGCCTCATGTCCGCTATCGAGACCCTGTTCATCATCCCCGTCGTCCTCGTCACCTTCGTGCTTCAGAATCAGCTTTTGCGCGGCGTGACTTTCGGCACGATCAGGAAGTGACGGAAGCCGGCATGTTCGAGATCAGACTCGAAAAGGTGACAAAGCGCTTCGGCAACGGCCTCGTCGCGGTCGACAGCGCGGATCTCGACGTCAACCAAGGCGAAGTCATGTGCCTGCTTGGCCCCTCCGGGTGCGGCAAAACCACGATGCTGCGCATGATCGCGGGGTTGGAGTGGGCGACCTCCGGCGACATCATGATTGCCGGGAAGCGGGTCAACGACTTGCCCGCGCGCGAACGCAACGTGGCGATGGCGTTCCAGTTCTATGCTCTTTATCCGAGCCTCTCGGTCGAGGAGAATCTCGCCTACCCCTTGCACGCCGAGAAGTTGAGCAGGGCGGAGATCGCGTCGCGCGTCGCGCGCGTGAGCGAAGCGCTCGACCTCAAGGCGATTCTCAAGCGACGTCCTCATCAGCTTGGAGAAGGCGAAAAACAGCGCGTCGCCGTCGGTCGCTCGATCGTGCGCGATCCCACTTGCTTTCTGTTCGACGAGCCGCTCAGCCGCCTGGACATCCAGTTGCGGCAGACAATGCGCACCCAAATCAAGGAGATCCTCGCCAAGCTGGATAAGCCGACCGTCATTGTCACCCACGACCAGATCGAGGCGCTGACCATGGCCGATCGCATCGCGGTCATGCAGAAGGGAAAGGTCGAGCAAGTCGCCTCGCCGCATGACTTATTTTCCCAGCCGACGAATCTGTTCGTCGCGAGCTTCATCGGCACGCCCCAAATGAATTTGCTATCGGCGACGCTCGCCGACATCGGACAGATGGAGTCCAATGGTTCCGTCAGGGCGCGATTTGCGGTTCTCGGCGAGACGATCTCCGCCATCGTCGACGGCAGGGTGGCCGATCTCGCTAAGGGAAGCAAAGTGACCCTGGGCATTCGCCCGCGCAGTTTCGAATTCGTCGACCCTGGCACGACGGACGCCCTGCATGCCACCGTCGACTTGACCGAACCAATGGGCGCCGAAACGTTGGCCCATCTCATCGAGCAGGGCGCCGACATGCGTTGCGTCGTGCAGAGCAGCGTTGCGCCCGCAACGGGCGATCGGGTCGCTGTCCGCTGCAAGGTGGGCCAGCTTCATGTGTTCAACGAATCCGGCAACCTTGTGAGATGAAGCATGCGGCGGTCGCCAGACAATCCGGCGCAAGCCGGCATGACAGTGAACCAGGCCAAGACGGTCGAATACGCGATCATATTCGTGAGCGTCTTGTCGCTGGTCCTCCTGTTCCAGCCGTTCTCGCTCGAGCTGTACTCGATTGGCGCCGGACTCGTCGTACTTGCGGGTTTGGCGTTCAATCTGGTGCCGCTTTGCACCCCCGGACGATCGTTTCGCTCGCTGCTGAATGCCGCGCTAATCATCGTCGTCATTTTCATTGTCGTTACGTTGCTCGCGCTCGGCTCCGCGCTTCTCTACTCCTGGTATCTGAGCGTGCGTTGATGGCGGTGTGAGGGATCTTGGATATGGCCATCGCACAGGACGGTATGACTCGTTCGTCCGCTGCTTTCCTTCCGCTAGACGCGGATAGAAAGCGGCGGCTCATCGTCGCCATTGCCAACAGCGTGATCTCGCATGTCGACGAACTGACAACGCTGGACGCCGCCATTGGCGATGGCGATCATGGGCACAACATGAAGCGCGGTTTCGACGCGGCGCTGCAAGACTTGGACGCGCTCTCGGCTATGGATCTGCCGGATCTCCTGAAGGCGATCGGTACGAAGCTCGTGATGAAAGTGGGCGGGGCGTCGGGCCCGCTGTACGGCACACTTTTTCTGGCGCTGGGAAAGGCCCTCCCGCCCGAACCATCGCGCAGCGATGCGGCGGCGGCTTTCGCTTCGGCCATCGCGGCGGTCCGCGCGCGCGGCAAGAGTAACGCGGGCCAGAAGACCATGCTCGATGTTCTCATTCCGAGCTGCGAGGCTTTCTCCTCAGGCAGCGATCTCGCCGCCGTCAAGAAAACTGCGGCGCTTTCCGCGGAAGCGACGGCCTCGATGCGCGCGACGCGCGGGCGCGCTTCGTTTCTCGGCGAACGATCAATCGGTCACGTGGATCCCGGTGCGAAATCGTCTTCGCTGATGATCGCGGCGCTCTGCGATCTATTGAGAGACGCGTGATGGCCAATGTCGGCATTGTCATCGTATCGCATTCGCCCAAGGTTGCCGAAGGCGCGGCCGACATGGTACGCCAGATGGTAGGCCAGGAGGTTCCGCTCGCCTGGACGGGCGGCGACCCCTCCGGGGGACTTGGAACGAGTCTTGAGGCGATCACCGACGCCATTCACCGCGCCTGGTCGGAGGCGGGCGTCGCGCTTCTCGTCGATCTCGGCGGGGCTGAGACCAACAGCGAGATGGCCATCGAGATGCTCGCCGAAGAAAAGCGAGGGCGTGTCGTTGTCTGCAACGCACCTATCATCGAAGGGGCGGTAATCGCCGCGACCGAAGCCTCGGGGGGTGCAACTCTAGCCACTGTGCGCCGCACCGCCGAGGAATTGTCGCCATGACCGCAGTCTCGCGAGACAGAGGTGAGCGCCACCTGCGCTTAGGCGCCAAACCGACCCGCGGCACACTCGCGCAACGAATAGCTTCGAGACACTCGCATGGATGAATTCACCGCGACAGCCTCGGCGCCGCTGACCAATTCCATTGGGCTTCATGCCCGTCCTTCCGTCAAGCTGACCAAGCTTGCCAAAACTTTTGCGTCGCAGATCGAGGTCGCGCCGGGTGAGGACGGTCCCTGGGTGGATGCCAAGAGCATAGTGAAGGTCATGGCCGTGAAAGCGGCCAAAGGAACGACCTTGTATTTTCGGGCTAAGGGCCCGGACGCGCGCGCGGCGTTGGCTGCGCTACGCGATCTCGTGGCGCTGAACTTCCTCGCTGACGAGGCGGATCTCGGCGAAGAGGCGCCCGGGAATGCGCATGGCTGAGCTTCGCGTTACCGGAAGGGTCGCTTCCGGCGGCTTCGCGGCCGGTCCGGTCGCCCTATTTTCGACTGAGACTGGAGCACGAGCACCTCACGGCGTCGGTGAGCCGGCCACCGAGGCGCAGGCGTTGCGAAACGCAATCGCCGCCGCGCTCAAGCAGCTCAAGAATCTTGCCGCTAACGCGGGAAGCGACGGTGCCGACATCCTGGCCTTTCAGATCGCAATGCTTGAGGACGAAACGCTGTCCGAAACCGCCTTCGCCTCAATTGGGACCGGCGTCACCGCCGATTGCGCATGGCGCACAGCGCTCGATGCTGAAATCGGCGGCTACGAATCAGTTGAGGACGTGCATTTCAAGGCGCGAGCGAGTGACTTGCGGGACATCCGCGACCGGGTGGCCGGGATCCTTTCGGGGACGACAACGGACCCCGGCCTGCCCACGGGGGCAATCTTCGTGGGAGAGGACCTGACGCCGTCACGCTTTCTCTCCATGGATTGGAGCGGCGGGGGGGGCATCGCACTGACGCAAGGCAGCGCCTCGGGTCACGTCGCGACCCTCGCGCGGGCGCGCGGCGTGCCGATGATCGTTGGCCTCGACCTTGATCTCGGGGGCATCGCCCGGAGAGCGGAAGCGCTCGTCGACGGGGGGAGCGCGACCCTTACCATCGATCCGGAGACCGCGACGCGCGAGGATTTCGCGGCGCGGGCGCGAGCGGCGATGAAGTCGCGAAGCTCTACCGACGAATTCCGGACGCGGCCCGCGTTCACCGCCGACGGGACGCCAATCGCTCTTTACATCAACATCGCCGATCCCGCCGAGGTGGAAACGCTCGATCCCAGAATTTGCGACGGAATAGGTCTGGTGCGCACAGAGTTCCTGTTCGGCGGCAAGCGAGGATTGCCGGACGAGGAGACGCAATATCAGGCGTATCGGCGGCTCGCCGAATGGGCGGCGGGCAAGCAGGTGACGATTCGCACCCTCGACGCGGGCGCCGATAAGCCGATTGCCGGGCTCACGCTCGATCATGAGGCAAATCCCTTCCTCGGCATCCGCGGCATCCGACTTTCGCTGGCCAAACCCGAGATCTTTCGCACGCAGCTCAGGGCGTTGTGCCGGGCCGCCGCGCACGGCGCCGTCGAGATCATGGTGCCCATGGTCGCCCTTCCGCGCGAACTCGAACTCGCGCGCGGCCACCTCGAGGAAGCGCTGAGCGGGTTGCGAGCCGCGGGCCTGCCGTGCCGCCGCCCGGAGCTCGGTATTATGGTCGAAGTGCCGGCGGCCGCGATTATGGTGGAGACGTTCGACGCCGCGTTCTTTTCGATCGGCTCTAACGATCTGACGCAGTATGTCATGGCGGCGGCGCGCGACAGTGACGCAGTCGCCGAGCTTAACGATCCTGGTCATCCGGCTGTTTTGCGTCTCATCGCGCAAGTCGTGGCTCACGGCGCAAAGGTCGGCCGAAAAGTAAGCCTTTGCGGCGATGCGGGGGGCGAGCCGAAATTTATTGGAGCGCTGTTGGGCGCTGGCCTGCGAGCTTTGTCAGTCAGTCCGGCGGCGCTCGGGAGCGCCAAGGAGGCGATCGCGCGCGTCAATATCGGGGGTCCGGGATGACCGCCGCGCCGGGTCGCGACGTCAAAGCAACCAATGTCGCGGCCTACAAGACCATTCTGCGCAATATCGTGGAAGAACGACCCTCTGGCACGCGGCAACGGCTCGCCACTGCGCTCGGGAAGAATCGTAGTTTCATTTCGCACATGTGCAATCCCGCCTACCCCACGCCGATTCCGGCGCCGCATCTCGAGATCATTTTTGAGATCTGCCATTTTCCGCCGGCGCAAAAGCGACTGTTCCTCGAATCCTTTGAGCGCGCCCATCCGAATCGGAGCAGACAAGTTCGCGAGAGCCCGAGTTTGCGCAGCTTGAAACTCGAGGTCTACGACTTCGGCGACGAAAAAAAGAATCGCGCATTTGACGAACTCGTGCGTCAAACGACGCGCCGATTGGCGCAGCTTATTGGGCACGACGATTGAGCGTGGGATTCGAAGATCGGCTCCTCGCGGCTAAAGACTTCATTTCCAAGGCATGGGGAAATCAATGAAGAAGTTTCTCAACTCGGTACACACAGTGCTCGACGAGAGCTTCGACGGTTTCGTGGCTGCGCATGCCGACATCATTGTCGCCGGCGAGGAGCGCAAATTTGCTCGCCGCAGGTCGCTTAAGCCTGGGAAAGTCGCTCTCGTCTCAGGCGGCGGCTCGGGGCATGAGCCGCTGCACGCTGGATTTGTCGGCCATGGCATGCTGGACGCCGCTTGCCCCGGGCAAATTTTCACCTCGCCCACGCCAGACCAGATGTTCGCCGCGGCCGAGTCTGTCGATCAGGGAGAGGGCGTGGTGCTGATCGTCAAGAACTATGAAGGCGACGTCATGAACTTCGAAATGGCTGCGGAAATGACCGATGGCCGTTGTGCCACAGTCATCACCGATGATGATGTGGCGGTCGAGACTTCGACCTATTCGACCGGACGTCGGGGAGTCGCCGGCACGCTGATCGTCGAGAAGATTGTCGGCGCCGCAGCCGAGAAGGGGATGAAGCGCTTGGAGCTGCAAGCTCTCGGCCAAACAGTGAACCGACGCACGCGTTCCATGGGCGTCGCCTTGACGTCCTGCACTGCCCCGGCCGCGGGCAAGCCGAACTTCGAACTCGGTGAGACGGAAATCGAAATGGGCGTCGGCATCCACGGCGAGCCGGGACGACGGCGCGTCCCCATCGCCACGGCCCATGCAATAGCTGAAGAGATGGTCAAGGCGATCCTTGACGATCTGGCGCCTAGGCGCGGCGACGAAGCAATTTTGTTCGTTAACGGGTTTGGCGGCACCCCGTTGATCGAACTCTATCTACTGTACAATGAAGCGGCGCGAGTGATCAACGCTGCCGGCCTCAAGCCTGTGCGATCCTTGGTCGGCTCCTATGTGACGTCGCTCGATATGGCGGGCGCCTCTATCACCTTATCCTTGCTCGACGACAGCACCACGAAATTGTGGGATGCGCCGGTGCATACACCGGCGCTGCGTTGGGGCATGTAAGCTCCGGAACATCGCCGAAACTCCGCAATCGCCGACCGAAGATAGGCGAACTCCTCGCCCTTCGTGTCCGCGGTGCCGACGAGCAGAATGCGTTTCTTCACACCGACGCTTCCGAAAATCGCCGCGCCTATCGGCGACCTCGGCCTGGCGCGCGGGTCAAACCCTGGTTCATCGCCGAACCTGCTCCCAGCGACCGGAGTGCGCGGATTGCAGGACAGCGTCGGTGACGTAGTCGGTGGCCAGGGCCTCCCGGAATGTCGGACTCGCCGACTTGCCGCTCGCGAGCCCCTCCAGGAAATCGGCGACCTGATGGACGAATGTGTGTTCGTAGCCGATCTGCAGACCTGGCACCCACCAGTGCTTCATGTAGGGATGATCGCTATCGGTGATGTGCGACGATCGCCAGCCGCGGACTCGTCCTTCGTCGCGATGGTCGAAATATTGCAACCGATGCAGATCATGCAGATCCCACATGATCGATGCGTCCGCGCCGTTGATCTCAAGGGTATAGAGCGCTTTGTGCCCGCGCGCGTAGCGGGTCGCCTCAAATGTCGCGAGCGAGTGATTGTCGAAGCGCGCCAGGAATGCGCTCGCGTCGTCGATCGTGACTTTCTCCACTTTGCCGGTGACCGTATGGCTGCGCTCCTTGATGAACGTCTCCGTCATCGCCGTGACCTTCTCGATCGGCCCGTTTAGCCACATCGCTGTGTCGATGCAGTGGGCCAGCAAATCGCCGGTGACGCCGCTCCCAGCCACATTCGCGTCGAGGCGCCAAAGCCCAGCGCCGCCCTGCGGAAGGTCCGCCGAAATCGTCCAGTCCTGCAGGAATTTTGCGCGGTAATGAAAGATCTTTCCCAAGCGACCTTCGTCGACCAGCTGCTTGGCGAGCATCACTGCCGGGACGCGGCGATAATTGTACCAGACCATGTTCGGCGTCTTGGCCTGCTCGACGGCCGCGACCATTTTCTCCGACTCAGCCGCGTTGCGGCCCAACGGCTTCTCGCACATCACCATCTTGCCTGCTTCGGCGGCAGCGATGGCGATCTCGGCGTGGGTGTCGTTCGGACTCGCGATGTCGATGAGGTCGATATCCTTTCGAGCGACCAGTTTGCGCCAGTCAGTCTCGAACGACGAATATCCCCAATTGCCGGCGAAGCTCTCTGCTTCCGCAGGATTTCGGGCGCAAACCGCGACCAGCGCCGGTTCATGTTCGAGGTCGAAGAACCTGTTGACCTTCCCGAACGCGTTGGAATGGGTCCGGCCCATAAAGCCGCAGCCGACCATGCCGACCCTGAGCTTTTTTGTCGCGCCCATCAAAAGTCTCCGAGACGAATCTTCACTGCCGCCAGCCGTGGGCGTCGCGCACCTTGATCATGGCGCCAAGGATGTCGTTCCAGGTCTGCTGACGCGTCATAGTCGAATTGGGGAACATGCAACCGTCCCAGCAGATGTGCCGAAAGGCCTTCGTCAGCGCGCCGTGGTCGTCCCGCAGCCAATACCCGGCGTCATGAACGATATCGAGCTTGCCGTTCGGGTCATCGACCGTGCAGTGCCGACCGGTCTTGTCGTGGCTCCCGGAGCCCCGGACCGTCGCGTCGTTCTGCGCGACGTGAAAATCGATCGTCCAGGGGCGCAGCGCATGTGTCATTGTCTTGAGCGCGGCTTCCAGGCCTTTTCGATCTTTCCAGTCGAAATCCCCTGGAAGTATGCGCTCTTCTGGGGCGTTGAAGCCCAATGTGTAAAGCAGGGTATGCGCCATGTCGGCCTGAAATCCGAGGGTCTTCGGGCGCCCGACGGTCTCCAGCAAATTGATCATGCTCTTCCAGCCCTGCATGCCGCCCCAGCAGATCTCGCCTTCCGCCGCCAATCGCTCGCCATGCGCCTCCGCAACGTCGCAAGCTTCGCGGAACGTTTCTGCGATCAGTTTGGTGCTGGCGGCTGGATTCTCCGCCCATTCATGGACGCCCGTCGCCGAATCGATGCGAACGACCCCGTACGGCCTCACGCCGAGCTGGCGTAACTTTTCTGCGATGGCGCAGGCTTTCTCGACCATAGTCACGTAGCGCTTCCGCTCCTCGGCGCTTCCCATCGCTGAACCGCCGCCGACCGGCGGCCAAACCGGCGCAACGAGCGAACCGATCGCCAAACCCTTCGATCCAATCGTATCAGCTAGCCGCTTGATGTCGTCGTCACTCGAATCGATGCTGGTGTGAGGCTCCGCCAGGAAAAGGTCGACGCCGTCGAATTTGACGCCGTCTACGCTGGCCGCAGCAGTCATATCGAGCAGGGTCGTCAGGTCGATCGGCGGCTCGGCGTCGCCGCCCTTGCCGACGACGCCGGGCCACATCGCGTTGTGCAATTTCGGCCAATTGTTGCGTTCGGCCATGAGCGCTTGCCCTCCTTAAACTCGCCGCTTTTCCGGCTTGCCCGGCGGTTCGACGCTCGGTGACAGCCGCTTTTGGCGTCGGATAATGTATTGAAATAACGTTTGCACGCAAGCATGCTAGCCCGGCTTAGAACTTGGTGACGCCGAAACGCGCGACGCCGGCGTTCCACAGTGGTCGCATCATTCGGAACGGGTGCGCGGTTCTCAAGGCGGTGAGCAGGGAGGGACGGACATGGCGGGCATCGATCTCGATAAGGTCACGACGCACAGCTTCGACTGGGGAGTGATCAAATGGATGGTGAGCCCCGACCAGACGCCCGGAGCGAAGATCACTTTCGGCGAAGTCGTGCTGCTGCCTGGACAAGGACACGTCCGCCACAACCATCCCTTTTCGGAGGAAATCCTCTATGTCCTGTCGGGGGTCGGCGAGCAGATGGTTGACGATAAGGAGCCCTTCGAAGTGCGGTCCGGCGATACGATCTATGTACCGACCGCGATATTTCACTCCACCGTCAACACGGGCTGGGAGCCGTTGCGCCTGTTGGCGCTTTACAATCCCGGCGGGGCCGAGCGCGCGCTGGTCGATCTGCCCGACTATCGATCGACGCCACCCGGCCGCGTCCTAGGACTCCGGCGCGATCAGGCGTGAACCGTCTTCCTTGCGGCGACGGGGTCCACGACACGTCGTGCCCAAGCCGGCTCAGGCGTACGAGCCCGAAGTACCCGTAGAGGTGCGAGAGTGGATAGGTCCCGCCCCGCCCATGACTGCTCCGGTTGCTTCCGGCTGGAGCGGAGCTCAAGGGATGAGAATCAGCGACCCCGTTGTCCTCCGGCCCTCAAGATCCGCATGCGCGGTTGGGGCGTCAGCCAACGGATAAACGCGCGGGCGCTCAGCAACGACGGCGCCGGAACGCAGCGCGTCGAAAAGGCGCCCGCTTTGCGTGATCATTCTTTCCGGCGTGTCGGTAAAATGTATGTAGTTTGGTCGCGAGATAGTCATTGAGCGTTGAGCAAACCGATCGATCGAATAAGCGCCGACATCGCCCGAGGCCTGTCCATAGCTGATGAGCCGACCGCGGGTCGCGAGACACTCAATAGAACGCTCAAAGGTATCCTTGCCGATGGCGTCAAAGACAACGTCGACGCCGCGCCCCGAGGTGAAATTAAGGACGGTTTCAACGAAGTTCTCGCGGCTCGTAAACGCGACGTGATCGCAGCCGGCCCGTTTCGCCTCTCCGCTCTTAGTCTCGCTTGACGTCACACCGATGACCGTCACGCCCATCGCCTTCGCCCAGTGCGTGAGGATCCTTCCGACGCCGCCAGCAGCGGCATGGACGAGGATCGTTTCGCCTGCTCGGACTTGGGCTACGTCATGGAGCAGAAACCCGGCGCTAATTCCTTTCAGTAGTATCGCAGCGGCGATCTCCTCACTGAGGGAGTCCGGGAGGCGGACGAGGAGATCGGCGCGCATCGTCCTCATCGAAGCATAGGCGCCGGGCGGCGCGCAGGCGTACGCGACCCGGTCGCCTACCCGGACGTTCGCAACGCCTGGGCCAGCGCTTTCGACGACGCCAGCCGCCTCCATGCCGACGACCCCACCTGGGGGAACCAGATCGAAACTACCACGGCGGCAGTAGACGTCGATGAAATTGACGCCGACCGCCGTCTGCAGAAGGCGTACTTCGCCGGGGCCGGGCGCCCGTATAGACGCGACTCGCGGAACAAGAACCTCAGGGCCACCGTAGCGCGTAATCGCGATCTCGACGCCCTCGGTTGCCGCGCCGGCTCGCGCGGAAACCGAAGGGCGAGCCACCCGCGCGGCGAGCGCACCTGCAGTCAGCGCGCGCCGAAGTCCAGCGAAGCCAGCATCGATGATCTCCTCGCTTACGAAACGCTCGAGCCGCACGCGCTCTTGGGGAGGTGGCTCGAAGGAGGCCTGCCATTCCATGAGGCAGGAATCGTCGCTCGTTACTGGCCGCAAGCGCACACTCGCCACGTATTTCCGGAGAGGCGCCGGCGCCTCTAGAATGCAGTAGCCGAAGCCTCGCTTTGCGTCGGACAGAAACAGGAGCTGCTCGCGAATGTGCGAGCCATTCTTGAGCCGAAAGTTGCGGACGCAGCCAACCTTATCGCTCGCTTCGCCATTCTCAATGGCGCTCGCGGAGACGGCAGGATGCCAAGCGTGATGGCTGTTGAAGTTTCGCAGGACCGCCCATACCGCCTCAACCGGAGCGTCGATGACCGTGCTGCGACGGATATTGACCCTCGTCAACGGTTGAAGCGCGCCTTCAACGCTCCAAGGCCCGCGGCGAAGACGTCGCGGCGGATCGACTCCACAAGGTCGTCCTCCCGGTCCGTTGAGGCGTCGAACTCGGCCGTCCATTCCGCGAAGGTGTGATCGGAATCGGTCACCGGAATGAGCCGGAAAGCCGCGAGATAGTTCTCGACCCCCATTGGGCTTTCGAGGATCGAATATTCGAACGACATTTCGTAGTCGGAAAGCGCGAGCAACTGTTCGCGGATTCGGCCGCCGTCCTTGAGGCGGAAGTTGCGGATGCAGCCAATCTGGTCGGGTGGCTTGTTCTGTTCGATACGGCTCTCGGCAACGAACGGGGTCCATTTCGGGAGCGCATTGAAATCACGCACGATCGACCAGACGGCGCTCGCCGCAGCGGGAATGACAGCGGAACTGTAGACCTTCGCCATTCCGCCGCTCGCCTACCGCCGGTCGTCGTCGTCCGACGACCGCTGGGACTCTTTGTCGCCTGCGGCGCGCTTAGCGGTTAGGCTCGCAATGTCCTTGGCGTCGCGCAAAACTTCGGTCATACGGCCGAGGCCTCCGCCTTCGATGCCGATCTCTTTCATGAGACTGTCGATCATCGGCGCCTGAACGCGGTACCGCAACGCGGAATCGATGACTTCGTCGGTGACGTTGCGGTTTCCCGGTCCCCCGCCGTTGGCGCCATCGATGTGAAGGATCTTGATGGCCTCAATCTTCTCCATCGGCCGCACGCTCTCGCGGACGATTCCTTCGATCTTCTCGAGAAGCTTGCCGCGGAAGCGCGACAGGCGCGCCGGGCCGCTCAGCATATTCTCCGCTTCGTTGATCTGCATCGCCCCCTTGGCTTCGACCTCGTAGCGGACCGCGGCGCCTTCGGCCTTGATCTTCTCGGCCTCCGCTTCACCGGAGGCGGAAATGCGCGCAGCCTCGGCGAGACTTGCCGCAGCCTCTTTCTCGGCCTCCGCCTTGCGCGTCAAGCGAAGCGCCTCGCGATCGGCCTCACGGGCCGCAGCGATGAGCTCGGTTGTCTTGCGGCGCTCGGCGATTTCTCGCTCGCGCGTCGTAATGGCTTGCTCCTCAGCCGCGATGGCGCGCGCCCGCGCCCCCTCCGCGGCGGCGATCGCCGCAGACCGTTCGGCGGTCTTGTTGGCGACCGCGATCGCGCTTTCGATGACCGCGATCTCAACCTCACGGTCCCGCTGCAGCTCAAGGCGGCGGATCTCGCCGTCGCGCGTCACCCGCGCCTCCGTCAGCCCCTGCTCAGTCGCAATGCGCGCCCGCTCGATCTCCTCGCCGGAGCTGATCTCGGCCTCCTCGAAGGCCTGGCGCTTGGCGATGTTGAGCGCGTCAAGCTGCTGTTCCCTTTCGAGCCGCGCGGAATCAAGCGCCCGCTCTTGCGCGATGCGGGCGGTTTCGACGTCTTGAGCGGCGGAGATCTCCGCGCGCCGCTTGTCAGCCTCCGCTTGCGCCAGTTCCGCCGTTTTCACCGCGACGGCGATCTGACGGGTGATCTCGGCCACTTCGAAGGCGCGACGGCGCTCCACCTCGACCTCGTTGCGCTCGCGGTCCCGTTCGATGCGGGCCTTCTCGAGCGAGAGCTCAAGCGCGATCTGCTCGCGCTCGGTTTGCTCGCGCGAACGGATCTCCGCCTCCTCGATTGAGCGGCGGCGGACGATCTCGCGATGTTCGATCTCTTCCTGGTTCTGGATGCGAGCCTCCGCAAGACTCCGTTCCTGCAGGAGGCGGGCCTTTTCGATCTCCTCGTGTGCAGCGATCTGCGCCTGTTCGGACTGACGCTCGCGCTCGGCGCGATCCTTGGCTAGCTCGACGCGCTGGGCGGCGCGGCGGATTTCGACGTCGTGCTCCTGGGCGATGCGCGCGTATTCGCTGTCGCGCTCGATG
>Ga0209006_10001766_pt1 | contig 19602 bp, 16 predicted proteins | sample JacPin_JW_Ref_O2_FD_188567 | JGI IMG/M metagenome (GOLD analysis project Ga0209006, IMG submission 188567) | Forest soil microbial communities from Algoma, Ontario, Canada - Jack Pine, Ontario site 1_JW_Ref_O2 (SPAdes) (version 2) | ecosystem: Environmental > Terrestrial > Soil > Boreal...
CGTCGATATTCTCGCCAACGCGGTGAAGGTGACGCTGGGCCCCAAGGGCCGAAATGTCGTGATCGAAAAGAGCTTCGGCGCGCCGCGCATCACCAAGGACGGCGTCACCGTCGCCAAGGAGATCGAACTCGAGGACAAGTTCGAGAACATGGGCGCCCAGATGGTGCGCGAGGTCGCGTCGAAGACCTCCGACATCGCCGGCGACGGCACCACCACCGCTACCGTGCTCGCCGCCGCTATCGTCAAGGAAGGCGCCAAGGCGGTAGCCGCCGGCATGAACCCGATGGATCTGAAGCGCGGCATCGACCTTGCGGTCGAGACCGTGATCGAGGAGTTGAAGAAGAACTCCAAGAAGGTCACCTCGAATTCCGAGATCGCCCAGGTCGGCACCATCTCCGCCAACGGCGACAAGGAAATAGGCGACTACCTCGCCAAGGCGATGGAGAAAGTCGGCAACGAGGGCGTGATCACGGTGGAAGAGGCCAAGAGCCTCGAGACCGAGCTCGACGTCGTTGAGGGCATGCAGTTCGATCGCGGCTACATCTCGCCCTACTTCATCACCAACGCCGACAAAATGCGCGTTGAGATGGAAGACCCCTACATCCTCATCAACGAGAAGAAGCTGTCAGCCCTTAACGAGCTGCTGCCACTGCTTGAAGCGGTGGTGCAGACCGGCAAGCCGCTGCTCATCGTTGCTGAAGACGTCGAGGGCGAGGCGTTGGCGACGCTTGTGGTCAACAAGCTGCGCGGCGGCCTGAAGGTGGCCGCGGTCAAGGCGCCGGGCTTCGGCGATCGTCGCAAGGCCATGCTGCAGGACATCGCTGTTCTGACCGGTGGTCAAGCCATCAGCGAAGACCTGGGCATTAAGCTCGAGAACGTCACACTCGCCATGCTCGGCAAGGCCAAGAAGGTGATGATCGACAAGGAAAACACCACGATTGTCAACGGCTCCGGCAAGAAGAAGGACATCGAGGACCGCATCACCCAGATCAAGGCGCAGATCGAGGAGACCACCTCCGACTACGATCGTGAAAAGCTGCAGGAGCGGCTGGCGAAGCTCGCCGGCGGCGTTGCAGTGATCCGGGTCGGCGGCGCCACCGAGGTCGAGGTTAAGGAGCGCAAGGATCGCGTCGACGACGCGATGCATGCGACCCGCGCCGCGGTCGAAGAAGGCATCCTGCCGGGCGGCGGCGTCGCGTTGTTGCGCGCTACCGAGCAGCTCAAGAAGGTGCGTACTGCGAACGACGACCAGAAGACCGGCGTCGAGATCGTGCGCAAGGCGCTGCAGGCTCCTGCCCGACAGATCGCCACCAACGCCGGTGAAGATGGATCGGTGATTGTCGGCAAGATCCTGGAGAACTCCAACTACTCCTTCGGCTTCGACGCCCAGGGCGGCGAGTACGTCGACTTGGTGAAAAAGGGCATTATCGACCCGACCAAGGTCGTGCGTCAGGCTTTGCAGGGCGCGTCCTCGGTCGCAGGCCTGCTCATTACCACTGAGGCGATGGTGGCGGAGCTGCCGAAGAAGAAGGACTCCATGCCCGCGATGCCGCCGGGTGGCGGCGGAATGGACTTCTAAGGAAATCGCAAGGCTGCAGAGGCCGCCGCCACATACTTCTTGAAGTGATCGAAGTCGGCAGCAGCCGGCTTCGATTGGCGGCGGAATGGACTTCTAAGCTCGTCCATTCGGGTCAAACGGTTGAGGGCGCGGCGCGAGCCGCGCCCTTTTTCTTTCAATTTGTACCGTGTCGCCTTTTTTGGCGCGCATGAAAGCGGTAATTTCTTTCCAAGATGCCGCCGGTCCATCATTGAAGAGGCCCGGGACCGCGCCTTACGGAGTTTGACGGGATGGGCCTCCTTGGCCGCTACGTGTTTCGCACGACAATGGTGGCGTTCATCATTAGTGTCGCCACGCTGACTATTCTCGTCTGGTTCACCCAAGTCATCCGGGAATTCGACATTGTCACGAACCAGCGCCAATCGGTGATCACGTTCATCAGCATCACCAGCCTCTTTATTCCCATGCTGGTGATGATGATTGCGCCGATCGCTTTCGTGGTTTCCGCAACTCACGTTCTCAACAAACTCAGTTCCGACTCCGAAATCATTGTGATGAACGCGGCCGGCCTCTCACCATGGCGCGCGTTGCGGCCGCTGCTCGCCGCCGCATTTGTCGTCTCTGTGCTCGTTGCCTTTTTGGCGATCTATCTTTCGCCGGCGGCCCTGCGCGAACTGAGGAATCGCATCACCGAAATACGCACCGACCTTCTCACCCACATTGCGCAGCCTGGCCGCTTTACTTCGATCGGCGCCGGCGTCACCTTTCATATCGCCGGACGGCAGGCGGACGGCCTCCTGCTCGGTATTTTCATCGACGACCGGCGCGATCCCAAGGAGCATACCACCATCCTCGCGCAAAACGGCGAAGTGGTGAAGAATGGGACCGGCGCTTTCCTCCTGTTGGAAAACGGCAGCGTGCAAACGGTCGAGGCCGGCCAGACCGACCCTCGCATCGTCACCTTCCAGCGGTACGCTTTTGATCTGTCCAATTTCGCCGGCGGTCCGCGGAATATCGTCTATTCCGCGCACGAAAAATTCTTTTGGGATCTGTTTAACCCGGTAGACGCTCAGCAGCACAACGACTATCGGGCCGATATATACGACAGACTGGCATCGCCGTTGTATCCGATCGTCTTCGCCGTTCTCGCCTACATGTTCCTGGGGCCGCCGCAGACCACCCGGCAGAGCCGCGCATTAGCGGTGGTTGGGATGATTGGGGCACTCACGATTGTGCGCCTCACAGGTTTTGTCAGCGTAATCGTCGGGGTGCACATACCGATTGCTTTGTCAGTGCAATTTGTGGTGATTGCCGGAGCGCTGGTCGTCGGCTTGTGGCGAATATCGCGCGGAACCGCGGTAGAACCGGCCCCTGTGATGGCGAAGCTTGCCGCGCTGATGACGAAGTGGATACCGGCATCGGCTTCGTAATCGGCTTCCAAAAAGACAAAGGGCAGCGTCCGCGCCTTCGTCGCGATTTGGGCACTAACGCTCCAGCCAAAAAAGGATGCAAAAACGACCACGACTGGAACGGCGCGCGTTCATCCGGCGTCGCCGTCCATCGTGGCCGAACATCGGTCCCGGCGAAAATACGCCGCCAAGATCGACACGTCGGCATTATGGCGGAGCGACATGACGGCAAGATGACGATCCGCAGGCTGAGAATGCAACGGGGAGCCGCGGACTTGCGGTGATCGACCGGCACCGGCTTCTACATTCTGCGCGCGCGACCCAGCGTTTGATGCGCGACAAGCGTCACTTTGAGCTAGCCCCGCTAATAGGATCGAGCGGAGGCCCGATCGGGCCGGAAACGCGGTAGACGCTGTAATGCTGGATAGCAACCCCGCGCCGGGTCCGCGCCAAATCTGCAACCAACTCTACCGTCGTAAAGCGCTCGCGAATGGATGAAATTTCCCGACATTCATCGCTGCAAACATACATAATTGGCCCGTCAAACAACGCTGGCTCAGGCGATGGAGCGTTGACGTAGCGGATACGCTGATTAATTTGTTCGACCGGCGGGTGCGAGGGAAGATAAAACGCAAGCCAACCGGTAAGTCCGTAATTCAAGGTGAGCACCACAGGGGCACCAATCTGCAAACGCACTTGGTCCATTTTGGCGCCAAGGTCCCTCCATCCCGCTCCCAGCGCGCGCGCCGTCGGATCAACGGCGCCCAGCGGAAGGATTGCGAAGATCGCCTGCGAATAAATGCAAGCGGCGATACCAAGGCCGATAGGAGCTGCAAGCCGGCGCGACCAGTAGACAATCGACGCCCATGCGCCCCGCCATTCGATCTGCTCCGCGGCGACCGCAGCCGCGATGACGAAAGCTGGATAGATCGGCGCGGGCCAATTGCCTTCAACACGCTCGTGCAGCGAATGCCAAACGCAGTAGATCACTATCGGCAACACCGCCGCATTGATAAGGACCCGTGCACTCCGGGCCATGGCCCCTCCGCGCAGCATGCGCGTTAGTCCGAGCCACCCGAGAACGAAAATCGGCGGCGTAGCGAACCCAATTTGCGACAATAAAAAGTCGCCCGTGTAGGGTACTGGCCACTCATGCGGAACCAGACGCCGATTATAGTTGTAAAGGATGGACGCCCAGTCGTGCTCGGCATTCCAGATTAGCGTCGGCGAAAATACCGCCAGCGCGATGAGGCCGGAAATCCAAGGCCAAGGCGTAAGCAGCCATCCTCGGAGCTGCGGTGTGAGCAGCAACCAAATGAGAATAGTGACGGAGAAGAAAATCATCGTGTAGTTGGCCAACATGCCCACGCCGAATACGGCGCCGATCGCAATCCACCAAACACCCCTTCCGGTTTCGAACAGCTTCGCAAGTGTCAGCAGCAACATCGCCGCCGCGACAACCGTCGGATTGTCGTGGGTAGCGATCACCGAACCGGCGGCCATGACCAGCGTCAAATTGAAATACAACGCCGCGGTGGCACCAAGCTTGTCATCCTCAAAAAGGATGGTCGCGGAACGCCATACTGCCCAGCTCGCCGGCAATGCGAGCAGCACCGAGACCGCCCGCACTCCGAACTCGGTGTCGCCAAATAACGTCGTTCCTAGGCGGATGAAAAACGCGTTGAGCGGCGGATGATCGTAATAACCGCCAGCGAGATGCTTTGACCAGATCCAGTAATAGCTTTCATCGAAGCTCAGTGGGATCAGCGCGGCGCAGACGAGGCGAACGCCGACAAGCATCAGGATCACCGCGGCAACGGCGCTCCGGTAGTCTCGCTTCGCAAAAATAGCCGCAGCGATTGCGGACAAATTTGAATCCTCCTTGGGAAGTGCCGGCCGAAACGGGTTGTAGGAGCCACCAGGCTGATAGCGGACGAGCTGGCTGAACGCAAACCCGTCCGGTGCTGATCGTTTATGAGGTAACACGGCGCAGTCAGATCGAAGCCGCTGTAAGGGTGCAAGCGGTGGGCGTAGTTTGCTGCGAGGGTTCCGCGCTAGACAACGATGTGTCGTTGCGGTCGGAGCAGGTTGAAAATTGGGCACAAACTACGTAAACAGGCAACGCTCGCGGCGCTTATGAATATGAGCCGCCTTTAGTTCCCAGATCGTGCGAGTTTGGCAAATAAATCCGGTGTCTTGATGGATTTGCGTATCAAGCTATTTCAAGACACCGCCGACCTGTCCGCGATGATCGAGGCGCATCGGCGCGATCTTGTCAACGGCTTCACGACAAATCCGACCCTGATGCGCAATGCGGGACTCTCGGACTACAAAACATTTGCCAAGAACGCGATCGCCGCGATTCCTGATCTGCCGATTTCGTTCGAGGTTATCGCCGACGACTTCGACACCATGGAACGCGAGGCGCGTGAAATCGCGAGCTGGGGCGGCGATACCTACGTCAAGATACCGATTACCAACACGAAGGCCGATTCCGCAGCGCCGCTGATCCGTAAGCTTTCGACCGAGGGTTTTTCCGTTAATGTCACCGCCGTCCTCACTCTCGACCAGGTCGAGACCGTTGCCGCCGCCGCTTGCGGCGCGCGTATCATTGTGTCGGTGTTTGCCGGCCGCGTCGCGGATACGGGCGTCGATCCCATACCGATGATGACCAAGGCAGCCGGCATTCTCAACAGCGTGCCGAATGCCGAACTTCTGTGGGCAAGCCCACGCGAAGTCCTCAATGTGGTGCAGGCGCAGGAATGCGGCTGTCATATTATCACCGCCACTTCCGATCTGATCGCGAAGCTGTCGTTGTTGGGCACCGACCTTCACGCTTACTCGCTCCAGACTGTGAAAATGTTTCACGACGATGCCCGCGCAGCCGGTTTCAAGCTTGTCTGATCGAACCGAAGTCGGTCGGCGAGCCGCCCATGATTTCGGTGATCGTCCCAGTCTACGCGGAGGAGAGCAACATTCGGCCGTTCGTGGCGCACACGGTTACATTGGTGAACGCTAAGGCACATACGTGACCATCCGTCCGGCCAGGGCAGTGTCCGGACGGGGCCGTGCGCGATATGCTCGCCCGCTACGAAGTTTTCCGGCGATTTTACGAGATTGGCACGCGGGCCGGATTGGCCGAGACTGATCGATATTTGAGAGAAGGCGCGATGGGGATCAGCGACCACACCAGGACATATTACGAGGAGGTGGCGGCGGTAGCGGCCGCGATCGATCAATTAGCGATCGAGCGAATGATCGGCATGCTCGTCGATCTGCGCAGCCGCGGTGGTCGGCTTTTCGTTCTCGGCGTCGGCGGCGGCGCCGGAAACGCCGGGCACGCCGTCAATGACTTCCGCAAGATTTGCGGCATTGAAGCGTATGCACCTACCGACAACGTCTCCGAACTCACCGCGCGCATCAACGATAATGGTTGGCCGACGGCCTTCGCCGACTGGCTCCGCGGCAGCCGCATCGGCAACAAGGATGTGCTCCTTGTTTTCTCGGTCGGCGGCGGCAATGAGAAACTCAATGTGTCGGTGAATATTGTCGAGGCGCTCAAGGTGGCGAAGTCGGTGGGCGCAAAAGTGATCGGCGTAGTCGGACGCGATGGCGGCTACACGCGCGAGGTTGCCGACGCTTGTGTCGTGGTGCCGGCCATCAATCCGGCGATGGTGACCGCTCATACGGAATCTTTCCAAGCCGTCGTCTGGCACGGGATTGTCAGTCATCCGAAGCTTTTGCAGCACGAGATGAAATGGGAGGCCGTCAGCGCTGTCGCGGCAGGGCAAGATCGAGACCGCGATGCCAGTTAAAAGCAGTCACATCTACACTGGAGTGGGCGGCTGGAATTTTGCGCCGTGGCGAGGTGTGTTCTACCCGAAAGGGCTGCCGCAGGCGCAGGAACTCGCCTACGCCGGCAGCCATCTGACATCGATTGAGATCAATTCGACTTTCTACGGTTCGCAGAAGCCCGAAAGTTTTCGCAAATGGGCAAGCACCGTTCCGGACGGCTTTGTCTTCTCGGTCAAGGGTCCGCGCTTTACCACGAACAGGCGCGTGCTGGCCGAGGCCGGCGATTCCATCAAGCGTTTTCTGAATTCCGGCGTGCTCGAGCTTAAGGACCGGCTCGGCCCGATATTGTGGCAGTTCGCGCCGACCAAGAAATTCGATGCCGCCGATTTCGGAAAATTCCTCGAATTGCTCCCCGCGCGGACCGACGGAAGGCGCATTCGGCACGTGGTTGAAGTCCGCCACTCAAGCTTCCGCGTCCCGGAGTTCGTCGCCCTGCTGCGCGAGTTCGGCATCCCGGTCGTGTTCACGGACCACCCGACCTACCCCTCAATCGCCGATGTAACCGGCGATTTCGTCTATGCGCGCCTGCAGAAGGGCGAGGACTCCGTTCCCACCGCCTACCCGGCCCCAGAGCTTGACGCATGGGCTGAGCGTTTGCGGCTATGGGCGAAGGGCAAAATCCCGACCGATTTGCCGCTGATCGATGCCGCGACCGAGCCGGGAAGGCTCGCCGATCGCAACGTCTTCGTCTATTTTATTCACGAGGGTAAAATTCGGGCACCCGCGGCCGCCATGGCGCTGCTTGAGCGATTGAAGGCCTGACGCGGAATAGCGCCGACCCCCAGGGAGGCTGCGGGTTATGAACCAGGCGGATGTGGTCGGTTACGTCGGAGCGATCTTCGTCTTCGCCACGTTTTGGATGAGGACCATGATCCCGCTGCGTGCGTTTGGTCTTGCCAGTAATTTTCTCTTCATCGGCTACGGATATTTGGCCGGTGCTTACCCACCCTTGGTGCTTCATCTGCTGCTGTTGCCGCTCAACGTCATGCGGCTTCATCAAATGTTGCAGTTAAGCCGTCAGGTAGCGCAGGCCTCGGCCGGCGACCTCAATATGGATTGGATTAAGCCGTTTACGTCATCGCACGCGATGAATGTCGGCGAGCTGTTGTTTCGCAAAGGCGAGTTGGCGGATCGCATGTTCTACCTCGTCTCCGGCCGGTGCCGGCTTGTGGAAAGCGGCATCGATATCGCGCCGGGGTCGGTGGTTGGTGAGCTCGCAATGCTGGCGCCCGATAAGACGCGCACGCAAACGCTACAGTGCGTGAAGGCCGGCAAATTGTTGGAAATCACCTATAGCCAGCTGCGCCAGCTTTATTTCCAAAATCCAAAATTTGGATTCTATTTTATCGAGGTGATCAGCAAGCGCCTGTTCGAGAATATTGTCCGGCTCGAATCCGAAAACGCGGCGTTGCGCAATGCGGCCGCGCTTGATGGCGAACGGCCGCAGTAAGCTCGTGGCCTGAATTTAGTTCGGGCGTTTCAAACCAGCAAATTAGAGGTCCGCAAACGCCGCACCAGGACGCGCATGACGTTCAGGGCAAAAAACGGAGTGCGGCTCACCAAGAACAAGAACTGCTTCTCGCTGATCGGGACGATAGCGGCATCGGTCGCCGCCACGGCTGTCGCGCTACGTACCCCGGGATCGATAAGGGCCATTTCGCCGAAGATACTTCGCTCGGAAAACGTATCGAGCAGCCGGTTCCCTAGCCGAATCTCCACCGTGCCGCTTTTGACGACGAACAATTCCTCCGCGGGATCACCCTCGCGAAAAATGACATCACCCGCCTTATAGTGGCGCGCCGGCGCGCCGGCGCCGGCCAAAATGCCGAAATCTATAGGCGTGTCCGCCATGGGATTTCCCCGTTCCCGCGATTGTTACAGTCTCATGACCGCGCTCGGTTACAATCTTATGACAGGGAAATCAGGAAGCGGTCGCGCTTCTTGCGGGGCATCGAGGCTTTAAAACGCTAACGGCCACGAATGAAGGTGCGCGTACATCCGGCGTCACCCGTATCGTGGCCGCTTTGGCGACGGAGTGCCAAGGGCTCTCCACGTCGCTTGATGCCTACGTAGTGGCTTTCGAGCCCTATACAAGGGGAACTTTGTGGAACATTATGGATTCGACTGATTTTCGTACCTCTTTCGAAGCGTCTGTACGTCCCTTATTGGCGAAAGTCGGCGGTTCGGGAGCGTCCACGAAGCGGTGACGTCAGTCATCTCAAAAATCGACCTGCATTCAGGGAGGCACATTATGACGATAAACGAGCGTGAGGCCGAGCGCCTTGGAAGCGCGCTTGCGGGCGCAATTCATGCCCATTGGGGCCTGTTTTTGGCTGAGGGGATCGTTCTGGTCATTCTCGGCTTGGCCGCCATCATCTTGCCGCCGATTGCGACCGTCGCCTTCACCATCATCATCGGCTGGATCTTTCTGGTCAGCGGCATCATGGGCCTGATCACGACGTTCTGGGCGAGGTACGCGCCCGGCTTCTGGTGGTCGCTGATCTCGGCGATTATTGGCATCGCCGCCGGCGTCGTGCTGCTGCTCTGGCCGCTCAGCGGAGCGATCTCGCTAACGCTGGTGCTGATCGCCTTCTTCGTCATCGAAGGAATCGTCTCGATCATGTATGCCATTGAGCATCGCAATCAGCTCACAGGCCAATGGGGCTGGATGTTGGTCAGCGGTATTATCGACCTCGTCCTCGCCGTCATCATTTTTCTCGGACTCCCTGGAACGGCATTCTGGGCGCTCGGCCTTCTGGTCGGCATCAACATGCTGTTTGGCGGAGCCGCGCTCATTGCCATGGCGATGGCAGCGCGTCACCCGGCTTCGGCTTAGCGCCGCGAGCGAAAGTAAGCTCAGCGCGAGATTGACTGCAAAACGGTCAATCTCGCTGCGTGCTGCGACTTTCGGCGGATAGCTCTATTCAGCCGGCACGGCGTGCGGCGCGCGCGCCTTTTCCACGTTCTGCGCGATCAATGCGATCGCCAGAACCGCGACCAAAAACCCGAGAGCGACGAGCGCATTCACTCCCAAGACCAGCGCAAAGCCGCCCTGGGAGTACAGCACCGCGATCATTGAGACGGCCACTCCTGAAATCATGAACGTCAGGAAATAGCGTACGGCATACACCCTTCCGCGCCAGGCATCCGCGGTGTAACGGGCGATCACCAAGTCGTTGACCGTTATTTGCCCGTAGATCGCCGCCATGGTGAACGCGAGCGCGAAAAGTAGCGTGGCGCCGCTCGCGTACACCGTCCAAATCACGCCGACGAATTGCAGAATTGCCATCGCGGCGAACAAGATGTGCACAGGAAAGCGTTCGACCAGCCGGCCAACGGTCAGCTGCGCGATTGCCCCGCAAATAAAGACCGCGGTGGTCAGCCCGCCGACTGCAAGCAGGGAGATGCCGGAGATCCGCTCGTCGACGATCTTCGGTAACGCAACCGACAGCGTGTTGAAGACCAACCCGGCCGACAGCGCGACCAGCGCAAACAGCCCGAGCAGGACCACAGCGACTGTGTTGGACACGCCAACCTCGGGCGAAGTGTTGCGGGCGCTCTTGTGGCTCCTCTCGTCGGGGACGAGCCAAAGATAAAACGGTACGGTGGCGAGACAGACGACGCCTGGCACGAGGAAGGCGCCGCGCCAGGACAGCGTCGCCGTCAGGAGCGCGGTAACGCCAGCGGCCAGCGCGACGCCGAGATTGCCGCAGACGCCGTTGAACGCAACCGTCCGCCCGCGCTGCACCGCCGATTCAATCACCATCGCGGTACCAACGGGGTGATAGATCGCCGCAAATACTCCAAGGACGAACAGCGCAATTCCAAGCATCCAAAGCGAAGGCGCCAAGCCGGCCGCGATCAGCGAAAGACCACAGCCGCCGTAGAACGCCGCAATCATGTTGCGCCGGCTCCAGCGATCCGCGAGCCAGCCGGCCGGCAGCGAAAACAGGCCAAAGGCGACAAAGGAAGCGGTGGCGAGCGCAATAAGCTGCGAGTACGAGTCTTTGTAAGTGAGCTCGAGTTCGATAACGACGGTCGGATAGATCAGAATCACGAAGTGATCGAGCGCATGCGCCCAATTGAGAAAGCCGATCGACAGCCGCCGACGCGAGGCGGCCGCGGAGCTTGTCGTCACAAACGGATTCGTTGCTGAAACTTCGGCGGTCATCGGCTTTTCCCGGAAAATCGGCGCGAACATAGCGTAAGCCGAAAAGTCAGCCTAGCGGGGATTTTGCAAGCCAGCCCAGCCCCAGCGTCAGCCTTTGGGAAACTCCAGTCCCATTTCGCGGTACCGCTCCGGGTCGTCGGCCCAGCCTTCGCGTACTTTGACGAAAAGAAACAGATGCACCGGATGCTCAAGAGCCGCGGCAATGTCGGCGCGCGCTGCCGCCCCGATCGCCTTGATGCTCTGGCCGCCCTTCCCGAGCACGATCTTGCGCTGACTTTCCCGTTCCACGTAGATCGTCTGCTCGATGCGGACAGAACCGTCTTTTAGCTCCTTCCAGGTCTCCGTCTCGACGGTCGATCGATACGGCAGCTCCTGGTGCAGCCGCATATAAAGCTTCTCACGCGTGATCTCGGCCGCGAATTGGCGCATCGGGGCATCGGAAATCTGGTCCGCTGGATAAAGCCACGGGCCAACCGGAAGGTGGGCGGCAAGGAAGTCTTTCAGTTCAGGGACGCCGTTGGCTGAGCGCGCTGAAATCATGAAGGTGGCGGCGAAGGCGGCTTGATTATTGAGCGCCTGCGCCAAATCAAGCAATTTCGGCTTGGCGACAAGGTCGATCTTATTGAGCACCAAAGTCTTGGCGACACGTACTTCAGCGAGCGCTTTGACAATGGCTTCATCGTCGTCCTCAACGCCTTTACTCGCGTCGATGACCACAGCCACCAGATCGGCGTCGCGAGTGCCGGCCCAAGCGCCGTCGACCATCGCACGATCGAGCCGTCGCCGCGGCGCGAAAATTCCAGGTGTGTCCACGAGGATCATCTGCGCCTGCCCCTGAATAGCGATGCCACGGATCAGCGCGCGCGTTGTCTGCACCTTCGGTGTGACAATCGAGACCTTGGTGCCGACAAGCGCATTGACGAGGGTCGATTTGCCGACGTTCGTCGCGCCTATAACAGCGACGAAACCGCAGCGGCTAGCCTCGGCCGCCGCGTCTTCCTGGATCGCCTCAGCCATCAAGCCGCTCGGACTTGAAGCCTTCACGCTCCATAAGCGCCGCAGCGGCCGCCTGCTCTGCCGCGCGCTTGGACCGCCCCGAGCCTTCGGCGGGCTCAAGTTGAGGAAGCTGCACCGCGACGCGAAATTCCGGATTGTGATGTGGCCCGGAGCGGGCGATCTCGCGATATACTGGCGTTGGCATGCCGCGCGCCTGCGCCCACTCTTGCAGCACGGTTTTGGGATCGCGGAGCGGCGGCGCCTTGGTGCGCAAGCGCGCTTCCCACAGCTTTCCAACTAGCGAGGCGGCGGCCTCAAAGCCGCCGTCGAGATAGACGGCGCCGATCAGGGCTTCGCATACGTCCGCCAGAATCGCCGGCCGCGTGCGGCCGCCGGCATTCGCCTCAGAGGCGCCGAGCCGGATGGCAGGCCCGAGTTCGATGGTGCGCGCGATCTCGGTGCAGGTTTCCTTGCGCACAAGATCTGCAAGCCGGCGCGACAACTCTCCTTCATCGGCCTTGGGAAAGGCACGGAACAGCATATCGGAGATGACCAAGCCGAGCACATGATCGCCGAGGAATTCCAGCCGTTGATAGCTGCTGGCGCGATTGCGCGATCCCTTGAGCGCCGATATGTGGCTTAATGCACTGTCGAGCAGGGCTGCGTTTGTGAAGCGGTAGCCGATGCGCTCTTCGAGCGCGCTCGCGCCGCGGCGCCGGCGCTTCTCCTTCTGCTTGCCGGCGTCGGTTGCCGCCGGCAAAGCCTCAATGGGGGAAGAATCTTGCGCTGCAGCGACTGGTTTGTCGTTGCTGCGGCGGTTCATCGGACCAGGGTCAGCAACCGGTTCCAGCGCACCGTCCACGGCCAACGCCAGAACTCCCAGGCATGGACACCATCCCTGACCGAGAAGAAAATAATCTGCGCCTTACCGACGATGTTCTCGTAGGGCACGTAACCTACCGCGCTCAGCACGCGGCTATCGGTTGAATTGTCCCGGTTGTCGCCCATCATGAAGTAGTGCCCCGGCGGCACGGTATAGACCTGCGTGTTGTCGTAGAAGCCGTTGTCGGTGAGATCGAGCGTGGTGTAGATCACCCCATTCGGCAAGGTCTCGCGATAACGTTTAACCCGCTGCACAGCGCCATCATCGTCGGTGACGAAATCGTCGATCCGCACGCGCTTGACTGGCTCGCCGTTGATGTTGAGCACACCGTCGATCATCTGGATGCGGTCGCCCGGCAACCCGATCACCCGCTTGATGTAGTCGGTGGAATCATCCTTCGGCAGCCGAAACACCACCACGTCGCCGCGATCCACCGATTGTCCGAAAACGCGCCCGGAAAAGATCGGCGGCGAGAATGGCAGCGAATAGTGGGTGTAACCGTAGGAATATTTTGAAACGAAAAGATAATCGCCGACCAGCAGCGTCGGGATCATCGAGCCGGAAGGGATATTGAAGGGCTGGAAGAGAAAAGTGCGGATGACAAGCGCGATGATCAGCGCATGAAAAATGACGCGGACGGTCTCGGCGAATCCGCCTTCTTTCCGTTTAGTCCCGGTTTGCACGCTCATCGGCCTAGGTTCCGGCTTATCGTTCATTCGCCCCCGCGATCTTGTAACCCTTGAGTCATACCCACGCAATTGCGCGCGAAATTTGGCCGCGGGCGAGCCCGATCGGATTTAACTAACGATGCCATGATGTTATGACCAGGGTCGGCACGTGAAGAATTTTTCATCAAACCCGCGCGAGCCGGGCGCGGCGGACCGTCACGCCGATGGCGTCGCAACCGCCGAAATGATCACAAAAGCTTGGGCCGTCGGTCCCTCGTCGGTAATGGTGAGATCAATTCGCGCCTCGTATCCTGCCGGCGTAATGGCGGCAAGGCGCCGCTTGGCTCCGCCGGTGAGTTGCATGGTCGGACGCCCTGAAGGCAAGTTGACCACACCCATGTCCCGCCACCATACGCCCGCGCGCAATCCGGTTCCAAGCGCCTTCGCGCATGCTTCCTTGGCGGCAAATCGCTTGGCATAGGTCTCCACTCGATTGCGCCGCCGTTCCGCCTTGGCGCGTTCGGCTGGGGTGAAGACGCGATCGATGAAGCGGTCGCCGTGACGCTCGAGCACTTTAGCGATACGGCGCACATCAGTGATGTCCGAACCGATGCCGAGAATCATCATGCTCACCTGGATGCCCGGGCCCGGCCGCGATCCATTGCCGCCCGCATAATGCGTGTCGCTTCCTCCAGCCCGCTGAAAATTGCTTCGCCGATCAAAAAATGCCCGATGTTCAGTTCGGCGATTTGGCTTAGCGAGGCGACCTCTTCCGCGGTGAAGAAATCGAGACCATGCCCGGCATGCACCTCTAGCCCGGCGCTCACCGCCAATTCCGCGCCGCGCTTAATGCGAGCAAACTCGGCGGCAGCGGCCGCGCGATCGGCTTTCGCCAGCGCGTCACACCAAGCGCCGGTATGGATTTCGATCACCGGTGCGCCGATCGCCGTCGCAGCCTCGATCTGGGCCGGCTCGGCGGCAATGAATAACGATACGCGTATGCCGGCCGCGGAAAGATCGGCGACCAAGCCACGCAAAGCGTCTTGCTGCGCGGCGGCATCGAGGCCGCCTTCCGTCGTGCGTTCCTCGCGCCGCTCGGGAACGATGCAGACGGCATGCGGCCGCAGCTCTCGCGCAATCTCCGACATTTCGAGCGTCGCCGCCATTTCGAGATTGAGCGGCTTGGAAATGCGCTCCTTGAGGCGAAAAATATCGCTGTCGATAATATGCCGGCGGTCTTCGCGCAGATGCGCGGTGATGCCGTCGGCACCGGCGGCGATGGCGATCTCTGCAGCTTTGACGGGGTCGGGATGCTTGCCGCCACGCGCGTTGCGCACAGTGGCGACGTGATCGATATTGACCCCGAGCCGGATGGGAGTGACGGAGACCATGCGGATGTTTTTCGTTGAGCGTCTAGCCGTTGACCCGTTCGACGTTGGCGATCACCTTTTTCGCGCGCAATTGCGAAATAATCGAGGTGAGGTGCTTGAGATTATAGACCTCGAGATCGATGGTTATCTCGGTGAAGTCCGGCGACTGCCGCGCCATGTGAATATTGTCGATGTTGCCGTCGTGCTCGGCGATGACTTGCGCGATCTGCGCCAATGAGCCGGGCTCGTTGACGGATTGAATCGCGAGCTGCGCCGGAAACCGCTGCGGCGTCTTTTCGTCGAGGTCCCAGCGCAAGTCGAGCCAGCGCTCCGGTTGATCTTCAAACTCCTTCAGCGCCGAGGAGTGGATGGGATAAATGGTAATCCCCTCCCCTGCGGTCATGATGCCGACAATCCGGTCGCCCGGAACCGCGCCGCCGTCAGGCGAAAATCGTACTGGCAAATCGGCATTGATGCCGCGTACCGGAATGGCCGAAGTTTTTTCCGAGGTCTCCGGCAGCTTGTACTTCACCGCTTTTGCGCGCTTTAAGCCGAACCAGCCGCTTTCGGTTTTCGGTGCGCCCTGCGTGACCCGATCGTCTTTGTAATCTGGATACATCGCGCGCACGACGTCGGACGCCTTCATTTCACTGCGCCCCACCGCCGACATGACATCATCGATAGAGGCCCGGGCGAGCCGCGGCAGCGCACCTTCGAGTTGCTCGTCCGAATAGGCAATCTTAGCGCGCTGACAAAGCCGTTCGACAATGCGTCGTCCGAGCCCGGAATATTGGTGTCGAACCGCGGCGCGAGTCGCGCGACGTATGGCGGCGCGCGCCTTGCCGGTCGCTACGATCGACTCCCACGCCGCCGGCGGCGCCGCTTGCGCCTTGGAGGTAAGGATCTGCACTTCATCGCCGTTCTGCAACGCAGAACTCAGCGGACCGATCTTGCCGTTGATCTTGGCGCCCACCGCCATGTTGCCGACATCGGTGTGAACGGCATAAGCAAAGTCGATAGGCGTGGCGCCGCGCGGCAGCGCAATCAGCTTGCCTTTCGGCGTGAAGCAGAACACCTGGTCGTGAAACAGTTCGAGCTTGGTGTGCTCTAAAAACTCTTCCGGATTCGAACCTTCGGCGAGAAGCTCGATGGTGCGCCGCAGCCAGGCATAGGCGTTGGATTCGCGCGACAGCATTTCAGTCGGGGAACCGAGACCGTCTTTATAGAGCGAGTGCGCGGCGATGCCGTATTCGGCAATTTGCTGCATCTGGCCGGTGCGGATTTGCAGCTCGACGCGCTGCTTCCCGGGTCCGATCACCGTCGAATGGATCGAACGATAATCATTCTGCTTGGGCGTGGAGATATAGTCTTTGAAACGGCCGGGAACGACCGGCCAAGTCGTGTGAACAACTCCCAATGCCCGGTAACATTCCGCCACGCTCGCCACCACGACGCGGAAGCCGAAAATATCCGAAAGCTGCTCAAAACCAACGGCCTTTCTTTCCATCTTGCGCCAGATCGAATAGGCGCGCTTGCGGCGGCCACCAACTTCCGCGGAAATGCCGCTGTCGGCGAGTTTTTTGGCAAGCTGCTGCTCAATCTCGGCAATCCACGATTTGCTGCGGGCGGCAAGCTCTTCGAGCCGTTCGGTGATGACCTTGTAAGCATCCGGATTGAGTTCGCGAAAAGAAAGGTCTTCGAGCTCATCGCGCATTTCCTGCATGCCCATGCGGCCGGCAAGCGGAGCGTAAATGTCGAGTGTCTCCTGCGCCGTCACCCGCCGCGCTTCGGGCGGCCGATGTTCGAGCGTGCGCATGTTGTGCAAACGGTCCGCCAATTTAATCAGCAGCACGCGGACGTCGTCGGCAATGGCCAGCAACAGTTTGCGGAGATTTTCCGCTTGCTTGGCCTCCTTCGAAACGAGGTCGAGCCTCTTTAGTTTGGTCAGGCCCTCGACCAATGTGCCGATGTCGTGCCCGAACAGCCGATCGATTTCGGCGCGAGTCGCGTCGGTATCCTCAATCGTGTCGTGCAACAGCGCCGCCGCGATGGTGGCGTCGTCGAGGTTAAGGTCGGTCAGGATGGCCGCGACCTGCAACGGATGCGAGAAATAAGGATCGCCGGAGGCCCGCTTCTGCTCGCCGTGCGCGCGCATGGCATAGACGTAGGCGCGGTTAAGCAGATCCTCGTCGGTCTTGGGATTATATTGCCTGACCCGGTCGACCAGTTCGAATTGGCGCAGAAGCCGGGGTTTGCGCGGCTTGCGCACCACCTTCTCGTCCTGCGGGACCAAGCTCGGGCCGTTCGCGACCGCGACTCGCAGGCGGGGCTGATTCTGCATCCGCGGCAAGTCGATCGGAGAACGCGCCATCAGTACGACCTCAGGCCGCCGAAGATCGGCGGCAGCTGCGTGGCCAAGATATCATGACGCAGTCGCTAGGCCACAAGGCGGCAGCGCCGGACACGCCCAGGGCAAAAGTCGCCGTGGTTCGCAAACTTAGCGTTAACGGCTCCGTCTCGCCTGCGCCTCCCGGATCAGAGCGCGCAGCCGCGATGGGGGCACCGGGACGGTATCAATACGCACGCCGAGCGGCCGCAACGCGTCTTCAATCGCCGAGACGACAGCCGGCGGCGCGACCATGCGGCCGCCCTCGCCCGCGCCTTTGACTCCATACTCGGTGTATGGCGACGGGGTCACCAGATGCCCGATGCGCACATGCGGAGGCACGTTGCCGACGCGCGGAAGCAAATAGTCGGTGAAGGACGTATTCAGCGGTTGGCCGTTGGGGTCGTAGCGAAACTCCTCAAGGAGTGCCGTTCCGATACCCTGCGCGGTGCCGCCGCGCACATGACCGTCGACGGTCATCGGATTGATCATGGTGCCGCAATCGTGCACCGCGACATAATCGAGAAAGCTCACTTGGCCGGTTTCGGCGTCGACCTCGACCACCGGCATGTGACACATGTGGCCCATGATCGGATAGAAGATGCCGAAATCGCCGTCGCCCTTGGGCAGCGTCGCCAGCGGATGATCGTAGGTATAGTTCGCATCCAGGCCGCTGGTGAGAGTGGGATCGTCGGGTAGCGACAGCCGGAAAAAATGTGCCTGCATCGCGATCTCGGCGATCGAGACTTCCAGTCCAGGCGCGCCTTTGACGCCCACCTTGCCCTGACGAAATTCAAGATCGCGCGGGTCGGCCTCAAGCATATGCCCCGCCACCCGCGTCAGCTTCTCTTTGATGATGGCCGCAGCGCCGGTGACGGCGCCGGCGATCATCACCGTGTAGCGGCTACCGCCCGGTCCGGTCCCCGGCAGCCCGTGATCGGTGTCGGAATAGGTGATGCTGATATCCGCCGGGTCCAGGGTCAATTGCTCGGCAAGCACCATGGCCGCGACCGTTTCGGGGCTGTTGCCCCAACACGGCGCGTGCAGCGAAATCACGGCTTTTCCTGTCGGGTCGATCTTGATTGAGGCGCTCTCCGGCGAACTCGTCAGTGCAAACCCCGGGCTGCGGTTGAGCATCCAGAATTCGGTCGCGCTAAAAACCCCTTTTTCCTGGCAGCTCGCTATTCCAATTCCGACATATCGTCCCTGGGTGCGGGCTGCTTGTTGTTTGTCGCGCCAATCCTGGTAACCGAGCATTTGCTGCGCCATGTCGAGCGCGCCCGGATAGTTGCCGCTGTCGTAAAGATTGCCGGTCGGAATCTGGTAGGGAAATTCATCCGGCTGGATAAAATTGTCGTGGCGGAAAGCGATCGGATCGAGGTTGAGTTCTTCCACCGCTGCATCGACGATGCGCTCGATCATGAAATTGGTGACTTCAGAGCCGAAGCCGCGGCAAGCGCCCTGCTGGCACTTGTTGGTGAATACGGCATAGATCTCGGCGCCGACCGCGCGGATCCGGTAAGGGCCGACCGTCTGCGAAAATCCGTTGCCGTGAGTGCCAAGGCCATATTGAAAATAGGCGCCGTAATCGTCCACCACCTTGTAACGCAGGGCCGTCATCCGATGACTTGCATCGAGCGCGAGTTCAACCTCGTAAGTGCGATCCGAGCCGTGATTGTCGGAGGCGGTGATATTGTCGATGCGGTCCTCGATATATTTGACCGGGCGACCGCTGGCCCTGGCGCCCAGAGCCGCAAGCACCGAGACTTTGTGCAAGAAAAGTTTGCTGCCGAAACTGCCGCCGGCGTCCGCGGGCACGATATTGACTTGGTGACTAGGGACCTTGAGCGCCGTCGCGATGGTGAAGCCGATGTAGTTGTACATCGAGCCGTTGACGTGAATGGTGAACTTTCCCGACCCTTCGTCGTAGCTTGCGACGGCGCCGGCGGTCTCCAGCGGTTGGCCGCCTGACCGCGACCAGCGGAGCCGTCGTTTGACGCGGTGCGCGGCGGCGGCAAATTCCTGCTCGACCGGACCGAAAGTGTAATTGCGGTGTTCCGCGATATTGTCCGGCCCGCGCTCCGGATGGAGGACCGCATCGCCCCGGGAGTTGATCGCCTCCATCATGTCGGACACGGCAGGTAGCGGCTGGTATTCGACGCGGATGAGAGCGGCAGCATCTTCCGCGATGTAGCGGCTGTCGGCGACGATCAAGGCCACCGGCTCGCCGACGTGGCGGACTTTTCCCAGCGCCAAGCAGCGCTGTTCGACCGTAGGATTGGCGAAGCATGGCAACGGGCCGGTCT
>Ga0209006_10001767_pt1 | contig 19602 bp, 18 predicted proteins | sample JacPin_JW_Ref_O2_FD_188567 | JGI IMG/M metagenome (GOLD analysis project Ga0209006, IMG submission 188567) | Forest soil microbial communities from Algoma, Ontario, Canada - Jack Pine, Ontario site 1_JW_Ref_O2 (SPAdes) (version 2) | ecosystem: Environmental > Terrestrial > Soil > Boreal...
TGATTGGCGGGAGGCGTGGCCGATGCTAGAATCGCTTCGCTCGATGTTCGCAGGCGTACGCAAGTGTTCGAATCCGAACGCCCTGCGCTTACATTTTCCCGATTAACCGTCTAAATCCAACTGCTAGAGCGTGGCTGCCGCCTTGCAATGGAATATAGATTTGAAACAAAAGGGCCTACTGGTGCGTTTGAGTAAAGTACGGACTTTGGTAGCCGTGCCGCAGGGCGCGGTGTGCAACGACGAGATTGTTTTGTGGGGAGAAAAACAACGATGATCGGAAGGTTAACGCAGTTCATGGTGGCGCTCGCGACGGTGGCTTCGCTGATTGTCGCGCCGGTGTATGCCCAGGCGCAGGAAAGTCAGCAATCCAGCCAGCAACAGGGATCCAGCCAGGAGCCGGCCTCGCAACAGCAAAACACGCCGGCGAGCCAGAACCCTGCGGGAGTGCAGCCGCCGAGCGCGCCCGCGCCGCAAACTGGAGCGGCCGGCGTTGATCCGGTGCGCGACCTGCGGCTTGGAGCCGGTCCGGACTATTCGCGCGAGAAGTTTTTCATTCCGAACATCCTTGACCCCTACCGGCCCGCGCACGTCGACGAGCCGATGCTGACCAATTCCACGCGCATCGACCAACTGATTCAAGACGGGAAACTGATGTTGAGCCTGGACGACGCGATCTCACTGGCGCTGGAGAACAACCTAAATATCAACGTCGAAAGATTTGTCCCCTGGATTCAAGAAACGCAATTGCTGAAGGCCAAGGCGGGCGGGATTCCGCAGTTTGGAAACACCCAGCAGGTGGTGTTGGGCTCGTCGCCATCGGTTTCGTTCGATCCGATCGTGACGGCGGGTCTGGGGTGGTCGCACGCGAATATTCCGGTGAACAACCCGTTCACCGCCGGGACCGGCACCAGCGCGATTCCGGTGGTGAACGCGAATACCGCGTTCGTGAATCTGGGCTACACGCAGGGATTTCACACCGGTACGAATTTTCAGGTGACGTTCGATACCGCGCGAAATACATCCAACGAGCCTGATTTGTTTTTCAACCCGGCCATCACTCCGGTGATGACGGCGACGCTTTCGCAACCCCTGCTCAACGGCTTCGGGATTCTGCCTAACACGCGATACATCATCGAAGCGAAAAACAATATCAAGGTGGCGAATTCCCAGTTCGCGCAGCAAGTGATCGCGACCGTAACCCAGACGTCGAACGATTATTGGGAACTGGTTTTCGACCGAGAAAACGTAAAAGTGCAGGAAGCGGCCGTGGGCGTTTCGCAGAAGCTCTTCAGCGACAACAAGAAGCAGCTGGAAATCGGAACCATGGCGCCGCTGGACGTATTGACCGCGGAATCCCAGCTGGCCACCGACCAGCAGAACCTGATCGTGGCGCAGACCAACAAGCTGCAACAGGAAACGGTGTTGCTCAACGATATCGCCAAGAATTTGCTGGCGAAGGACGTGGCCGGAATCGAGATCGTGCCGACCACGCCGATCGCGACGCCGGACATCGTGGAGAACATCGCGCTACAGGATGCGGTACAAGAAGCATGGAAAAAACGCCCGGAATTGTTCCAGGCCGATCTGAACCTGAAAAATGCCGGGATAGAAGTGAAAGCGACGCAAAACGGGCTGCTGCCGGTGCTCGATGCGTTCGTGCAGTACACTTCGCAGGGCCTGAACGGAAACCAACTGACGACTACGCAAGTTGGCAATACATTCATCGCGGATCCGTCGTCACCGCTGGTCGATGCGAATGGCGTGCCGGTCCTGGTCGGAGGCGTGCCGGTGTTCTCCAGCGTTCCGTTGACCACTACGACGACTGGGCACGGGGGCTTGAGCGACGCGTTGAAAAACGTATTTCAGAATGAGTTTCCGACGTATTCGGTTGGAGTGAACCTGACGCTGCCGATCCGCAACCGCTCGGCACAGTCGGACAGCGCGCGGGCGCAGTTAGACCAACGGCAGCAGCAGGTGCAATACCGGCAAACCGAAAACACCATTGTGATCAACGTGCGCAACGCGCTGATCGCGTTGCAGCAGGGCCGAGCGCAGGTGGCGGCGGCGGAGAAGGCGCGCACGTTGGCGCAGCAAACGCTGGACGCCGAGCAGAAGAAATATCAGCTGGGATCTTCGACCAGCTACAACGTGGTGCTGCGGTCGCGCGATTTGACTTCGGCGCAAGGCACGGCGCTGCGAGCGCAGGCGAACTTGGCGGAGGCGCTAGTGAATTTCAATCAGGCCATGGGGCGCACGCTGGAAGTGGCACACATCACGGTAGCGGACGCGTTGCGCGGAGGCGTGGGCCGCGAGCCGCTGATTCCGGGAGCGCTCGACCCGCAAAAGACGATCGGCGCGAAATAGGACATTTTGGACTGCTTGGTGTTGCGTGGTCTCGGACAGCGCCGAGCCTCGCTTATTGCCGCGGCGGCGCGGTTGGCCTAAACTGGCTATGGTAGCGCGTCGAAGTGCGCGACGGAGCCCTCCTTCATGCCCAAGAAAGTATCCAATGAACGGCCGACGGTGGTGAAGACCTCCGCGGCGTCTTCCGCGACTTTGTCCGGTTCTTCGTCCGCGTCTGGGGTGGTCGACGCCGGGCGGAAACCGTCGAAGGCTGAGAGGCATTGGGAAGAGACGACGCTGGCTTCGACACTTAAGAAGTCTCCTGAACGCGCGGCGGACTTCACTACGGTTTCGAGCTATCCGATTCGCCGCTTGTATACCGAAGCAGACCTGTCTGACTGGAACCCTGAAACCGAACTAGGCCTACCAGGCGAGCCTCCCTACACCCGCGGCATTCATCCGACGATGTATCGCGGCAAGCTTTGGACCATGCGGCAATTCGCAGGTTTCGGGACCGCGGAAGACACCAACGCGCGCTTTCGTTATTTGCTGGGCCAAGGGCAGACCGGGCTTTCCGTGGCGTTTGATTTGCCGACACTAATGGGATACGACGCGGACCATCCGCTGTCAGAAGGTGAAGTGGGCAAGTGCGGCGTGGCGATCAGTTCGCTGGAGGACATGGAAGTACTGTTCGACCAGATTCCGCTGGCGGACGTGACGACGTCGATGACCATCAATTCGCCGGCGGCGGTGATCTGGGCCATGTATCTGGCCGTGGCCGAAAAGCAAGGCGCGGATTGGCAAAAGATTTCGGGGACGCTGCAAAACGACATTCTGAAGGAATACATCGCGCAGAAGGAATATATCTACCCGCCGGAACCCTCGATGCGGCTGGTGGTGGACACGCTGGAATTCGGCGCGAAACATACGCCGAAATTCAACGCCATTTCGATCAGCGGGTATCACATTCGCGAGGCGGGATCGAGCGCGATTCAGGAGCTGGCGTTTACGCTGCGCGACGGGATCGAATATGTGGATTGGGCGATTCGGCGCGGCATGCCGGTGGACGATTTTGCGCCACGGCTTTCGTTCTTCTTCAATGCGCATAGCGATTTTTTCGAGGAAATCGCGAAGTACCGGGCGGCGCGGCGGATCTGGTACAAGACGATGACCGAGCGCTACGGCGCGAAGAGCCCGCGATCGTGGGCTTTGCGATTCCATACGCAGACGGCAGGATGTTCGTTGACTGCGCAGCAGCCCTATAACAACGTGGTTCGCACGGCCTTGCAGGCGCTCGCGGCGGTGCTCGGCGGGACCAATTCCCTGCACACCAACTCGCTGGATGAAGCCTGGGCTTTGCCTACGGAATTTGCGGCGACGCTGGCGTTGCGGACGCAGCAGATCATCGCGCACGAGAGCGGGGTGACGAATACGGCGGATCCGCTGGGCGGATCGTATTTCGTGGAAACTTTGACCAATGAGATTGAACGCGGCGGGTGGGATTACGTTCACAAGATCGACGCGCTGGGGGGGATGGTGAACGCCATCGAGCGCGGGTATCCGCAGCGGGAAATTGCGGAAGCTTCCTACAATTATCAGCTGGCGGTGGACAGCAAGGAAAAGATAATCGTAGGCGTCAACGATTACGTGGCGCAGGAAAAAGGCATCGAGTTGCTGCAGATCGACGAGACCGTAACGCGGCGACAATCGGAGAAGCTGAAGAAATTGCGCGCGGAACGATCCCATGACGACGTGACGCGAAACCTGAACGCTTTGCGCAAGGCTGCTGCGGGTTCGGCGAACCTGATGCCATTCATCTACGATGCGGTGAAATCCTACGCCACGCTGGGCGAAATTTGCGACGCGATGCGCGACGTGTTCGGAATCTACCAGGAAGTTGCCATTACATAAGAGTCGCGTTCGTGCGTGGCGTTTCCGTGACCTCGTCTTTGCCTCTGCCTTCGCTGTGTCAATGGTCTCGCCTACGACGAATTTGTAGCGTGAACTTTTGAGTTCTAAAGATTTAACAAACAGGACAAAGAGAAAGGCATGAGGTCACTGAGAATTGTCGCGATCATTGCAATCGGTGTTTTGGGTTTGGGCGCTGGTGCGTTTGGCAGCGAGAAAACGCCGCCGAAGCAGCGCAGCGGTTTCGTTACAACCTCGGACGGGGTGAAGATTCACTACGTTGAATCGGGAAAGGCGGTGCAGGGGGCGAGCGCGGAAGTTGGGAACCCTTTGCCGAACGGCACCAAGTCGACCAAAGGGAACATTGCGGTTTATGCGGCGAAGGCGGCGCCGGCGATTTTGTTCGTTCCGGGATGGACGATGCCGGAGTGGATCTGGCAGAAGCAGATCGATTATTTTTCGCGGGACTACCGGGTGGTGGCGATGGACCCGCGATCGCAGGGTGAATCGTCGCCAACCAGCGAGGGATTGTATCCAGCGATCCGGGCGCGAGACATCAAGGCGGTAGTCGATCAGCTGCATTTGGCGCCAGTGGTGATCGTGGCGTGGTCCATGGCGGTGGTTGAGACGCTGGCCTATGTCGATCAATACGGGACGAGGGATTTGGCGGGGGTAGTGCTGGTGGACAGCAGCGCGAGTTTTCTGCCTGACGGCGGCGTGGACAACGCGTTGGGATTGATGAAAGGGATTCTGGAGGACCGGCAAAACGTGACGAACGGATTCGTGCGCAATTTGAATTTCAAAAAACCGCAGCCGGAAGAATACATTCAGAAAGTCATTCAGGCTTCGTTGCGGGTGCCGACCAGCGATGCCGCCGCGCTCCTGCTGGGATATTTCACGGCGGATTACCGGGCAACCTTGCCGAAAATCGACAAGCCGGCGCTGATTTGTGCGGCGAAGAGTCCCAATAACGGTTCTATCGTAGCGATGCAGAGCAAGATTCCGGGCGCACAACTGGAAATTTTTGACGGCGACGGCCACGCGCTATTCGTCGATGATCCGGACAAGTTCAATGCCGTGCTCGAGGATTTCCTGCACGACCTGAAATAGGGGCATAGAACCGTTGGGCCGCGCTGGTCTATCGTTTTTAGGGCGATTTGAGTATTCTGGACACGACAAACCTATGGTTGACAAGAAAATACGCGTCCTGATCGCCAAACCGGGCCTTGATGGGCATGACCGGGGGGCGAAGATTATCGCGCGGGCCCTGCGCGATGCCGGGATGGAAGTGATTTATACCGGACTGCGGCAGACGCCGGAAATGATCGCGTCGGCCGCGGTGCAAGAAGACGTGGACGTCATTGGGCTTTCGATTCTTTCCGGCGCGCACAATACGCTGTGTCCTCGCCTGATGGAATTGTTGCGCGAAAAAGGCATGACGGACGTGACTGTGCTGATCGGCGGGATTATCCCGGAGGCGGATATTCCGGCGCTGAAGAAGGCCGGCATCGCCGAGATTTTTCTACCGGGGACCACCACGCAGTCGATTGTCGACTTTATCCGTGGCCGAATTGCGGTCGGACCACGCACCGCGTAGCTTCGCCAGCGCTCCTGATTCGTACGACTTCCAACAAATGCGCGAGTGGCACAAGGCGCGTAGATTGGCGTGTAGGTAGACCCTCAACTTCCGGATGTAACAGGGGGATAGGGTCCTTCCCGTCGATCTCGACTTCGAAAGTTTCGAACGTCCATTCCCCTGCGTGCTTCTTCCCCGAGACTACGATACGGCCTCGGCCGTGCTCCCCTGATATCGGAATACTCATATCGACGTTTCCGTCTTGATTCCGGTAATTTAGACTTCCTGAAATTAGCCATCCCACGTGAAAAGGCACTCCGATCTCTTCGGCAACCGCAGATGAGTTGGTCGCACGCTGGATGGCCAGCTGATACGGGGAAGAGTTGCGAAACATGGCGTTCACGGCGGCGAAGATAATCGCAACGAATGCAGCGAAAAGGACCGCTGTAGCCAAGACGATAACCGGAACGAACCATTTCCAGTTCTTACTAAACCAAGTCGGCGGTGGCGGATCGGTTGAAAATGCTGGGGTCGGCTCAGATGGTAGGGTTGTCATTTGTTAAGTCCGCACACTCTTTTCATACAACAAAGACGGGTCGACGGCAATGTCCACGGCGAAGTGCTTAGGCACGGACGAAAGCCGTGCCCAAGCATCACGTTTGCAGCGGACGAATTAGCTTGGTGCGGGTGTAGGCGACGCGGAAACCTGCTCGTTCGATGTTGCGATGCGAGATGCTGCCGGGTTGGGCGATGCTGGCAGCCAAGTCGCATCCTTTACTCACCGCCCAGTCGATACGGCTGCGAAGCAGATAGGCCTGCACACCGCGGCCACGCAGCGCGGGCAGGGTGCTCGCGCCGAAGAGACCGCACACGCCGTCGTGAATGGTCAGAGCACCTCCGCCGGCGACCTCTCCGTCGACGAAAGCCATAAATGCCTGGGCACTCTTGCCGTGAAAGAAACCTTCCATCACGTCGAGGATTTCCTGGGTCACCGGAAAATGTTCGGCGAAGCCCTGAGCCACGGTGCGGGTCCAGAGTTTTGCTTCGTCGGGGTTGGCCGGCCTGACGGTTACGCCCGGAGGCGGGTCGAATGGGCGGACGCCGGCAGCCAGTTTTTCAATCTGACGAATTAGTACGTTGGAGACTTCGAGCAAGCGGTAGCCGCGGGTGGCGAATTTTTCGTACAAGGACATGTCTACAAACGGACAAATTTCGGCGGCGGCGGGCGCGTTGCGACTTAGGAAAAAATCACCCAGACGATTGAGATCATCATCTTCTACCGGACCGTTGATCCCGACACCAATGGCCTGGGTAACTGGCGATTCGACGCCGGCAAAAACGGCGATTCCGCCGCCGATCCTTTCGACGGCAACTGGAAATTCTGGGTGCAACTTCTGAAACGCTTCGGCGCATTCGCTACAGGCGGTCCCTTCGGCGTTCTCTACGCGACGCGCCAATTCCAAATTCATAAACTGCATGTGGTTCTCCTTGGTGTTCGGATGTTCGTTAATGATGGTCTAAATGCGCGGCGCCCGCGAGGGCGCAGCAAGAGGCAGCGCGCCAAAAATCAAATGAGCGATTTTCACGCTTAGGATCCGGCCAGCGAAATACGCTAAATGAGGCTGGAGGCAGACCTGTACTCTGCGGAAAAATCGCGGCAGTACATAGGCGCCCCCGAAAAAGAAGTGGTTCACAGAGGAACGTGAACAGGCGGATTCTAGCCGCAGGAACGGCGCAAGTCAAAACATTCCAGCGTGGTAGAATCCTCGGCGGCCCGGGCTACGCGCCCGGGTTGGAGTTGCAAAGCCAGACGGCATCCTGCCTGGAGAACAGAAGATTGAGCGGAACGAAGATCGAATCGCGCATCGACTCAAAATCAGCAGAGTTCGAGAAGAACACGCGGCTGATGATCGAGCGCGTGACCGAAATCAAGAACGACGAAGAAGCGATTGGGCAAGGCGGCGGCGCGAAGGCGATCGAGGCGCAGCACAAAAAAGGGCGTCTGACCGCGCGCGAACGCATCTCTAAGCTAATCGACAGCAAGACCCGCTTTTTTGAGCTGGGTGCGTTCGCGGCCTACGGCATGTATGAAGAATGGGGCGGCGCGCCGGCGGCGGGAACGATTACGGGTATCGGTCGAGTCAGCGGCCGGCAAGTGATGATCATCGCGAACGACGCGACCGTGAAGGCCGGCGCATTTTTTCCGATGACGGCGAAGAAAGTGATTCGAGCCCAGAACATCGCGATCGAAAATCATATTCCCACGATTTACCTGGTCGATTCGGCCGGAATCTTTCTGCCGCTACAAGAGGACGTGTTCCCCGACACCGATGATTTCGGGCGGGTGTTCCGCAACAATGCAGTGATGAGCGCGATGGGGATTCCGCAGATCGCCGCGATCATGGGCATGTGCGTAGCGGGCGGGGCCTACTTGCCGGTGATGTGCGACAAGATATTGATGACCGACGGCAGCGGACTGTTTCTGGCTGGCCCGGCATTGGTGCAGGCCGCAATCGGGCAAAAAACTTCGGCGGAAGATTTGGGCGGTGCGCAAATGCACGCGCAGATCAGCGGCACGGTGGATTTCCGGGAGCCGGACGACGCAGCGTGTATCAAACGATTGCGCGCCTTGGTGGATAAAATCGCGCCGGCGCCGCGGCCGGCATTCGATTACAAAAAATCGGAACCGCCAGCGTATCCCGAAGAAAGCATCTACGGAGTGTTTTCGGCGAGCCCCGGCAAACAATACGACATGCGCGACATTATCGCGCGAGTAGTGGACAGCAGCCAGTTCGAGGAATATCGCGCGGAGTACGGGCAGACGCTGGTCTGTGGATACGCGCGAATTGGCGGATGGGCAGTGGGGATCGTAGCCAATCAGAAGAAACAGATCACCACGGTGGCGCCAGGCACCGACGAAAAGCGGATCGAATTCGGCGGAGTGATTTACACCGAGGCGGCGGACAAGGCTGCGCGGTTCATTCTCGATTGCAATCAGAACCGGATTCCGCTGATTTTTCTGCATGACGTGAACGGGTTCATGGTCGGCAAGGAAGCGGAGTGGAGCGGGATCATTCGCGCCGGGGCGAAGATGGTGAACGCGGTAGCGAATAGCGTGGTGCCGAAAATCTCGGTGATCTGCGGGGGCAGTTTCGGCGCCGGACATTACGCGATGTGTGGCAAGGCGTACGACCCGCGGTTTATCTTCGCCTGGCCTACGGCGCGCTACGCGGTGATGAGCGGCGATGCCGCGGCCGGAACGCTGGTGGAAGTGAAGATCAAACAACTCGAACGCCAAGGCAAGAAGCTGAGCGACGCGGAGAAGAAGGAATTGTACGAAACCACCCGAAAAACCTACGAATCACAGACCGATCCGCGCTATGCTGCGGCTCGTTTGTGGGTGGATGCGATCATCGACCCGGCGCGAACGCGCGAGGCGCTGATTGAAGCGCTGGATGCGGCGTCGTTGAATCCGGACGTAGCGCCATTTAGGACCGGCGTGCTGCAAACCTAAACCGAAAGCATGACCGACAAACCGACTGGCGGCGGTGGCTTCGTCCTCTCCACGCTTCTGTTGTGTCTCCCTTCCCTTTTCGCGGTTTTTAGTTCGATGCAAGTCGAGACCAGCGGAGGCGTGGGGACTTCGGCTTTGTGGTTTATCTTTCAGGTGTCGGAATACGTGGGAGTGGTGGGGATTCTGGTTGGCGCGGTTTTGACCATGATCAAGGCGACGGACGGAACCATTTCGAAATTCTACGTCACCTTGATGGGTGTTTCGGTGATGTTGTCGGTTTTTCTTCTCTGGTATGCTTTTCATATCTACAGGAGCCCCTGGTTCTAAAAATATGGCAAACGAAGTGACGATCGTAGAGTGCCCACGGGACGCGTGGCAGGGTTTGAACGCGGTAATTCCCACGGAAGGGAAAGTGCAGTACCTGAGCCGGCTGATTGCGCTGGGGTTCGAGCATATCGATGCGGTGAGTTTCGTTTCGCCCAAGCACGTACCGCAAATGGCGGACAGCGAAGCGGTGATGCAGAAATTGAGCGAGGTGAAGACGCAAACGGGAAATTCGCCGGAGATCATCGGGATCGTGGTGAATGATCAAGGGCTGGAGCGAGCGCTCCGGACCCCGGGGGTGACGACGATTGGCTACCCGTATTCGATCTCGGCGTACTTCCGGCGGGCGAATGCCAACATGTCGAAGGCCGAGTCGCGAGAGTTGGTGGAAAAGCTGCAGAAGGACACCAAGGCGGCCGGGAAGAAACTGGTGGTGTATATCTCGATGGCGTTTGGGAATCCTTATGACGAGCCGTGGGGCGCGGAGATCGTGGAAGACGCGCTGATTTGGCTGAAGGACCTCGGGGTGCGGACCGTTTCCCTGGCGGACACGATTGGGACGGCAACGCCGGAGGAAGTTGCAAGCCTTTATCAGGCAGTGAAAGGCTGCGTGGCGGGAGTGGAGATTGGAGTGCACCTGCACAGCCGCCCGGATCGGGCACCGGAAAAAGTGCTGGCGGCGTACGAAGCGGGCTGCCGTCGATTCGACGGGGCGTTGACCGGGATGGGCGGCTGCCCTTTTGCCGGAGACGAGCTGGTGGGAAATATTCCGACCGAGGCAATTCTTACGACGCTGGCGGCGCGAGGGGTTTCGACTGGCATCGATACCAAGTCTTTGGCGCTAGCTTGCGCGATGACTGAAGAGCTGCGGGAGAAGTATTCGATCGCAGAAGCCGCGGCGGCGGAGAGCGGTCGTCCGAACTAATCGCTTGTCGCCACTACATCCTTTTTAAGGAACATCTCAACGGCGGAGAGGAAACACGTTGAAGAAGCCGCACGAACCCAAATATTCGACGCTGGCCTGCGAACTCGCCGGTGCAGTGCGGACCATCACGTTGAACCGGCCTGACCGACGAAACGCGATCAGCGGCGACATGATCGAGGACTTGCTGGCGGCGCTGGCGAATGCCGAAGCGGACCATGCCGTTCGGGTGGTGATTCTCACCGGCGCGGGCAAATCGTTTTGCTCCGGGATGGACCTGGAAGGCTTGCAAAGTATTACCAATCAAACGGCCGAAGAGAATTTGGGGGATTCGCGGCAGCTGGCGCGACTGTTCCAGCGGGTGTATGCGTTTTCCAAGCCCCTCATTACGGCGGTGAATGGGGCGGCGATTGCGGGTGGGTGCGGCCTGGCGACTTTTTCGGATATCACACTGGCGGTGCCGGAGGCGAAGTTCGGCTACACCGAAGTGCGCATCGGATTTATTCCCGCGCTGGTTTCGGTAATCCTGCGCCGGCAAGTGGGCGAAAAGCGGGCACGCGAGCTGGCGCTGACCGGAAGGATATTCGACGCCGCCGAGGCGTTTCGGCTGGGCCTGGTTACAGAAATCGTGGCGGCAGACAATCTGATGCAGCGCGCGCGTGAAGTTGCGGCTGGTTTTCTGGAATCCAGTCCCTCGAGCCTGTCGCACACGAAGCAGTTGCTGCTGCACTACGACGAAAGCGAAGTACAACGGGATATCGAGCTGGCGATCAAGGCCAACGCGGAGATTCGGAGCACGGAGGATTTTCGGGAAGGTGTGACTTCGTTCCTGGAAAAGCGGGCTCCAAAATGGACGGGGCGCTGAACGCGTGATCGTTCTCCAGGGTTGGCACGCGGTGACACTCTGCTACACTTTTTAACTCATGAAACAAAATCCTGCTGAGTTCTCGGAAACGACGGTCCGCGTGCGTTATGCGGAAACAGATCAGATGGGCGTGGTGTACCACGGGAATTATTTCACCTGGTTCGAGGTGGGACGCGTGGATTTTTGCCGACAGCTGGGTTTCGAGTACAAGCAAATGGAACTACAGGACGATAGTTTCATCGTGGTCGCGGATGCGCATTGCCGCTACAAGAGGCCGGCGCACTTCGACGAGGTGCTGGTGATCCGCACGGCAATTATTTCGTCGCAGAAGCGCACGGTGAAATTCGGCTATGAAGTCGTCAACTCGGAAACCAAGGAACTGCTGGCCACGGGGGAAACATTGCACGTCTTTTGCGATAAACTCGGGCGGCCCAAGTCGCTCCCGGAAAAGTACCGAAAATACTTCGCCACTATCGAAAGGCACCGAGTCGCCGAGCACGCGACATCCCCTACATCATGAACGCAATTCAAATTGACGGCGAACATCTGAGTTTTGAGCAGTTTTATCGAATCGTGCAGGAGCAGGAGCTGGTTGAGATCGCTCCTGCCGCGCGAGAACGCATGATCGCTTCGCGCAAAGTGATCGAGCGGCTCGTGCAATCGGACGCGGCGGTCTACGGAGTGAATACCGGCTTCGGCAAGATGGCCTCGGTGCGGATATCACGCGAGCAGATCGGCGAGTTGCAGGTAAACCTGGTGCGGAGCCACGCTTGCGGAGTTGGCACGCCGTTGAGCGAGCAAGAAACTCGGGCGATGCTGGTGTTGCGCGCGAACGCCATCGCCAAGGGCTTTTCGGGGGTCCGGCCCGTGGTGGCGGAGACGCTGTGCGAGATGCTGAACAAGCGGGTGCATCCGGTGATTCCGTCGCAAGGGTCGGTAGGCGCATCGGGAGATCTGGCGCCGCTGGCACATCTGGCACAGGTGGCGATTGGTGAAGGCGAGGCGATTTTTCAGGGCCGTAAGCTGACCGGCGGGGAGGCGATGAAAGCGGCGGTGATTACGCCCCTGGCGCTTGAGGCTAAGGAAGGCTTGGCGCTGCTGAACGGCACACAGGCTATGCTGGCGCTGCTTACGCTGGCGTTGCGCGAAGCAGAGGTTGCGGTGAACACGGCGGACGTGGCGGCCGCGCTGTCGCTCGACGCGCTGCGGGGCAGTCCGGCGGCGTTTGATGAGCGCATCGCGATGGTTCGTCCGTACCCGGGACACGCGATCACGGCGCGGAATTTGCGGCGATTGAATGCAGGTAGCGCGATTCGGGAATCGCACCGTTCAGCGGACAAGGACCGGCGAGTGCAGGACGCGTACAGCCTGCGCTGTACTCCCCAAGTGCACGGCGCGGTGCGTGACGCGCTGGCGCAGGTGCGGGCGACGCTGGAAGTGGAACTGAACAGCGCGACGGACAATCCGCTGGTGTTTGCGGGTTCTGGCGCGGATGAAAAGTCGGGAGAAGTGATTAGCGGAGGAAATTTTCATGGCCAGCCGCTGGCCATGGCCGCCGATCAATTGGCCGTGGCGTTGGTGGCGCTGGCCGGAATTTCGGAACGCCGAATCGAGCAGATGACGAATCCGCAGACCAGTTTACTGCCGGCTTTTCTGATCAAGGATGCCGGGCTGAATTCAGGCTTTATGATTTTGCAGGTTACGGCCGCGGCGCTTACGAGTGAGCTGAAAACGCAAGCGGTGCCACATTCGGTGGATTCGATTCCGACGTCAGCGAATCAGGAAGATTACGTGTCGATGGGGATGGGGGCGGCGCGGCGGATCCGGCCGATGCTGACGAATCTGCGGAATGTGCTGGCGATCGAATTACTTTCGGCGAGCCAAGGAATCGATCTGCTCGTGCCATTGCGCACGGGAGTGGAAGCGCAAAAAGCCTACGAACTCGTGCGGTCGGTTTCGAAGATGGTAAATGAAGATCGGTCATTGGCCCCTGACATTGCGAGAGTGGAGCAAGAGATCGCTCAAAACGCCTTCGGCAAGATTCTGGAGTAAATAAACGAGATTATTTGCTGTCGGCGTCGTGATCGACGTCGCTGCCTGATTTTTGTGGGGACTGCGGCTGGCTGGCGGCGCGCCCGGCGGTGCTGATTTTCACCGAATCTTGCGCGAGGGCCTGACCGGATGCAGGCTTCTCCGTATTTTTCGGGCGGGCAGTGGGTTGAGTGGGAGCGGTTGCAGCGACGGGCGCGAGATTTGATACGGAAGAGACGTGGCCTGACATCGGATTCACCTCTAGCCCCTTATCGGCATGTCCGGGTAAACCTTAAGAGAATTTCTGCGACAGTTTTCCGCGAGTTAAACCTTTGCGGAACTATGTCAACGACTACGCCAGCACCTGGAAAAGAAATGTTCCGAAGCGGTAGCCCACGGCGTAACTGAACGGCGCGACGCCCATTGAATAGTGGCCGCACGGCAGCGAAAGGCTCTGGGACGGAATTCCTTTTCGCTTCATCTCCGCTAAAAATTCCTGAGTTAACTCGTTCGGAAAGGTCGGGTCGTAGCGGCCGCTAATGGCGAGAATTTTTTTGCGAGCACCGACGAGACGCGGGATGTACGGGTAGGGACTGATTGGAGACCAGAAATGGCGAACTTCCTCGAGCGAAAAATCGTGGTGCAGGGCGTCCCATACGTTTGAGGTGGTCAGACCGGCGGCGACCACATCGCCAAAATAAGTAGAGACGTGGAGGAAAGCGGCGGCGCGCAAGGCGGGTTCATGGACCAAGGTGAGGAAAGCGAGGCAGGAACCGATGCTGGTGCCGAGAAGGCCGAGCCGGTCGTAACCTTGGCGCTCAAGCCACCGCAGCGTGCGGCGGACGTCCAGGACTGCCTGGCGGCTGGCCTGCAGGGTCAGCCCGATATTCGCGCTGACGAGATGATCGGCGCGCGGATGGCCGGGAATGGCGCGACGATCGTGATACGGAAGACTGATTTTCACGGCAGTGATACCCAGGAGCTGCAGCCAGCGGCAGACATTCTGTTGCTCTTCCCAACGCGAATTCCACTGGGCGAGAACGACGACGGCGGGGCCATGACGACGGGCCTTGAACAGTTGAGCGTGAACCCGGTTGTTTTCGGGCCAGGGTGATTCGACGGCGCTGGTAAAGGTCAGGACATTGTCTTCGAGCTGGTAGTCGTCGGCGGGAGTGGTGGCGAACCAGTCGTCGCTGTGGGCTAAGGTGTGCGCTATGAATTGGTCGAGCCAGGCACGGGGATTACGATCGTTCGGATCGCCGCCAACGTGTTCCAGACCCCATTCAAACGGCAGGACGCGACGGTTCTGCTCCTGCGCGAAACGCATCTGTTCGTAGGCCAGGACCTTCTGTTCGAGCCAGGACATAGGATGTAAACCATCGAATATAGCGCAGCTGCGCGACGGGACTCAAATGCGGGCACAGCTTTTGAATCATAAATTTCGATAGCGCGTTAGAAGTCGGGCACGGCGGCGGTCTGGCCGCTTGAGGCCACGAAGGACATGGGGCAGACTTAGATTGTGCTCCCCGCGCCTCTTATCGGTGTGTTCGTATTTGTCTTTGGGCTGATTATCGGTAGTTTTCTGAATGTTTGTATTCTGCGGATTCCCAGTGGCAAGTCGATCGTGATGCCCTCTTCGGCGTGCCCGAAATGCGGGCACTTGATTCGTCCGTACGACAATATTCCGGTGTTGAGTTACCTGATTCTGCGGGGCAAATGCCGGGGATGCAAAACCAAGATTTCGCCGATGTATCCCCTGGTGGAATTTCTTACCGGGGTATTATTCTTCGCCTGCTACTACGCTTTTGGGATTTCACTCGATACGCTGAAGTGGGCGACATTTTCAGCGATCATGATTGTGCTGGTGTTCACCGACCTGCGCGAAAGGATTTTGCCGGACGTGGTGAATTTCACGGGTTTCGGGTTGGGTTTGCTGCTCAGCCTGTTTATGAAGCCGACCGACGGCACCGCGCTGTGGCTCGCCAATCACATTTTCCAGTTCCCTCCTCCGGACGCGGTGCTTTCCCTGGTGGATGCGCTGCTGGGCGCCGCCGTGGGCAGTGGATTGCTCTGGCTAGTCTCGGAAGCGTATTTCAAGTTGCGCGGACGTGAAGGGATGGGATTGGGCGACGTGAAAATGATGTTAATGGCCGGCGCTTTTCTGGGCGCGAAGCGGACGCTGCTGACGATCATGGCCGGCTCAATATTGGGCAGCATCATCGGCATCGTGATGATTCTGGCGCGACGCAAGGAAGCCGATTACGAATTGCCGTTTGGGACATTTTTAGGCGCCGGCGCCCTGCTGGTGGTTTTCTTTGGAACGCCGGTGGTGGATTGGTATCAATCGCTTTTGATGATGCGGTAAGAACGATGATGAACTTCGCGACAATCGGGCCGGCAGTAAAGCACACCACACCGGTGCCGCCGGAGAATGTGCAGATTTCCATCATACTGCTGGTGATTTTGATCGGGGGAATCGTTTTCCTCATCTACATGCTGCGCAAATTCATGCGCAGTCAGCAGGCCGGCGCGACCGAAGATTGGACCAGCGCCAACGCAGACATCGAGAATCCCGCAGCGTTCATGACCGCGTCGATGCAGGGCGTGATCGAAAAGCTGCGAGCGCAGGAAAAGGAATTGGCCCGACTACATTTGCTGGCTCAGGAGCGCGCGCAGGAATCGGAACGGCTTACGGAAGAAGTGACGCGCAACATGCCGACGGGGCTACTGCTGATCAGCGCCACCGGGGCAATTACGTCGACGAACCCGGCAGCGGAAGACGCCCTGGGAATCCGAACGCTGCGCTACCGGTCGTACAAGGAAATTCTGGGATCTGATTCTGACCTGACCAAAATGCTGACCGCCTGCATCCGCGATGGCAAAACTTTTCAGCGCGGAGAGGTGGAACACCTGACCTCGGAAGGCGAAGTACGGCATCTGGGTGTAACGATCTCGCCGATTTACCGGACCGTGCGGGCTCCGGTTCGGCTGGCCAACGACCCGACGCCACCGGCCGCGGAAATGAAAGTCAGCGGCGCTCTGTGCTTGATGAGCGACCTGACCGAATTGACCGCGCTGCAAAAGCAAATCCGCTGGAAGGAAAATTTGGCGGCGCTGGGCGAAATGTCCGCGGGCATCGCGCACGAATTCAAGAATTCGCTGGCGACCATCTCCGGTTACGCACAAATGATCCGCAGTGAATCGACCGGGGGAGACGTGCGGGATTCGTCGGAGCGCATTTTAGACCAGACCCGGGCGCTGACCCACGTGGTCACCGAGTTTCTACGCTTCGCCAAGCCGCTGGAAATCTGCTACGAGACGGTTCCGATGCAATCAGTGGTGGCCAAGGTGGCTGAAGAGGTGCGGGAAACGCTGCCGGGATGCGCGGTGGAATGGGAAGGCAGCTTTGAGGAACTGCCCGGAGACGAAGCTTTGCTGCGCCAAGCATTGCTGAATCTGGCGCGCAACGGCGTGCAGTCTTCCGAGGGAGTGAGCGCGCAGCCGCGGGTGACCATGTCCGGAACGATCGAAGAACTGGCGGGTAAAAAGTGGCAGCGCATTTGCGTGGCGGACAATGGAGCAGGAATTCCGGAAGCGGACCTGCAGAAAATCTTCCTGCCCTTCTTTACCACCAAATCTGAGGGCACGGGACTGGGCTTGGCCGTGGTGCAAAAGGTGGCTTTGCAACACGGGGGCAGCATCGAGGCCCGCAACCGGACCGGGGGCGGGGCCGAGTTTTTGCTATGGTTACCTTTGCGGCAGGAGCCCACACCATCCCCGATTGCCTCACGCAGCGCTCGCATCTAAACTCTAGGCAGTAGCGGTTGTGATGCCCTCCCGGGAGGTTTCGCCATGCGTTCGACCCTTGTCTGTGCGGCCCTGCTCGCCATGTTAAGCGTTTCGGCCAGCGCCTACGCCCAACAGCCTGACCAGCCGCAGCAAGCGCCAGTCAATCAGGACAAGGTGAAAGAGCACAAGGACGTGCCGGACCAGACGCCACCGCCGCCCCCAGTCGCTGCAACACAAATTGGAAGCCAGCCTGCGGGCGATTCCCTGGCTGTCGCGGCACGTAAAGCTCGCGAGGCCAAGAAAGATTCGAGCCAGCCCGGTACCGCGCGCGTTTTCGATAACGACACGATTCCGAAACAAGGCGGCGTTTCTTCGGTGGGCGCTGCGGAAGATGCATCGGCGACAGGGTCTGACGGATCAGTTTCGGGCGGAGCAGCAACGTCTGCAGCGGGTGGCGCGGCTGGAGGCAACGACGAGAAGGCCTGGCGTGACCGGTTTGCCAAGCTGCGCACCAAACTGAAGCAGGATGAGGACGCACTCAGTGTGATGCAGCGCGAGCTGGGAGTGCTCGACGTGCAGTATTACAACGACCCCACCAAAGCGATGCAGCAGAACCTGACACGTAGCGATATCAACGCTAAGACCGCGAAGATCGATGCCGGAAAACAAACCGTGGAAGCGGACAAGCAGGCCATCTCGGACGCGGAAGATGAATTACGCAAATCCGGCGGCGATATCGGCTGGTCGCGCTAGAAGCGGTCCACGATGGAACCGGTCCTACTGGTCGAAGATAAACCCGAGCTTCGGGCCATGCTGCGCAAAGCGCTGGAACGGTCTGGTTACACGGTAGAAGAAGCTCCGGACGGCAACACGGCTATAGAGAAAGTTCGCACCCGAAGATACCAACTGGTGCTCTCCGATTTAAAACTCCCCGGAAGTTCAGGCCTGGATGTGCTGCGCGAATCACGCAAAGTCGAAGCGACCTTGCCGGTGATCCTGATGACCGCGTATGGGTCGGTGGAAGAAGCGGTCACGGCCATGAAAGATGGCGCCTTCGATTTTATTCAGAAGCCCGTAGACCTCGATCACCTGAAATTGCTTTTGGACCGAGCTGCTCAGCAGCAGGAACTGCTGCGGGAAAATTTACTGCTGCGCGAGGAATACGCCGTCCGTTATGGATTCCCGCGAATCCTGGGCGAACATCCGAGCATGCAGCAGGCCAGCCAGATGACCCAGCGAGTGGCCGCGACGGAATCAACCGTCCTGTTGCTGGGCGAAAGTGGAACGGGGAAAGAGGTGTTCGCGCGCGCGGTTCATCATTTGAGTTCACGGGCCGGAGCGCCGTTCGTGGCATTGAACTGTGCGGCAATTCCTGAAGGACTTGTAGAGAACGAATTATTCGGGCACGAGCGCGGGGCCTACACCGGCGCGGGTGCGCGCAAGATCGGCAAGATGGAACTGGCCCATCGCGGGACTTTGTTTTTGGACGAAATTGGGGAGTTGCCGCTGGGGACGCAGAGCAAGCTGCTGCGCGTGCTGGAAGAGAAGCGTTTCGAACGGGTGGGCGGCACGCAGCAAATCGAAGTGAATGTGCGAATTTTGACGGCAACCAACAAAGATTTGCGAGCCGCAGTCGCGGATAAATCATTTCGCGAAGATCTCTTCTTCAGGATTTCGGCGGTGCCCATCACGATTCCGCCGTTGCGCGACCGTGGCGACGACGTGCTGCTGCTCGCGGAATATTTTCTAGAGAAATTCCGGCGCGAGTTCCGCAAGCCGGGATTGACGCTGGGCAAACAGACCCGGGCGCGACTACTGACCTATTCCTGGCCCGGAAATGTGCGCGAGCTGCAGAATGCGATTGAACGCGCGGCCATTTTATCGAACGGCAGCGAAATCGATGAAAGTGCGTTGCAACTGCCGGCGGCCCGGCCAGCGGCATCGCAATTGCCTGGCGGCATGCTGGAAGAAGCGTTCCTGTGGGAAGGGCCGCTGGAGGAGGTGTCGCAGCGGGCAGTGACCCATGTGGAGCGATTCAAGATTCAGAATGCGTTGCAGGAATCGAAATGGAATAAGACCCGGGCGGCGGAACGGCTCGGAGTGTCGTACAAGACCTTGCTGAGCAAGATCCGCGTGCTGGGTCTGGAGAATTAAGGCTCTGAATCGGCGGCCTGTCGTACAGAATTCGGTTTGGCCTCAGGTAATGCGGCGGTATGAAGCAGGACGCTGCCGAAATTCCAACGCGCGATGGTGATGTCGGTGAAACCCACCTTTTTCATCATGGCGGCGAGTTCCCTGCTGGTTGGAAATTTGGAAACGGAACCGGGCAG